>JAABUT010000371.1_pt1 | contig 77354 bp, 70 predicted proteins | sample 5559281 | NCBI WGS metagenome assembly JAABUT01 (sample SAMN10711880, study PRJNA513359) | rock metagenome | isolation source: Antarctica rocks | place: Antarctica: Victoria Land, Ricker Hills nord | collected 2016-01-04 | reverse complement strand
TCCCCTGGAACTGGTGCGTGGTCAGAGACCACCAGCCTCAAGGGAGTCCCGCCTGTCTCGGCGGAGCCACACAGGTGGGGACTTTCAGTGAGCAGGTCCGGGTACTTTCACATGAGCGCCATCACCGGCGCGTCCCTCGTCGAGGACGCGGACCCGTTCGCGCACATGAAGCAGGGCAGCACCGGTGAACGGGCCGCGATGATCGCGACTTCAAGAAGGTCCTGGCGGACTTCGACGCCGACGGCGACGGGAAGCTGTCGCGGGAGGAAGCCCCGATCCTGATCCGGGAGCAGTTCGACCGCTACGACACCGACCACGACGGGTTCATCACCTTAGAGGACGCGCAAGACTGGGATTGAACGCCTTCGCTGCAGGGTCAGCGGTGCAGCGACAGGAACAACTGACTGGCATTCCCGTAGACCGATCCCCGCGGGGGCGGCCGGAACGGGGGCGAGGAAGGACGCCTGCGGCGGATGAAGGACCCGTTCTGCCCGCGGCACGTGCCGATGCTCAGCCGCCGACCCGCCCGCCCTAACCGGGCGACCCGACTTTTCAGGTGACGGGGTGAACCTCCTACCGCACGTGCCGTTATGGGGTGACTTTTTGAGCGCTGTCGCCAGCGCGGCGACAATCTGGGTAGCCGGGCTCCCGCTGTCGAACTACACCGACATCTTGGCCGACCGGCTCCACCTCGGTCCTGCCCTCGGCGGCCTGATCCGGCTGGCCGTGGCCACCAACCGGCCGGAGATCGCGATCACCTACTCCGCCGCAGCCAGCGGCAAGCTTGACGTCGCGGTCAGCAACATCCTCGGCGGCATCGCCATCCAGACCGTGGTGCTGGTGGCGCTGGACGCGTTCGGTGTCCGCGAATGCCGACCGTTGACGTACCAAGCGTCGAGCCTGAATCCTGGTCATCGAGGGCGCCGTCGGTCTGGCGGTCCTGGTCGTGGTGGTGATGGGCACCCAACTGCCCAAGACCTTGGTGTTCGCCCGCCTGTTGCCAGATGTCGTCCTCATCGCCGTGGTGTGGGGACCGGGCTGCTGACCCAGCGCGCCGGAAGAAGCTGCCGTGGTCCAACAGCGGTGAGGCACCCGACAGCCAACCGGAGCCGCGGGGGCACTCCCAGCAGGGCGGTCCTCGGCCTGCGTGGGCGGGCGCCGAGCAGGCGCTGCCCCGGCACGGCAGGCGCGGGTCCTCAGTGGCCGGACCGTACATGAGTTCGTGGACGGGCACCTCGTGCGGTCGGGCACCTGCACGACTCTCTCGGCAGCGACGGTACGTCACCGGCCGAGCTGAACGCCGAGGGCGGCAGTGAACTCGATGGTTAGGCGAGCGCGTGGTGCGCGGCCCGGTGACAGCGCTCGCGCGACGGCCAGCGGTTCCGGTCGACACCCACGATGATATGTGTGGCCTCCTGCTCTCCGACCCGACTACCGTCCCCCCGCCAGTCGGCGCAGAGGGTATGCCGCGCGCGGACACGACCGCGGCGGCATACCCTCTCGATGGCGGCCCTGGGTTAGGAGACCGGCGCGGCGGCCTTGACGAACTCGTCGGTATAGGTCTTGGCGAGGTCGATGGTCTTGCCCTTCACCTTGTCGTTGAAGGCGGTGAGCACCGAGAGGCAGGTGGGCGGCCCGTCGGCGGGCATGATGCCGGTGGGGTTGAAGATGCCTTTCTCGCTGTTGAGGGCGGCGGCGTAGGCGTCCTTGCCGACTCCCTTGTAGTAGTCGGCGGGCATCTTGTCGGCGATCTCGGCGGCGCTGTGTCCTTGGATCCACTTCAAGGTGGAGACGTAGGCGTTGACGAGTTTCTGCACGGTCGGCTTGTTGGCGTTGACCCAGTCGGTCTGCATGTAGAGCGAGGTGGCCGGGTAGGTGCCGCCGAGGGCGGCCTTGGAGCCCTCAGCGGTGCGCATGTCGAGGAGGATGAAGGCGGTGCCGTCCGAAAGCGCCTGCGAGACTGTCGGCTCGGTGGTCATGCCGCAGTCGATGGCCTTCTGCTTCATGGCGGCGATGAAGGTCTGGCCGGCTCCGACGCCGCGGCGGGTGGTCTGGGCCGGGTCGATGCCGTTCTTCTTGGTGAGGTACTGGGTGAGGAAGTCGGTCGAGGAGCCGGTGTCGGTGATGCCGAGCGACTTGCCTTGGAAGTCGGCCGGGCTTTTGACGGTGTCCTTGAGGTCGCTGCGGCAAAGTTCGACCTCGCCGGGGATCTGCAGCATCGAGACGACCGACTCGGAGAACTTGTCCTGGGCTTGCAGGGCGATGTTGTGGTCGTAGAAGCCGCCCACTCCCTGGACCTGCCCGGCCAGCATGTTCTGCGTGGCGTCGCCGCCGGCCGGCTCGTCGATCAGGTTGACGTTGACGCCGATCTTGTCGTAGTAGCCGAGCTGCTTGGCCAGCATGAAGGGGAGATAGATCTGCTTGCTCAGACCCCCGACCATGATGGTGACGTTCGCCGCATTGGCCGCATTGGCGGCGTCCGTCCCGTTGGCAGCCGGCTGGGAGGCGGCGGTCGAGGGTCCGGCGGCGTTGTTCGCGCATCCGGCCACGGCGGTCGTGACCATCAAGACGCCCACGACGGGCGCCACATACTTGTACTTCACGGATGATCTCCTTCGGTTGGTGCCCCGGACAGGGCGGGAATTGCCTGAGGGCTTGGGCGGGGCGCACACCGTCTTGGCGTGGCTCCTGGCGGCTTGGGTGCCGCCGCCGTCGCGGGTGGTGCGCGGCCGTCATTCGACGGCGGCGCCTCCGTGGTACTGGGGGGGCCGCCAACGGAGCAGGCGGTTCTCCAGGACGGTGATGAGGGCTTCGGCGACAAGGGCGATGACCGCGACGAGCACCATCCCGGCCAGGACGCCGTTCATGTCGAAGTTGTTCTGTGACGAGCGGATGAGCAGCCCCAGCCCCTTGTTCGCACCGAGCAGCTCGCCGACGATGGCGCCGATGAGGGCGAAGCCGAAACTGATGTGCAGGCTGGCCAGGATCCACGTGAAGGCCGACGGCAGCACGACCTCGCGGGTCACCCGCCACGGTGAGGCGCCCAGGAGTCGGGCATTGGCCAGCAGGTTCCGGTCCACCTCGCGGGTGCCCTGGAAGGCGTTGAAGAAGACCCCGAAGAACACCAGGACGACCGCGAGGATCACTTTGGACTGGATGCCGAAGCCAAAGGCCACCGTGAAGATCGCGCCGAGCACGATGCGCGGGATCGAGTTCGCGACCTTCAAGAACGGCGCGAACAGCTCGGCCAGGACGCGAACCCGGCCAAGCGCGATCCCGAAGACCACCCCGAGAACCACCCCGATGACGAAGCCGAGGACCGCCTCCTGCAGCGTCACGAATATCTGCTCAGCCAAGGTGCCCTGCGGTGTGCCGACGGTGAACCAGGAGACGAGCGTGTCCCCTACGCCGCGGGGTTCGCCCCAGAAGAACGGGTCGACGACCTTGGCGTTGACCGACAACTGCCAGCCAACCAACACGAGTGCAACGATCGCCGTTCGAGCTGCTGCCAGAGTAACTCGGCGCCGAAGGTTGCGGCGACGTCCACGCGCAGGCGGCCGGTCAGCCAGGTCGGCCGGTACAGTCAGCATCTCGGCGGAGTCCGCCAAGTCCGTGGCCGCAGTAGGTGCGTCAGGGCGCAGGGGAGTGTCGGTCATGATGCCACCTTCGTCAGGGTCGTCGTGCGGGCGTAGGCTTCGTCCACCTCGTCACGCAGGGCCTCCCAGATCTGCCCGTACAGACGGGTGAAGGTCGGGTCGAAACGAATCTCCTGCACGACCCGGGGCCGCTGGAGGTGGATGTCGAACTCGGCCTTGACGGTGCCCGGGCCGGCTGTGATCACGACCACCTTGTCGGCCAAGGCGATGGCTTCTTCCAGGTCGTGGGTGACGAAGATGACCGCCGGCTTGGTCTGGTCCCACAGCTGGAGTAGCTCGGTCGACATGATCGCCCGGGTCTGTACGTCGAGCGCGCTGAACGGCTCGTCCATCAACAGGATCCGCGGCTGGTTGATCAACGTCTGGGCCAGGGCGACCCGCTTGCGCATCCCGCCGGACAGCTGGTGCGGGTATCGGTCCTCGAACCCGGACAGTCCGACTCGGCGTAGCCAGTCCCGGGCCAACCCGTTCGCCTCGGAGCGCTTGCTGCCCCGGAACAGCGGACCGGCGGCGACGTTCTCCAGCACCGACTTCCAGGGGAAGACCGCGTCTTGCTGGAAGACGAACCCGGTGCTGGTGTCCACCCCGCGCACCGGTTGCCCATGGACGACCGCCTCACCTGCCGACGCGAGTTCCAGGCCGGACACCAGGGTCAGGGTCGTCGACTTACCGCACCCCGTCGGGCCGACGACGGCACAGAACTGACCCTCCTCCACCGTCAGGGACAGGTCCTTCAGTGCGGTGTATGTGCCGCCGTCCGCGGTCGCGAACTTCTTGGTGACGTTGCGTAGCTCGATGGCCGCCATGGCCCGAACCCCTCTCCTCGACGATGAGTTCCGTCACCGTAGGTAGTGACCGCACCGGTGTGGAAGGCTTCTGATCGTTGACGCCGATAGTCGCGTTATCCATAGTTTTGTGCGTTCTGCTCAGGCATGCTGGAGTGCGGCGTGAGGGCGGTGGAGCGGAGCGCCGCTTTGGCCGGCGTCCCCTCGTGACGGTCAGGAGTGGAATGACAAAAATGGGCAGGACGTTGTCCGCTCGGATCCTGGTCGCCGTACTCGGGATCGTCACCGTGACAATGCTCGTCGGAGTCGGCCTTTACTCCACCCTGGCCAGCAAAGCGAACGACGACCAGGCCGTCGAACAGGCGAGGAGCATCGCCGTCACCCTGGGCGACGCCCCCGGCCTCGCTAGCGCGCTTGAAGCCGGTGACCCCCAGAACATTCTGCCCGGCCTCGGCGAGCGTATCCGACGCGACTCCGCAGCGTCCTACGTCGTTGTCATCGACCGGTCCGGAGTGCGCCACTCGCACCCCAACCCGGCACTCATTGGCCAGCGCATCGAGGAGCCGGTTGTCGCTCTTGACGGACTGGTACACATCGGCATCGACGCGGGCACCCTCGGCCGATCGGCCAACGCGCGGGCCCCGATCATCGGCGCCGCCGGGAACACGGTGGGCGAGGTGTCGGTCGGGATCCTCGAATCCGAGGTGGGCAGCCGCTTCTCCCAGCAGCTGGGGCCCGTCGCGCTGTACACCCTCCTCGCCCTGGGGCTCGGGATCGCCGCCTCACTCATCCTCGCTCGGGCGATCAAGCACGCCACGTTCGACCTGGAACCAGCGGAGATCGTCGCCCTGGTGCAAGAGCGTGAAGCCATGCTGCACGGGATCCGCGAGGGCGTCCTCGCCGTCGACACCTCCGGCCGGATCAACGTCCTCAACCAGGAGGCGCGTCGCCTGCTCGCCATCCCCGCCGCCCAGCTGGGTCAGCCAGTCGAGGAGCTGTTGCCCTCCGGTCGGCTGCGCGGGATCGTGACGGGCGAGGTCCGCGGGCCTGACCTCGCGGTCCTCACCGACGAGCACCTGCTTGTTCTGAACCGGATGCCGGTCATCGTGGGCGGGCGCCAAGCCGGGTGGGTCGTCACTATCCGGGACCGCACCGAGATCGAGGCACTGCTGCGCCAGTTGGACGCGGTCGAGGCGCTCACCACCGCGTTGCGAGCCCAGGAACACGAGTTCGCCAACCGCCTGCATGTCCTGTCCGTACTGCTCGAGCTCGGAGAGCTCGAGGAGGCCACCAGCTACAGCCGCCAACTCCAGGCCCAGACCGCCCTGGTCAGCGAGGACGTCCGGTCCCGGATCGGCTCCCCGGTCGTCGCCGCGCTGATGATCGCCAAGATTACCGTCGCGGCCGAACGCGATGTCGTGGTCCGGGTCGATCACAGCAGCCGGCTGGCGCGGGTCGAGGTGGACCAGGTGCCGATCGTCACCGTCCTGGGCAACCTCATCGACAACGCTGTCGACGCCATCACCGACGACCCGCGCACCACCGGCCAACACCCGCGAGGAATCGTCACCGTCACCGTCAGCGATACCGACCGGGTCCTTCGACTCACCGTCACCGACACCGGGCCCGGTATCGCCCCCGGGCGCCTGGCCGAAGTATTCGTTGACGGGTTCTCGACCAAGGAACCCCGATCCGGGATGCGGCGCGGCGTGGGACTCGCGCTGGTCCGCCGACTGGTGACCCGGTTCGGCGGCACGATCACCGCCACCTCCCCGGCCGGAGCACGCTTCGAAGTCGTCATGCCGCTGCGGGTGCGCGAAGGAGTCTCATGATCCGCGTCCTCGTCGTCGACGACGACTACCGGGTGGCCCACGCCCACGCCCGATGCGTTGCCGCCACCGACGGCTATTCCGTCGTCGGGGAGGCCCACTCCGGCGCTGCGGCCCTCGAGCTCATCGCCTCGGCCGCCCCCGACCTGCTCCTGCTCGACATGTACTTGCCCGACTGCACCGGCCTAGAGCTGGTGCGGCAGATATCGGCAACGACCAACCGGATCCCAGACTTCCTGCTGCTCACCGCCGCCCGCGACGTTGAGTCGATCCGCGCCGCCATGCAGCTCGGAGCCTTCTACTACCTGGTCAAGCCGTTCACGGTTGCCGCCCTCCGCGAGCAGCTCGAGGCCTACTCCGCCTGGACGGAGCGACTCAGCCAGGCGCCCGAAGGCGACCAGCAGGACGTCGACGCGCTTTACCGCCTCCGCGGCGCTCCGACCCGACCAGTGACCCCCGGTCGTGCCCTCGAGCCGACCACAGCCCGAGTCCTCAAGATCATCAACTCCGCGTCCACACCACTGGGTTCCGCGGAGGTCGCCGAGATCCTCGGCGCCAGCCGCCCAACCGCGCAGCGCCACCTCGCCGAGCTGGTCAAGAACCAGCTCATCAACCTCGAACTCACCTACGGCACGACCGGGCGGCCCCAACACCGCTACAGCCGGCAGCCGTGAAGCGAGCGCGACGCCGATGCAGTCGGCGACGGTGGCCATAGTGCTGTCGGGCGATTCCGGCGGCACCGAACCACGGTTCGGGAGCTGGCGGACGAGTATCGCGACGCCCGCCGCGGTCAAGTGTCGGTCAGGGCTTGGGAGTCTGACGAGGGCGCGTTGCGCGTCCACATTGTTCCCACGTTCGGGCGTCTGCCGATCTCGTCGGTGACGCCGTCCCAGGTCGAGCGGTTCCTCACGGATCTAGCGGTGTCACGGTCGGTGCGGACGGCGGCACGGGTCCGGACGACTTTGCGGGGCCTCTTCCGCTCTGCGGTGCGCACGCGGCGACTCCGGGTGTCTCCCGCCGCCGAGGTGTCTTTGCCGCGGCCAGACTCCAGGACGGGGAAGGTTGTCGAGGTTGACCCTTTCGCCTTGGAGGTTCTGCTGACGGTGGTGGAGACGCAGCGCGTGTTCGCCGGGCGGTATGCCGACCTGACCTTGGTGCTGGGTTTGACGGGGGTGCGCATGGGCGAGCTGCGTGGGCTTCGGGTTCGGGACGTCACGCTGGTTCCGTATCCCGGTCTCGTCGTCAAGCGGTCCGTGCCGCAGTCCGGCAGGACAGGGGCCGTCATCGAGCGCGCGACCACGAAGAGCGGACGCTCCCGAGTCGTTCCGTTGTCGGATCGGGTCCGACCGGTAGTAGCCGAGTGGGCCATGGGCAAGGAGCCTGGCGACCTTCTCTTCTCCGCGCCTGAGGGTGGCCATCTGCACGCGCAGAACTGGAGGCGGTCGGTGCGCTGGTCGTCGACAGGGTTAGGACGTCGCCCGCACGACCTGAAGCATACCGCGGCGAGTCTGTGGATCGCGGCCGGCGTCGACATCAAGACAGTGTCCTCGTGGCTGGGCCATTCAACCGCGAAGCTGACACTCGACACGTATGCCCACCTGATGGGCTGGACCGTGTGAATCGCGCTCTCGGGGGCCCAGTGGGGGCCCGGCGCCCGGATGACGTCCAAGCCACGAGCGCCATCGGGGGCGAACATGGTGGCTGACCTGCGGGTTTGGGTGGTGCCCCCGGGCAGATTCGAACTGCCGACACCCGCTTTAGGAGAGCGGTGCTCTATCCCCTGAGCTACGAGGGCGGAGCCGGTTCGGCGCCTCGACGAGGGTAGCCGACGCATACCTCGTCACCGCCGCACGAGACCCCGCGGCAGAAGGCGGCCCCCGGCGAAACCAGTGCCGGGGGCCACGATCAGGCGGACGGATCAGGCCTGGTCGAGCTGGTCCATCTCTGCGGACGTGAGCGTCAGGTCGACGGCCTTCGCCGAGTCCTGGATCGTCTCGGGCCGCGACGAACCAGGAATCAGGACGACGACCGGTGACGTCTGGAGCATCCACGCCAGCGTGACCTGCTGGGGGCTGACACCGTGCGCGTCCGCGACCTTCTGGAACGCCGCGTAGGTCGAACCGAGGTCGGACGCCTTGGAGATGCCGCCGAGCGGCGACCACGGCAGGAAGGCGATGCCCAGCTCGTCGCACAGCTCCAGCTCCGGCTTCGAGCTGAGGTATGCCGGTGAGTACTGGTTCTGCACCGAGACGAGCCGGCCACCCAGCACCTCCTGGGCCTCGCGGATCTGCGCCGGGTTGGCGTTCGAGATACCGGCCATCGTGATCTTGCCCGCGTCGAGCAGGTCGCGGACCGCGCCGACCGACTCGGCGTAGGGCACCTTCGTGTCGGGGCGGTGGAGCTGGTAGAGGCCGATGGCGTCGACGCCGAGGCGCTTGAGGGAGGCGTCGGCCGCCTCGCGCAGGTGCTCGGGCGAGCTGTCGATCGTCCATGAGCCGTCGCCGGGGCGCAGGTGGCCGCCCTTCGTTGCGACGAGCACGTCGCTCGTGTCGCCGCCCCACGAGGCCAGCGCCTCGGCGATGAGGGACTCGTTGTGGCCGACCTCGTTGGCGTTGAGATGGTAGGCGTCGGCGGTGTCGATGAACGTGATCCCCGCGTCGAGGGCGGCGTGGATCGTCGCGATCGAGCGGTCCCGGTCGGGGCGGCCCTCGATGGACATCGGCATGCCGCCGAGGCCGATCGCGGAGACGGTCGTCGTTCCGATAGTGCGTGTCTGCATGCTGTCGACCGTACCCACGAGGGCTGAACCGCACGCACCGGGCGGGGCTAGCCTCGGAGCATGACCTGGGGTGGCATCGGCGAGATCTTCAACCCCGGCCAGCGGCACATGGACGAGGAGCTGGCCAGCGAGCGGGTCGAGGCAAAGATCCCTGGCGACGAGGGCACTCCAAACCGTGTGGACCTCGACGCGCGCGTCATCCGTATCACCCGTCCCGCCGACTCCGACGGGCGCCACCCGACCCCGGACGACAACGAGCCGCACTGGCGGGACCTCGTCCCGCCCGGCCTCGATCTGGCCGCCCTCGCCGACCGCCTCATCGCCGTCCACGGCGTGATCGGCGTGGTCCTGGGTGGCAGCCGGGCCCGCGGCGAGCACACCGACGACTCCGACGTCGATCTCGGGCTCTACTACCGGGGGGACCTCGACGTCGCCGCCCTGGGAGCCATCGCCCGGGACGTCGCCGGCCCAGACGCCGAGGTCAGCGAACCCGGTGACTGGGGACCGTGGGTGGACGGCGGTGGCTGGCTCGTCATCGGCGGGGTCCACGTCGACTGGCTCTACCGCGACGTCGACCGGGTGCGGGAGGCCTGGACCCGCGCGCACCGGGGTGCCTACGACTGGAACCGTCAGGTCGGCCACGCGCTCGGCGTCCCCGACTTCGCCTACGTCGGCGAGCTGGCCCTCGGCATGGTCCTCGCCGATCCGGAGCATGAGCTGGGCAGCGTCCGTGACGCCATCACCTACCCCGACGCGCTGGCCGCGGGCCTCGTCCAGAACCTCTGGGAGGCCGAGTTCCTCGTCACGGTGGCGGCGAAGGCCACGGGCCGAGGCGACGCGGCATACGTCGCGCTCTGCCTGAGCCGAGCGCTGCTGCTCTGTGCCCACGCGCTCCACGGCCACGACCGCCGTTGGCTGACCAACGAGAAGGGCGCCATCGCCGCCGCGGGCCGACTGCCAAGCACGCCAGCGGATTTCAGCCAACGCGCCCAAGCGCTGCTCGGTGGTCTCGGCCGAACCCCCGACGAGCTGGCGGCGAGCGTTGCCGCCGCCGGGCAGATCGTCGCCGAGGCCCGCGAGCGCTGCCGCGGAGAAGGATGACGTCATGGAACCCGCCGACATCGCCATCCTGACCCGCTGCGTCGACCTGGCCGAGGAGGCGCTTGACGCGGGCGACGAGCCGTTCGGCTCCGTCCTCGTCGACGCCGCCGGCACCGCCCTGCACGAGGACCGCAACCGGACGGCCGGCGGTGACCAGACCCGGCATCCGGAGTTCGAGCTCGCCCGGTGGGCGGCCGAGCACCTGTCACCGGAGCAGCGGGCCGGCGCCACGGTCTACACCTCGGGCGAGCACTGTCCGATGTGCTCAGCGGCGCACGCCTGGGTGGGTCTCGGGCGGATCGTCTACGCGACGTCGTCGGTGCAGCTGACCGCATGGCGCGCCGCGCTCGGGGCGCCGCCGTCGGCCGTCAGCGCTCTGCCGGTGCAGGCTGTCGCGCCCCACGTGCGCGTGGAGGGTCCGGCGCCGGAGCTCGCCGAGCGGGTCCACGAGCTGCACCGCCGCCTCGCTGCTGGAGGCTGAGCAGCTGTCGACCCGGCCGTGCGGGCTGACCGGCCGAGGAAGCGTTTCAGGACCCGGCGCACGGGGCAACCCCTTCAGGAGGGGCAGAGGAGTCGACGTGGCTCCCGTCAGTCCCCGACCAAGGAGAGTGCCATGACCACCCAGGTGAGCAAGTCCATCCTCGTGAACGTGCCCGTCAGCCGGGCCTACAACCAGTGGACGCAGTTCGAAGACTTTCCCCAGTTCATGAGCGGCATACAGAGCGTGACCCAGCTGAGTGACCACCGCCTCGACTGGGTGGCCGAGATCGCCGGGGTGAAGCGTCAGTGGGAGGCCAAGATCCTGGAGCAGGTGCCCGACCGCAAGGTCGCGTGGGCCGCGACCCAGGGTGCGACCAACGCCGGCTCGGTGACCTTCGAGGACCTCGGCGGCGACCAGACCTCGGTCACCCTCTTCCTCGAGTACGAGCCGGAAGGCTTGGTGGAGAAGGCCGGTGACGCGCTCAACATCGTCGAGCGGCAGGCCGAGGGTGACCTCGAGCGGTTCAAGACGTTCATCGAGTCGGAGGGGTACGCGACGGGTGCCTGGCGCGGTTCCGTCGAGGGAGCCGGACACGTCGGTACGCCGGGGGTCGAGGCCGCCGACGCGTCCCGTGGGGACAGCGGTAAGGCCGGCGTGTCCGGCAAGGCGGTCGCGGCGGGCGTCGGGGTCGTGGCTGCTGCTGCCGCGGTGATCGCCGCCGCCGGCGCCAAGAAGGACGCGACCGACAACCCGGAGGACACGGCCGTCGAGCCCGTCCGCACCACCGAGCCCGTCAACACCGTGGAGCCCGTCGTTCCCGTCGAGCCGCTCCACACCGAGACGCCGTCGAGCGGCACGACCGGCACCATGAGCGCGACCGAGGTCGGGTCGGGGACGTCCTTGTCGGAGACGCGGATGCTGACCGACAAGGAGATCGACGAAGGCGCGTCCGACGTGCCCCTGGGTGAGTCGGAGCCGAGCCGCGACCGTCGCGAGTGACGGCGGTCAGCGGTGTCCGGCTCGCAGCACGAGCTCGAGTTCGAACCTGGCCTGCGGGTCCTCGAGTTCGTCGCCGAACAGCTCGCGCAGCTGGGTGAGCCGGTAGCCCACGGTCTGCGGGTGGATGTGCAGCTCCACGGCGACGAGCCCGCGCTGGCCCCAGTGCTGCAACCAGGAGAGCAGGGTGGTGGCCAGCTTCTCCCGCTGGGCCGGACGAAGCGTGCCGAACGGGGCCAGCCGCGACCGGGCCAGGTCCTCGAGGGCCTGCGACTCGGCCCCGAGGACCAGCTCGGCCAGGTGGTCCTCGACCCAGAACGGCTCCGGGCCCGGCCGGGGCAGCGATCCGTCGAGGGTCGTCGCCGCCATCGTGGCCAGGCGGAGGGAGTCGGGCACCCGCCGCCAGTCGCGGGCCGGTCCGACGACGGCGCGGCGACCGGTCAGCGCCCGCTCGAGCTCGCCTCGGTCGCGGGCCGCGCGGGGGGCCGGCACGAGCGCGACGACATCGGTGGGCCGGGCCATGGTCAGGGCCCGAGACCCCAACCGGAACCGCACACCGGACGCCTCCTCGAGCGGTATCGTCACAGCGACGAGGGTCTGCGGGAGCACCCACCCGGCGGCGGCCGCTGCGGTCTGCGCGGCCAGGTCGTCGGCCTGCCCGTGCAGCAGCAGCTCGAGCAGCTCGGCTCGCCGCCGGTCCATCTCTCCCGCGCGCTCGGACTGCTCGAAGGCGAACCCCTCGGCGCTCGCCGCCGACAGCTCTTCGATGTACGCCAGCACGGACTCCCCGAGGGCCACCAGGGCGTCCGTGTCGAGCCCGGCCTCGATCGCCCCCTCCGACATCCGTCTCAGGGTGACCCGTGCTCCGGCGCGGTACGCCGCCAGCAACCCCTCGAGGGTGCGCCCCTGCCGCACCTCGCCGCGACCCAGCGCGGCATACACCCGGCGGCTCTCGGCCGGCAGGGCGGGCTCGCGGGTGCCCGGCAGCTCGAGGAACCGGCCCAGCGCCACCTCGACCCCTTGGCGCACCCCCTCGCCGAACCGGCCCTCCAGGGGGCGGGCGTAGTCGGGGACCGCGACCGCGACCGCGGCGATGACCTCGGCGACGACGTCCGGGAGGCTGGGACGCAGCGCGGCGCTCAATTGTGCGGGGACCCCCAGCCAAGGGGGGTCTGACGGGATGGTGAGCATCCAGATCGCCCATTTCCTGTGGTGCAACGACAGTTTGTGTCCGGCCATCGTATGCCTCGGCAGCAGCCCTCAGGGGTGTTCCGATGCGATCGTGGAACCATGAGCCGGATCCGTCCCTTGAGTGCCGTGGCGTCGGTCTTCACGACCCCCCGCGCGCCCGAGGACTTCCTCTGGCTGGTCAACCCGCTGAGCTCGGCGCGACAGCTGCGCGGCATCGTGACGACCGTCGCGCCGGAGACGTCGGACTCGGCGACGATCCACTTCCGCCCCGGCCGCGGCTGGCAGGCTCACCAGGCCGGCCAGTATGCCCGGATCGGCGTGGAGATCGACGGGGTGCGCCACTGGCGCTCCTACTCCCTGACGACCGCGGGCGGCGAGGACCCGGCCATCACCGTGACCATCGCCGGCCCCGTCTCCGAGGCGCTGGTGCGAAGAACCCGCCCCGGTGACGTGCTGTTCCTCGCCCCGCCGCAGGGCGACTTCGTGCTCCCCGAGCACCCGCGTCCGTTGCTCATGCTCACCGCGGGCAGTGGCCTGACGCCCGTCATGTCGATGCTGCGCACGCTCGTGCGCCGCCGCGCCGACGCCGACGTCGTCCTCGTGCACTCCTCGCGCACCATCGACGACGCGCTGTTCCGCGACGAGTTGCGGGTCCTCGCCGAGCAGCACCCCGGCCTCCGGGTCGTGCACTGGGTCACCGGCGAGCGCGGTCGCCTCGACCTCGCCTCCGCGGCTGCCCTCGACACGACCGTGCCCGACTGGCGGGAGCGGGCGGCATACGTCTGCGGCCCCGCCGAGATGCTCGACGCCGCGACCGAGCTGTGGCGCGTCTCTGACGTGCCCGGCCGGCTGACCGTCGAGCGGTTCGCCCCCGTCGTGCTCGAAGGAGCCGGCGGCGAGGGCGGACACGTGACCTTCGAGAAGTCCGACAAGGAAGTCGACGTCGATGGCTCGACGTCACTCCTCGAAGCCGGCGAAGACGCCGGCATCATCATGCCCAGCGGCTGCCGCATGGGTATCTGTCACAGCTGCGTCACCCCGCTGCTCGCCGGCCAGGTCCGTGACCTGCGCACCGGCGAGGTGCACGGGGATGAAGGCCAGCTGATCCAGACCTGCGTCTCTGCCGCCGCCGGCCCCGTCTACCTCGAGATCTGAGGAGCTTCACCATGTCTGCTCTCTCCACCCTGCCCGTCACCGGGTTGACCCGACTCGCCCCAGCCCCGGCGCCCACCGAGAAGCCCGCCCCCCGCCGACGCTCCGTGCTGGCCGCCGAAGGCCACCCTGCCGTCCGCCCGCCCGCCGCCGCCCACCTGACTGACGCCGACGTCGCCGAGCTCGGCCGTGAGCTCGACGCCATCCGTGACGCCGTCATCGCCGACCGCGGCGCCAAGGACGCGGCCTATATCCGCCGCGTCATCCGCGCCCAGCGCAGCCTCGAGCTCGGCGGCCGCGCCGCTCTCGTCTTCGCCAGCCTGCCCCCCGCCTGGGTGGCCGGCGTCGCCATGCTCTCGGTCGCGAAGATCCTCGAGAACATGGAGATCGGGCACAACGTCCTGCACGGCCAGTGGGACTGGATGCGCGACCCCGACATCCACTCGACGACGTGGGAGTGGGACTTCGTCACGCCCGCCGCGTCGTGGCAGCACACCCACAACGACCTGCACCACACGTGGACCAACGTCATCGGCAAGGACCGCGACGTGGGCTACAACATCCTGCGGATCGACGAGAAGCAGGAGTGGCAGCCGTGGAACCTCGGCAACCCGCTCTACAACGCCCTGTTGGCGCCCGTGTTCGAGTGGGGCATCGCCGTCTACGACCTCGAGCTGCAGGACGTCGCCGAGGGCAAGAAGTCCAAGACCGACCTGCGCCGTGACCTCAAGGCCATGGGCCGCAAGGTGGCCACCCAGTTCGCCAAGGACTACGTCGCGACGCCGGCCGTCGCGGCGCTGACCGGATCGTTCGTCCCGGCCCTCGTCGGCACCCTGACCGCCAACGCGATCCGCAACGTCTGGGCGCACGCCGTGATCTTCTGCGGTCACTTCCCCGAGGGCACCGACACCTTCACCGAGGAGATGATCAAGGGCGAGACCCGCGGCGACTGGTACGTGCGCCAGATGATGGGTTCCGCCAACATATCCGGCAGCAAGACCATGCACCTGATGACGGGCAACCTCTCGCACCAGATCGAGCACCACCTCTTTCCCGACCTGCCGTCCAACCGCTACGCCGAGGTCGCGGTCCAGGTCCGTGAGATCTGCGAGCGCTACGGCCTGCCCTACACGACCGGCCCGCTCTGGAAGCAGGTCGGGTCGACGTGGGGCAAGATCTTCCGCCTCGCCCTTCCGGACCGGAAGCCCAGCTCGCGGTCCTGAGTTGGTTAGCCTCACGGGGTGAACCCCGCCCCGTTCGAACGCGACGCGGTCCGCACGCCGGAGCGCGTCGCGGCCGTTTCCGCCGCACTGGCGGGATGGCGGCGGCAGCTCGCGGCGGTGGGTGGGCCCAACACCCTGCTCTGGTACGTCGACCAACGCGACGGCGTGCTCGACCTCACCACCGCGCATCCCGGAGGGGTGTCGATGCTCCTGGCCGGCCGGCCCACCCGGCTCTCCGACCTCGTCCGCGAGCGGGCCGCGTTCGGGGAGGCGCGGGCCCGGGCCGCCGAGATCCGCGGCCGGTCCGTCGCCCTGCGGTCGGGGCGGGGCATCCACACCCAGTTCCTCGCCGCCGGGATGGCCACCTGGGACCACCCGGGCGCTCCCGTGCCGCCACAGGCACCGGTGCTGCTGCGGGCCTGCACGCTTCGACCCGTCGACGCGCTGGCCCATGACTACGACGTCGTCCTCGCCGACGAGGTCGAGATCAACCCCGTGCTCGAGCAGTACCTGCGGACCGCCGCCTCGATCGACATCGACACGGTGGCGCTCGCCGAGATGGCCACGCTGAGCAGCGGGTTCGACCCCTACCCCGTGTATGCCGCCCTCGGCCGCCTGTGCGCGGGGCTGTCCGGCTTCACCGTCACGCCGCGCATCCTCGTCGGCACCTTCCCGCACGGGAAGCTGGCCATGGTCAGCGACCTCGCCGAACTGACGGAACCCGAGCACGTCGAGCGGCTGACCCGGCATACCGTGATCAGCGCGCTGGCCGAGCCGACCACCGCACCGGCCGAGACGGGCGCTGCAGCGGGCGACCCGACGGTCGTCGCGGCGCCGTCCGATGTCGACCCGGACCCCGACCCGTCGGGTGAGCGGCTGGTGCTCGACGCCGATGCGGCGCAGGGCGGCGTGGTCGAGGCCGTCCTGCGCGGACGTGACGTCGTCGTCCATGCCCCGCCCGGCACCGGCACCACCCAGACCGCCGCCAACCTGGTGGCGGCGCTGGCGAGCCAGGGGAGCACGGTGCTGCTCGTCGCCGAGCAGCAGGCGGAGATCGAAGACGTCCGTGACCGGCTCGCGACGGTGGGGCTGGGGTCGCTCCTCTTCGGCGCCGCCGACACCCTTCTCGACCACCGCACGACCCTGCGTCGGGTCGTGGCCCTGCTGGATGGCGATGGCGTTGGCGATGGCGATCGCGCCGACGACGACGATGGCGACGATGGCGACGATGGCGACGATGGCGACGCGTCGGCGCGTCCGAGCCGGGCCGCGGTGGAGGGCCGGCTGCGCGTCGAGCGCGACGCGCTTCGTGACCACGTGGCCGCTCTGCACGAGGTGCGGGTGCCGTGGGGCGTGACGATGCACGAGGCCCAGTGCGCGATCGCCGAGCTGGGGGCCCGGACCCCGGCCCCGGCCTCGCGGGTCAGGGTCCGTGGTGCGGCGCTCGCCCGGCTGTCGCGCGAGCGGCTCGAACAGCTCTGCGTCGAGCTGACCCGGGCCGTCGACCAGGGGGCCTGGGCCGCGGGGGAGGGCGGCGATCCGTGGTACGGCGCCCGCATCCTCACCGAGGACGACGCGCAGCGGGCGCACGAGATCGTCACCCGCCTGGCCGCGGGAGGCTTCGAGGCTCAGGCCCGCGCGCTCGATGAGATCCTGGCTGAGTCCTCGCTCCCCGCGGCGCCCACCCCGAGCGACTGGGGCACCACGCTGGGGACAATGAGCGGGGTGCGCGACACCCTCGAGGTGTTCCGGCCGGAGATCTTCGACATCCCGCTCGACGAGCACGTCGCGGCCACGGCGTCTCGCGAGTACCGGCGTCAGCAGGGCATCGAGCTGAGTCCCTGGAACCGGTCACGAGTGCGGCGGCTCGCCCTGCGCCTGCTGCGGCCGGGACGCCCGCCGGAGGACCTGCACGCGGAGCTGGTCCGGGCGCGTAGCCAGCGGTCGGCCTGGAATGCTCTCGTCGGCGCCGGTGGGCGCCCCGAGATCTCGCCCCGTCTCGACGAGGCGCAGGACACCTTCGACCGGCTCGACGCCGACCTCAGCTGGCTCGGCGAGCGGCTCATGCCGACCACCGCCGGCGCTGACCTGCGGGGCATACCCGTGGGCCAGGTGAGCGAACGGCTCGCCGCCCTCGCGGCCCATCTGGTGCGGCTGGCGGTGCTCCCCCAGGTCACCCCCGTCGTCGACCAGATCAAGGCTGCGGGCATGGGCGAGGTGGTCGACGACTTCGCCGACCGTGGCGTGCCGGCCGATGAGGTGACGCCCGAGCTCGAGCACCTCTGGTGGGTGTCGATCGCGCAGCAGGTGGCCGACTCCGACCGACGCTACGGTCATCACGACGGCACCGGCCTGCGCCGCGCTGCGGCCGACTTCGCCCAAGCCGACCGCGACCACCTGCGCGTCGCGACCCGGCGCACCCAGGACGAGGTGTCAGCGCGCCGCGACGACGCGGGCCGCTCCGGCCAGGGCAGCATCACCCAGCTGCGGGCGGAGGCGGCGCGCCGCGGTCGGCCCACTGCGCTGCGCACCGTGTTCGACGCGTCGTCGGGTGTGCTGCTCGGACTCGCGCCGTGCTGGACGATGAGCCCGCTGGCCGTCGGTGAGACGCTACCGCCGGGAGCATGGTTCGACGTGGTGGTCGTGTTGGGGGCCGGGTCGACGACGACGGCGAGTGTCGTCGGTGCCCTGTCCAGGGGCAGGCAGGTCGTGGTCTTCGGTGATCCTCACAGCATTGCGCCGCGGGCGTTCTCGGTCGGAGGGGGCGCACTTAGCCCCGACGACCAACGGCTCGAGCCGTCGCTGCTGAGTGACCTCGCCGGGCGGCTGCCCGTGCACCGGCTCGGCTGGGCCCACGGCTTCGCTGACGAGCGTCTCGTCGCGCTGGGCCGGTCGGCCACAGAGGCCACAGTGGTCACCACCATGCCGCATCCGCAGCGCAGCACCCCCGTCACCCTCGAGCTGGTGGACGGACGGGCCGCCCTCGAGCCGGGAGATGACACCACCATCGACTCGACCGACGCGGAGGTCGACCGGGTGGTCGAGCTCGTCTTGGATCACGTCCGGACCCGACCGGATGAGACGTTGGCCGTCGTCACCCTCAGCGAGCGGCACGCCGACCGAGTGCGGACGGCGCTGGCCGAAGCGTCGGCCCGCCTCGACCCGGCCACCGCGTTGGGCACGCTGGCCCTTCTCGACCCCGAGCGTCGTCGACCGGTCGAGGTCACGGCGATGGCGTCCGCCGCCGGGCTGTCGCGCGATGCGGTGATCCTGTCCGTCGGCTACGGGCGGACCACGCACGGCCGTGTGCTCTACCGGTTCCCGGCGCTGTCGGCACCGGACGCCGGACGGTCGCTGACCGCCGCGCTGACCGCCGCGCGTCGCCGTCTGGCGGTCGTCTCCTCGATCGCTCCGGACGACCTCGACCCCGAGCGGCTGCGCGACGGGGCGGCGGCGCTGCGCGACCTGCTCGTCGTCGCGGCGACGGGGGGCACCGGCGACACCGTGCCCGGCCCGCCGGCCGACCCGCTGTTGACCGATCTCGGGATGCGGCTGCGTCGGGAAGGCCTGGTCGTCGCCGAGCGGCTGGGCGTCGGACCGCATACGGTCGACCTCGCGGTGACCGACCCCCGCATCGACTCCCGGTGGCTCGTCGCGGTGGAGGGTGACGGCCCGGCGTACGCCGCATGGCCCGGCACCCGCGAACGCGACCGGCTCTGGCCCGAGGGGCTCGAACGGCGCGGCTGGCGCCACGTGCGCGTCTGGAGCACCGACCTCTACCGGGACCCGGCCCGGGAGGTGGCCCGGGTGGTCGGTGACGTGCGCGAGGCGGTTCGGGCCGTCGGCGAAGCTGCCGGCCCTGGTGTGGAGGCGGGGCCCGAGGAGGAGGTCGTTGCTCGCGACGCCGACGGGTCGGACACCGGCGATGACGCGGCCGTCGACGGCCAGAAAGACATTGCTGCTGAGCAACCAGCGGACGACGCCACGGACGGCGATGACATGGACGATGACACCGCCGACGGTGACACGGCGGACGACACCGCCGACGCAACGGACGAACCGGCGACGGCCACGCAGACCGCATCGGAGCCGGCTGCTTCTGAGCCAAGTGGCGTTGTGGCCGCTGCCCCGACCCCGTCGGCCGCAGCCGAACCGGACCCCCCGCGCCGTCGGCGTGGCTTCCGCAGGGCGCGGTCCGGTCCGACGCCCCCCGCCGGCGCCACCCCACCCCTCCGCTCGGCCGCCCCGGAGCAGCAACCGACTGCGCCGGACCAGACTCGCGACGACACCGACGCCGGCTGGGGCGAACGGGGCGCCGATCCAGCCCATGAACAGTGGTTGAAGGAACAGCGGCCACCCCACTGGGACTGAGGACCGGGGAATCGCGGGGGCCGGCCGGTCAGGCCGGTCAGGCCGGTCAGGCCGGTCAGGCCGGTTGGCCGTCGTTGGCCGCGATGTGATGCACCGCCTCGACGTTGTGGCCGTCGAGGTCACGGACGAAGACGGCGTAGTAGCCGGGGTGGTACTCAGGGAAGATCCGCGGTGCGTTGAGCACCTCGGCGCCAGCCTCGACCGCGGCGGCGTGAACCGCATCGACCTCGTCCGTGCTGGCTGCAGTGAACGCGATGTGCAGCTCACGGGTCTCCTCGCCGTCGGACGGCCCGACCCAGAACCCGGGGAAGCCCTGTCGACCCGCAAGGCCCACGACGAAGGTGGGTCCGGCCGGATAGCGGGCCGCTTCGGTGAACCCGATCGGTCCGAAGACTCTGAGATAGAAAGCGACCGCGGCGTCGACGTCAGCGGCCTGGATACCTACGTGATCGAACATGACGGCACGTTAGCCGCCCCCTCCGACAGGGGTGGGCGCGCGGGCACCGTCGCCAGGCGGCCGCGAAGTCGGCGGCTGTTCCGCTGAGGCTGGTTGGCGAGGAGGTGGGCGATGGTCCCGGGCGACCACCTGCCCCGACGGGGCGTGCGGGCCTCGGTCTGGTCTGAGGAGAGCGGTCTACATCGACCGCCCCGGCTGGAAGGCGTCCGGCGGTCGGTGAGCTACTGGATGCCGAGCGGCATCGTTATCGCCGTGCTGTGCTTCCTCGGCCTGTTCGGGGTGCTCTCCACGGTGCTGTCCATTCCGGCGACCGTCTCGATCCTGCTCCGACGTCCTGGTCGCGTTCGCCGTCCACCAGCAGTCGCACGACGGGCCGGTCGAGGCGTCCGACGACCAGGGCGCACCGGGGACCTCTCGGATGGGCAGCGGCCGCTCGATGGCCATCCGACGACCAGGGCGCACCGGGGACCTCTCGGATGGACAGCGGCCGCTCGATGGCCGCTGAGGCACGAGGGGGCCGGCTCGTACACCGACTGTGCTAGGCGCAGATTCACCAGTGACCGACATGAGGAGCGCAGCGCACGGATATCCGTGCGCTGCGCTCCTCATGATCGATGCACCGTGCGCTGCGCTCCTAATAGGCGTGCAAGAGTCCGTGGCGGCAGGGCAGGGCAGGGCAGGGCAGGGCAGAGCAGAGCAGAGCAGGGTAGGGCGGTGAGCGGAGGGTCGGGCCGGCCGGTCGGCCCGACCGTCAGTCGGTTGGGCGGAGCCGGGGGGCGCCGGGTTTGCCGGCGGCGTCTCCGGGGGGACCGACGACGGTCGTGCTGGCGCCCCCGAGCAGGTCGCGGATCTGCGTCAGCAGCAGAACCTCCTCTGACGGAGCCTCGGGCTCGGCCTCGAGTCCTTGCTTGCGACGCTCGGAGAGCTTGTTCATCGGCAGGACGATGACGAAGTAGACCGCCACCGCGACGAAGACGAAGTTGAGGATGGCCTGCAGCACGCTGCCCACCGAGAACTGCGCCTTGTTGATCTCGAAGTTGCCGACGCCACTGATGTCCGGAGCGCCGGCGATCGCTGCGATGAGCGGGTTGATGATGCCGTCGACGAGCGCCTTGATGATCGCCGCGAAGGCTGCACCGATGACGACCGCGACAGCGAGGTCGACGACGTTTCCTCGCATGAGGAAGTCCCTGAATCCCTTGAGCACGGTCGATCCTTTCGGTCCGTGAAGCCTGGGCAGGTCCTGGCGCAGGCACCGCGAGAGTATCGAACCCGCCCAACGCGGACGAAAGCGAACCCAGTGAGGTGGTCGAGCGTGAACCGCCGCGTCAACGGTGCGGGGCCCGCCGTGTCAGCGGTGTGGAGCGACCAGGAACCCAGCTGGCGTGCTGCCGCCGAGGGCCACGGCGACGGCTCGCGCCTCGGCCGGGGTGAGGGCCAACCAGACGTGCGCACCGGTCGACCCCGAACCGCCGAGCATCCCGGACGACGGGAGGTCGGTGGCCAGGACCACCGCGGCGGTGGCCACGGTCTCACCCGACCCCGTCACGAGCACCGACACGAGGTCGGCCGGGCGCAGGGTGGAGACGATGCTCGGGTCGCCCACGGGCAGGCTCACCGCCAGCGACCCGGCCGGGAGGGCCGCCAGCTGACCCGGTCCTCGGAACCGGGTGGCGGTCACGATCTCCCCGCTGACCATCGGCGCGCCGAGCACCCGCCCGACGGCGGCCTCCCCGGCCGTCAGCGCACCGCGGGGCACGTAGGCGTCGGGTCGTCGATCGACGCGGACATCGTCGGCTCCGACCGTGGCGCCCAACGGCAGGTCGCGCGTGACGACGAGCACGGGAACGCCCGGGTCCGGAGGCGCGGGGAGCAGGGCCGAGACAGTGAGCCAGAGGGCCGCCCCCGCCAGCACGGCGCTGAGCACACGGGCCGCGACGGTGCGCCGCCACCGACCCCGGCGGGTCAGCGGCCGGAACGTGCGCGGCAGCCCCCTCGCTGACCGCGGCCGGATGCGGCGTGGGGAGCCTTCCTCGGCCACCGGGAGGTCACGGCGCGCCGGGGCCTCGAGGCTCACGTCGGGAGGGCGAAGGGCAACGTCAGCCCGTCGAGCGCGCGCCGGCAGCCGCACCTTGCCGTCTCGTCGGCCTCGGTCTCCGGCATCTCCTCCACGGCCTTTTCGAGCACGGACTTGAGCCCGTCGATGTTCTGGGCGAACACCTCGAGCACCTCATCGTGGGTGACGCCCGACTCGCCGTCGACCCCGGCATCCAGGTCGGTGACCAGCGCGATCGTCGTGAAGCACATAGCGAGCTCGCGGGCGATCGCGGCCTCGGGCATACCCGTCATGCCGACCACCGTCCACCCCGCCTGCTGGTGCCAGCGGCTCTCAGCGCGGGTGGAAAACCGGGGACCGTTGATGACGACGAGGGTGCCCTCGGGCGCGACCGACAGCCCCGCCTCCGTCGCGACCCGCGAGACGACGGCCCGGCCGCGAGGACAGTAGGGGTCGGCGAACCCGACGTGGACGACGGTGCCGACCTCGTCGTAGACGCTGTGGGCGCGGCCCCACGTGCGGTCCACCACCTGGTCGGGGACGACGACCGTGCCCGGACCGAGCTCGCGACGCAGAGAACCGACCGCGCAGGGGGCCAGGACCTGCCGGACCCCCAGCGAGCGCAGCGCCCAGAGGTTGGCGCGGTAGGGCACTCGGTGCGGGGGGAAGCGGTGGTCCTCCCCGTGCCGCGCCACGAAAGCCACCCGCCGGCCGTGCAGCTCACCGACGACGAGATCGCCGCTCGGGTGACCGAAGGGCGTCGAGATCTGGACGCGCTCGGCGTCGGTGAGAAAGGCGTAGAAGCCCGAACCACCGATGACCCCGATCTCAGCCCGGGCCGGGCCGTTCGCAGCGGTGGAGGACGGGTCCACAGGAAGGGAGGTCATAGGCCGACCCTATGCAGCGCGCACCACCACTCGGTATGCCGCGGCGCCGGCTGTGGACGGCGGGACGGCTCGGTCGAGGGCTGGGGACAACGACCCCGAGGCGCCAAACCCACCGACCAGACTCACGTGTTTGCCGGTTTCGGACCTTCGGAAGCTCGGAAACCGACAAGAAGGTGAGTCCGGTCGGAGAGAGGGGGGGACGGGAGAGGGGCGAGCGAGGGGTCAGCGGGCGGCGGGGGTCTTCGCGCTCGACGAACCGGATCCGCCGCTGGTCGACCCGTCCCCTGCGCTGGTGCCCGTCGTGCTGGAACCGGAGCCGGACGTCGTCCCGGACCCGGAGCCGGACGTCGTCGCGGACCCGGAGCCCGACGGCTTGCTCGAGCTGTTGCCCGTTCCCTTGTCGCCCCCCGACCCGGAGCCCTTGTCGGACGCCTTGTCCGAACCCTTGTCGCCGCTCTTGTCGGAACCCTTGCCCGTGCTCTTCTCGGAACCCGTGTCGGCGCTCGTGTCGCCGCTCTTGTCGGAACCGTTGTCGGAACCCTTGTCGGACCCTGACCCGTTCGCACCGGCGCGCGAGTCGTTGCGGTAGAACCCGGAACCCTTGAAGGACACGCCGATCGACGTGTAGACCTTGCGCAGCCTCCCCTCGCACTCCGGACAGGTGGTCAGCGCGTCGTCGCTGAACGTCTGGACGGCGTCGAACGCGTGGCCACATTCGGTGCAGGCGTACGCATACGTCGGCACGGGGGTCTCCTTGTGTCTTGGCTGTGTCTCGGCTGGGTCTGGGCTAAAGGGGAATCGACCCAGGGCGGCGGAAGTCTAGCGGTGCAACAGCCGTGGTCCCGAATCGCTTCCCGTCTTACGCCCAGCCCGCGAGCCGGCCGCCGGTGTCGACCGCCCGGATGCGGTGCTCGGCCTTGGCCCGCGCCTCGGTTGTACTGACCACGAGCAGCTGGTCACCGTGTCGGAGCACCGTGCGCCCCTCGGGCACGAACCCCGTGCCGTCGCGGACGACCAGGGTGACGTTGGCCCCCGGGGGCAGCCGCAGCTCGAAGAGCTCCACCCCGTGGAGCTGGGAGCGGTCACCGATGGTGACCTCGATGACCTCCGCTCCCAGGGCGTCGAGCGGCGTGGTCTCGAGGTTGAGATCGAGCTGCTGGACCGACTCGGTCACCCCCAACCGGCGGGCGACCCACGGCAGCGTCGGGGCCTGGATCACCGTGAAGATGACCACGAGGACGAAGACGAGGTCGAAGATCCGGTCCGCGCCCTGTGTACCGGCGGTCGCCGGCACAGTGGCCAGCACGACGGGCACGGCGCCGCGCAGGCCCGCCCAGGAGAGGAACGCCTGGTCCCGCCAGCGCATGCGGAAGGGGGCCAGGGCGAGGACGACCGACAGGGGTCGGGCCAGGAGCAGCAGGGCGAAGCCGATGACCAGCGCCGGAATGACCTGCTGCGGCATCTGGTCGGGGGAGGCGAGCAGCCCCAGCAGCACGAACAGTCCGATCTGCGCGAGGGTTCCGAGCGCTGACGCCAGGCCGTGGACCGCGGCCCGGTGCGGCAGACGGATGTTGCCGAGCACGAGGGCCGACAGGTAGGCGGCGATGAACCCAGACGTGTTCACGGTCGCGGCCAGGGCGTAGGCCAGCACCGTGAGCGAGATGACACCGATCGAGAAGAGGGCCGACGACGAGCCCACGACCCGGCGCAGCAACCACCCGCCGGCCCGGCCGACCCCCAGGCCGATGAGCGACCCGCCGGCCAGCTCGACGACGGCCAGCAGCAGCAGCTGCCACCAGGTGTGGTGCTCGGCGGTGGGCAGGGTCTCGCTGGCGAGGGCGACGACGAGGATGACGACCGGGGCGTCGTTGAACCCGGACTCGGCCTCGAGCATGCCCGCGAGGCGGCGGGGGAGCGGCACGGTCCGCAGGACGGAGAAGACGGCGGCCGCGTCGGTGGAGCTGAGGATGGCCCCGATGAGCAGGGCGACAGACCACTCCAGCTGCAGGAGGACATGGGCGGCCACGGCGACCACTCCCACCGAGACCACGACCCCGACCGTCGACAGGAGTGCCGCCGGGGCAATCGACCGGCGGATGCTCGAGTACTTCGTCGTCAGCCCCCCCTCGGCGAGGATGAGGACGAGCGCGGCATACCCGAGCACCTGGGTGAGCTCTTCAGAGTCGAAGGTGATGCCGACGCCCGCCTCCCCCAGGCCCAGACCGATGCCGAGGAACACGAGCAGGGACGGCAGCCCGGACCGGGCCGACAGGCGTATCGCGGCGATGGCGACGAGCAGCACGGCGGAGCCGATGAGGAGCGACAGCGTGAGGTCGGTCAGGACATACTCGCTCGGCACGCCACCCAGCCTGGTCACCGCGCCTCCTGCCTGGTGTCGATCGCATCACCGTCCGCGAGGCGGAGTGCCGCCTGACTCGAGGTGCCACCGGGGTGTCCTAGTCTCGCAGGGTGGCACGGGCGAGGGTGGTGCGGCGAGTGGGGTTGGGCCTGCTGCTCCTCGTCTTTCTCGTCGTGGTCGCCGTCGCGGTGGTCGCCACCGGCATCGTGCGCCAGTCCTGGCCCCAGACGACGGGGGAGATCCGGCTCAACGGTCTCGGTGGCCGGGTCGAGGTCGTCCGAGACGCCCGCGGCACCCCCCAGATCTACGCGGACTCGGCCGACGACCTCTTTCGCGCCCAGGGGTTCGTCGCCGCCCAGGACCGGTTCTTCGAGATGGACTTCCGCCGGCACGTGACCGCCGGCCGCCTCTCCGAGCTCGTCGGCTCGAGCGGGCTCGCGACCGACAAGGTCGTGCGCACCCTCGGCTGGCGGTCCGTCGCCGAGCAGGAGCTGGCGCTGCTCGCTCCCTCGACCCGGGCCTACCTCAACGCCTACGCCGACGGGGTCAACGACTACATCAGCCGCGCGAGCAGCCCGAGCGACATGGGCCTGGAGTATGCCGTCCTGGCCCGCCAGGTGCCCGGCTACACCGTGGAGCGGTGGTCGGCCGTCGACTCGCTGGCGTGGCTGAAGGCGATGGCCTGGGATCTGAAGAGCAACTACGACGACGAGCTGACCCGCGCCCGGCTGGGCTCGGTCATGGGGCAGGACCGGCTGGCCGTGCTCTACCCCGACTACACGGTCGCCGGACACCCGCCGATCCTGGCTGGTGACGAGTGGTCACCGCGGGCGGTGCCGGCCGCATCCTCCGTGCCCGCGGCCTTGACCGCCGCGCCCTCCGCGGCCTTGCCCCCGACCGGATCGCTCCCCGGGGAGCCTCCCGCCCCGGTGGCACCGACGACGGGCACGACGTCCGCTCTGTTCGCCGGCGTCCAGCAGGCGCTGGAGACGGTGCCCGCTCTGCTCGGGCGCGGCGAGGGGGTCGGGTCCAACTCGTGGGCGGTCTCGGGCGCGCGGTCGACGACCGGAAAGCCCCTGCTGGCCAACGACCCGCACCTCAGCACCTCGATCCCCGGCATCTGGTACCAGGCCGGCCTGCACTGCCGCACCGCGTCGGCCGCGTGCCCGTTCGACGTCTCGGGGTTCACCTTCTCCGGGCTGCCCGGCGTCGTCATCGGGCACAACGACACGGTGGCGTGGGGCATCACCAACCTGGCGCCCGACGTCACGGACTTCTACCTGGAGAAGGTCACCGACGGCACCTACCTGCGCGACGGGCAGCAGGCACCGTTGGAGGTGAGCACACAGACCATCAAGGTGGCGGGCGGCAACGACGTCAAGCTCACCGTGCGTCGCACCGTGCACGGACCGATCGTCTCCGACGTCCTTGACTCCGTCGGCCGGGTGGGCCGCAACGCGCTGGTGCGGCTGGTGCCGCAGCAGGACACGTATGCCGTGTCGCTCGCCTGGACGGGGCTGGTGCCCAGCACCACCGCCGACGCTCTCTTCGCGATCGACACTGCCAGGAGCTTCACCGAGTTCCGAGCGGCCGCGGCGAAGTTCGCGGTCCCTGCGCAGAACCTCGTCTACGCCGACACGGCCGGACACATCGGCTACCAGGCGCCCGGGCTGATCCCCGTCCGGTCGACGTCGGTGCCCAACACCGCTCCGGGCTACTGGCCGGCACCGGGGTGGGACAGCCAGTACGACTGGAAGGGCTTCGTCCCCTTCGACCAGATGCCGTGGACCTACGACCCGCCCGAGGGGATGATCGTCACCGCCAACAACCAGGTGACCGCGGCCACCGGCCCGGGTGTGCCCTTCCTGACGACCGACTGGGACTTCGGGTGGCGCAGCTCCCGCATCGAGGAGCTGCTCAAGAAGACCGACAAGGTCTCACCGGAGCAGATGGCGCAGATCCAGAACGACACCTACAACTCCTTCGCCCCCACCCTCGTCCAGGCCCTGCTGCAGATCGACCTGTCCGGCGACGAGTTCACCCAGCAGGCGCAGCAGCTGCTCGGCGACTGGGACTTCACCCAGCCCTCGGGCAAGGGGCCGGCGTCGGTGCGGGCCGCCTACTTCAACGCGGTGTGGACGCGGGTCGTCGAGTACACCTTCAACGACGAGCTGCCCCAGGACCTCCAGGCCGATGGCGGTGGTCGCTACATGGCGGCGATGTCGACCCTGCTCAAGGACCCGACCAACGGCTGGTGGGACGACCGTCGCACGCCGGGAGTCGTGGAGTCGCGCGACGAGATCCTGCGCAAGGCGCTCGTCCAGGCCCGCCTCGACCTGGCCAAACACCTGGGCAAGGACCCCGTCACGTGGACCTGGAGCGAGCTGCACTCCGCAACGGTCAAGAGCCAGGTGCTCGGTGGTGACGGCGTGCCGCCGCTGGTGCAGAGGATCTTCAGCCGCGGCCCCGTCCCCTTGGGCGGCGGTCCGTCCATCATCAACGCCACCTACTGGAGCGCCTCGTCCGGCGGCTACGACGTCACCCGAGCACCGTCGATGCGGATGGTCGTCAACCTGGGCAGCTTCGACGCGTCGACGTGGGTCAACCAGACCGGCAACAGTGGCCACCCCTACTCGGCGCACTACGTCGACCAGCTCGACGCCTGGGCCGCCGGGGAGCAGTTCCCGTGGGCGTTCGGGCGGGCGGCCGTCGACGCCTCGGCGTCCGAGCAGCTGGTCCTCACTCCTGGGGGCTGAGGCGGGCCCACCCCGCCGACGGGGTGACCACCGCATCGACCTCCATGTCGTGCGGACCGACGGGGACGGCGCCGGTGTCGAGCACCTCGTCGTCGTGGACCAGGGCCACGACGAGTGTGTCCGGCCGGCAACGGGCCAGGGCCCGGTCGTAGGAGCCACCTCCCTGCCCCAGCCGGCTCCCCCCGCGGTCCACGGCGAGCGCCGGCACCACGACGACGGACGCCCCGGCGATGGCGCCCAGGCCGAGCGGCCCTGCCCCGGGGTCGTCGGCCGAGCGCCAGTCCAGGTCGCGGTCCGGAAGGGTGAGCGGGAGGACGACCTCGTAGCCCTCCTCGAGGAGGCGTTGCCGCAGAACGTCCGTGGGAGGCTCGGTGGGCTGGGCCTCGTAGGCGGCGACGCGGCATACCTCGCTGCCCAGGTGCGCGCGCACGCCGGCGATGACCGCCTCGGCCAGGCGCGCCGCGTCGGTATGCCGCGCTGCGACCGTGCGTTCGGCGGCCCGGGCGCGTCGCTGCCGGCGCACCTGCTCACGCAGCACCTGCTTGGCCGCGGCCGTCGCCTCGGGGCTCACCCGGGTCACCCGGCTCATCATAGGGTGGTCGCCATGACGGCTGAGGGCTTGGCGGAGTCGCGGCGCCGAATGGCCGACCACGGCGAGAACGAGCGTGCCATCCGCGCCTTCGAGGGGAGCTACGCCGAGCTGGAGCGGGTGCGCGAGACCGGATCCGGCGGCACCATCCCCGAGGCCAGCATCGATGCGCTGACCGACGTGCCCTCGATAGAGGAGTATGCGCCGAGCGAGGCCGCCATGTCGGCCGCGCTGCGGCAGGTCGCCATGGTCAAGCTCAACGGCGGTCTCGGCACGTCGATGGGGATCACCGGACCGAAGTCGGCGCTCGTGGTCAAGGACGGACTGACGTTCCTCGACGTCATCGCCGGCCAGACCCTGGCCCTGCGCAAGCGGCACGGCGTCGACCTGCCCCTTGTGCTGATGAACTCGTTCCGCACGCGCGACGCCTCGTTGGCCGTGCTGGAGCACTACGCCGACCTGGCCGTCGCCGGCCTGCCCCTCGACTTCATCCAGAGCGCCGAGCCCAAGCTGCGAGCTGACGACCTCATGCCGGTGGACTGGCCGGCCGACCCCGAGATGCAGTGGTGTCCGCCCGGGCACGGCGACGTCTATCTCGCCCTGGCCACCAGTGGGCTGCTCAACGCGTTGCTGGACAAAGACTTTCGTTACGTCTTTCTCTCCAACGCCGATAACCTGGGCGCGACGTGTGACCCCCGCATCGCGGCGTGGCTCGTCGAGCACGACGTGCCCTACGTCGCCGAGGTGTGCGACCGCACCGTCAACGACCGCAAGGGCGGCCACCTCGCGGTGCGCAAGAGCGACGGGCACCTGGTGCTGCGCGACAGCGCCATGGTCGCACCGGGCGACGAGTCGCACTTCCAGGACACCACGCTGCACGCGACGTTCCACGCCAACAACCTCTGGGTCGACCTGCACGTCGTCGACCGCCTGCTGCGCGAGAGCGATGAGCAGGGCCGGGCCGGCATCGGGCTGCCGATCATCGTCAACCGAAAGACCGTCGACCCGTCCGACTCCTCGTCGACCGAGGTCATCCAGATAGAGACCGCGATGGGCGCCGCAATCGAGCGCATCGAGGGGGCGCGCGCGATCCACGTGCCCCGCACCCGGTTCCGGCCGGTCAAGACGACGAACGAGCTGCTGCTAGTGCGATCCGACATCTTCGAGCTCGACGACGAGTCGCTCGTGGTCTCGGTGATCGACCACCCCGAGCCCTACGTCGACCTCGACCGGCCCTACAAGCTGGTGCCCGACTTCGAGCGGCGGTTCCCGCAGGGCGTTCCGTCCATGCGCGAGGCCCGGTCGCTGCGCGTCACCGGCGAGGTGACGTTCGGCGCCGGAGTCGTCGTCGTCGGTGATGTCTCGCTCGATGCGGCGGACGGCGACACGGTGGCCGACGGGACCCGGCTGCAGTCGGCCGGCTGAGGTGCGCACCCTCGAGGAGCACCGCGACGCCGTCCTCTCCGCCGTGCGCCCGGCGCCGCCGGTGAGCGTGCCGCTGAGTCAGAGCCTTGGCCTCACCCTGGTCGGCGAGGTGCGCTCACTGGTCGACCTTCCGGGCTTCGACAACTCGGCCATGGACGGGTATGCCGTGCGCTCGGCCGACGTCGTCCGCGCCGAGCCAGCGGTGCCGGGGTCGGCGGTCACGCTGCCGGTTGTCCACGAGGTGGCCGCCGGAGGGGTGGCCAGCCGGCCGCTCGCCGCGGGCGAGGCGATCCGGATCATGACCGGTGCGATGCTGCCGGCGGGCGCCGACGCGGTCGTCAAGGTGGAGGACACCGACGGCGGCACGCAGACCGTCGAGATCCGCGCGGGCGTCCCGGCCGGCACGTCGGTGCGCCCGGCCGGGGAGGACGTGCGCGCGGGTGATCTCGTGCTCAGGCCGGGAATGGTCCTGGACGCGCGCCGGATCGCCCTGCTGGCGGCCACCGGACACGGCGAGGTCCAGGTGCGCCCGCGACCCCGGGTGGCCGTGGTCTCGACCGGCGCCGAGCTCGTCCCGCCCGGAACGTCGTTGATGCCGGGCCAGATCCACGAGTCGAACTCGTACATGATCGAGGCCGCGATCACTGCGTGCGGCGGCCTACCGCTGCGGCAGCCGACGGTCGACGACGACCCGGGTGCGGTGCTCGAGGTGATCGGCCGACTGGCCGAGGAGGTCGACGCCATCGTCACCACCGGCGGCGTGAGCATGGGCGCGTACGACGTGGTCAAGGAGGCGCTCCGCGACCACGGGGTCGACTTCGTGCAGGTGGCCATGCAACCGGGCAAGCCGCAGGGGTTCGGGATCGTCGGCCCGCGGCAGGTGCCGCTCTTCGCCCTCCCGGGCAACCCTGTGTCGTCCTACGTCTCGTTCGAGGTGTTCGTCCGGCCCGCGCTGCGTCTGCTGATGGGTCTCGAGCCCGCGCTGCGCCCGGTGCTCCGAGCCCGGCTGCTGCAGGCCCTGTCCTCGCCCGCCGGGCGTACGCAGGTGGCGCGGGCGGTGGCGACTCAGGGCGATGATGGGTGGCGGGCCGATCCCGTGTGGGGTCAGGCCTCGCACTTCGTCGCCGACCTGGCCCGCGCCAACGCGTTGCTCGTCATCCCCGCCGAGACGACCCGCGCCGAGGCCGGCGACCAGGTCGAGATGTGGCTCCTCGACGAGGGGGGCAGGATGGCGCCATGAGCGACGGCGCTCGCGGCGCGGCCGAGCCCCACGGCGCGGGGCTGACGCACGTGCGCGCGGACGGGTCGGCGCACATGGTCGACGTCAGCGCGAAGGCCGTGACGGTCCGAGAGGCGTCGGCCCGTGGCCGGATCCTGTTGTCCGCCGTGGCGGTCGACGCGCTGCGGTCCGGCCGCGTCCCCAAGGGCGACGCCCTGGCGGTCGCGCGGATCGCCGCCATTCAAGCCGTCAAACGGACTCCCGAGCTCATCCCGCTCGCCCACCCCGTCGCCGTCCACGCCGTCACCGTCGACCTCGTGGTCGCCGACGACGGGGTGGAGATCGCCGCCACCGTGCGCACCGCTGACCGCACCGGCATCGAGATGGAGGCCCTCACCGCCGTGTGCGTGGGTTCCCTGGCCCTCGTCGACATGGTCAAGGCGGTCGACAGGCACGCCCGCATCACCGACGTCCGCGTGACGTCGAAGTCGGGGGGCCGGTCCGGTGACTGGAGCGAGCCGGCGGAGACGACCTCGTGACCCGCCGCGCGGTGGTGGTGTGCGCGTCGACCCGGGCGGCGACCGGGGTCTACGAGGACCGCACCGGCCCGCTCATCGTGACGGCGCTGCGCGGATGGGGTTTCGACGTCGGCGACCCGGTGGTCGTGACCGACGGCGAGCCGGTGTCGGACGCCCTCGCCGAGGCCATCGCCTCTGATGCCTCCGTCGTGCTGACCACCGGGGGCACCGGCATCTCGCCGACCGATGCCACCCCGGAGATGACGCGCCGCCACCTCGACCTCGAGGTCCCCGGCATCGCCGAGGCGATCCGGTCGGCCGGCGTGGCCAAGGGCGTGCCCACCGCGATGCTCTCGCGGGGGCTGGCGGGCGTCGCGCGGCATACCCTCGTCGTCAACCTGCCCGGCTCGACCGGTGGGGTGAGGGACGCGCTCGCGGTGCTCGCCGACATCGTGCCGCACGCCGTCGACCAGCTGGGAGGGGGCGACCACCGGTGATGGAGCGCCCGGTGCAGGACTGGCCGGTGTCCCTGGTCTCCCAGGATGGGCGGCGCCCGACGCTGGTACTCCGCGCGCTGCGTCAGGCCGACCGGGGCGAGTGGGACCGGGTGCGGGGCGACAACGCGAGCTACGTGGGTCAGTGGGAGCCCACGGCACCTGACGGGGTGGGTCGGCGGCTGACGTTCCGGCAGTACGTGCGCGGTCTCGACAAGGAGGCCCGGGCCGGGCGGATCGTGCCGTTCGCCATCGAAGTGGACGGCGACCTCGCCGGGCAGATGCACCTCTTCGGCATCGTCCAGGGCTCTCTGCTGTCGGGGGCGGCCGGCTACTGGGTCGCAGAGCGGTATGCCGGCCAGGGCATCGCCACCCGAGCGCTGGGGATGCTCTGCGACTACGCCTTCGGCACCCTGACGATGCACCGGGTCGAGGTGAACATCCGCCCCGAGAACCTCGCATCCCTGCGGGTGGTCGAGCATCTGCGGTTCCGTGACGAGGGCGTGCGAGAGCGCTACCTGCACATCAACGGCGGGTGGCGCGACCACCGGACCTTCGCCCTCACGGCCGACGAGCTGGGCGGCCGCCGGGTCCTGGAGCGGTGGACCGCGGCGCGCAGCGAGCCCTCTGGCGGCTGACCACCAGCGTCACACCCGGCACATCAGCGACACACCGTTACCGGTACGAGACCCACACCCCGCCACGGCTTACCGTCAGTCTCGTGCAGCCCAGCAGCCTCATCTTTCTTGTCATCGTGGCGATCTGGGTTGCCTACCTCATCCAGCACTGGGTCCGCCGGCGCGAGCACCTGGCGACGGCCCGCTCGGTCGACCGGTTCAGTGAGGCGATGCGCGTGCTGGAGCGACGTTCCCCCCTTTCGTCCACGATGCTGGCGACGGCGTCGGGCGTCCCCGGATCGTCGGGGCCCTCGGCGTCGGCCCGACGGCCGGCAGCCGCCACGTCGTCCGGCGAGCGGTCCGAGGTGGCCGTCAAGCGGGCCTCGGTCAGCTCGCCCCTTCGCGCCCGCACCGCCGCGCGCGGCGAGGCCGGGCCGGTGCACGAGGTGGCGCCGATCGAGCTGGTCCCTCACCGCACGACCGCCCAGGTCGTCCTGCGCCGGGTGCGCGGCGTCCTGTTCCTGGCCGCCCTCGTCGCGGTTCCCCTGACGCTGGTCCTTTCTCTCGCGCACATTCTCAAATGGCTGAGCGTCGGGCTGGCCATCACCGCGTTGGTGATCTCGGTCGTCTGGCTGCGGGTCGCGGCCGTCCGCGACATCGCGGCTCGGCGGGCCCGGAGGGCCGAGCTGCGCCGGATGGAGCGAGTGAGAGCGGCCGGCGCCGGACGGTCCGCGGTGGGGTCCGGTGGGTTGTCAGCCACGCGGTCGACCACGCGGTCGGACACGCGGTCGGCAGCGGAGGTGGTCGGGCCGGTCGCGGCGCCGGCGCCGACTTCGACGCATACCCCCGAGCCGGTGACCGAGGTGAACCTCGACCCGGACGCGTGGCAGCCGGTCCCCGTGCCCCCGCCCACCTACACCCTCAAGGAGCCGGCCCACCGGCCCGAGCCGGTTGCCGAGGGCAGCCACAGCGACGGCGCCGGTATGCGCCCGGTGCCCATCGAGGTCGACGACGACGAGCTCGAGATCATGGCGGTGGCCCATGGGCGCCGGGTCGTCGGCCGCTGACCTCCACCCTGCTCCACGGTCCGGCGGCACAGGTCTGGGCGAAGCGACGACGTCAGCCGCGGTGGCGGGTCTATCGTGCTGACTCAGCCGAGTCTCGGCTACGTCTCGGCTGAGTCTCGGTCAAACCCGTCGAACCAGGAGCCCCACGATGACCCAGCGCCTCAACCCGTACCTGAGCTTCGGCACCGACGCGGCCGAGGCCATGGAGTTCTACCGGAGCGTCTTCGGTGGTGACCTGACGACGAGCCGGTTCAAGGAGTTCGGCACCGAGGGCCCTGACGGCGACCTGATCATGCATGCCCAGCTCGAGACCGACGCCGGCTTCACCCTGATGGGCGCCGACACCCCGTCGTTCATGGAGCGCAGCACCGGGTCGAGCATCACGGTGAGCCTCAGTGGCGACGAGGCGGAGGCCCTGCGTGGCTACTGGGCGAAGCTCTCCGACGGCGCCACCGTGAGCACCCCGCTGGAGAAGCAGATGTGGGGCGACGAGTTCGGGCAGCTGACCGACAAGTACGGCGTCGCCTGGCTGGTCAACATCGCCGGTTCGCCGCCGGAGGCCTGATCCTCATCGCTCGAGCCGTGCCGTGGCTGGTCCGGCGCGCTGCGACCCGCTCCGCTAAGCCCAGCTGTGGCTCACGGGCGCGCGCGCTCTCTCATCCCTAATAGGAGCGCAGCGCACGCTTCTGTGTAGGCGGTTAAATATGAGGAGCCGAGCGCTCGGAAATCCGGGCGCTGCGCTCCTCATGTTCCGTCCGGCCGTGCGCTGTGCTCCTATTGGGGGAGAAAGGGTGAGGGCCAGTGGACCGCTCGAGTTTGATCGACGGCATACAGCGGCGCGCGGCCGTTCTGCGGGCGTTCGTCGCTCCGGACGGGTCGCTCACGTCGATGCCGGTGAAGACCGCCAAGCGGCGCGTCGTCCTCGACCACGTGGCGCAGGCCTTCGCCATCGGGCAGACGTGGCCCGAGGCGGAGGTCAACGACATCCTGCGGCCCTTCCACCCGGACGTGGCCATGCTGCGCCGTTATCTCGTCGACGAGAAGTTCCTCGAGCGCCGCGACGGCCGGTACTGGCGGTCCGGCGGCACCACGGACGTCTGAGCTCACCACCTCAGGGTGAGGTTGGCTCACCTTGAGGTGGGTCGACACCCCGTAGCGGATGGGCCAACCCGCTCGATGCAGAGCCAACCTCGCCACGCGCATGTCCGTCATGCGAGGCGGCACTGTCGTCGGCCGGCTCCTCCTCGTCGTCGGTCGGCGCGTCCAGCCATCGGGCAGACGACCGGTGAACAGGTGCTGCGTCACCGCCTTGATCACGGCGAGGATCGGTACGGCGACGAGGGTGCCGACGATGCCGGCGAGGATCGCCCCGGTGGCGATGGCGAAGATGACGCCGAGCGGGTGGATTCGGACCGAGCGGCCGAGGATGAACGGTTGCAACACGTGCGACTCGATCTGCTGCACGCCGATGACGACCGCCAGCATGATGAGCGCCGTGACGGGCCCGTGGGCGACAAGGGCGATCAGGATGGCGACCGAGCCACTCAGCAACGCGCCGACGATGGGGATGAAGGACAGCAGGAAGACCAGGACGCCGATGGCCAGCGCGAACGGCACCTGCAAGATCAGCGCTCCGGCCGTGATGCCCACGGCGTCGACGGCGGCCACGAGCACGGTCGCCCGGGTGTAGTGGGACAGCTGGTGCCACGCCACCGCGCCGGAGGAGTCGATGCGGCTGCGCGCCGTTCGGGGGAACAGCTGCACCACCCACGCCCAGATCCGCGGTCCGTCGTAGAGGAAGAAGAAGAGCGAGAACAGCGCGATGAAGGTGCCCGCCACGAAGTGTCCGGCCGTCACCCCGGCCTTGCCAAGCGACGAGCTGAGGTTGGAGCTGGAGAGGAAGTTCTTGACGTCGTCGAGGTACTTCCCGAACTCGGCGTCGGAGATGCCGAGCGTCGTGCGGATGTAGTCGCGGATCTGCGCGATGCCGGTGCTGACCTGGTCCGACATCGATGCGAAGCCGCCGCTGATCTGCGTGCCGACCAGGGCCAGCAGCAGGCCGATGACGATGAGGGTCCCGAGCACGGTAACGCCTGCCGCAGCGCCTCGCGGCATGACGCGCGCAAGCCGTAGATGGATCGAGGAGAGCAGGGCCGCCAGCAGCACTCCGACGACCAGGGGGATGATGACCTCGGACAGGAACCCCACCAGGTAGAGCAGGGCGACGAGACCGACAGCCACGACGAGCAGGCGCCACGCCCACTCGCTGGCGGCGCGCATCAGGGGCGGCACGCTGGACGAGGAGGTGGGGGCCTCTCCCGGGTGAGACGGCATGCCGAGGAGCGTATGCGGTGGGTATCGCGGACATGGACGTCGTCATCCTGGTGTTAGAGTTTCGGTCGCACCATGGGGCTGTGGCGCAGTTGGTAGCGCGTCTCGTTCGCAATGAGAAGGCCCGGGGTTCGAATCCCCGCAGCTCCACCACCACCGAACCCGCCTGTCCAGCCGCGCAGCTGTTGTGCCGCAGGCGGGGTTTTGCTGTCAGCGCCTGGACCGCCACGGGTAGCGGTGGTCGTACCCCGGTAGGATCTGAGTATGAAGCTCAGCATCAGCCTCTCGCCTGAGGATCTCGCCACCCTGGACCAGTACGCCCACGCCGCCGGCATCACCAGCCGCTCCGCGGCCATTCAGCGCGCCATTCGGCTGCTCGCCCAGCCGGGGCTCGACGACGCCTATGCCGCCGCCTGGAAGGAGTGGGACGCATCCGGTGACGCTGCGGCATGGGAGGACACCACGGCTGACGGTCTGGTCGATGCTGCGCGGTGAGATTCGCCTGGTCGATCTCGACCCGGCCCGTGACACGGAGGCCAACAAACGGCGACCGGCCGTGGTCGTCAGCAACGACCGCGCGAACGCCACCGCCGCCCGGCTCGGGCGCGGCGTGGTCACCGTCGTCCCGGTGACCAGCAACCTGGCGCACGTCTATCCCTTCCAGGTCGCCTTGCCCGCGGCGCAGACCGGTCTGCGGCACGACTCGAAAGCCCAAGCCGAGCAGATCCGGTCGGTCTCGGTCACCCGCGTCGTCTCAGCTCTGGGTTTCGTTCCGGCGCCGCTCATGGCGCAGCTCGATGACGCGATGCGACTGCACCTCCAGGTCTGAGCCATCCCAGCCAACGCGAATGGCGGCGAGACGACGGCGCCCCAGAGCGGACCAGGGAGAACAGCAATAGGGTCCCTGCCATGTGGGTTCTTGTCGCCGTCGCCGTGGTCGTTGCCGGTTTCGCCCTTCGGCTCAACTCGATGCTCGTCGTGACCGTCGCCGGCATCGTGGCGGGGCTGATCGCCGGCCTGACGCCGGTGAGCATCATCGAGTCGTTCGGGACGGGCTTCGCCGGGTCGAGATCGGTCACCGTCTTCATCGTCGTCCTCCCGGTCATCGGCCTGATGGAGCGCTATGGCCTGCAGGACCAGGCACGCACGCTCATCAGCAAGCTGGCCCGCCTGACGACCGGGCGGCTCCTCGCGGCATACCTGTTCGTCCGGCAGGCCAGCGCAGCGCTGGGGCTCACCGCGATCGGCGGACCCGCCCAGGCGGTCCGGCCGATCGTGGCGCCGATGGCCGAGGCCGCCGCCGAGCGGGAGCACGGCTCGCTCACTGAGCGGATGCGGGAGAAGGTGCGGTCGTATGCCGCCTCGGCCGACACGGTGGGGCTGTTCTTCGGCGAGGACATCTTCGTGGCGGTCGGCTCGATCCTGCTCATCACCGGGTTCGTCGACACCACCTACGGCCTCAAGCTGGAGGCTCTCCAGATCGCGCTCTGGGCCATCCCCACCGCGCTCTGCGCGCTGGTCATCCACGGCGCCCGGATGCTCCGCTTCGACCGGCAGCTGCAACGGATGGCCCTCGATCCACGACCGACGTCGGCATCGACCGGAAGCAGCGGCCCCAGCGGCACGACGGAGGCGGGCCGATGATCAAGGTCGAGTGGTTCTACTGGCTCTGCGCCGGCATCTTCCTCGTGGTCGCCTCGATCCGCCTCATGGACCGTGACGACCCGAAACGCTTTGGCAGCGCTGCGTTCTGGAGCATCCTGGCGTTCACGTTCGTCTACGGCACCCTCGTCGTGGCCAAGACCGGCAGCGCCCTGCTGGAAGGCATCGCAGTCCTGTTGCTCGCCGTCCTGGCCGGGGTCGGATTCCCCGGCCGCGGCACCACGAAGACCACGAGCCCGGACGAGCGAGCCGCGGCCGCCCGGCGGTTCGGCAACCGGCTCTTCATCCCCGCCCTCATCATCCCGGTGGTGGCCGTGATCTTCGGGGCGGCGCTCAAGGACGTCAAGATCGGCGACGGGCTCCTGCTCGAGACCGGCTTCGCCACGATCATCGGCCTCGGTGTGGCCGCCCTCATCGCCCTCGGCGTCGGCATGGCGATCTTCCGGGTGCGCAGCCCTATCGTGCCGTTCCGAGAGGGCGACCGGCTGCTGGGCCACATCGGCTGGGCCGCGATCCTTCCGCAGTTCCTCGCCACCCTGGGGCTGCTGTTCACCACCGCCGGCGTCGGGAAGGCGGTGGGCTCGATCACCAACGCGATCCTGCCCAAGGGCGTCCTGCTCCTGGCCGTCCTCGTCTACTGCCTCGGCATGGCCATCTTCACCATCATCATGGGCAACGCCTTCGCCGCGTTCCCCGTCATGACCGCCGCCGTCGGCTGGCCCCTGCTCGTGCAGCAGTTCCACGGCAACGCACCGGCCGTGTTCGCCGTCGGGATGCTCGCCGGGTTCTGCGGCACCCTCGTGACCCCGATGGCCGCCAACTTCAACATCGTCCCCGCGGCCCTGCTCGAGCTGAAGGACCAGTACGGGCCGATCAAGGCGCAGATCCCGACCGCCGTCCCCCTGCTCGCGTGCAACGTCGTCATCATGTACTTCCTGGCGTTCCCCCACTGACATGCGCCAGGACGACGCGAACGCGTGGGGCCGCACCCTTCCCGATCTGCTGGGGCGCACCTATCCGTATGCCGCACAGCACATCTCGCGAGGACCTGATGACGTCGACGTCACGCCGGACCGGCTGCACCCGGCGTTCCACGGGTGCTTCGACTGGCACTCGTCCGTGCACATGCACTGGTCGGCCGTGCGGCTGCTCACCGTCGCGGCCGACCTCCTCGACGACGACGTGGCCACCGGTCTCGCCACCCTGCTGGACGCCCGGCTGACGGACCACCACGTCGCGGCCGAGGCGGCATACCTGCGCGAGCGTCCGACCTTCGAGCGGCCCTACGGGTGGGGATGGGCCGCCAAGCTGGCCGCCGAGACGGCCAGGTGCGCGCACCCCTCCGCCCCGGCGTGGGCGGCTGCGACCCGCCCGTTGCTCGACGTCGTCTTCGACCACGTGCGCGCCTGGCTCCCCGTGCTGGCCTACCCCGTGCGCAGCGGCGAGCACTCCAACCTCGCCTTCGGTCTGGCGCTCGTCCACGAGGCGGCCGGACAGGTGGGTCGCGACGACATCGTGGCCCTCGTCGACGAGCGGGCACGCAACTTCTACCTCGGCGACCGTGATGCCCCTGTGGGATGGGAGCCGGGCGGCAGCGACTTCCTCTCGCCCGCCCTGTCCGAGGCCGACCTCATGCGCCGCGTCCTGCCGGCCGGCGAGTATGCCGCGTGGCTGAGCGCCTTCCTCCCGCACCTCGGTGCCGAGGACGACCACCTTCTCGACGTGCCGACCGTCCTCGACCGCACGGACGGCAAGGCGGTGCATCTCTACGGCCTGGCCCTCTCCCGGGCGTGGCAGCTGCGTGGGCTCGCACGCGCCCTCGCACCCGACGTCCGGGCCCGCGTCGAGGCGGCGACCGCCCGGCAGGTGGAGCGAGTCGAACGCGAGATCGTGGAGGGCGACTTCATGGCGACCCACTGGCTCGTGTCGTTCGCGCTGCTCGCGGAGGGGTCCTGACGCGCGCCGGAACGGGTCAGGAGGGCCGGCCCCTAGGCTGGGCCGCTCAGGGTGCTGCGAGCGAGGGGGTCGCTCTCATGGGCGAGCTTGACCGGTCCATGCGGCCGAGCCGTCACGGCCGAAGCCGCCGAGCTTGGTGCACAACGGCGCTCGTGTCGGCCCTCGGGGTCGCCCTGGTCGGTGGATGTACGGGCGCAGAGGCGCCATCGCCCCCTGGTGGCGGGACGGCCGGCACGGCTCAGCCGTCCGCCGCTCGGACGTCGAACGGTCCGTCGGCCGACGCGACCGCGGGACCGCCGTCGGCCGACCGTCTCGCCCTGGCGCTGCTCTCGGCCGGCGACCTGCCGGCCGGCTTCACCCAACAGGCCACGACGCCGGTGGAAGGACAGGTGTCGTCGACCGACCCTCGATGCGCCCCCTTCGTCGCGATGTTCAACGCCAAGCAGGTGGCTGGCTCCCAGAGCCACGCGGGCAGTCGCTACGCGGGTGGGGACGTCGGCCCCTTCGTCGAGGAGGAGCTCGACGCGCTCGCCGACCCCTCGGCCGTGGCCGCCGCGCTGGGCGGGCTGCGCAGCGCGGTGGCCGCCTGCCCCAAGGCGACCATCGAGCTCGCCGGGCTCGGTCAGGCGCCCATGGTCGTCGAGGCGCTCGTGCCGTCCGGTGTCGGTGACAGCCCGGTCGCCTACCGCGTCACGGTGGCGCTCGGCAGCGGCCTGTCGTTCACCCAGGTGTCCACGGGAGTCGGACCGACGATGGTGCAGCTCGCGTTCCTAGGCGCGGAGCAGGCCCAGGTCGACGAGCTCACCCGCATCGCGGTCGACCGGGTCAGCACCGTCCTGGGCTGAGCGCCGGTGCGGCTCAGCGGTCGCTGACGAGCGACTCCAGGACCAGGCCGGAGCCGATACCCAGCATCCAGACGTCCTTGCTGACCGCGGTGCCGCCCTGGCTCGGCCAGATGCTGCCGGGCTTGTGCATCTCCGGGGTGCGCAGGTACATCGTCACCAGGGCCCCGGAGAACCCGGTGAGAGCGGCGCCGGCCACCCGGTCCGGCACGAACGGCAGCAGCAGCAGCGCGCCGGTGGTGATCTCGCCGACGGACAGGGCCTTGAGGAACGTCGCGGGTGGGATGTCCTTGAGGAACGGGAAGGCGCCGGACGCCGCGCCGTGGATGTACGCCGCCGTCTCCGGCCCTCCGCTCCACTTCTCGATGCCGCTGTGCAGGACGTACGCCCCGGTGGCGAGCCGCTGGGGGAAGTGGGTGACGACGCTGCGCAGGTTCATGGTGGTCCTCTTCGGGAGTCAGTCACGGCGCTACCGGTCACCAGTTGAACCGGCAACTTCCGTCCATCGAACCACTCCTGACACCGTCACGCCCGCGGAGGGGTGGCCAGCTGGATGAGGTTGCCGCAGGTGTCGTCGACGATGAGGGTCGTCACCGGCCCCATCTCGGTGGGCGGCTGGGTGACGGTCGCCCCCTTGGCCAGCAACGACGCATACGTGGCCTCGATGTCGTCGACGCCGAACGACGTGGCCGGGATGCCGTCCGCCCGGATGGCGGCCTTGAACGCCTTGGCGGCCGGGTGCTGGTCGGGCTCGAGCAACTGCTCCGTGCCGTCCGGGTCGGCGTCCGAAACGACCGTGAGCCAGCGGAACTCGCCGAGTGAGACGTCGGTCTTCGGCGTGAACCCGAGCACCTCGGTGTAGAAGGCGAGCGCCTTGGCCTGGTCGTCGACGAAGACGCTGGCGGTGGTGATGCGGGGCATGGTGTCCTCCTGTGTTCGAGGCCCCGGCCTGCGGGGTCGAGGTGCAGGCCAGTCTTCACCTGCAGGTCGAGGCCTCAGATCCAGCTGGGAAACCACATATGCGCACTCCAGAACGAGTACGGCACGACCTGAGCGGTGTAGATCGGGTAGAAGAACGCGAACAGCAGGATCTCCGACACGAGGAACAGCCCGATGACGCCGAGCCCGACCCTGCGGCGCCGCGGGCCGGCGGAGGGGCCGCCGAGGAACAGGCCCAGCACGTAGACGACGGCCAGCACGACGTAGGGGACGAACGCCACCGCATAAAACGAGTAGATGGTGCGGTCGCCGAGCAGGAACCACGGGAGGTATCCGCCCATGAAGCCACCCAGAACGGCCCCGGCCCGCCAGTCGCGCCGCAGCCCCCACATGAAGAGCAGGACGAAGATCGCCAGGGTGGCGGCCCACCACACGGTCGGCGTGCCGATCGACGAGATGGCCTTGGAGCAGGTGTCGACGGCACAGCCCTGCTCGCCGTTCTTGGGTCCCTCGTAGAAGAACGACGTGGGCCGGCCCTGGACGAGCCACGACCACGGGTTGGTCTTGTAGGGGTGGTCGGAGGTCAGGTGGGTGTGAAACTCGAGGATCTGCGCGTGGTAGCTCCACCAGGAGCGCACCGGGTCGGGGACCCAGCCCCAGCCCGGTTCGGCGGGGTGGGTCGTTGCCCACTGCCGGTTGTAGCCGATCTGCGTGGCGAACCAGCCCCACCAGCTGAGGCAGTAGACGACGGCGGCGGTCACCGCGAGCTCGACCACGGCCAGTGGCGTGTCCTTGACCAGCCAGGCGGTGCGCCAGCGCGTGACGCCCACGGCCCGTCTCGCGCCCATGTCCCAGAGCACGGTCATGAGCCCGAAGACGACGAGGAAGTAGGCACCGGACCACTTCGTCCCGCAGGCCAGCCCCAGGCATACCCCCGCCGCGAGCCGCCACGGTCGCCAGCCCAGCGACGGCCCGAACACACCGAACCGCCGCTGCTCGTCACGGCTGAGTCCACCGACCCGGCGGGCGAGCAGCGCCCGGGACGCGTCCCGGTCGATGAGCAGCAGGCAGAACGCCGCGAACGACCAGAACATGACGATGAGGTCGAGCAGGCCGGTGCGCGAGTGGACGAAGTGGTGACCCTCGAAGGCGAGGATCAGCGCGGCGACGGTGCCTAGCAGGGAGGAGCGGAACAGCCGGCGGGCCGCTCGGCCGATCATGAGGATCGACAGGGTGCCCATCACACAGACGGCGAACCGCCAGCCGAACGAGCTGTCGATGCCGAAGATCTGCTCGCCCCAGCCGATGAGCCACTTGCCGACGGGTGGGTGCACGACCAGGTCGCCGGTCGTGGGGTCGTAGACCTTCAGGACGTTGCCGGCCGTGAAGTTCTGGTCGATCTGCTGGGCCTCGTTGAGCACGGGGTCGTTGCGCATCTCGACCCCGAACAGGATCATCGACCAGCCCTGCTTGACGTAGTAGGTCTCGTCGAACACCAGCTGGTGCGGGTTCCCGAGGTCCCAGAACCGCAGGATGCCGCCGACGACCATCGCGAAGAGGGGGCCCAGCCAGCCGAGGAGGCGCTGCCCCCGGGTCACGTCGATGGGGTCACCGAGCAGGCGCCGGCGCAGCTGCCCCTCGGTTTCCACGGGGTGCATCGTATGCAGCGGGGATGGGTCCCCCGGGCAGCTCACCCCCGCCGCGCCCCTCGTCCGGTGGGGAGGAAGGCGTGGGGTCCGGTGGGAGGAAGGCGTGGGGTCCGGTGGGAGGAGGACGGCGTAGCTACCGGGAGGGGATGACCAGCTCGTCGGCCACCCAGCGGGCGACCCCCTCGGGGTAGGGCGGGGACAGACCGAGGATGACGTGCGAAAAGCCGGCGGCGACGGCACTCGCGATGGCGTCGCGCGTCACCTCGGGTCGCGCGTCGTCGACCGGCAGGTGGATCGAGCGGGTGATCTCGACGGGGTTGCGGCCGATCTCGGTGCAGTAGCGGTCGAGCAGGGCGCTGCGCTGCACGGCGTCGTCGAGATCGCCGCCGGGGATGTTCCACACGTCGGCGTGCCTGGCCACGACCTTCAGCAGCGCGCTCGAGCGCCCACCGATGACGATGGGTGGGTGTGGCCGCTGGACGGGCTTGGGGTTGCCGAACGCCTCGGTGAGCTGGATCTGCTCACCCTGGAAGGAGAACGGCTCCGTCTCGGCCCAGAGGCGCTGGATCACGGTGAGCGCCTCGTCGAGGTTGGCGACCGAGTCGGAGAAGGAGTCGTAGGGCAGTCCGTGGGCGTCGTACTCGCGCCGGGCCATGGGCACTCTGGGGCGTGACCCGGCGCCGATGCCGAAGTCCAGCCGTCCGCCGGAGACGACGTCCACTGTGGCGGCGATCTTGGCCAACAGGGCCGGCGGTCGGAACCGGTTGCTGGTGACGAGGAGCCCGACCCGAAGGCGCCGCGTCTCCGCCGCCAACGCGGACAGGAGGGTCCAGCCCTCGAAGGTCGGGCCGTCCGGGTCGCCGAAGATGGGCATGAGGTGGTCGTAGAGCCAGGCGTGCTCGATCTCGGGGATGGCGTCGGCCTCGAGCCACACCCGCCTGATGTCGGCGTAGTCGACCTGCGACGGCGCGGTCATGACCCCGAAGCGGGTCGTGCGGTCGGTCAAGAGGGCCCTTCTGGTCTGGCATCCTGGAGCATGCGGAGCGATGTTCCGTAAACCATCATGTGGAACTGCGTTCCGCTTGTCAACCGCGTCGAGGATGTCCCAGTGGTCGAGACCGTGGCCCGGCCCGGCGCGTCCGCTCCGCGCAAGCGGGCCGACGCCCGCCGCAACGAGGCGGCCCTGCTCGACGCGGCCGCGGCGGCGTTCGTCGCCTCGGGCGTCGACGCTCCGGTGCGCGACATCGCGGTGCGGGCCGGGGTCGGCGTCGGTACGATCTACCGCCACTTCCCGACCCGGGCCGATCTCGTCGTCGCCGTCTACCGGCACCAGGTCGAGGCGTGCGCGCAGGCCGGGCCGGCGCTGCTCGCCGAGAGCGACACGGCATACCAGGCTCTGACGCGATGGGTCGACCTCTTCGTCGACTTCCTCGTCACCAAGCGCGGCCTGGCCAAGGCCCTCCAGTCCGACGATGCCGCCTTCCACACCCTGCACGCGTGGTTCCTCGACCGGCTCGTGCCCGTCGCGACGGGGCTCGTCGACGCGGCGAAGGCCACGGGGGAGATCGAGCCCGACGTCCAGGCGTACGAGCTGATGCGGGGCATCGGCAACCTGTGCATCGGTGCCGGGGAGCCCGGCTACGACGCCCGGCGCCTGGTCGGTCTGCTCGTCGGCGGCCTTCGTGCCCGCTGATCGGACGACCCTCCCGACCACCCCGCGAACCGACCGGACTCACGGGATTGCTGGTTTTTTGCGTTTGGGGGGCCCAAAACCAGCAATCTCGTGAGTCCGGTCGGGAAGAGGGGCCGGGGGGCGGGGCCGGAGCCGGGGTTGGGTCGGGAGGCCGGGCCGGTAGGCCTCAGTCGTGGACGGGGTGCTCGTGGTCGCCGTGGGTCGCGGCCTCGAACTGGATCGTCGAGTGGTCGACGGCGAAGTCGTGCGTCAGGCCGTGCTGCAGCTCGTCGAGCAGCTGGGGGAGGTGGCCGTCGAGGAAGCACGACTCGTCGACGACCACGTGGGCGGTGAGCACGGGCAGGCCGGTCGCGACCTGGCTGACATGGAGGTCGTGCACCTCGTGCACATGAGGGTCCTCCAGCAGCTGCGCCCGGACGGCGTCGAGGTCGATGCCCTTGGGGGTGGCCTCCATGAGGACGTCGACGCTCTCGCGCAGCAGGCCGACCGTGCGCGGCACGATGAGCGCGCCGATGACGAGCGAGGCGACGGCATCGGCGCGTAGCCAGCCGGTGAGGGCGATGACCCCGGCTGCGACGAGGACGGCCACCGACCCCAGAGCGTCGTTGACCACCTCGAGGAAGGCGGCGCGCACGTTGAGGTTGCTGTCTCGAGCGGTCGCCAGCACGGAGATCGAGACGGCGTTGCCCACGAGCCCGATGATCCCGAACAGCACCATGGCGCCGGACGCCACCTCCGGCGGGGCGAACAGCCGGCGCACCCCCTCGATGATGACGAACCCGCCCACGGCGAGCAGCACGGCGGCCTGGGCGGCGGCGGCCAGCACCTCCGCCCGACGGTAGCCCCACGTGCGCTGAGCGGTCGCGGGTCGTCGGGCGAGCGTCGCGGCGAACCACGCCAGCGTCAGTCCGGCGACGTCGGTCAGCATGTGGCCGGCGTCGGCGAGCAGAGCGAGGCTGCCCGAGACCACGGCGCCGACGACCTCGACGCACAGGACGACCGTCGTGATGCCCAGGACGATGCCCAGCCGGCCGCGGTGGTCCGCACCCGCACCGGTGGAGACCGGTCCGTGGGTGTGGCCGGCGCCCATCAGCGGCTCCTCACTGCAGCCAGCTGAGGTGGTCCTTGGCCAGCGTATAGCCGACGAACGCGACGATGTCGAGGATCGTGTGGGCGACGACGAGCGGCCCGACGCGGCGCCACCGCAGGTAGACCAGCGAGAAGACCACGCCCATGACCGCGTTGCCGACGAACGCGCCGAAGCCCTGGTAGAGGTGGTAGGACCCGCGCAGCAGCGCCGAACCGGCGACGACGAGCGGCGTCCGCCAGCCCAGCTGACGCAGCCGGGTCATGAGGTAGCCGACGACGACGACCTCCTCCAGCGCGGCGTTCTCCAGGGCCGACAGGACGAGGACGGGGATCGTCCACCACGCCCCGGTGAGGTTGGCGGCCGCGACCTGGGTGTTGATGTTCAGGGCCTTGGCGGCCACGTAGAGCCCCAGCCCGGGGATGCCGATGGCTGCGGCCAGCACCACGCCGGTCCCTAGGTCGAACCCGGGCCGGCGGCGGTCCAGCCCGAGGAAGCGCGACGCGGCATACGGCGCGGGGGGTTCGACCCGGCCGAGCAGATAGAGCGCGAGAAAGACTGGTACCAGACCGAACCCGATGTTGACGAGCTGGTAGGCCAGGTCGAGGTACGGCCGGTCGGGCGTCACCGCGTTGTTCAGCGAGGAGGTCTGCTGGTTGAGCGCGACGTGCTTCGTGAGCCGGTCGACGATGGCCAGCACGGCGTAGACCGCCGACGCTCCGAGCGACAGGCCGAGCACCACCAGGGTCTCGCGGCCGAGACCCGCGCGACGGTCGCGCGGGACCGGGGCGGGATCGGCCGCGGGGGCGGTGACCCCCTCGACCGATGTGGTGCTCACGACGCGACTGTATGCCGCGGGGCCGGGTCAGCCCCGGGGAGTCGCCTCAGCCGGGCGCCAGGGCTTGAGCCACGGGGTCTCTGGCCAGCCCTCGGCGGCGGCGAGCAGCGCGTACATCGTCGCCCCGTCGAGATGCTCGCGGACGATGTCGGCGTGCCCGGCGTGCCGTGCGGCCTCCTCGAGGATGTGGAACAGCACCCAGCGCACCGACCAGGCGTCGACGTCCTTGGGGAACCACGGAGCGTCGCGGGGGACCGGCACGGGGGCAGCGAGGTCGAGGGTCTCGTCGAGGGCGGCCGACTCGGTCGCCGCGGTCTGCTCGTCGAAGATCGCCAGCAGCGCCTCGATGGTCTGGCCCTCGGGGTTCCAGTCCTGGCCGTACTCCTCGGCGCGCACCTTCGTCGGCCGGCCGTCGGCCGCGAGGCCCGCCGCCCCGGCGCGGGCCCGTTCCAGCCAGACCCGCTCGGTAAAGGCGACGTGCTTGACGACGCCGGCGATGCTGATCGCGCTGCGGGACGGCACGGTGTGGGCCTGCTCGTCCGTGAGCCCGTAGGCGGCGTTGCGGATGCCGTCGTGCTGCTGGCGCAGGAAGGTGGCCAGGGCCTCACGCTCGGTGGCAACGGGTGGGGGTGTGCCAGGCATGGCTGCTCCTGCGTGTCAGGTCCTCGTGGTGGGTCGGGTCTAAGCCTGGCAGGCTCTCCGGCCAGCTGCTGACCTGGTTCCGCCAGGCTGGCCCGAGTCCGGTTCGGGCCCCGAAACCGGTCGCAAACCGGACTCGCACCAGCCGGACGGTCCGCCGCGCTAGCTCAGAATGTCCTTGCGCTGGAAGTGCCGGTAGCCGATCCCGACGAGAACGACCGTGTAGAGCACCGACCACAGCACGCCGTGGCGCATCCCCGACCAGTCGACCTGTGGCGCCAGCGTGTCGTACCAGGACCGGGCGTAGTACATCGGCAGGCCGTTGCGCCATCCGCCCAGCGTCTCGATCTGGCTGAGGATGGACGACACGATGGTCACCATGACCGCCCCGCCGACCGCGGCCAGCGGGGCGTCGGTGCGGGTGCTGAGCCAGAACGCGATGCCGCCGACCTGGAGCAGGAAGACGACGAGGTAGCCGATGATGACGGCGAACCGGGGGAGGAACTCCGACCACTCCAGGACGCCGCCGGCGGGGTTCGTGAACGGGGCCCAGCCGTAGGCGAGGCCGCCGACGAGCAGCGACCACAGGCAGAGAACGACGACGGCCACCGCGGCGCTCGCGAAGGCGACGACGAGCTTGCTCGTGAGGAGCCGGGCGCGCGGGACCGGGGCGACCAGCAGGTAGCGCAGCGTCGACCACGACGCCTCGGACGGGACCGCGTCGCCGACGAAGAGGGCGGTCAGCACGACGAGCAGGAAGGACGCCGACGCGGTCGTGGCGAAGATCGCGAAGTTCGCGGCGCCCACCTTGGCCAGCCCCGCCACCGTGTTCCCCGACGGCCCACCACCGCCGATCGCGAAAGCCGCGACGAGGATGACCGGCAGGGCGAGGATGAGGACGAACGACCACATCGTGCGCCGCCGCCGGACCTGTCGGCCGAGCTCGGCGCGCCACGACAGCGGGCGCCGCTCACGCTCGGGCAGCGTCGGCCGACGAGCATGGTCGGCGCGACCGGTCTGCGTCTCCGGCGCCGTGCTGCTCATCGGGCTCGCACCTGCCTCAGCCGGTCACTCAGTGCCGTCGCACCGCCGTCGCCCGGGTCTGAGCCGGACCCGCCGGAGCCGTCACCCGACGGCGACTGCGCCGCGGCGATGACGCCGAGGAAGACGTCCTCGAGGTGCCTGCGGCTGGTGACGCCGACGATGTCGACGCCGGTCTCGGCGACGGCGCGCACGACATCGGCGCGTGGGAGGTCGGCGGTGACCACGACCTTGGGCTCCACGGGGTCCTCCTCGACGTCGACGGCGGTGATGCCGGCCACGGCGTGCAGCCGGCGGGTCAGCGCGTCGACGTCACTGCCCGGGCCGAGCAGGACGACGGTCGTGTCCGCGCTGTCGACGAGGTCGGCGACGGTGCCACCGGTGACGACCCGTCCCGCGTGCATGACGATGACGTGCGAGCAGGTGAGCTCGACCTCGGCCAGCAGGTGGCTGGAGACGACGACGGTGCGGCCGGTCGACGCATACCGGTGCAGGATCGGGCGCATCGCGGCGATCTGCGGCGGGTCGAGCCCGTTGGTGGGCTCGTCGAGTACGAGCACGTCGGGCAGGCCGAGCATGGCCTGCGCGATGCCGAGCCGCTGCCTCATGCCCTGCGAGTAGGACCGGACCGGGCGGTCGACGGCCCCACCGAGCGCCGCGACCTCGAGGACGTCGTCGTATGCCGCGTCGACCTGCGGACGGCCGGTGGCGGCCCAGTAGGCCTGCAGGTTCTGCCGACCGGTGAGGTGGGGGAGGAACCCCGGCCCCTCGATAAGCGCTCCGACGCGCGACAGGACGGGCGTGCCGGCGCTGATCGGCTCGCCGAGGACGTGCACGGTGCCCGAGTCGGGACGGATCAGGCCCATGACCATCCGCAGGGTGGTCGTCTTGCCGGCACCGTTCGGGCCGAGCAGCCCGACGACCTGGCCCCGTTCGGCGCGCCACGACACGTCGTCGACAGCGCGGTGCCCGTCCATGTAGGTCTTAACGAGATTGGTCACGACGAGGGGCGTGTCGGCCAGGTCGGGGCGGGACGGCTGCTCACGCCGCTGCCGGCGCCGCCAGAGGGCCCGGGCGAGCAGTGCCAGGGCGGCGGCCGCGATCGCGATGGCCACCCCGATGGCCTCGGCGTCGGCGGTCGACTCGGCCGAGAGCCTGGTCCCCTCCACGGTCGGGACGGTGAGGCCGGCCCCCTCGAGGGCGATCCGGTCGGCGCGGGCCTCGCGCGGGCCCGCATACGCCGAGTCGGTCGTCGTGACGAGGAGCCGCACGACGCTTCCGGACTCGAACGTCCAGGTGGCCGCAGGCAGGGCGACGTCGACCGTCGTCGGCTGACCGGGCGTCGTCGGCACGGTCACCGGTGCCACCAGCCGCCGCGGGAAGGTGGCCACCCCGCCGGTCACCTGCCACAGGCCGAGGTAGAGCGTCGCCGACGTGGCGCTGGAGGTGACGGTGAGCCGGACCTGAGGAGAGCCGACGATCCGGGTCTGCTCAGCGAGCGCGGGAGAGTCGAAGGCGGTCGACTGGCCGGGCAGGGCGGCGAGGCCGTAGGTGGGAAGAGCGGTGGCCGCGGCGCCGCTGGTGAGCGCCCCACCACCGCCGGGTATGCTGGTGATCGCCGCCGGCTGGCCGCCCGGCGGGGAGAGCACCGGCCGGGGCGAACCCGCGTCGAGCGGGATAGTTGTCGGCGCGCCGGAGGTGGCGTAAGCAGCGGCCTGCTGCAGAGGAGCGACGGTCTGCCGGCGGGGGATGGGGGTGGCGTAGACGAAGGCTGGGAGCGGCATACCGCCGGCGGCCGGGCGGGTGTCGGCCGAGAGGTAGTGACCCAGCCAGGTGCGGACGGACTCCTCGTCGCTGGCCGCCGTGCTGCTGGGGCCGTCGTGGCCGCCATCCATCCAGCGCACGGCGACCGGGGTGCCCTGTGCCGCGAGAGCCCGAGCGGTCGCGTCGGCCTGGGCCAGCCCGAAGAGCGAGTCGGTCATGCCCTGGACGAGATAGGTGGGGGCCTTCAGGCCGGCCAGCACCGCGCGCGGGCTGTGGGCGTGCATCAGGGTGAGCAGCTCGGGGCTTGGCGTGCCGCTCTGGGCGGCGGCGAGGAACAGCCGGCAGACCGTCGGGTCGAAGCGCCCGCAGACCGGCGAGGTCGGTGGCCCCCCCGATCCGGGCCGGGACGCTCCGGCGATGGACGACTGGAAGAAGGCCGAGGCCCACAGCTGCTTGAACGGCCCCGGGGTCGTCGTCGGGTCGAGCTGGGCCGGCGTCGTCGGCTGTCCCGCGGCGGTCGTCGTGACGTGCTGGGGGAAGAAGGCCTCGGCCAGGTCGTTCCAGGTGATCGAGGCGGCGACGGCGTCGACCCGCTGGTCGGTCGCGCCGAGCATGAGCGCGAGCGCGCCGCCGTAGGAGCCGCCCGCCACGCCCACCCTGGGGTCGCCCGGCGCGTCGAGCTTGACCTCTGGCCGGGTCGCCAAGCGGTCGACGAGGGCGCGGGCGTCGGCCACCTCGTAGGCGGGGTCGTCGAGGTGGATCCGCCCACCGGAGGCGCCGAAGCCTCGAGCCGACCAGGTGAGGACGACGTAGCCGCGGCCGGCGAGGTCGCGGGCCTGGTCGGCGAGGTCGGCCTTGCTGCCGCCGAAGCCGTGGGCCAGCAGCACAGCCGGGTGGGTGCCGCCGCCCGAAGGCGTGAAGATGCTGGAGTCCAGGCTGACCGCCGTGCCGTCGGGCTCCGCACCGACCGGCACGGTGAGGGTCTCCTCGACGCCGGGGGCGGCCGCATCGGCATACGCCGGAGCGGCGCTTGAGGCGGCGACCATGCTCGCCGCCGCGAGCAGCGCGGCCGCGCCGGCGGCCCTCACCCTCATGCGCGACCTTAACCCGGCCGACCGACGCGGCCGGGACCGGTGTCAGCGCACCGCCGGCTCGGCCGGTCGGGCCACCTCGTGCAGGTCGATGCCCTTGGTCTCGGGCAGGGTAAGGATCGTCAGGCCCGAGATCAGCATCAGGGCGATGGCGTAAAACGGGAAGACGCCGGTCGACTGGAACCGCTCCGCCATCCACGCCTGGATCAGCGGTGCCGTGCCGCCGAAGAGCGCGATGGCGATCGAGTAGGGGAACCCGAACCCGGCCGCGCGCACGTGCGTGGGGAACATCTCGGCGTACACCGCCGGGCCGATGGACGAGACCGCCGCGATGACCGCGAGCATGACGCTCATCGACACGGCCAGCTGCCAGGCCGAGTCCTTGAGCAGGGCGTTCATGGGGATGTAGAGGATGACGGCTCCCGCCAGCGCCGAGATGAGCACCGGCTTGCGTCCGACGCGGTCGGAGAGCATCCCCCACAGTGGCAGGCAGACCAGGAAGACGAGGTTGCCGACGACTCCGGCCCAGAGCGCTGAGGTGGCGTCGATCTTGAGCGTCGTCTGGGCGTAGGCGGGGGCGTTGATCGCCCACACGTAGTAGATGACGGTGAACCCCATCGTCATACCGATGACCTGGGCCGCCTGCTTCTTGTGCTCCCCGAGCGACGCCCACAGGCCCTGACCGGCACCGCGCTCCTCGACGTCCTCGGTGAACACCTCGGTCTCGGTCATGCTGCGCCGCAGGACGAGGGCGTACAGGCCGACGACCGCACCGACGAGGAAGGGCACCCGCCAGCCCCAGTCGTTCATGGTGTCCTTGCCCAGGGTCGTGGTCAGCAGCGCCGCGAGCAGGAGCCCGGCGAGGTTGCCGACGGTGCCGGAGAAGTAGATCCAGCTCGACCACAGGCCGCGACGGGCGGCGGGGGCCTTCTCCGAGAGGTAGGTCTGCGCCGCCGGCAGCTCGCCGCCGTGCGCCAGGCCCTGCAGGAGCCGGGCGGTCAGCAGGAGCACCGACGCCCAGACGCCGATCTGGTCGAACGTCGGGGTGACGCCGATGAGGAGGCTGCCGACCGACGCCAGGCCGACCGACAGCATGAGGCTGAGCTTCCGCCCCCTCCGGTCGGCGACCCGGCCGAACAGCAGACCACCGATGGGGCGGGCCAGGAAGCCGACCGCGAAGACCGCCAACGTGGACAGCAGCGCCGAGGTGGGGTCGGCCTTGGAGAACATGTGCGATGCGATGAACGCGGTCAGCGTCGAGTAGATGCCCCAGTCGTACCATTCGAGGGCGTTGCCGATTCCGGTGCCCGCAAACGACTTTCGGGTCGTTGCTTGGTCGTCGGGTGTGGTGGTGGCCTGTGCCATGACGCCGTTCCTCTCTCGGGGGTGAGGTACGTGGTGGTGGCCCGTCAGGCGTCGCTGCCGTCCGGTCACCGGTCCTGCTGGGCTGCTAGGGATGCTGGAGCCGCTCCAGTCGGGCGATGGCGAGCGCGGCGTACAGGGCGGCCCCGTCGGCGAGCACGCCGTCGTCGAAGACGGCGCGAGGTGAGTGGTTGTACTCGGCGGTCGCGAGGTCGGCGCCGGGGGGCGCCGCCCCCAGGCCGAGGAACGACCCCGGCACCTCGCGCAGCACGAACGAGAAGTCCTCCGATCCGCCCAACGGCTGGGCCCACTGGGTGTGCCGCTCGGGGAACAGCCGGTCGACGACACTCGCGGCGAACGCGGTCTCGTCCTGGTCGTTGACCGTGACGGGGTACTCCTCGGTGTACTGCGCGTCGACCTCGAGTCCGTGGGCCGCCGCGATGCCACGTACGACCCGCGGCAGCACCTCGGCGGCGCGCTCGCGGTGCTCCGCTGAGAAGGAGCGGACCGTGGCCTCGAAGTACGCCTCGTCGGGAATCACGTTGCGGCGTGTGCCCGCTCGCAGCAAACCGACGGTGACGACGACGGGGTCACGCGCGTCGAACGAGCGGGTCACCGCCGTCTGCAGCGCCAGCACCATCTCGGCCGCCGCGGACACCGGGTCCAGCGCGGCGTGCGGAGCCGACCCGTGGCCGCCCCGACCCTTCACGGTGACGGCGAACCCGTCGGAGGCGGCGAGCATCGGACCCGGCTTGGTGACGAACGTCCCGTGCGGCTCCAGGCTGGAGAAGACGTGCATCCCGTAGGCCGCGTCGACCCTTCGACCGGCGGCGTCGAGCACTCCTTCGTCGACCATGACCCGAGCGCCGGCCCAACCCTCCTCGCCCGGCTGGAACATGAGGACGACATCGCCCCCCAGCTGGTCGCGGTGGGCGTGGAGCAGGCGGGCGGCGCCGACGAGCATGGCGGTATGCAGGTCATGGCCGCAGGCGTGCATGGCGCCGTCGACCTTCGAGCGGTAGTCGACGTCGGCCAGCTCCTGCACCGGAAGAGCGTCCATGTCTGCGCGCAGCAGCACCGTCGGGCGCGGCCCGTCGCCAGCACTCGCCGCGCCACCGCGCAGGACGCCGGTCACCGAGGTGGTGGCCGCACCGGTGGAGATCTCGAGGTCGAGCCCGTCGAGCGCGCCGAGGACCCGTTCCTGGGTGCGCGGCAGGTGCAGCCCGATCTCGGGCTCCTGGTGCATGCGGCGTCGGAAGGTGCGCAGGTCGTCGTGCATGGCGCCGGCGTCGTCGAGCAAGCCAGCGAGGCCATCGTCCGTGTGGCTCACAGGTCTCCTCACAAGAGAGGGTGCTGTCGAACCACTCTAGGGCGGCCGGGGCGGACCGCCACCGGACCGTCGGCAGGCCGGTCAGACGCGGTGGGAGACCGACGACCGGTCGTCGAGCTGGGCGCGGGTCTCGGGGATCGGCATACGCGCTCGTCGCCCGCGTTGCGGCCCGGAGGTCGTGTGCGCCATCAGCGCACGGGCCAGCTCCTCGTACTGGTCGGCGACGTCGTCCCAGTCGTAGAACTTGGCCCGCTCGCGGAGGTGCTCGCCCCGGGCCAGAGTGCCCACCCGATCGTCCTCGGCGGCGTCAAGCGCGCGGGCCACGTCGTCGGCGGTGTCGAAGTAGCGGCCGTGCTCGAGCAGGACCTCACGGTTGAAGGGCACGTCGTAGGCGATGGAGGGGGCGCTGGCGCCGATGGCCCGCAGGAGAGAGGGATTGGTGCCCCCGACCGAGTGACCGTGCAGGTAGGTCAGGCAGTTGCCGTAGAGCTGGTCCAGCAGCTCCTGGTCCCAGACGCCGCCGAGGAACAGGATCCGAGGGTCGTCGCCCGCCAGCGCGTGGACCCGCGCGGTGTAGGCATCCGCATACGGCGCGGAACCCACGACGACGAGGCGGCTCGTGGCGCCGCTGCGCCGGAACCCTTCGACGATCCGGTCGACGTGGTTCTCCGGCTCGAAGCGAGCGACCACTAGGTGGTAGTCGCGGGCCGTCAGGCCGAGCTCGTCCAGCCGCACGCTCGGGAGATGGTCGCGCACCGGCGCGCCGTAGCTGATGAGCTCCGTCTGCGCCTGGAACGTCTCGCGGTAGTAGTCGGCGATGCCCTCCGCGTCGGCGATGAGGGCATCGGACAGCCGGACGGCCGCCGACTCGGCCAACCGGTAGTACTGCTGACCGACCGGACCCCACTTGCCGCGCTTCCACTCCAGGCCGTCGACGTGCGTGGCGACCGGGATGCGGGCCGCCCGCAGCATCGGCAGCCAGGGAGCGTTGGCGCTGTTGAAGACGAAGGCCACATCCGTGGGCGAGCCCAACAGGTGGAAGGCCGACGCCCCGGTGTGGGAAAGCGTCTCGAGGCTGCGGCGCTTGAGGGCGGGGAGCCGCACGAGCTCCATGCCGAGGTAGGTCGGGGGTAGCTCCCCCTCCTCGGCCCGGCAGTAGACCCGCACGGAATGGCCTCGGCTCGCCAGCCGTTGGCCGACCTCCTCGACCGCCGTCTCGAACCCGCCGTACCTCGCGGGCACACCCCGGGTGCCGAGCATGGCGATGCGCATGCGGTCGTGCTCCGCATGTCCGCCCCTCGCCGAGCGGTCGCCGAAAAGGCCCATGTGTGTGCTCATCTGCTCAGTCCATCCCCCCAGCGCCCCCGCGCCGTTAGCTGCGGCGCTCAGGCGCGCCGATATAGACCCCCGCTGACCCCGCTGGTGCGCACCCCCCAAGGTCCGCACACTCTTGTCAGAGAAGGCTTCTGGCAATTAGATACCCCGCCAGCCCCAGGAATTACCTTAATCGAAGATTTTGGCCACTGCCTGTTCACCCGGATCGACCCCCAATTGCCCCTAACAGCGCCGATTTCGGACATCGAGCGCCATGACTGCTATCCCCTCTGCGGCCATCTGGGCCATGTTGTTCCGGCCACTCGACCGGCCGCAGGCGCAGGCCCATCCGGGGCGCTCGGCGTCTTTGACAGGATGCCGTCGTGAGCTCCATCGAGGTGACTGGCGTGCTCGTCCTCGCGGCGACGCCGATCGGAGATCCGCGAGACGCCTCGCCCCGGCTGGTCGACGAGCTGCGACGCGCTGCCGTCGTGGCCGCCGAGGACACCCGACGGCTGCGGCGCCTCACGTCGGATCTCGGCGTGGCGACGACGGGGCAGGTGGTCAGCTACCACGAGCACAACGAGGCCGCCAAGACCACCGACCTCATCGGGCGGCTGCTTGCCGGTGACCGGGTGGTCCTCGTGACCGACGCGGGTATGCCCTCGGTCTCCGACCCGGGCTATCGGCTGGTCCTCGCGTGTGTGAGCGCCGGCATCCGCGTCACCTGTGTGCCTGGGCCGAGCGCGGTCCTCATGGCGCTGGCGGTGTCGGGTCTTCCGGTCGACCGCTTCTGCTTCGAGGGCTTCCTGCCCCGCAAGGGCGGCGAGCGCACCCGGGCCCTCCAGCAGCTCGTCGACGAGCGCCGCACCATGGTGTTCTTCGAGGCGCCGCACCGGTTGGCGTCGACCCTGGAGTCGATGGCCGCGACGTTCGGAGCCGACCGCAGTGCCGCCGTATGTCGCGAGCTCACCAAGACCTACGAGGAGGTCCGCCGCGGCGGGCTGGCCGAGCTGGCCGAGTGGGCGCGGGAGTCGGCCCGGGGGGAGATCACGGTGGTCGTCGCCGGCGTTCGGGGGGCGGTGGCGGAGGTCGCTGACCTGCTGCCCGGCATCCTGGAACGGGTGGCCGGGGGGCAGCGTCTGAAGGACGTGTGCGCTGACGTGGCGGCCCGGACGGGCGGGTCGAAGAAGGCGCTCTACGACGCGGCGGTGGCCGCCCGATGAGCAGACGTTCCTACCCCGACCGAACTCACGCGTTTAGCGGTTTCGTGCCGTCTGACACCCCAGAACCGACAAGCACGTGAGTTCGGTCGGGGAGAGTGGGGCCACCAGGCGGCTGCGGGAGCCGGCGAACCTGGTCAGCCCACGGGCCCGGGTCATGTGGCTCGTCGAGGGCGGTGGCCAGATGCTGCTCCTCCTCGTCCTCCAGGCCGGCTGGTGGTTCCTCGACGGGCTTGGGTCGCGCGTCCCGCACCTCGTCGTCGGCGTGGTCTGGCTCCTGCTGACCGTCGCCTACCTCGCGGTCATGCCGATCTGGCGCTACCGGGTGCACCGCTGGGAGAGCACGCCGACCGCCGTCTACACCCAGGCCGGCTGGCTCGACCAGGAGCGGCGGATCGCGCCAGTCAGCCGGATCCAGACCGTCGACATGGCCCGCGGACCGGTGGCGCAGCTGCTCGGCCTGGCGACCGTCACGGTGACGACGGCGTCGGCCGCCGGCCCACTGCGGATCCACGGCCTCGACCTCGACGTGGCCCGGCACCTGGTCGAGGAGCTGACCGAGCTGACGGTCGCCGAGCGCGGGGATGCGACGTGAGCGTGGACCCGCCCGATCCCGAGCCGCCAGCCGGCCCGGCGCGCTCGGCCGCCGACCCGGCGCGCTCGACCGCCGACCCGGCGCGCTCGACCGCCGACCCGGCGCCCTCGGCCGCCGCGGATCTCGAGACCGACTGGCGCCGGCTCGATCCCCGGATGCTGCTCATCCATCCGGTGCAGGAGGCGATCCGCTTCCTCCCGGCTCTGCTCGGTGTCTTCCTCCTCGGCCGCAGCCGTAACGGTGGCGCCGGCCACTGGTGGGAGCTGCTCTCCGTCGCCGTCGTCATCGGGGTCGGCGTCATGCGCTACCTCACGACCCGGTTCCGCATCCGGCACGGCCAGATCGAGCTGCGCAAGGGCCTGATCAACCGCCAGGTCATCGCGACGCCGGAGGACCGGGTCCGCACCGTCGACCTGACAGCTCCCCCGTTCCACCGCCTCCTCGGGCTGGCCAAGGTCGAAATCGGCACCGCAGGGCACACCCGGGAGCGCCTCGTCCTCGACGCGCTGCCCCTGGCGGCCGCCCGCACGATGCGCGAGGAGCTGATCCACCTGCGATCGGCGGCCGTCGACCACCCCCTCGACCATGCTGTCGAGCGCGCCGACCGTGCCGTCGACCATGCCGTCGACCGTCAGGGCACTGAGCTCCCCCCGCCGACCGGGTTGCCGCGCCACGAGATCCCCCCGCCTGTGTCCGCGCCGGTCCCGGTCGCGGAGACCACCCTGCTCACGTTGAACCCCGCCTGGGTCCGGTATGCCCCGCTCACCATGAGCGGCCTGGTGACGGCCCTCGCCGTCTTCGGTTTCACGAGCCAGTTCCTTCGCTCGGCCATCGAGGGGGCATATGTGCAGGACGCGGTGCGCGCCCTGGGCGGCCACGCCTGGTGGGTGTCGCTTCTCGTGGGACTAGCGTCCGTGGCCGTCGCCGTCTCGTTCCTGGCGGTCCTCGGCTACATCCTGCAGAACTGGCACTTCCGTCTGTCCCGGCACCAGGGCGGCACCCTGCACGTCTCCCGGGGCCTGCTGACGACCCGCGAGACGAGCATCGAGGAGAAGCGGCTGCGCGGCGTCGAGGTGGGTGAGCCGCTCGGCCTGCGGCTGGCCGGAGGCAGTCGGCTCAAGGCGATCACGACCGGCCTGTCGCGGCGCGAGGACGACCGGGGCAGCGCGTGGCTCGTCCCGCCGGCCCCGCGCTCCGTCGTGGCCGGGGCCGCCCGTGCGGTGGTCGGCGACGACGAGGCACTCACCGCACCGCTGACCCCGCACGGCCCGGCCGCGCGCCACCGCCGCTACCTGCGCACCCTCGTCCCGGCCGTGGTTCTCGCGGTCGGCGCAGCGGCGGTGGTCTGGTGGCTCGGCTTGGCCTGGTGGCTGCTCGTCCTGCCCGCCCTCGTGATCCTCGGCGCCCCGTTCCTCGCGCGCGACCGGTATGCCGGCCTCGGCCACCACCTCTCACCGGACCATCTCGTCGTGCGGTCCGGGTCGTTCTCGCGCCGCCGCGACGTGCTGCAGCGCACCGGCATCATCGGCTGGACGGTGCAGAGCACCTGGTTCCAGCGGCGGGTGGGACTGGCGACCCTCGTGGCGACGACCGCGGCGGGCAAGCAGAGGTACACGGCATACGACCTGCCCGTGGCCCAGGCTGTGGCCGTGGCCCACGAGGTCGACCCGGCGCTGCTGGAGCAGTTCCTGGCCCGATAGCCTCAGAACCCTGACGGCCAACTCGCGACGATAGGGGTAGAACCATGTGGGACAAGCGATCCGACATGGTCGTGCACGAGGCGGATCCCTACAACGCCGAGCCCCAGGTCGGTGCGCTGGACGGCCGGTTCATCACCGCCGCCGACACCTTCTACACCCGCAACCACGGACCGGTGCCCGACCTCGAACCGACGCGGTGGCGGCTGCGGGTCGACGGGCTGGTCGACCGACCACTGGTGCTCGGCCTCGACGACCTGAGGTCCCGATTCCCCGAACGCCACGTCACCGCCACCTTGCAGTGCGCCGGGGCGCGGCGGGCGGCGATGCACGCGGTGCGACCGATCCCCGGCGAGGCGCTCTGGGGCCCCACGGCGACATCGACGGCGCAGTGGACCGGTGTCGCGCTGAGCGACGTGCTCGCGAGCGCCGGGGTCCAGGGCGACGCCGCGCACGTGGCCTTCGACGCTTCGGACGTCTCGGAGCTGGCCGACCCGCCGCAGGGGTTCGGCGGGTCGGTGCCGCTCGCCAAGGCGTGCTCAGAAGAGGTGCTTCTCGCCTGGGGGATGAACGGCGAGCCGCTGCCCGCCGTGCACGGGGGCCCGGTACGCGTCGTCGTGCCCGGCTACATCGGCGCGCGCAGCGTCAAGTGGGTCGAGCGGGTGACCGTGCAGGCGGCGCCGTCCGACAACTACTTCCAGGCGGTCGCCTACCGGCTGCTTCCTGCCGACCTCGACCCGGACGCCGCCGGCCCGGGTGACGGCCTGTCGCTCGGCCCGGTCGCCCTCAACTCCGACGTGCTCCACCCCGCCGACGGCGCCGTGGTCCCGGCCGGGACGACGCGGGTGAGCGGCTACGCGTTCGCCGGCGGTGACCGGTCGGTCGCGCGGGTCGACGTCTCGAGCGACGGCGGGTCGACCTGGGTGCAGGCCGAGATCACCGAGAGCGGCCCGTGGACGTGGTGCCTCTGGTCGGCGACCCTGCTTCTCGCGCCGGGACCCGCGGAGGTGGTCGTCCGGGCCTGGGACGACACGGCGGCGGCGCAACCCGAGTCGGCGGGCCCGCTCTGGAACCCCAAGGGCTACGTCAACAACTCCTGGGGCCGGGTGCGTCTCGACGTCCGAGCGGCGGGCGGTAGACCCGGCTGAGCCTCAGCCATACGGGCGCGGGACAAAGCCACACCGAGCCATAGGCTGGACGGCATGGCTCATGTCCTGTCCGCCGTCGCCTGGCCGTACGCCAACGGGCCGCGCCACATCGGCCACGTGGCCGGGTTCGGTGTGCCCTCCGACGTGTTCAGCCGCTACATGCGGATGGCCGGACACGACGTCCTCATGGTGTCAGGCACCGACGAGCACGGCACGCCGATCCTCGTCTCGGCCGACCAGGAGGGGGTGACCCCGCGCGAGCTGGCCGACCGCTACAACCGGGTCATCGCCGAGGACCTCACCGCACTCGGCCTCTCCTACGACCTCTTCACACGCACCACGACGCGCAACCACTACACCGTCGCGCAGGAGCTGTTCACCGGTGACTGGCGCAACGGCTACATGGTCGAGCAGACCGACCTGGTGGCGATCAGCCCGTCCACCGGGCGCACCCTTCCGGACCGCTACATCGAGGGCACCTGCTACATCTGTGGCTTCTCCCAGGCGCGTGGTGACCAGTGTGACAACTGCGGCAACCAGATCGAGCCGTCGAGACTCATCGCGCCCCGGTCTCGAATCAACGGCGAGACGCCGGAGTTCGTCGAGACCGAGCACTTCTTCCTCGACCTCCCCGCCCTCGCCGGTGCCATCGGCGCCTGGCTCGACGAGCGCGAGGCCACGGGCGGCTGGCGACCGTCGGTGCTCAACTTCGCCAAGGGCCTGCTCGAGGAGGTCCGTCCTCGGGCCATGACCCGCGACCTCGACTGGGGCATACCCGTGCCGATCGACGGCTGGCGCGACAACCCGACCAAGCGGTTCTATGTCTGGTTCGACGCCGTCGTCGGATACCTGTCCGCGTCGATCGAATGGGCCCGGCGGCAGGGCGATCCCGAGCTCTGGCGGGAGTGGTGGAACGACCCGAGCGCCCGGTCCTACTACTTTCAGGGCAAGGACAACATCACCTTCCACGCGATGATCTGGCCGGCCGAGCTGATCGCGTATGCCGGTCGAGGCGACAAGGGCGGCGAGCCCGGGGTCTACGGGGTGCTGAACCTGCCCACCGAGGTGGTCGCGTCGCAGTACCTCACCATGGGTAGCGAGAACGGGAGCCAGCAGTTCTCGACCTCGCGGGGTCACGTCGTCCTGGTTCGTGACGTGCTGCGGGACTTCGGCCCCGACCCACTGCGCTACTTCATCTGTGCGGCCGGTCCGGAGACCCAGGACGCCGAGTTCACCTGGGGCGCCTTCGTGCAGCGCAACAACTCCGAGCTGGTCGCCGGGTGGGGCAACCTCGTCAACCGGACGGCGACGATGATCCACAAGCAGTTCGGCGAGATCCCCCCGGCCGGGCGGCTCGAGGCGGTCGACGAGGACCTGCTGGCGTCCGTGCGGGGCGGGTTCGACACCGTGGGCGGCCTGCTGGAGCGGCAACGGGTGCGGGCGGCCACCGCCGAGGCCATGCGGCTCGTCGGCGAGGCCAACGCCTACGTCAGCCGGACCGAGCCGTTCCGGCTCAAGGGCGACGACCAGCGGGAGCGGCTCGGCACCATCCTGCACGTGCTCGCCCAGGCCGTGATCGACCTCAACACCATGCTGTCGCCGTTCCTCCCGCACAGCGCCAACGCGATCCACCGCGTCCTCGGCGGGGAGGGCGACCTGGTCCCCATGCCGCGCTTGGACGAAGCCGACGACCTCGACGGAGGGCCGTCCTACCCGATCATCACCGGGGACTACTCCGCGACGCCGCGCTGGGAGCGCCGCCCGCTCGTCGTGGGCACCGTGGTCGGCAAGCCGGCCCCCGTCTTTCGCAAGTTCGACCCACCAGAGGGTGGGGCCACCGGCGAGGAGGGGTGAGCCCGCACCGGTCCGGGGCGCGGGACACCCCGCCGCTGCCGGCCCCTCTGCCGATCCCGGTGGTGGACAACCACGTCCACCTCGACATCGCGCGGGACGGTGAGGTCGCGTCCACCCCCGAGGACGCGATCGCCCGGGCGACGAAGGTCGGGGTGACGCGGATGGTCCAGGTCGGCTGTGACCGCGCCGGAGCCCGTTTCACGGTCGCCGCCATCGACCAGCACCCCGCGCTCATAGGCGGAATCGCCATGCACCCCAACGAGATTCCCGCCCTCGCGCGATCTGGAGAGCTCCCCGAGGCGCTCGACGAGATCGAGCAGCTGACGGCCCACCCGCGGGTCAGGGCCGTGGGGGAGACCGGACTCGACTACTTCCGCACCAGCCCGGAAGGGATCCCGGCGCAGCAGGACGCGTTCCGGTGGCACATCGACCTGGCCAAGCGCACCGGCAAGGCCCTGCAGATCCACGACCGCGACGCTCACGACGACGTGCTGCGCATCCTCGACGAGGAGGGTGCTCCCACGCACACGGTGCTGCACTGCTTCTCGGGGGACCAGGCCTTCGCCCGCGCGGCCGTCGAGCGCGGGCTGATGCTCTCGTTCGCCGGCACGGTGACCTTCAAGACCGCCAAGAGGCTGCGTGACGCGCTCGCCGTGACCCCGCTCGACCGGCTGCTCGTCGAGACCGACGCTCCCTACCTCACGCCGACGCCCTACCGGGGGGCCACCAACGCGTCCTACCTCGTGCCGCTCACGGTGCGCGCGATGGCCGACGTTTTGAACGTAGACACCCCCACCCTCTGCGCCGCCATCGCCACCAACTCCGAACGGGTCTACGGCTCCTGGACCTAGCACCGGTCGCACCTACGCCCCATCTGTCCCGCCAGCCACACGAGCCACGCTGGCCACGCGGTCGTTACCGAAACTTGACCTGGACCTGGCCCGTCCTTCACAGTGGTCGGCGTTGGCCGGGTGCGAGACCCTCGGCGGGCGTCCGCTGCGGGACCCTCTTTGAGACATCGGGTCCCGTTTTTCGCGTTCGGCCGGCCGTGCTCCGATCCGGGAAGAACCAGTTCTGGAGAACCGTGATCACACCGTCCCGCCCCCTCTCTCGCCCGGTCCGATGGGCCGCCCAGGGAGGAGCAGTGGCCCTCGTCGCCGTCGGCGCCCTCACCATGTCCCAGTACGACAAGGCCGTCACCTTGTCGCTCGACGGGACCAGCCAGTCGGTGCACGTCTTCGGCAGCACCGTCGGCGACCTGCTCGCCAAGGAGAACGTCGCCGTCGGGGCGCACGACCTCGTCCAGCCCGCGGCTGAGGCGCCGCTGCGCGACGGTGACACGGTCGTCGTGCGCTACGGCCGCCAGCTGACGGTCACCATCGACGGGATGACCTCCGACTACTACACGACCGCCTCAACGGTCGACGCGGCGCTCGCCGAGCTCGGCATCCGCGCCGACGCCGCGAAGCTCTCGGTCTCCCGCTCCGAACCGCTCGGCCGGTCGGGCCTGGCACTGAACATCACGACCCCGAAGACGGTCAACGTCGCCGTCGACGGCGGCACGAAGTCGGTGGCCTCGGTGGGGGCCACGGTCGCCGACGCGCTGCAGCAGCTCGAGGTGACCACGGGTGCCCTCGACCGGGTCACCCCCGCCCCCGACACCGCCCTCGCCGACGGGATGACGGTCACCGTCAACCGGGTCGAGAAGAAGGCGGCGACCGAGAACCAGCCCATCGCGTTCGCGGTGACCACGAAGAACGACGACGCCCTGCTCAAGGGCACGAAGAGCACCACCACCGAGGGAGTCGCGGGCCAGCAGACGCTGACCTTCGACGAGGTCTGGGTCGACGGCAAGCTCGAGTCGCGGGCCCAGACCGGCACCCAGGTGACCACCGCCCCCGTCGACCAGGTCGTCGCCGTAGGCACGAAGGTGCCCCCGCCGCCCGTGGTCGCGCCGGCCCCCGCCCCGGTCAAGGCCGCGGCCCCCGCCCCGGTCAAGGCCGCGGCCCCTGTGCCCGCCCCGACTCCTGTGCCCGCCCCGACTCCTGCGCCCGCCCCGACCCCCGCCCCCACCCCGACCATGTCGGGCGCCGGCATCAACCTGGCCAACGCAGCCATGTGGGACCGCATCGCCCAGTGCGAGTCGGGCGGCAACTGGTCGATCAACACGGGCAACGGCTACCACGGCGGCCTGCAGTTCTCGGCCTCGACCTGGACGTCCACCGGCGGCGGTGACTTCGCCTCCCGCGCCGACCTCGCCTCGCGCGAGCAGCAGATCACCGTGGCCAACCGGCTCTACGCGTCGTCCGGTCTGTCGGCGTGGGGCTGCGCCGGCGCCGCCTGACCGAGGGCCGTCCCCCAGCCGGCTGGCTAGGGTCGGCCCATGCCGGACCCAGCCGACCCGCCCGAGGCCGTCGACCCGCTGGAGGCCGTCGGCCCGCCCGAGGCCGTCGACCCGCTCGAGGCCGTCGGCCCGCCCGAGGCCGTCGGCCCGCTCGAGGCCGTCGACCCCCCCGCGCTGCCCGGGCTCCTCGGGGCCGCCCGGGTGCGTGACCTGGCCGCGGGCCTCGGCGTGCGCCCCACCAAACAGTGGGGTCAGAACTTCGTCGTCGACGCCAACACGGTCCGCCGCATCGTCCGGCTCGCCCAGGTCGGCCCGAACGACGTCGTCCTCGAGGTCGGGCCGGGGCTCGGCTCCCTGACTCTCGCCCTGCTGCCCGAGGTGCGTCACGTCACCGCGGTCGAGGTCGACCCCGTCCTGGCCCGCGCCCTGCCCGGCACGGTCGCGGAGCTGCAGCCGACGCATACCGGCCGCCTGTCGGTGCTCATGCAGGACGCTCTGCGCGTCACCAGCCTGCCCGACCCGCAGCCGACCGCCCTGGTCGCGAACCTGCCCTACAACGTGTCGGTCCCTGTGGTGCTCTCCCTCCTGGAGCACCTGCCGACCCTGCGCCGTGTCCTCGTCATGGTGCAGCTCGAGGTGGCCGAGCGACTCGCGGCGCCCCCCGGCTCACGCACCTACGGGGTGCCCAGCGTCAAGGCCGCCTGGTATGCCGACGTGCGGCTCGCCGGGACGGTGCCCCGCCGGGTGTTCTGGCCACAGCCCAACGTCGACTCCGGTCTGGTCGCCATGACCCGCCGCCCGCCGCCCGAGACCACCGCCACCCGGGAGGCGGTCTTCGCCTGCGTGGACGCCGCCTTCGCCCAGCGTCGCAAGACGCTCCGGGCGGCGCTCGCGGGCTGGGCGGGCGGGACGGCCCAGGCCGAGGTGGCCCTCCGGTCCGCCGGGGTCGACCCGGGGGCACGCGGCGAGCGCCTCGACGTGGCGCAGTTCGCGGCCATCGCGGCCGCGAGGACGTCCGCGGCCGCTGGCCTAGGGTGAGCCGGTGACCTCAGCACCGACGACGCGGCGGTCGGTGACTGTCCGCGTGCCGGCCAAGGTCAACCTCGAGCTCAACGTCGGTCCCCGTCGGCCCGATGGCTACCACGAGGTCTCCACCGTCTACATGGCCGTGGGGCTGCACGACGAGGTCACCGTGGTCCCGTCCGACGACTGGTCGGTGCTGGTGTCCGGCCCCTACGCCGACCGGGTGCCGCGCGACGAGACCAACCTCGCCCTCCGCGCCGCTCGAGCCCTGGCCCGCCAGGTCGGCGTCGACGACCCGGTGTCGGTGCTCATCCACAAGGAGATCCCGGTCGCCGGTGGGATGGCCGGTGGCTCGGCCGACGCGGCCGGCGCCCTCCTCGCCTGCGACCACCTCTGGGGTCTCGGCCTTCCGCGCGACGACCTGCTGGAGATGGCCGGCGACCTCGGCAGCGACATCCCCTTCGTCCTCGCGGGGGGCATCGCCGTGGGCTCCGGTCGCGGCGAGCGGCTGGCCCCGGTGCTCGCCCGCGGCACCTACCACTGGGTGCTCGCCGTGAGCCCGACCGGCCTGTCCACCCCAGCCGTGTATGCCGAGTGCGACCGGCTCCGGGCCGCCGCGGGGGGAGCGGCCGTGCCGGCCCCGGAGCCCACGACGGCGATGATGACCGCGTTGCGGTCGGGTGACGTCGAGGCCCTGGGTGCGGCCCTGTCCAACGACCTGAGCGAGGCCGCCCTGTCCCTCAACCCGGGGCTGGGTGAGGTGCTCGTCGCCGGCCTCGAGTACGGCGCCGTCGGCGGTCTCATCTCGGGTTCGGGGCCGACCGTGGCCTTCCTCACCGACTCGCCCGAGGCGGCGCTTGACCTCTGCGTCTCGCTCACCGCGTCCGGGGTGGCGGGAGAGGTGCGCCGGGCCAAGGGTCCGGTCCACGGCGCCCAGGTCGTGCCCGGGCCGTCGGCCCGCGGCTGAGCCACCGTCCCCAGACCACCGACCCGAACGAGCCGACGACGCCGTGCCCAACGTCATCTCCCTGGAACGAGCCACCCTCGTCTTCGGCACGACCAGCGTCCTCGACGCCCTGTCGACCGGCGTCGGCACGGGGCAGCGGATCGGCGTCGTCGGCCGCAACGGCGGGGGGAAGACCAGCCTCATCCGGGTGCTGGCCGGGGAGCAGCCGATCGACTCCGGCCGGGTCACCCGGGCCGGCGGGGTCACGGTCGGGCTGCTCAGCCAGGTCGACACGCTCGACCCCGCCTGGACGGTGCGGGAGGCGGTCGTCGGCGACCTCGCCGAGCACGTCTGGGCCGGGGACCCCCGCATCCGCGACGTCCTGACCGGGCTGCTCGGCGGCATCGACGCACCGGCCATGGGTGGGTTCGACGCCGTCGTCGGACCGCTGTCCGGCGGTGAGCGGCGCCGGCTCGCGCTCGCTCGGCTGCTCGTTGCGGACCCCGATGTCCTCCTGCTCGACGAGCCGACCAACCACCTCGACGTGGAGGCGGTCGCCTGGCTCGCCGACCACCTCGTCACCCGCCGCACCCGCAGCGACAGCGCGCTCGTCGCCATCACCCACGACCGGTGGTTCCTCGACGCGGTAGCCACCCAGACCTGGGAGGTCGTCGGCGGCACGGTCAACACCTACGAGGGGGGCTACGCGGCCTACGTGCTGGCCCGCGCCGAGCGCGGCCGGATCGCCGCCGCCGTGGCCGACCGCCGCGACAACCTGCTACGCAAGGAGCTGGCCTGGCTGCGCCGCGGACCGCCGGCCCGCACGAGCAAACCCCGCTTCCGGATCGACGCGGCCAATGCGCTCATCGAGGACGAGCCGCCGCCGCGCGACGAGGTCGAGCTCGTCCGGTTCGCCACGACCCGGCTGGGCAAGGTCGTCGTCGACCTCGTCGACGCCACCGTCGACCTCGGCGGTCGGCGGATCCTCGACCGGGTCACCTGGCGCCTGGCGCCCGGGGAGCGGGTCGGCATCGTCGGCGTCAACGGCGCGGGCAAGTCCACGCTGCTGCGCGCGATCACGGGTGAGCAGCCGCTGATGTCCGGCACCCGGCGGCCGGGCAAGACGGTCGTCATCGGCTTCCTCACGCAGGAGGTCCGCGAGCTCGAGCGGTATGCCGCGTGGCGGGTCATCGAGGCGGTCGAGGACGTCCGCTCGGTCACCATGCTCGGCGGCAAGGAGGTCACCGCCTCGCAGCTGGCCACCCGGCTCGGCTTCACCGGAGGGCGGCAGCAGACCCGCGTGGGTGACCTGTCCGGTGGTGAACGGCGCCGGCTGCAGCTGCTGCGGCTGCTCATGACCGAGCCCAACGTCCTCATCCTCGACGAGCCGACCAACGACCTCGACATCGACACCCTCACCTCGCTGGAGGACGTGCTCGACGGCTGGGCGGGCACGCTCATCGTGGTCTCCCACGACCGCTACCTCATCGAACGGGTCGCCGACCGTCAGATGGCTCTGCTCGGTGACGGGGCGCTCCGCGACCTTCCGGGCGGCGTCGACCAGTACCTCCAGCTCCGCCACGCGGCACCACCCCCGTCGGCCCCCCCATCCGGTCGCGCTCTGGACGGCACCGAAATCCATTCGCAAGACGCACTAACCGTCGAGGACGGGACCGGCTCGCGCACCGCCAACGCCGCCGACGTCCGCCTCGCCCGCAAGGAGATGAGCCGCATCGAGCGGCGATTGGCCCGGATCGCCGCGGACGAGGCCCGCCTGCACGCCGACCTCGTCGCGCACTCGTCGGACCACGCCGCCGTGCTGACGCTGGACACGTCGCTCCGGGCCCTCATCGACGAGCGCGACGAGCTGGAGCTGGCCTGGTTGACCGCCGCCGAGACGGCCGGCTGACGGAGGCGGTCGGAGCGCGACGGGGCAGCGACTAGGGGCCGACCCGCCTTCGGAGGTCAGCGAGCACGTCGTCGGACCACCGGATCCGGCCCTCCTCGAACGAGATTCCCCAGTCCAGGGTCGCCTGCGACGTCACGTCGGGCCCCCACTCCCGGGTCGCCGGGTCGAGCTCGGAGCGGTGGGCGCGGTACTCCTCGAGCGTGCGGCGATGGTGCTCCCGCACCGCCTCGACCACGCCGACCGCCTCGCCAGGACTGAGGGCGAAGAGCAGGTAGACCCGCAGCAAAATCTCCCGGTCGTCGACGTCCGGCGTCGTGGCCAGCAGCCAGGTGCGCACCGTGCGGCGTCCGGCTGCCGTCACCCGGTAGCGCTTGGTCTCGCGCGGCCCGGCCCCGGTGATGACGGTATGCCGCACCAGCCCCGCAGCCTCCAAGCGCGCCAGCTCGGGGTAGATCTGGCTGTGCCCGGCCGACCAGAAGTAGCCGACCGGTCGACGCAGCCGCCGGGCCAGGTCGTATCCGGTGGACGGGCGGGCGGCGATGAGGCCGAGCAGGGCGTGCCCGAGCGTCGTCGTCATGGACGTCGACTCTAGGACTATGTCAGTATCGACATATGCGCCTCCCGGGTCCCGTCGGTCTCGTCCCGCTCCTCGTCGTCCTGCTCCTCGCCGCCTGTGGTGGAGCGGAAGCCGAAACCAGGGCCGCTGAGGCGTCCCCGCCGGCGACCGCGTCGTCCCCGTCGCCGTCGTCCCCCGTTTTGTCTCCGGGGTCGTCCCCGGGGTCACCATCGCCGTCCACCGCGACCGCGTCGGGTGAACCGACCACGGCCATGGGCCGGCGCTGCGGCCGTCCAGACGTCGAGGCGACCGTCGAGACGGTCAGCGGCCCCGCCGGCGAGCGTCTCACCGTGTCCACGATCGGAGCGGGCCCGACCGTTGCCGTCCTCCTGCACCAGACCGACCGGGTGGCGTCGTGCGGCTGGTGGCGGTTCGCCAACCAGCTGGCCGGCGACGGCGTCCGGGTGGTCCTGCTCGACTTCTGCGGCTACGGGACATCGACGTGTGACACGCCCTGGGCCGGCGACTACACCGACCAGGTGGTCCGCACCGTGGCGCGGCTGCGCGAGACGGGAGGCACCCGCGTCACTCTTGTGGGCGCGTCCATCGGCGGAACTGTGGCGTCGGTCAGCGCCACTCCGGCTCATGCCGACGCGGTGGTCAACCTCAGCGGCTTCGGGTTCGGCCCGATGACTACAGGTCCCGCGGTCGCCGCATTGACCGTGCCGATCCTGGGCGCCGGGTCGCACACCGAGGAGACCGAGAGCCAGAAGCTCCAGTCCGAGGTGCTCGGGTCCGCCAGCCCGACCAAGCGGTTCCTCTGGGACCAGGCCGGCCACGGCTACTCCCTGGTGCTCGACGGCCCGATGCGCGACGCACCGGTGTCGCCGATCGGCCGGGCGGTCATCGGGTGGGTCGAGGGCCGCTACACCGACTAACTAGGCGGCCGGGCGCTGCTGCTTGGCGTCGGTGGGTCGGCCGTCGTCAACCGTCCTCCTCGGTCCCCAGCCGTCCTCTGCCGTTCTCTGCCGTTCTCAGCCGTCGAAGGGCTCGAGCAGGCCGCGCAGCAGCGCCGCCAGCGCGTCCCTCTCATGGTCGGGCAGGCGCGCCAGTAGGGCCCGTTCGCGCCCCAGCAGGTCGGCCAGAGCAGCGTCGACCGTCTCGCGGCCCGTGTCGGTCAGGGCGACGATGACGCCACGCCGGTCGTTCGGGTCGGGGCTGCGGGAGACGAACCCGCGAGCGACGAGCCGGTCGACGCGGTTGGTCATGGTGCCTGAGGTGACCAGCGTCTGGGTGACGAGCTGGCCCGGCGAGAGCTGGTAGGGCCCACCTGAGCGGCGCAGCGCCGAGAGGACGTCGAACTCCCACAGCTCGAGCCCCCGCTCGGCGAAGGCCGCACCCCGCGCGAGGTCGAGGTGACGCGCCAGGCGAGACACCCTCGACAGCACCTGGAGGGGCGACACGTCGAGGTCGGGGCGCTCGCGCCCCCAGGCGGCGACGATCCGGTCGACCTCATCACCGGACGGCACGGGGGCTGACACCTTGCGGAGTCTAGCCGCCGTCAAGTATCTTGACATCAAGATACATGGACGGAGCAGCGATGACGTGGGACCCCCGGCAGTACGCCCTCTTCGCCTCCCACCGAGGCCGCCCCTTCGCCGACCTCCTCGCGAGAGTGGGCGCGACGGACCCTCGGGTGGTCGTCGACGTCGGCTGTGGCGACGGTCCGCTGACCCTTGGCCTGGCGCGCCGCTGGCCGGACGCCCGCATCGTCGGTGTCGACTGCTCAGCCGAGATGCTCGCCGCGGCGAGGGCGCACGACGGGGCGGGTCGCGTCGAGTGGGTCCAGGCCTCGGCCGAGGAATGGCAGCCCGCGGACGTCGGTGCACCGGTGGACGTGCTGGTCACGAACGCCACGCTGCAGTGGGTCCCCGGACACCTGGATCTCCTCCCGGGCTGGGTCGAGCAGCTGGCTCCCGGGGGTTGGTTCGCCATGCAGGTGCCGAACAACTTCGACGCACCGTCACACGCGCTCATGCGCGACGTCGCCGCCCGACAACCCCGGGCCGCCGAGCTGCTGCCCCGCCTGGAGCGGGCGCTAGGCGTGGCCACGCCCGACGACTACCTCGCGGCGCTGGCGACCCTGGGGCTGGAGACCGACGTCTGGGTCACCGAGTACCAGCATGTCCTCGATCCCGTTGGGGCACAGCGATCTCCGGTGTTCGAGTGGGTTCGGGGCACGGGCCTGCGACCGGTCCTCGACGTGCTCACCGAGGCGGGCGAGCGCGCGGCGTTCGTGGACGCCTACACGGCGGCTCTCGACGCGGCATACCCGCGCCGCCCCTGGGGGGTCGTGCTGGGGTTCAGCCGGATCTTCGCCGTCGGGCACCGCACCGACTGAGCGTCACCGCCCACCCAGGCGCGGCTTGGGCTCGAGACCGCTGAGGCCGTTCCAGGCCAGGTTGACCAGGTGCGCGCCGACGTCGGCCTTCTTGAACGTGCGTGAGTCCAGCCACCACTGGCCGGTCAGCGCGACCATGCCGACGAGCATCTGCGCGTAGATCGGCGCCGTCTTGGGGTCGAGCTGGCGCGAGCGGAACTCGGCGGCGAGCAGGTGCTCGACCTGCGTGGCCACGTCGCTGATGAGGCTGGCGAACGAGCCGGTCGACTGGCCGGCGGGGGAGTCGCGGACAAGGATGCGGAAGCCGTCGGACGACCCCTCCACGTAGTCGAGCAGCGCCAGCGCAGCGGCCTCTAGCAGCCCGCGAGACGTCGTCTCGGCCCGCAGGGCGTCGGTGATCCCGTCGAGCAGGGTGCGGATCTCGTGGTCGACGACGACGGCATACAGGCCCTCCTTGCCGCCGAAGTGTTCATACACAACGGGTTTCGAGACCTTGGCGCTGGCGGCGATCTCCTCGACGCTGGTGCCCTCGAAACCCTTCTCGGCGAACAGCTTCCGGCCCACCTCGAGGAGCTGCTCCCGGCGTTGGGGACCGGTCATCCGCAACCGGCCGCGGCCCGCGTCCCTGGACCTCTCGCGTGCGCTCATGCCCGCATTGTGCCGCTGCGGGGGATCGGCAGCCGGGGTGCGGCTGGCGTGATCGGGTGAGCCGCTCGCACCGACCGACGGTGAGCACGTATGCCGCGGTGGCGCTCGGCATGCTCGTCCTGACCGCGTGCGGCACCCGTTCCGCCTCGCTCGTCAACGCCGTGCCGAGTCCGGCGGTCGCTGGCTGGGGCGACCACCGCGCCGGCGACAGGGCCGGCGTCATCCACGGCCACGGCCACCAGCCCGACTCCGAGCACCGCTCCGACCCCGCCAAGGCACGTCCGGCCCGGCCGCCTCCGCAGCGGGGTCGGCGCCCCCTGCTCCCGCCCCGGCCGACCTGCAGGTCGTGCCCGCGCTGATCCCCTATCCGGCAGCGCGGCTCGCGGAGATGGCCGCCTACTCGCTGCGGCACTCCGGCTCGACGACCTGGGGGCTGCATCCCAGCGTCATCATCCTGCACTACACCGCCGGGGGCACCTGGTCGTCGACGCGCGACAGCTTCGCGACCGACGTCGCCAACCTCGGCGAGCTGCCCAACGTCTGCGCGCACTACATCGTCGACCAGGACGGGACCGTCTCCAGGACGGAACCGTCTACCAGTTCGTGTCGACGACGACCCGGTGCCGTCACACGATCGGGCTCAACGACGTGGCGATCGGCATCGAAACGACGTGGCGATCGGCATCGAGATGGTGCAGGCGGCGGGCTCCGGCCCGGCCTGGGCCGACCAGCAGATCCTCCGCCGCCCCGCCCAGGTCGGCGCCGCTTTGGCCCTCGTCCGCAGCCTGCAGGCCCAGTTCGGGATCGCCACGGAGAACGTCATCGGCCACGCCATGGGTAACGGTGCCCCGCAGTTCCACGACATCCTCGGGTGGCGCAACGACCACGTCGACTGGCCGGCCGCCGACGTGGCCGTCTTCCGTTCGCGGCCGTGAGACCCGGTCGATCTGGGTCTGGCTCAGCCGGTGTGGCGTGGCGGTCGCGGCGACGACGAGCCGGCCGACCAGCTCGATCTCCTCGTACAAGGCGGCATCCCGCAGCTCGTCGGGGCCTGCGCTCCCGCCCTTGCGTGCCTTGCGTGCCTTGCGTGCCTGGCGTGGCTTGCGTGCCTCGCGTAACTTCGCGGGCCTCGCGGGCCTCGCGGGCCTGAGGGGGAGGTCCAACGCTGACCATGGGTCCGAGCCCCCTCGTCCACTAACCTTCTGGGGTCGTTCCCCGGTTGGTCTGCTGGCAGGGCCCGCCTGACTTTGAATCAGGACTAGCGACGATGGTTCGATTCCATCCCGGGGAGCCCTCGCTGCGCCGGTCGGGGCCACCCGCCCTGACGCCGCCTCACGTCAGCTGCGACGGAGGGAGCTCGACCCCCACGCAGCTGGGCGATGAGCGTCTCGACGATCCTAGAGGCGGACATGAGCAGCGCGCCAACGGCGGGCACCTCGCGGGCGTGGAGCGCGTCCACCGCCTGCCGTGACTCGGGCCGGACGCCGTCCTCGACAGCCAGCTACCCGACCACGACGCCGTCGCGGACCACGTGGAGCACCGCCGCGCTACGAGCGGCCCAAGGGCGCCGTCGGCTGCCGGAGGTCCGCGGGGGACCGGCAGGCCCAGATCGAGCAGGAGCACGGGCCCACCTACCGCCACTGTGGAGCCGTCGACGACGGCCTCGACCCCTCGCCCGCGACCGAACGGAGGCCCACGCGCGTCCACCGCCCGCGCCGGCCGTCCCCGCGGCCGCCACGACCGTCCGTCCGAGCGGATGTTCGCTGTCGGCCTCCACGGCGGCGGCCAGGGCGAGCAGCGCGTCGCGATCCGTGCCCGGGGTGGGTGGCGACGTCCGTGACGGCCGGCCCAGGGTGAGCGTGCCGGTCTTGTCGAAGAGCACGGCGTCGACGGTGCGCAGCCGCTCCAGGGCGAGCCGGTTCTTGACGAGCACCCCGACCCGGGCGGTCTGCTCGGGTTCCTGCAGGCTTCACCATCGTCGGACTCGCCAGTCGTTCGCCAGTGCCGCGACCACCTGCAGCTCGTCCGAGCGGCGCGCCGCAACGGTCGTGCCCGCGCTCAGGCGTGACGCAGGCTCGCAGTGACCAAGGACCTCGCCCCGGAGGCCTACCCTGCGCAGGACCAGTGCGGTACGCCATTTGACTCCCCTTGGCCCCTCGGCCCAGGGACTCGGCATAGTCGGTTTACGCCGTGGTGATGAGGTCGATGGGCCGGTGGGGGTTGCGGCTGTGATGTCGTAGGCCGGCGGCGATTGTGGTGTGTCCGGCCAGTGGTAGGAGGCTGGTGGCGGTGTTGCGCAGGGTGGCTATCACTTGGGGTCCGGAGCCGGTGCGTAGCTGGTGGCGGTCTTCGTCGAAGACGACGTCGCGGACCCAGTGCAGGGCGTTCTCCCCCGCGAGCGGGAGGTGCCCCCAGATGGACCAGTGGCCGTGCAGCCAGGTCGCGACGGTTGCCGGGGGGGGCGGCGATCATGTCGAGGGAGCAGATGGCGTAGACGACCTCGGTTGTCCTGCGGCCGTTGAGGGTTCGGGTGCGGCGGACCTGAGCGACCTGGGCTGCGCCGGGAAAGTTGAGCCAGGTCGGGGCGGTCACGGCCTTGACTGTGCGGCGGACCCGGCGGGCGTGGCTGGTGGTGACGGTGGTGGCAGCAGGGACCTGTGTCCAGGGCAGCGCCTTGAGCTGGGCGGGCAGCCGGGGCTGATTGCCCTTGACCGTCAGCACGTAGTGTCCTCCCCGGCCGGTGACGTAGGCGGCGGTGCCGCGTTGGCAGTGCAGGGCGTCGGCGGTGACGACGACGTCCTGCAGGTCGAACCCGGCCAGCAGCAGCGGCGGAGCGGGGATCTCGTTGCTCTTGGTGGCGACGGCGCGCTGTCCCGCGACGACGCCGGAGTCGTGGTGCAACGCGGCCAGCAGGTGCGGCATGACCCCACCGGCGGGGGTCCCTCCACGTAGGGACTTGCCGTCGACCGCGATGACGGTGCGCCCGGCCCGCTGCCCGACCCGGGTGGCCATCCAGACCGCGACCCGCCGGTCGAGGTCGTCGCCGTCGACGGCGGCCAGTGTGCGCCGGATTGTCGACTCCGACGGAAGCCTCACCTGGGCGTCGATCCCCAAGCGGGACAACACCTCTCGGTCGACGTCGCCCGCCCACTCACTGATCCCCAGCAGCGTTCGGGCACCCGCGGCCACGGCTGCCTGCGCGATCACGAGCACGCTCGAGAGCGGGTGTCGGACCCCGCGCGGGTCCCGCGGGTCAGGCACGGACGCGAACACCTCGCTCAGCAGCGGACGAGACATGCCAAGGATGTGGCCAGTGGTGGGAGAAGATGGCACGGCGGCGTGGGACTCCGGTGTCGAGGGTTGAGTGAGACCTCCATCGTCACCGCGAGTCCCACGCTCGCTCGGCAGCAACACACCACGTCCGTCACACCCGCAACACCACAAACGTGCTGGTCAGCGCCTCACAACCCGACTTTGCCGAGCCCCTGCCCTGCGGCCCGTGCCGAAGACACAAGCAGCCGCGCCCGGGGGCGGCCTTAACGATTTGAGTATGACTTCCTCGTGCATAGGTAAAGATCTGGTCAATTCGTGATTATTCGCCAGAATTTGGCCCATGATTGGGGGTGAGGGCAAGGACACCCGTCTACGTACATTCCGCGATGTCGGCGGACCCAGTTTCATACCCTCGCCACCACCATCTGGCCCGCCCAGGCGTCGCGCTGGCTCGGTACACCATGTCTCGGCCCCAGCCGATCAAGGCGCCCCGCTCATGATTCGCTGTTCTTCGATCGCTCCTCGGCGATCTCTCCCAACTAACCCCTGTTGGCGTGATCGCCCCGCCGTCTGGCTCTCGCGGCATTCGTCTACGCTGGTTTTCGGCCCAAATTGATTCTCGAGGCCCACCCATCTGACCGAAACGGTCTCGCGTCCCAACCGTCCACGCGGCACCCTTCCCACGGGCGCCATGCCGCCGGGGTCGAGGCAACCCCGTGGTCGATCAACGCCTGCACTTCAGTTCAGTTGGCTGCATTTGCTCGGTTGGATGGAATTGCGAGGCCACTCGGCCTCGCGTAGAGTCGCCAAGCGCATAACGAATTCGATTAGAGGAAAGTTCACATGGCTATCACGCATCAAACAAGAAGCCCCTTCCGCGAGACCGCTATTGCGGCCAGCGCCAAGACCGCAAGAGGATGTTGACGTGGAGATAGGACGCCGGTCACTGATGGGCTTGGCCTTAACCGGAATAATTGTCGCGCAGGGCAGACCGACGGCAGCCTCCGGCTCCACGGCGATATCGACACGTCCGAGCGGAATCCCATGGGAATCACTACCATGGCAAGGATCCCTTGCTCCGACATGCAACACTCTGACCAGCGCTGGGGATGTATCTTTCCTCCCTGGATGGTACGAGTTCGTTAATTTCGATGCCAACGGCTACGGTGGCCTGTTTTGGCTCAATGTGAGCGGCGTGCATGGCTCGGGCGTCGACTCCACCTATTTCCAGATGCACCCGTGGACCTCGACGAAGGCGGGACAGGTCCTCACCGCGCAGTGGTCGACGAACGACATGGCTCTCATGCGGGTTGGTGGCTCTGACGACGGAAACAAGCGGCTTGTCTCCCTCTCCGGCTTCACTCTCAGGGGCACGGACCAGGGCCACCTTTACAACGGGTTCATGTTTTACGACGCCGCGGACGGCTCGACAATGACGGACTGTAGGGTCCACGGGATTCCCGGTAGGGACTCAGTTCCTCCAGGTGAAACGTTCGGCATCAACGTCTACCGATCCAACCGCGTCACCCTCACCCGCGTCGAGGTCGACGGTCGCAGGCCCGAGGACGGCACACGCGTCGGTGCTGCGAACGTAGGGGTCAACTACTCAAGCGACTTCACCATGACGGACTGCTACTCGCACCACACTGCGTACAGTCATGGCGTGACCTGCTACGAGGTGAAGAACGTGACCCTCAACCGAGTTCGGGCGGAGGACTGCGCGGCCATCGGTCTCAATCTCGAACGTGTATCCGGTGTGGTGAACATCAACGGGAGCACGATGCTGCGATGTGGTTGGAGTCATATCACCGTCGACTCTGACCGGGCTTCGGCGAAGGTAACGATCACTGACCCGATCTTCGACGGCCCGAAGTTGCGAGTGACGGTTCACGCCAGTGGCTATGCAGGAAACCCTCAGAAGCAGCTGGTATCCGACATCCGACTGGTTGTGGGCGGCGTGTCGCGGCCCGATCTGCTCCAGATTCTCACCTGATGTGTCATCGGGGTGAAGTCTGACCCGGGAATGGCAGCCGACGCGGCACCCATTGATGGGGCGTTCACTAGCTAGCCCTGCCTGTTCACCGAACGTGGTCCGACACGCGGCCTGGAAACGCGAAAGTGCCTGTCGCACAACGAGATACTGGACTTCTTGACGGTTCAGTAGGCTCGAGTGGAAGGCACCTCGCGAGTG
>JAABUT010000370.1_pt1 | contig 77504 bp, 69 predicted proteins | sample 5559281 | NCBI WGS metagenome assembly JAABUT01 (sample SAMN10711880, study PRJNA513359) | rock metagenome | isolation source: Antarctica rocks | place: Antarctica: Victoria Land, Ricker Hills nord | collected 2016-01-04 | reverse complement strand
GCCGCCACCGTAATATCCCCGTCTATCCGGTCATTCACAGGCTGTTGTCGGTTCATCCCCGCTCGTCTATGCTGACGTGCCCTGCGACTGCGGTTGCGAGGTGCGATGAGCGTACGCGCGTGACGAAGAACTAAGGATGGAGCGAGCGAACGATGAGATATCCGGTACGGTGGGCATCGACGGGTACACGGCGCATCGGGGTCACACTGGTCATGCTGCTGCCGGTTCTTGCGGCGGCGTGCGGCGGCGGGTCGAGCGCGACGAGCACCACCGCACCGACGAGTGCGGCGACAACCGGCTCCGCGACAACCGCGTCGGCGTCGTCCGCCGCGAACCCCGCTACAACACGGGCCGCAGGCACGACCGCGAGCGGCACCGTCGCCGTGGGGTCGAGCGTGGCGAATACGCCGACTGGTGCCGCCACGACTACCCCGGCGAGCGCTGCAGCCGATCCGCGCGGCTCCGCCCCCGCGAAGCGCGGCGGTGGCGGTACGCTGCGAATGCTCTACTGGCAGGCGCCCTCGGTGCTGAATGTGCACCAGGCCTCGGCGGGGAACGGCAAGGACCACGCGGCGGCGCGCGTCGTCACCGAACCACTCGCGGTCACGTCGATCAACGCGCTGACGCCCGATGTGCCGGTGCTCGCGCGTGAAATCCCGTCCACGGCGAACGGCGGGCTGTCCGCCGACGGCACGACTGTGACGTGGAGACTGAAGGACGGCGTGAAGTGGTCGGACGGCACGCCATTCACCTCGGCGGATGTCAAGGCGACGTACGAGTATATCGCCAAGCCGACGAACGCCTCGCCGGACATCTCCTCGTACGCCGACATCGCGAGCGTTGATGCGACCGATCCGATCGTCGCGAAAGTCACCTTCAAAGCGCCGACCGCGCTCTGGTGGCTCCCCTTCACCAACTACACCGGCGTCGTGCTCCAGAAGGCGCAGCTCGACAAGTGCACCTCATCGAAGGAGTGCCCCGCGAACCTCTCGCCCGTCGGCACCGGGCCGTACAAAGTGAAAAGCTTCGTCCCGAACGACAATGTGCAGTTCGTCATGAATGAGAACTACCGCGACCCGAATGCGCCCTTCTACGACGCGGTCGATTGGAAAGGTGGCGGCGATGCGGGCACGGCGGCGAAGGCGCTGATCGCGGGGGACGCGGACTACGCCTGGAATTTGCAGGTTTCGCCGGACATCCTCAAGCAGGTTACCGGCGCGGGCAAGCAACTGAACATCACCACCGGCAACGGCGTCGAGCGCGTCTCGGTCAACTTCACCGACCCGAACAAGGAGGTCGATGGCGAGAAGTCGTCGCTGAAAGCGCCGAATCCCTTCCTCGCGGACATCAAGGTGCGCGAGGCGATCTCGTGGCTGATCGACCGCGACAGCATCGCGAAGAACCTCTACGGCGAGGCCGCGACGCCGACCTGCAACGTGCTGCCGAGCGTGCCGCCACAGACGAATTCGAAGAACACGAAAAGCGGCTTCGACATCGCGAAGGCGAACGGCTTGCTCGATGAGGCGGGCTGGAAGAAGGGGAGCGACGGCGTCCGCGCCAAAGATGGCGTGCGAATGCGGCTGACGATCAGCACGACCGTCAATGCCGTGCGCGAAAAAGAAGAGCAGGTGATGAAGCTGGCATTCGGGCAGGCGGGCATCGAGATGGAGATCAGGAACGTGGACGCGGGCGTCTTCTTCGGCAAGCCGGACAACCCGGACTCCTTCGCGCGCTTCGAGAAGGACCTCCAGATGTTCAGCGGCTCGCCGGGGTACCCGGACTCGCAGGCATACTTCGAGGCGTGGACGACGGCCCGCATCGCGCAGAAGTCCAACGGTTGGGGCGGCGCGAATGTCGAGCGGTTCAGCGACCCGCAGTTCGACGCCCTCGTGGTCAAACTGAAGGCCGAACTCGATCAGGAGAAGCGCAACGCGCTCCTCATTCAGTGCAACGACTACATCGTCAACCACTACGTCAACATCCCGGTCGTTGACCGCAGCGCCGTTAGCGCGCGCCGCGCCGACCTCATCAACACGAACCCCTCCCCATGGGACGCGACAACGTGGAATATCGCGTACTGGCAGATCAAGAAGTAGCCGGTGGTTAGAAGCCGGAAGCCGGAAGCCAGATGGCGAATGGCGGTAGTGAATCATAGGGTGCTCGTTGCGGATATCCGGTGTCCTCTCTGGTTTCTGGCTTCCGGCTTCTTCCCCTCTGGCTTCTGGCCTCTGGAGGCGACCATGACACGAAGGGCGCTTGTCGAGGCGGCGCGCGGCGACCGACCACTCGATCTCGTCATCCGGGGCGGCGACATCGTCAATGTCTATACGGGCGAGATTGCGCGTGCGGACATCGGCATCTACGGTGAACGCATTGCCGTCGTGGACTTCGGCGGCACACGCGGCCTCACCGCGACAGAGGAGATCGACGCGCGCGGGCTGACGGCGATTCCCGGCTTCGTGGACACGCACGTGCACATCGAATCGTCAATGGTGACGCCACCAAATTTCGCGCGGGCCGTCCTCCCCTTCGGAACAACGACCGTCATCATCGACCCGCACGAGATCGCCAATGTGAGCGGTCGCGCGGCGGTGGATTACATGCTCCGCGCCAGCGAGGGGTTGCCGCTCCGCGTCTATGTCACGGTGCCATCGTCCGTGCCCGCCGTCCCGACTGTCGAGACGGCGGGCGCGGCCTTCGACGCCACCGATGTCGCCGCGATGCTGACGCTACCGCGCGTCGTCGGGGTTGCGGAGATGATGGATTACCCCGGCATCGTCCGGCAGGAGGAGCGCACCGCCGCGATCGCGGAGGCGGGCCTCGCCGCTGGGAAGAACCTGGAGGGGCACGCGCCGCTGCTCACTGGGCGGGAACTCGCCGCCTATCTCGCGGCGGGCGTGGACTCCGACCACGAGTGCCGGAGCGCGCTGGAGATGGTCGAGAAACTGCGCGCCGGGATGTGGGTCTACGGGCGCGAGAACACCTTTCGCCACACCGTCGTTGATCTTGCGGCCGCGCTCAAAGAAATTCCCTCCCCGTGGAATGTCGCGCTCTGCACCGACGACATCGACCCCGAAGATCTCCTGCGGAACGGGCACATGGATCGCGGCGTCCGCATCCTGATCGGTGCGGGGATCGACCCGCCGTTCGCGATTCGGATCGCGACGCTCAATGGCGCGGTGCGCTACGGCCTGCGCGATCTCGGCGCAATCGCGGCGGGCAAGTTCGCGGACATTGTGCTCGTCGACTCCCTGCACGATCTTCGCGCTCGGCTCGTGATTGCGGGGGGAGCGGTCGTCTCGCGCGACGGGCAACTCGTCGCCACATTCCCCGACCCCGCGCCGCCGATGCGTGAGAACACCGTGCGCATCGCCCCGTGCAGCCGCGAGACATTCGAGTTGTCGGCACCCGGCACGCACGGCGCAACGACGGTCCCGTGCATCGACATCGACAGCAACCGCACGACGACGCTCGGATCGGTGACGCTGGCGTTCGAGGACGGCGAATGCGTCTTTCCCCTCCCGGAGAATGTGACCCTACTCAGCGTCGTTCCGCGTCACGGCCAGTCGCACCCGCCGACGCTGGCGATACTCCGGGGCATTGCGCTGCGCGACGGGGCAATCGCCACGACCGTCGCGCACGACAGCCACAACATTATCGTCGCGGGGCGGACACCGGCGGATATGCTCGCAGCGGTGCAGGAAGTCGCGCGGATTGGCGGCGGTGCGGTGCTGACGAATGGCGGCGCGGTCGTCGCGACGGTGCACCTGCCCGTCGGTGGCGTGATGTCGGACGCGCCGGTGGAGGCCGTCGCGGCGGCGGTGCGCGCCTTCAACGACGCGGCCCGCGCCCTCGGCCTGACGAGCGCGTCGCCCGTGCTGGCGATCTCCGGCCTCGCGCTTCCCGTCGCGCCGTTCGTGCGCATCACCGATCGCGGCGTCGTCGATACCATCCAGCAGGCATTTGTGGATATGTCGATTGCAGTGAGCGCCGAAGCGTCGCGGTAGGCGCGACTGTTATCGGCTCGGACGTACCGCGTCGTTGGGTGGATCATCGTCATACCACCACGGCCGCTCCGGCGGGCGGGGCGGCCGCAATGACGATGACGGCCACCAATCCGGCACAGTCGGCTCCGGCTCGTCCTCAATCGGTGATGCGGCGGCGCTGCGCGGGTCGAACGCGGGCAACGGTTCGTCAATCGGCTCAATCGGCGTGTCCCCGTACCCCGGTGGGTACGCCAACTCATCGTCCGGCGGCGCAATTGGGTCACGCGGATGTGGTGCGGGCATGAAACTCGCTGATGACGCGGTAGCGTTGGTACCCGACCGGGTGTAGGAACTGGTGGTGCCGCTGACGAGCGGTTGCGCGGGCGCCATCGGGCGCGCACCATCACGCGGCGTCGGCGGCGCCTGATAGCCCGCAGGGCCGACGAAGACGGGCGGCGGCGGCGGCGGTTCGTACGGCATGTTGCCGTGGAGCATCGCCTGATAGAGGTGATAATAGCGCAGCGCGATCTGTTGCTGGGTGAAGTAGCGCAGCACCCGCTGCCGACCGCGCGCCGCGAGTTCGAGACGGCGCACGCGATCCTCCATCAGTTCCCAGATGCGCAGCGCGAGCGCCTCCGGGTCGCCCTCGGGGACGATGATCCCGGCGTCCCCGATGACATTGGGGATTTCGCCCGAATCGGAGCCGATCACCGGCACCTCGCAGGCCATCGCCTCGATGATGACGCGGCCAAACTGCTCTTTCCAGTTCGCCCGTGTGAGCGACGGCACGATCAGCATGTCCATCTTGCTGAGTACCTGCGGCACATCGCGCGACGGTACCGAGTTGCGGAAGAAGATGCGGTCGCGGATGCCGAGCCGCGCCGCCTGCACCTCCAACTCGGTGCGGTAATAGCCGGAGCCGATCACCTCCAGCCGGTACGGCTGGCGCAGGAGCGCGACGGCGTCGAGCAGGACCTGAATCCCCTTCTCCTCGACCAACCGGCCAATGTACCCCACCGTCGGCGGGCGGTTCGCGGGCCGCACCTGGGGCGGCGCGGGTTGGTAGAGTTGCGGGTCCACCCCGAACTGCGGGATGACCACGGCGGGCTTCGCGAACCCCTTCGCGCGGATCACCTCCAGCGCCGCCTGATTCGCCGCCACGCCGACATCCGTGCCGGTGTAGACGCTCCGCTCGAAGTTCACGAACGGCGGCGGCAACTTCTTGAAGATGTTCTGATAGGTGAAGAAACACATCCGCGCGCCGACGCGCTGCCCCGCCCGCATCGCGTGATAGGTCGCGTAATTGAACGGTTCCTCATCGATGTGGAAGACGTCCGGCCGGAGGTCGCGCAGGATTTTGCCGATTGCGGGGTAGTAGTGGTAGTGAAAATGCCCGTTGAACCGCATCTCCGTCACGAGCAATTCGTACCCCTGCGTGAACTGCGGGTCGAGCTTTTGCACCCCGACGCGCGGCTCCTGCCACGCGGGTGGCACGATGACGGTCAGCTCGACACCCGGCAGGCGGGCGAGTTCCTCCGCCTTCTTCTGATACGGCCCGGTCACCATTGCCTTCGAGAGCATCACGACCTTCATCGCGTCATCTCCGCCGGTTGATCGGTCGAGGCGAGAACAGTCGCGTGCATCGGCGGGTTGGCGGCCCGCTGATAGATGCCGCGCGTCGTCGCCGCCGTGCGCTCCCAACTGAACGATTCCGCTCGCGTCCGCCCCACCTCGCTCAGTCGCTGCGCAAGCGTCGCGTCGGTGAGCACGCGCACGAGCGCGGCGCTGAACCCGTCAATATCGTCCGGCGCGACGAGCAAGGCGGCGTCACCGACGACTTCCGGCGTGCAACTCGCGTCCGCCGCGATCACCGGCATGCCCGCCGCCATCGCTTCAAGCGGCGTCAGCCCGAACCCCTCGTAGCGGCTCGGCGCGACGTAGCAGGCGGCGAGGTGGTACAAGGCGTGCTTCTCAGCGGCGGAGACCGGGCCGGGGAAGATCACGCGATCGCCGATGCCCAGTTCGCGGACGAGCGGTTGCGGGTCAGGGTAGAGCGTGGCGTTCCCGTGCGCGCCGCCACCGATCACCAGCGTCACATCCGGGGGGAGATTCGGGAGCGCCCGCGCGAAGGCCCGAATCAGTGTCTCGACATTCTTCCGCACATCCAGCCCCGCCACATTGAAGATGACCCGCTTGCCTTCCAGCCCGAGCCGCGCGCGCACGGTGGCGAGCGCGTCGTCGGATGGCACCGCAGCGAATGCCGCTTCCACAGCGAGCGGCACCGCCGTCACCCGCCGCGCATCGAGGCCAAGCACGCGGATGGCGTCGCGCTTTGAACAATCTGAGTCGGTGATGACCTGCGCGGCGCGGCGCGTCCCGATGGAAACCAGTCGCAGATAGGCGCGTATCGCCCGCCCGCCCGCGTAGACCGGGAAAAGCAGCGGGATGACATCGTGGACGGTGACGACATGCGGCACGCGCTGCCAGAGTGGGGCGGCGAAGTATGGGATATGCACCATGGCAACGCCCGCACGTCGAGCGGCCTGACCAACCCCAAACTGCTCCCACCAGACTTTGCGGACACGCGCGCTCCGCAGGATCGGCGGCGCGGCGATCACCGTCGCCGCCGGTTCCGTCGCAAGTAGTTCGGGGGAAAAGACCGCAATGTCGAGGTCTGGCATCGCCCGCAACGCCATGAGGAGCGCCGCGCTGTACTGGCCGCTACCCGTATGTGGCGCGCGAAGCATCGCGCCATCGAAGCCTATCCGCAGAACCACAAACACTCCTTCCGGCCACGGCCACACGCCCGTCAGTGTATCACAGCACGAACGCGCGTTCGTGCCGCATTGCACCGCCATCATTAGTGCAGGAATACGGGGCGCGGCGCGCGCGTTGGAACCTGTGCACCGAAACGGTTTCCGGTGTAGACTGCCGCAGCGATCAATCGTGAGGGCATAGCGCGAAAAAGGAGCAGGAACAATGGCACACCCGGTAGCGGTAACGGACGCGACGTTCAAGGAGCAGGTGGAAAATGCGAGCGGCCCCGTGCTCGTCGATTTCTGGGCGCCCTGGTGCGGTCCGTGCCGAATGGTTGCGCCGATCCTCGACCAGATCAGCGACGAACTGGGCGAGAAGATAACGATTGCCAAAGTCAATGTTGACGAGAATCAGGGCATTGCTGGCACCCTCGGCATCATGAGCATCCCGACGCTCATGCTCTACAAGGATGGCAAGCCCGTCGAGACGATCATCGGCTTCCAGCCCAAGAACAAGTTGATGGAGAAGATTCAAGGTCACTTGAACTAACCCGAACATCGACAAAAACGCCCTCACAATGGGGGCGTTTTTCTTTTGCCGCGAATCACGCAGTGGACTTAGCCGTATGAGTCACCGCGTTGAGCGTTGCTTGCTAGGGTCGCAGTAGCAGCGACCGCTGGCACAGGCATCATCCCGACTTCCACCGGGAGAACGCCTCCTGCACGTCGCGGGGCGCGTCGGCGAGGGTGGCGCGGTCGGGTTCGGCCGGGGTGACGTGGGGGAGGTGGACGATCATGTCGTAGGCGTCCAGGGGGCTCACGTCGAAATAGCTATTGCCGCTGCGTTGCCGGGAGACGGTTCGAACGGTCCCGGCGTCGGTCGGCGACAGCCGCCGTAGGTCGGTCGCGAAGGGTCCGTCGTGACTCGCGGCCATGAGCGCATCGAGGCTCCCCGGTTGGGGTGCCTCCATCTCTGCGAAGAGCTTGCCAGCATAGAAGTCGGCGCTTGTGTTGAGTGTCTGGCCGGTCGCCGTGGTCGTGCCGATCACCAGGTAGTCCTCGCCCAGCCGATCGGCGAGATGCATGCCCATCATCGTTGTCGAGGGCATGCCGGGAAAGGTGACGGGATAGCGTTGAATGTGGCCGTTGTGGGCGACGACGACGATCCGGCCTTCCCGGCGCAGGATCCACTCGACCGTGTCCGCCATCGTGGCATCGCGGTTGAGCATCATCCCGTGCGGGTTACTGCGTGACAGTTCTCGGGCCATCGCATCAAGGGTGATCGTGATGTTCAGCGAACGGAGCGCACGCTCATAGGCGTCGCTGGTCGTCCGCCGACGGTAGTCGAGGCGTCGGGCTGTCATGCGCGCCGTGAGATCGGCAAGGCTCGCCGTCAGCGCGTCCTTGCGCTCGGGTGCAAGCTCCCCGTAGGCGGCGATGGTCGCGGGTGCGGAGAACGCGGACGTCGCCGCGAAGGCGGAGGCCATCTCCCGGATGCTCGGGTCGACGCGAAACTCGGGATCAGCCTCCACGAGGTAGGCGATCACGGCATCCAGGCCGGGCAGCAGGGAGACCATCGAGCCGGGCAGATCGATACCGTAGAAGCCGATGGGGTGCGAGGCCGTGCGATTGTGCTGTCGCATCCACTCCAGATGGGCGCGCATCTCCGTCCATAGCCCCATCAGCGATGTCATGCCGTTCGCCATGACCTGGCTCAACTGCTCCGGGTCGTCGGCATTCTCCTCGCCCCCTCGGACCCAGCCGTCGGTCAGCCATCCTTCGACAAATCCCGACTCCATCACGTAGGCGCTGAACCCATGCCGTTCGACCAGGTAGCGCAACAGGCGATGCCGGAGCTGATAGGACTCGCGGTTGTAATGCGCGCTCTCGCCGATCGCCACCACCCGCACGTCGCCGATCGCCTGGTCCAGCCATTCGAAGTCGTCCAATGGCCTGGTCGGATCCAGTGTGGGCAGCGGGATCACCGCCTCGTCACTCAGCCGGATCGGCGCCGCCGCAGGTTTCGCGGTCACTTCTCGCTCCTCTGACGATTGGTGTTGCATTCCTGACTCCCTCCCTGTCGATGTGCGCTGGCTCGGTGTGGCGGGAGCGCGGCCATCCTGGCCGCGCTCCCGCCGCGTCGTCACCACGCTCGCTTTCTCAACTTTGCAAATGGTATCAGATGTGAGATGGCTTTACAAAGAGTATCAGGATGTGAGATCGTGGCGTGGTGAACACGCTTGACTTGCTCCTGCACCCGGTGCGGCTGCGCATCGTGCACGCCATGTCCGGCGGGCAAACACGCACCACGTCCGACCTATGCGCTCGCCTGCCCGACGTCTCGAAAGCCACCGTGTACCGGCACGTCACCCTGCTGGCCGAGGCAGGACTGCTGGAAGTCGTCGGCGAACAGCGGGTGCGCGGTGCCGTCGAACGCCGCTACCGCCTGCACCGAACGCGGGCAGTGATCGACGTGACCGCAGCCGCGTCGATGTCACTGGAAGAACACCGCCACGGGTTCACCGCCGCCATGGGCGCCCTGCTCGCCGAATTCAACGCCTACCTCGACCGAGCGCACGCCGACCCGACCGCTGACTCGGTGTCCTACCGGCAGTACCCGCTCTGGCTCAATCAGGACGAACTCGCCGAACTGATTAGCGAGATACGCAGCATCATCGTGTCCAGAATGGACAACAAACCCACACTGGACCGTAGCCCCCATCTGCTGAGCACGATCCTGTTCCCGATCGAGGAACGACCGCAGCACAGGGACGACAAGCAGGCCGACCACCGCCAGTGAGTCCGAGACTGTCAGGCTCGGTCGAGGTGTTCGGATGGACGCTCACTATAGCAGGCTTGGCCAGCGTCAGTGCAAGCATACCGGGTCACTCATACGGCTAAATCCATCACGCAAACCCGCGCTACGGAGTAGGCTCGCGTCGCGCCCGGCGAGCCGCGCTATTGCCTCGGCCCGTTCGCTCGTGCACCAGCCCGTCGATCGCGGCCCGCATCTCCTCCAGATCGGCGAAATCGCGGTAGACGGACGCGAACCGGATGTACGCGACGAGGTCGAGGTCGTGGAGCCGCTCCACGACCATCTCACCAATCGTCGTGCTCGGCACCTCGCGCTGACCGAGGTCGAACAGCGCGCGCTCGACATCGCCAATCAGCGTGTCGATCGCCTGCTCGCTGATCGGGCGTTTGGTGGAGGCAATCCGCACCGCGTTCCGCAGTTTGCGCGGGTCGTACTCCTCGCGCCGCCCATCTTTTTTCACGACATACAGGCTGACGGCCTCGACGCGCTCGTACGTCGTGAACCGTCGCCCGCACACCTGACATTCGCGGCGGCGGCGAATACTCTCGCCGTTCCCGAGTTCACGGGAATCGATCACGCGCGTGTCCGGCGCCTGACAATAGGGGCAGTGCATCTAAATCCTCGCCGCAGGCCGTCGTTAGCGCCCACGCAGGATATGGACGAACGGCGGTACATTAAAGTCGTCATCGTCATCGCTGCCGGGCTTCGACTCCGGCTGCCCGCCGCGTGTCGGCGGCTGACGCCGCTGGTCGTCCTCGCGCGGGTCCGGCTGCCGCGTGCCACCGCCCGTGCCACCCGGCGCGTTCCCTGTCTGGCGATAGGGCTGTTGCGGCGGGAGCGGGGGTGCCGTCGGGCGGCGATACGTTTGCGGCTGCTCCGGGCTGGTGCGCGGGAAGAGCGGGCGCACTCGCTGGCGGTCGTTGTCGAACCCCGTCGCGATCAGCGTCACAGCGACTTCCTGCGACGCCATGTGCTCGTCGAGCGTCGCGCCGAAGATGAAGTTGACGCTCTGATCCGCCGCCTCGCGCACGATCTCGGCGGCCTCGTAGATTTCCTGCAAGCCCATGTCGCTCGGGCCTGAGATGTTAAAGAGGATGCCTGTTGCACCCTGAATACTCATCTCGAGGAGCGGGCTTTCAATCGCCATCCGCGCCGCGTCCTGCGCGCGGGTATCGCCCGTCCCACGCCCGATTGCCATGAATGCCGACCCCGCGCCGGACATGATCGTTTTCACGTCCGCGAAGTCGAGGTTGATGATGCCGGGGCGCGTGATTAAGTCCGCAATCCCCTGGATGCCCTGCTTCAGCACATCGTCCGCAAGGCGGAAGGCATCGATGAAGGTCATCTTGCTGTCCGCGATCGCGAGCAGCCGCTGATTCGGGATCGTGATGAGGGCGTCCACGCGCTCCTTCAGGAGCGAGATGCCCTCCTCCGCGTTCTGGCGACGTTTCGGCCCCTCGAAATCGAAGGGCTTCGTCACGACGCCGACCGTCAGCGCGCTCACCTCGCGCGCGATCTCCGCGATCACCGGGGACGCGCCCGTGCCGGTACCACCGCCCATACCGGCGGTGATGAAGACCATGTCCGCGCCCTTGAGCACGTCGTAGATCGCCTCGCGCGTCTCTTCCGCCGCCTTCGCGCCGATCTGCGGGTTCCCGCCCGCGCCGAGGCCCTTGGTCAGTTTGTCGCCGATGCGGAGGCAGAACGACGCCTGCGAGTGCAGCAACGCCTGCGCGTCCGTGTTGACGGCGACAAACTCCACACCATGAAGTTTCGCCTCGATCATGCGGTTCACGGCATTGCTCCCACCGCCGCCAACCCCGATGACCTTAATCTGGGCAAAATTCTCGCCGCCATACGCGACGTGAGACTCAAACATGCCCTCGTCCTTCCTCTTCGCCAAACCACGCGATGAGGGTCGATCTCCCGCACCCACAGAAGCCTGTGCCCATCTCCCCCGTTATCCGTGCAGTATCGCTCACGGAAGGAACTCACGCAACCAGGCTTGCCACCTGTTTTGCCCCAATTTCATATTTACTCCTATCGGATCGCTATTGCGCGGCTGCGCGCCAATCGCCGCGACGCGCCGCCCAGAACGCGCCGTTTCACTTGTTGCATCGACCGACATGCGCCAGCGGAGCAGCCCGAGCACGGGCGCGTACGCCGGCGATTGCACCGCCGCAGGCCCGGAAACGCCCCACGCGCCCGCGATCCGCACGGGCATGGCGAGCGCGGTGCGCGTCATCTGCGCCATGCCGGAGAGCGTCGCCCCCCCGCCGCAGATGACCACCTCACCGACCGCCCCACCGAGGCCGGTACGACGGTCACGCACGGATGAACTCGCCAGCGCCGGGCGCACCATCTCATTGACATGGCGCAAAATCTGATCGACGCGGGCGGTGATAATCGCGGCGATCAGCGCGACGGAGACTGAGGTGCGGCTGCCGTCCGCACTCTGCACAAGCACCTCGATTTCCGAGACGTTCGCCCGCACATTCGCGACCTCGAACTTGAGCCGCTCCGCTTCCATCGGAGTGATGTTCAGGATCGCCGCGAGATCGCGCGTGATATGATCCCCGCCGACGGGGATCACGCCCAAACTCACCGGTGAACCACCCACGAAGATCGCGACACTGGTATGCTCCGCGCCGCATTCGACGACGACCCCCGACGCACTCGCATCCGGCGGCATAACCGCCGCGCTCGCGGCCAGCACACTCGGCACAATCCCGACGATCTCCACGCCCGCCGCCGCCGCCACTCGCTGCCAGACCGGCGCGTGCTCGATGGCGCTATGCGTCATCTCACGGACGGCGGCGGGCGTCGAAAGCAGGAGACGACCGGATCGTTGACTCACTGCTCCCCCGTGCAACTGACCGAGCGGGATGCTGAAGTACGCGCCGAGCACGCGATGACCGGCGGCCTGCTCCGCTTGCGCCACCGCCCCTCGGATCACCGCGCCCAACCGTCGCGCATCGACCACCTCGCCCCGCCGAATTCCCTGCGCCGTCGCAACGCCGAAGCCGAGCACCCGCACGGCGTCAGCGGCAACATCCCGCGCGTCGCCTGCGTCGCCCTGCATCGCCGCGATTGCGACGCGCACATCGACATTGCCCGCGTCGATACCGACGATGACATCGCGTGAACGTTGCGCCGCACTCCGTCGCAGTACCACTGTCAGTTCACCTCATCGATCACGGGCGCCGCCCTGGCACGGCGCGGCCATCATCGGGCCGCTTCCTGAGTACCGGACGTTCCGGATCGCGGACATCTGCGTCCGTCCATGTCTGGTCCCGTACTAGCACGTTTAATACCGCAAGCTTGCGCCCGAGTTGTTCGTCCGTACCCACGAGCGCCCGCCACTGCTCCGCTTGCACGATCAAGCCAATCGCCGGATCGAGCGTCACCACCGCGCGGGTTAGTCCCGTTTCCGCAGGCAATCGCGTGTTGAGCGTCTGGGTGGCGCGAATCGGCATCACATCCACGGAGCCGCCGACGACGGGCACGGGCACACCCGCCAGCGCGCGCAATCGCGGGAGCGCGCTCGCCATCGCCGGGTCCGCCACCGCGATGACGACGCCCGACTCGTCGATCAGGAACGACTGATCCGGCGTTTCCCAAACGATCACCGGTTGCCGCTCTTCGAGGCGGATCACGAGCGTGTCGGGCGCTTGCACCGCCACATCGACGTGCCGCACGGCGGGCAGCGCCGCGACCCGACGGGCAACATCGTTGACATCGACGCGAAAAACGCTCTGCCCTAGCGCGTTCGTCGCCTCCGCCACGGTCGATCCGGGCAGCGCCGCCACGCCGGTGATAACGACGCGATCCACCGCGAACTGTGCGTCCGTCACGACGTACGCGAGCGCCGCCGCGAGGCCGACCGCGCCGATCCCGGCGGGCAGCCGACCGTTGCGGAGCATGACAACCATCCAGCGGAGGGTGTGCACGCACGCCTGCGTGACGCGCTTTGCGGTGACGCCACGGGCCATCGCTACGCCTCCCCGCGTCGGCGGCGTCGCCGGTCGTGCCGCTCAATGGCGAGCGCGATCAGCCGGTCAACGAGTTCACCGTACGAGACGCCGACCGCCTGCCACATCATCGCGTACATGCTCGTCGCGGTGAAACCGGGCATCGTGTTGATCTCATTGACGAGGATGCGGTCGCCCTCCTCGTCGTAGAAGAAGTCCACTCGCGCCAGCCCCGCCGCGTCGATGGCCCGGAACGCGCGCACCGCCGCCGCGCGCACCGCGTCCGCGATGTGCGGCGGCAGCTCCGCCGGGATACGAAGGCGCGTACCGGGGTCGGTATACTTCGCCTCATAGTCGTAGAAATCGTGCCCCTGCACGAGAATTTCCCCGACCGCAGACGCCTCCGGTGTCTCGTTGCCGAGGACGCTGCACTCCACCTCCCGGCCCCGAATCGCCTCCTCAACGACAACCCGGTCGTCGTGCCGGAATGCTTCGGCGAGCGCGCCCGGCAGATCATCGGCGGTCGTCGCCTTCGAGACGCCGACGCTCGAACCCATGTTGGACGGCTTGACGAAGCAGGGCAGCCCCAACGCCGCGATCAACCGCTGGTGCACCGCGTCGGGGTGACGCATCCAGTCATGCTCGCGGACGAGTTCCGTGCGCGGCACGGGCAGGCCCGCGTCCCGGAAAAGCGCCTTCATCATCGCCTTGTCCATCCCCGCCGCCGAGCCGCGCACGCCGGAGCCGACATAGGCGATGTCCGCGAGTTCAAGGAATCCCTGCACCGTGCCGTCCTCGCCCAACGGGCCATGCAGCACGGGGAAGACGACATCGAGCCGGTGCAACTCCCGCGCCGCCCCCTCCGGCCCCGCCGGGACGACCGCCTGCTGCGCGACCGGCACGACCGCGCTCGTATTCGGCGGCGTCGCGGTCAGTTGGCCGCCCGCCGCGAGCAGATCGCGCATCGGGTCGCCGCCGGTGAGCCATTGCCCCTGCCGCGTGATGCCGATGGGCACGACCTCGTACGCATCCGGGTCGAGCACGGCGATCACCGACTGCGCGGACGCGAGCGAGACCGCATGCTCGCTCGACTGACCACCAAAGAGCACGCCCACACGGAGTCTTCGCGCCCCGCGCGCTCGTCCTTCACTCGTCATCGCACACTCTCATCCTGCGGCTGCCACCGCCCGATCCGCTGCACCTCGTACTGCAAGTCCGCGCCGAACCGCTCGCGAACGCACACCTGGCAATGGTCGCCGACCGCGACAATCTCCGCCGCCGTCGCCTTGCCGAGATTGACGATGAAGTTCGCGTGCACCGGCGAGACCTGCGCCTGCCCGATGGTGAACCCCTTCAATCCGCACGCCTCGATCAGCCGCCCCGCCGCGTCGCCGGGCGGATTCTGGAACATCGACCCGGCGGAGGCCGCCTGCGGCTGCGCCGTCTTCCGCCAGTCGTGGTACGCGACCGCGAGGGCGCGCAGTTCCTCGGGGTCGCCCGGCGACAACCAGACGCGAACCGTCGTCAATACGCCGGGCAGCGCGCCGTCCTTGATCGCGCTGTGGCGGTAGCGATAGGCGAGGTCCGCCGCCGTCACCGTCCGCACGCTCCCGTCATACTGAACAAGCGTCCCGTCGAGGAACGACGCGCTCATCTCAGTGCCGTGCGCGCCCGCGTTGTTGACGACTGCGCCGCCGAGCGTGCCGGGCAGCCCGACCGCCCACGCAAGCCCCGCGAGGCCCTGCGCGCCGCACCGCTCCGCGAAGCCGGACATTAGCATCCCCGCGTGGCCCGTGACGACTGGCGCGTCCGGGTCGCTCCGATCAATCGCGAGCGTCGGGCGCGGCGTGAGCATCTTTATCACAAGGCCGTCAACACCCGCGTCCGCCGCGAGGACGTTGCTGCCGCCCCCTATCACCGTGATCGGCAGGCGCTCGGACGACGCTCGCTGTAATGCGCGCCGCAGCGGTTCATCACCGTCTGCCGCGCCGATCTTGACGAACCAATCGGCGGGGCCACCGACATGGAGCGTCGTGTGACGACGGAGCGGTTCATCGCGTCTCAGCGCTGTGGTGTCCGTCCGTTGCACCATCGCCGTCATGCTCCGGCCTCACGCGCGGCCAGCCGCCCCAACAAATCCGGCCCGACGCCGGTGATGTCCCCCGCGCCGAGCGTTAGCACGACATCACCCGCCCGCACCCGCACCGCGAGTGCATCAACCGTCGCATCGAGGCTACCGGTGTAGTCGCCGCGCCCCGCAGCCATCCGCCGCACAATGTCGCGGGCATGGACGGTGCCACGGTCCGGCTCGCGCGCCGCGTAGATGTCGGTGACGAGGGCGACATCCGCCCCGTCGAGCGCCGCCGCGAACTCGGGCACGAAGCGCACCGTGCGGCTGAAGGTGTGGGGCTGGAAGACGGCGATCAGTCGGCGACCCGGAAACCGCAATCGTGCCGCCGCGAGCGTCGCGCGGACTTCCGTCGGGTGATGCGCGTAATCATCGACGACCGTGACGCCGGATGCGTCGCCAATCACCTCGAACCGCCGCCCGACACCGCGATAGGCCGCAACCGTTCGCAAGGCTATCGCCGGGTCGATACCGACAGCGGCGCAGGCGGCAACCGCCATCGCCGCGTTCCGCGTATTGTGCTCCCCCGCGACCGCAAGCGATGCCGTGCCAACGGCCTCGCCCAGATGGGCCAGCGTCACCGTACCATCCGCACCGAGCGTGATGGACCAATCGGCGGTCGGCAACGTGCCGACGGTCTCAATGTGCAGATCATCGCCCTCCGACGTGGCGAGCGACGCGCAGCCGGGATCGTCCGCGCCCAGGATGATCGTGCCACCGCGCCGCGTTTGCCCGACGAACTGGTTGAATGCTGCAGTATAGGTCGCGGCATCGGGGAAGATGTCCGGGTGGTCGTACTCGACATTCGTGATCACCGCGACGTCCGGCGTCAGTTGGAGGAACGAGTAGTCGTATTCGTCCGCCTCAACGACGGCGAGCGGGCCGGAACCATCCCGCGCGCTCGTGCCAAGATCGCGCACCTCCGCGCCGATGACGAAGAGCGGATCGACCCCCTGCCGGCTGAGGATGTACGCGACCATGCCGCTCGTCGTGCTCTTGCCGTGCGTCCCCGCGACGGCGATGCACCGGCGCGCATTCGCGAGCGAGCCGAGCAGCGCGGCGCGTTTGATCACCGGGATGCCGCGCGCGCGGGCGGCGGCGACTTCGACATTAGCGGCGGGCACAGCGGCGGTCATCACGACCAGACGGGCATCGCCCACATAAGCCGCGTTGTGCCCCACCCACGTCGTCGCACCGAGATCGCGCAGCATCGCGAGCGCGACCGAATCGCTCCGATCCGACCCGGAAACGCAGTAACCCTGCGCGAGCAGGATGCGCGCGAGGCCGATCATGCCCGCGCCGCCAATCCCGACGAAGTGCACGCGCAATCCCAGCGGCGGTAGCGCTGTCGTCGCGGACGCGCGGCTATGCATCGGCCACCTCGCGCGCCGCGATCGCTGGTCGCTGCCGCTTCCGTTGCGATGCCGCCGAGCGGGAGATGTTGATGAGCACGCCGAGCGCGCCGAGCGTCACCGCGAAGGACGACCCGCCGTACGAGAAGAGCGGCAGCGGCACGCCCGTGAACGGGATTGCGGTCGTCACGCCGCCGATGTTGATGACGGCCTGAAACGCCAGCCATGTCGTGATGCCCGTCGCCATGATCGCGCCGTAGCGGTCCGGCGCGTTGAGCGCGGTGCGATAGCCGCGCACCGCGACCGCCGTGAACAGCCCGATCACCACGGCGCAGCCGATCAGCCCCAACTCCTCACCGACAATCGCGAAGATCGCATCCGTGTGCGCGGCGGGCAGCCAACTGAATTTCTGCCGGGACGCGCCGAGACCGAGGCCGAACAGCCCGCCATCGCCGAGCGCGATCCGCGCCTGCCAGAGCTGCCACCCCGCATCGCGCAGGTCGCGCTCCGGGTGGAGGAAGAGCAGCAACCGCTCGCGGCGATACGGGGCGGTCAGGGCCAGCGTCGCGAACATGCCGACACCGCTCAGGAGAAACAACCCCAATTGCCGCATGTCCGCGCCCGCGACGAGGAAAACGCTGATCCCGATCACCGCCAGCACGGTGGACGTGCCAAGGTCCGGTTCCAGCATGACGAGGAAGAGGATGAAGCCGAGGATGATCGCGAACGGGGCCGCGCCGTTGAAGAAATGACGGATGCGCTTGCCCTTGCGGTCGAGCAGATCGGCCATATAAAGGACGAGGACGAACTTCATGAGCTCGCTCGGCTGCACTTGGAACGGGCCGACCTCAAACCAGCGCCGCGCCCCGAAGACCGTCGTGCCGACCGGCAGCACCGCGACGAGCAGCAGGAGGTTGATCGCCATCGCCGACACCGAGAAGCGTCGCCAGAAGTGATAATCCACCCGCGCGGTCAGCAGCAGCGCGCTGACGCCGATCACGGCGAAGAGCGCGTGCCGCTTCAGGAAGTACAGCCCGTCGCCCCTATCGCGGATGCCGACCGCGTACGACGCGCTGAACAGGATCAGCGTCCCGAACGAGGCGAGCACGATCAACAGGCCGACGAGCACCGTATCGACCTGGCCGGTTGACTGCAGCGTCGTCGCAGGCGCGGCCCCGCGTGGGCGAGCGATGGTCAGGCGTTCAACGGCCATCCATTGCCCCCTCATGACGCAAGTGGTCAACCGCCGCGCGAAACTGATCGCCGCGGTCGAACTCATTCTGGTAAACGCCGAACGACGCCGCGCCCGGAGAAAGCAGCACAGTGTCCCCTTCGGTTGCGAGATCGACCGCGTGGCGTACGGCATCCTCCATACCCCGCACCGGCCCGATCACGCGCCCCGCGTACCCGCGCTCCGCCAGCATCGTCGCGAGCGGTGTCGGCACGCGCCCGTCGAAGAGGATAACGGCCTTCGCGCGCAGCATCGCGTCCGCGAGCGCGGTGAAGTCCAGCCCCTTGTCCGACCCGCCCGCGAGCAGAATCACCGGGCCGGGGGTCGTCGCCAAGCCCGCGACCGCCGCCGCCGGGGCCGTCGCCGCCGTGTCGTTGATATACCGGACACCGCGAATCACGCCGAGGTCCTCGTAGCGGTGCGGCACGCCACGGAACGAGCGCAAACCGGCGCGGATCGCCTCGACGGGCGCGCCGTACGCCATCGCCGCCGCCACGACCGCGCACGCATTGATCCGGTTGTGGTCGCCGCGCAACGCGAGATCGCCGCCACGCCCCACCGGGTATGACCGTTGCCCGTCCGTCCACAGCAGCGTGTCGGCGTCCTCGATCCACCACGAACCGGGAGGGTAGCCCGGCACCGGCGGCAGCACCCCGAACGGCATGACCATCGCAGGCGACTGCTGCGCGCGTTCCGCGAGGAATGCAACGCCGGGGTCGGCAGCCGCGTCGTCGTACTGCCACGCGGGCACGATCAGCGTGTCACGCGCGGTCTGATACCGCGCGATGTTCCACTTCGCCTCGCGGTACTCGGCGAAGGATGGGTAGCGGTCGAGGTGATCGGGCGAGAGGTTCGTGATGACGGCGATGTGCGGGCTGAGGCTGCGCTCGCCCATCGCCTCCAATTGGAACGATGAGAGTTCGAGCACGACGGGAGTGGTTGGCATGATGGCGGGCAATGCATCCAGCGCGGAGATGCCCATGTTGCCCGCGATGACCGTTTCCGGCTTCCACTCGCGCAGGATATGGCCGAGCCAGAGCGCGGTCGTCGTCTTCCCCTTCGTTCCCGTCACGCCGATCACCGGCGCGGGGCAGGCGGCGAGGAAGAGCGTCATCTCCATCTCCACCGGCACGCCCGCCGCGCGCGCCGCCGCGAGCAGTGGCGCGTCGGTAGGCACGGCGGGGTTCCGCACGACGAGGTCGTAGTCCACGACGCTGACGCCCTCATGCCCCCCGAGGATGTACGAGACCGGCAAGTCATCGAGCGCGGCCATCGCGGGCGTAAGGGCGAGCGCGTCGCGCCGGTCGGTCACGGTGACAGCCGCGCCCGACCGCGCGAGAAAACGCACGACGCCCGCGCCGCCCTCATGCTGCCCCAGCCCGATCAGCAGCGCCCGCTTGCCGCGCAGTTGTTGCTCACCCATCCGTGCCGTCATGTGCGTGCCCCTACGAGAGCGCGAGGGCGATGCCGAGCATCCCCGCCGCGATGCCGACGAGCCAGAAACGCATCTGCACCTGCGTCTCGGACCAGCCGATCAGTTCAAAGTGGTGGTGAAACGGCGCTTTCTTGAACAGCCGCTTGCCGTGCGTCGCCTTGTAATACCCGACTTGTGCCATCACCGAGAGCGTCTCGGCGACGAAGACGAAGCCGACGACCGGCAGGATCAGCCACTGGCCGGTTTGGAACGCCGCGACCGCCAGCCCCGCGCCGATGGCGAGCGAGCCGGTGTCCCCCATGAAGACCTGCGCGGGGTGCGCGTTGTACCAGAGGAAGCCGATCAACGCGCCGACCATCGTGAAGCAGAAGGCGACGACCTGTAATTGCCCCTGCAAGTAGCCGATCACGCCGTACGCGATGTACGCGACTGCCGCCGTGCCCCCCGCGAGCGAGTCGAGGCCATCCGTCAGGTTAACCGCGTTCGCCGTCCCCATGATGCCGAAGATCGCGATGGGCAGGTACCAGAGGCCGATGTCGAACTTCCCGACGAACGGGATGAAGACGCGGTGCAGCCCGAGCGGGTTGTAGAGCACCCACGCCGCGATGGTCGCGAACAGAAAGAGCCACGCGAACTTGAACCGTGCCGTCAGCCCCTCGCGCGAGCCGCCGACCAGGTTTAGCAGGTCATCGACCGCGCCGAGCGTCGCGCACGCGAGCAGCACGCCGAGCGGCAGCAGCATCGAGAGCCGCCCGGCAAGGTTGAAGAGCGCGGTCAGCGTGACGACGCTCAGCGCGATCATGATGCCGCCCATCGTCGGCGTGCCCATCTTCACCATGTGGCTCTCCGGGCCTTCGACGCGGATGCGCTTGCCGATCTTGTACTTGCGCAGCAGCGTCAGCACCGGCCTGCCGATGATGATCGTCAGCACGAACGCGACCGACCCGAGCGCCAGCGACGCCGCGAGGTTCGCGCGCGGCTGGTCCGGCAGTTGCAGCGCCACAAGCAGTGTTACGCCCGTCATGCGTCCCCGCCCATCGCATCGGCGGCGAGCGGGCGCAGGGCGTCCACCAGTTCCTCCATGTGCATCCCGCGCGAGCCTTTGACGAGCACGATGTCACCGGGGCGGAGATCGGCCCGCAGCCGCGCCGCGAGCGTCGCCTTCTCGCCCGGCGGGACGGTCACGACTGCGGCTGCGGGCATTTTCGCCGTGATCGCCGCTTCCGCCGTCCGGTCGGAGCGGCTGCCGAAGGTGTACAGGCGATCAACGACTTCCGCCGCGCGCTGCCCGACGAGCGCGTGCCCTTCCTGCTCATACGCGCCGAGTTCGAGCATGTCCGCGAGCACCGCGACGCGCCGGGGCGCCTCCAGTTCCGCGAGCAGGTTGAGTGCGGCGAGCGCGGACTGTGGGCTGCTGTTGTACGTGTCGTCGATCAGCGTCGATCCGTTCGGCCCCGGCACGGTGTAGAGCCGCAGTTGTGTCTGCTCGCCCTGAAGGCCGGTCAGAATTTCATCGAGCGCCAGCCCCATCACCCGGCCGACCGCCGTCGCCGCGAGCGCGGTGTGGACGCTGTGCCGACCGAGGAGCGGCAACCGGACGCGCACGGGCCGTGACCCTGGCAATGCCAACCGGAACGCGATGCCGGATAAGCCCTCACTCTCGACATCCGACGCGCGAATGTCGTTCGCGGCTCCGATGCCGTACGTCACGACGCGCGCTGTCGTCCGCGCCCGCATCCCCAGCACGTTCGCGTCGTCGCCATTGAGGATGGCGGCGCCGTCGGGCGGCAGCGCGGCGACGAGATCGCCTTTGTTCGCGATCAACGCCTCCTGCGAGCCGAGCCGTTCGACGTGCGACATGCCAACATTCGTGACAACGCCAATCGTCGGGCGCGCCACCTGCGCCATCGTCGCGATGTCGCCCGCGTCGTAGAGGCCCATCTCCAGCACCGCGACCTCGACATCCGGCGACAACCCGAGCAGCGCCAGCGGCATCCCGGTAATCGCGTTGAGGTTGCCGGGGGTCTTGAGGACGTGAAAGCGCGTGCCAAGGACAGTGGCGATCAGTTCCTTTGTGCTCGTCTTGCCGACGCTCCCCGTCACACCGACGAGCGGCGCGGGGAAGAGCGACCGCCACCACGACGCGAGGTTGTGCAGCGCGGCGAGCGTGTCCGGCACGACGATCAGGGGAAGCGGCGCACCGCTCGCGCCGCGAGCGGCATACCAATCGGCGCGCACCATGGCGCAGGCCGCGCCGTTCACGGCGGCCTGGTCGATGAATGCGTGGCCATCCATCACGGCGCCCGGCAACGCGACAAAAAGTGCATCCTGCGTCACGCGGCGCGAGTCGATGACGACATCGGTGAAGAGGAAGTCGGGCGGGAGCGCCCCGCTGCCCGCCTGTTGCCCGTTCGTGCCGACCAGGACATCGTTCAGGCGGATCATGGATTCCTCTGCGTCGGCGGCACGCCCGCGTAGTGGAGGAGGTGCCCCGCAAGCCTACCGAGGGTCGGCGCGGCGACATCCCCGCCGAGGGAGTTCTTCTTCGGCTGGTCGATCTTAATCAGCACCGTGAAGAGCGGCTTGTCCGCCGGGAAGAATGAGATGATGGACGCGATGGTTTTATCCTCCACGTATTTGCCCGTCTTGGGGTCCGGGATCTGCGCCGTCCCCGTCTTTGCGGCGATCGCATACCCCGGCAGGTTGATCTTGCTCGCGAGCGCGTTGTGCGCCGCCGTCGTCATCATGTCGCGCACCGTCGCCGCCACCTCCGGTCGCAGCACCTGCCGCACCGGCTGCGGGCGATGATCCTGCACTAGTTCGCCGTGCCGCTCGACCCGATCAACGACGAACGGCGTGTAGAGTGTACCGCCATTTGCAATCGCGGATACCGCCGTCACCATCTGGAGCGGGGTGACGGTGAGCCCCTGGCCGTACGAATTCGTCGCCAGATCGATCGGGTTCCAGATCTTCGTCGGGTCGTCGGGCCAGCGCACGATACCAATTTCCTCGCCGTCGAGATCGACGTTCGTCTTCTGGCCCATGCCGAACTGCCGGAGCATGGCGTAGAAATTCTGCTTGCCCGTGCGCGAGGCGATGTACGACGCGCCGACGTTCGATGACCGTTCGAGAACCTGCGTCATCGTCTCCGGCCCCCACGCCTTGCGGTCGAGGTTGTAGATCGTGTCGGTTTGCACGCGGAATGAACCATTATCGACGAGCGTGGTCTGGGGCGTGATGCCGCCGGTCTGCAACCCCGCTGCCATCGTCAACACCTTGAATGTGCTGCCCGGCTCGTACGTCGCGGCGACTGCGGGGTTCAGGTACGCCTGCGGATCCGCGCGGTTGTATGCGTTCGGGTCGTACGACGGGCTGGACGCGGACGCGAGGATCGCGCCGGTGTTCGGATCCATGATGAGGATCGTGCCGCCCGCCGCGCCCTGCTCGGTGATCGTCCGCGTCAGTTCGTCCTCCGCCATGCGCTGGATCGCCGCGTCGATGGTGAGCACGATGTCCGCGCCCTCGACCGGCGCGCGGTATTGCTGCTGGCCGAAGGCGAGCGGCTGGCCTGCGGTATCCGTCTCCGCGACGCTCAGGCCCGGTTCACCGCCGATGAGCGCGTTGTACCGCCCTTCGAGGCCGTAGACGCCCTGCCCATCCGCGTTGGTGAAGCCCAGGAGGGGCGAGAGGAACGCACCGTTCGGGTAGGTGCGCTTCGGCGTCTCCTGATAGATCATCCCCGGAAGATCGCGGCCTTTGATCGCCCTGACCGTGTCGTCATCGACCTGTCGCGCGATCAGGGACTGGAAGAGTTTGATGTTGCTCGCGCGCTCGTAGACGGTGTCGAGCGGGATGCCGAGGATCGCGGCGAGTTCCTGTGAAACGCGGACGCGGTCCCGCTCCGTCAGCGTTTTCGGCGTCACGTAGATGTCCGTCGCGGGGATATTCGTCGCGAGGACAAGCCCGCCACGGTCGCGGATCAGCCCGCGGCGGGGCAGGAGCGCCTGCTCCTTGACGCGGGACGCCAGCCCCTGCGACTGCAAGCGGTCGCTGCCGACGACCTGGAACGAGACGAGCCGCCAGCCAATCGCGCTGATGATGAGGACGAAGACGCAGAAGAGCGACATGATGCGCCAACCGGAAATCACGCCTTTGGTCATGGATGTGCCCCCGGTGTCGCGATGGCGGTTGCGCGCCGACTCTCCGCGCTCGCGTGGTTCGTGAGCGCGCTCCGTATTCGCTGCGGCAGCCCCGGTGCGTGTGTCCCGGCGGCGGGCGGTGCGGGCGGCAGATCCGCCACATCGGGCAGGCTGATGTACGTAATGCTCCCGGCGGTCGCCTCGCGCAGGCCCTGCTGGCGCGCCGCCGCGTCCGCGCGCGTCAGCGTCTGAAATCCCGCCGCCTGCGCCGCCAGCCGCGCGTTCGCGTCGCGCAGTTTCGCCGTCTCCTGCTCCAACTGGCCGCGCTGACTGGCGAGCGACGCGACGTGGCTGGTCTGGAGCAGGTATGCGAGCGCCAATGTGCCAACGCAGACGCTGACGAGCAGCCAGAGCACGATGCGCCGCACCGCCTCCGTCCGCGCCTGTGTTAGCAAATCCTGCGCGCCGGACGCGACCCGCCTCGTCAGCGACGGGCTTTGGACGTGCTCCAGTGGCACCGCCATCGGGCCGGGCAGCCGCGTCACCGTCGCGCGCGGGCGGGCGGGGAAAAGCATCATGCGCCTCCCTCGGGCGGGCACTTCTCCGCCACCCGCAGCCGCGCACTGCGCGCGCGCGGGTTTGCTGCCACCTCCTCGGCGGACGGCACGACGGGGCGCGACGTGAGGATGCGCAGACCGGGCGTGCGCGCGGCGGGCTGCACGGGCACGGAGCGCGGCAGCATGTCCGGCTCCGTCGCGCTCGCCTCGTGCCGGAAGAACTGCTTCACGGCGCGATCCTCCAGCGAGTGGAAGGAGATCACGGCCAGCCGCCCGCCGGGGCGCAACAGATCGCGCGCCGCCGTCAGCGCGCGCGCGAGCACGCCGACTTCATCATTCACGCCGATCCTGAGCGCCTGAAAGACCTGCGTCGCGGGGTGAATCTTGCCGCGCCGCACGCCCTTCGCGCCCACGACCGCGTCCGCGAGTTGCGCCGTCGTCATGAACGGTCGCTCCGCGCGCCGCTGCACGAGCCGCCGCGCCACGCGCCGGGAGGCGGATTCCCCGCCGTAGGCCCAGAAGAGGTCCGCGAGCGCGGTCTCGTCCCATGTGTTGACGATGTCTGCCGCTGTCTCTCCCTGCATCGGGTCGAACCGCATGTCGAGCGGCCCGTCGTGCTGGAACGAGAAGCCGCGCTCCGCGTTGCCCAACTGGAACGATGAGAGGCCGAGGTCGAGCAGGATCGACTGCACGCTGCCCACTCCCCAGCCAATTGCGGACGCGGCCTCCACCATGTTGGCGAAGTTCGTTTGCCGCAGGATGAGCCGGTCCCCCACCTCCACCTGCACAACACGGCCACGCTCGATCGCATCGGGGTCGGCATCCAGCGCGAGCACGCGACCATCCGGCGCGGACGCGGCGAGCAACGCCCGCGTGTGCCCGCCACCACCAAATGTCCCGTCGATGATCGACGTGCCCGGCATCGGGGCGAGGAGCCGGAGTGTCTCGTGAATTAATACCGGGACATGACCCTGGGCGAGTGCGGCGGGGTCATGCTGGTATTCGGCAGGTGATCTGCGTGCTCCCATTGTCCCCCAGAAGCGCGCGGACGCCCGTGGCGTGCCGCGTCGGTTATCCAGATTGTACGTACACCTTTACCCACACTGTCCACGAATTATCCCCATTTTCCGGGGAGTTATCCACAGCGAACGCCATACATCACGAACACCAGGCCGGAATTCCTAGTACGTTCATTTTGCACGTACAGTCCATTTCTTGCAAGAAGAACGAATGTTCTGATATACTACCCCCCCTATTCGCATCAGGATGGAGGAAGCAGATGTTTCTCGTTTGGTATGACAACGACCGTAAGCGCTCGCTGACAGCGAAAGTCACCGCCGCTGCGGAGCGATATCGGGAGCGCTTCGGTGCGGCACCCGCGATCGTCCTCATCAACCCCGCGCAGGCGGGCGAGCAGGATGAAATCGCCGGCATCCCGGTGCGTCCAACGCCGCTGGTGCTGCCGAATCATCTGTATATCGGGGTGGTGGACGCGGGCGAGGAGGGGGGCCCCGGTTCCGCCGCCGCATAAGAACCTGTCGCTATTGGCCGACCATCTGGGCGACGGGTATCCTGCCGCCCTGCGCGGACGACGCGACAATTGCGTCGCAGACGAGCGCGGCCTGGTAACCGTCGTCGAACGTCGCGCCAATCGGGGCGACATCGTGCGCGCCCGCGACCGCGCCGAGAAGATGCGCGACCTCGTGCACGAAGAGGTTCTCCCAGCCGATCATGTGCCCCTGGGGCCACCAATACTTCCAGTACGGGTGCGACGCCTCGCTGACGAGCACCGTTGTGAACCCGGTCGAGTTCTCCGGCTGGTGATCCGGCAGATGCACTTCCAGTTCGTTCAGCCGCTCAAGATTAAAGACGAGGCTGCCGTGCTCGCCGTTGATCTCGAAGACGTTGTGATTCTTCCGACCGAGCGCGAACCGCGATGCCTCCAATGTGCCGAGCGCGCCGTTGTCGAACTCCACGATGGCCGCGAAGGCATCGTCCACATCCACCTGACGGCGGTTCCCCTCGCTGTCCGTGCGCTCCGGGATGAAGGTCTTCGTGAGCGCGGAGACCGTCGTCATCTCACCGACGAGGAACCGGCCCAAATCGATGATGTGCGCGCCGAGATCGCCGAGCGCGCCGCTCCCCGCGACATCCCTCTGGAGCCGCCAGACGAAGGGGAAGTTTGGGTCGAGAATCCACTCCTGCAAGTAGCGCGCGCGGAAATGGTAGATGCGACCGAGCGCGCCAGACTGGATCAGGTTTCGCGCATGGAGCACCGCCGGTGCGAAGCGGTAGTTGAACGCACAGAGATGCTTCACGCCCGCCTTGTTGACAGCGTCGAGCATCTGCTTCGCCTCGCGCGCGGTGCGCCCGAGCGGCTTCTCGCAGAAGACGTGCTTGCCCGCCTCCGCCGCCGCGATGGTCGGCTCCGCGTGGAGGTTGTTCGGCCCGCAGTTGTCGAAGACCTGCACCTCCGGGTCATTGACCATCTCGCGCCAGTCCGTTGTCGCGCGCGCGAAGCCGTAGCGGCGGGCGGCGAGCCGCACGGCCTCATCGGAGCGCCCCGCGATGGCGACAAGTTTCGGTATCGCCGGTGGCGGCCAGAAGATGTACGGCATCTGCTTGTATCCGTTGGTGTGTGCCTTGCCCATGAAGGCGTAGCCGAGCATGCCGACGCCGATCTCCGGCACGTCGCTCATCTCCGCCGCGTTGCCCATCGTCACGAACCCAACATCCTTCGGCATCTCCCGCTCCTTCCGCATCGCCCGACATCGGCACGTCAATGTCACATTCTACCGCAGCGCAGACGACGGAATTTGAACCACGAAGGCGCGAAGAACACGAAGGAGAGGGGAGAAAAGAATTACTCTTCGCTCCCTCTTCGTGCTCTTCGCGCCTTCGTGGTTAATGTTTCTCCGCATCCGCAGCGAAGGTGACGAGCGGTTCACCGACCGTGACGGTCGCGCCCGGCTGTACATGGACGGTGTCGACGACGCCATCGCGATCGGCGCGCACCTCATTCTCCATCTTCATCGCCTCGACAACGGCGATCACCGCGCCGGCCGCTACCGCCTCGCCTTCCGCGACGGGCAGCCGCACAAGGACGCCCTGAATCGGGCTAGTGATAGCGCCGTTCGCCCCCGCGTTGCCATTGCGCGTCCGGTCGAGGCGCGGTGGCGGGCGGCGCGACTGGATTGGTGTTGATTGAGTGGTCGCGGCGAGACCGAAGACGCGCATCTGCCGCCGCTCGCCGTCGATCTCGGCGGTGACGACCTGTCCTGCATCGGGCGGTGGCGCGGGCACGGGGTCAGGCTGCGGCGTCAGGGTCGCGACGACTTCGCTGACTTCGATGAAGCGCGTCGTCGCCTCGCCCGCGCGGAAGATCGGCTGCGCGAGCGCGGCGACGTGGAACGGAATCGTCGTCGGCACGCCGCCAATCTCGAACGCGGCGAGCGCGGCCTCCATGCGCACAATTGCCTCATCGCGGGACGCACCGTGCGCGATCAACTTCGCGATCAACGAATCGTACTGCGTCGGGATCGCGTCCCCCGCACGATAGCCACCATCGACCCGAATCCCCTCGCCCACCGGTTCGGCGTACGCGGTCAGGAGGCCGGGCAATGGCTGGAACCGCCGCGCAGGGTCCTCCGCGAGGATGCGACACTCGATCGCGTGGCCGGAGAACGCGACCTGCTCCTGCGTCAGCGTCAATGGCTCGCCGAGCGCGATCCGCAACTGCCACTGCACGATATCGACGCCGCTGACCATCTCCGTGACGGGATGCTCGACCTGCACGCGCGTGTTCATTTCGAGAAAGTAGAATTCGCCACCCTGTTCAATGAACTCGACCGTCCCCGCGCTGACGTAGCCGACGGCGCGGGCGAGCGCGACCGCCGCCTCGGTAATGCGCGCCCGTGTCGCCGCGTCGATCCCCGGCGCGGGCGACTCCTCGATCAACTTCTGATGCCGTCGCTGCACGGAGCAGTCCCGCTCGCCGAGGTGGATGACATGGCCGTGCGCGTCCGCGAGCACCTGCACCTCGATGTGGCGCGGCGTTGGGAAGTACCGCTCCAGATAGACGGCGGCGTTGCCGAACGAGCGCGCCGCCTCGCGCGATGCGCCCTCCAGCGCGGCGGGCAACTCCTCCGCGCGCTCGACGACGCGGAAGCCGCGCCCGCCGCCGCCGCCCGCCGCCTTCACCGCGAGCGGGTAGCCGTGCGCATCGGCCCACGCCCGCGCGGTATCGAGATCACCGACGGCGTCCGCCGTGCCGGGGACAATTGGCACGCCCGCCTCGGCGGCGATCCGGCGCGCGGCGACCTTGTCGCCCATCGCCTCGATGATCGCGGCACTCGGCCCGACGAACGCAATGCCATCCTCCGCGCACGCCTCGGCGAGCGATGAATTCTCCGAGAGGAACCCATAACCGGGGTGGAGCAGCATCGCACCCGCCCGCTTCGCAACATCCATCAGCGCGGGAATGTCGAGGTACGGCAGCGCGGCGGTCGTCGCCTCGATGCTGAACGCCCGATCGGCCATCCGCACATGCCGCGCGTCCTGCTCGCCTGCGCCGTACACCGCGACACTGCGCAGGCCAAGCGCCCGGCACGCCCGGATGATCCGGCATGCGATTTCTCCGCGATTCGCCACCAGCACCGTCGCCGTCTGCACCCGCCGCACTCCTTGTGTCTCATCCTTACCGATCAAAGCGCTCGCGCGCGAAGGCGATCAACTGCTCCTGCACGAGCGTGGGCTGCTCCTCGGGCAAATAATGGCCGCAGTCGGCAATGGCCACGCCGCGCACATCGTCCGCGACTTCGCGCCAGACAGCAAGCACCGGCCGCTCCGCGAGGTTGCCGCGCGCCCCCCAGAGCAGGAGCATTGGCACGGTGATGCGCCGCCCCGCCGCCCGTTCCGCCCGGTAGCGCGGCACATCGACGGCGTATGCGGCGCGATAGTCGCTCAGCGCCGCCGCGACCGCGCCCGGTTGCAGGAAGGCGTCGCGATACGCCTGCCACGCGCCGTCCGCGCGCAACTGATCGAGCAACCCCGGCGTGCGCGAGAAGAATTTTTCCAGATACGCCTCCTCGTGCCCCGCGATCAACTGCTCGGGGATCTCCGGCACGATCTGGAAGACCCAATGCCAATACTTCCTGGCGATCTCCGCCGCCGTGTAGTGATCGTAGATGTATTCGACGGGCAAAATGTCCAGGAGCGCGACGCCCGCGAGGTCGTCGGGGTAATCGAGCGCGTACCGGCGCGACACTCGTCCACCCCGGTCGTGCCCGATCAGGGCGAATGTTCCGATGCCGAGTTGATGGACGAGTGCATGAATATCCGCCGCCATCGTTCCCTTGTCGTACCCGTCCTGCCCCGGTGGTTTCGCGGAATCGCCGTAGCCGCGCAGATCGACCGCGATCACCCGATGCCGCGCCGCGAGCGCGGGCCAGACGCGCCGCCACATCACCCAACTCTGCGGGAAGCCGTGCAGGAGCACGAGCGGTTCAGCGTTGTTCGTCCCGCCCGTGACGTAATGCAGGCGGACACCGTTCGCATCCGTAAAGCCGTGTGTCACATCAAGGTTCTGCACGCCACCCCCGAAGAATTCTCCATCGTGTTACGCGCCCAGACCAAGAATAGTGTCCACCGATACGACGATTTCCGGCAGAATGACCGACTCCATATCCGAGCCAACGCCGAAGCGGGCGATCAGGTGGTAGCCATCCGGGCCTGGCTCGGTGTGCCGCTCAATCCGGTTGGCGCCAAGATCGACCAGCCACGCCTCCGGGATTCCTGCTGCGGCATAAAGAGGCAGCTTGGTTTGGCAATCATAGTCCAGCGTGGTATCGGACACTTCGACCACCACGAGCGCGTCACTGGCTATCGGTAGAGTGCGAGTATATCGAGCGAAGCGAAGGAGCGAAAGATCCGGCTGCGGCTCGGTAGCATCCGGCAGGCGAATCGGGTTTTGCACGGCAACCAATACAGTATCAGGAGCCTGACGCGCCAACAATCGGGTAAGCATGGCGACACAATCAGCATGACGTGGCCCGATGGGACTCATCGCGATGATCTCCCCGTTGATTAATTCGACGCGGCTATCCTCCGCCAGAATCCCCGCCGTGCCCATCCGCTCGTACTGGTCTACGGTGAACCGATAACGCTGCATCGGCACAACCATCGTTGATACCGCCATATGCGAACTCCCCTTCGACGCAAATCTCCTTGCTTACCGCACAAAACAGCCTATTGAAGTTGAAGCGTTACAACGGGATGTTGCCGTGCCGCCGCTCCGGCCACGGGCGGTGCTTGTGCCGCAGGAGGGCGAGTTCCTGAATCAGGCGGGCACGGGTAGCGCGCGGCGGGATGACATCATCGACGTAGCCGCGCGCCGCCACCGCGAAGGGGTTGGCGAACCGCTCCTCGTAGTCCGCGACGAGTTCGGCGCGCTTGGCGGTGGGGTCGTCCGCCGCCGCGATCTCGCGCCGCGCGATGACGCCGACCGCCGCCTCCGGCCCCATCACGGCGACCTCGGCGGTCGGCCACGCGAGGTTGAGATCGGCCCCGACGCTCTTGGAGCACATGACGACGTACGCGCCGCCGTATGCCTTGCGCGTGATGACGGTCAGTTTCGGCACCGTCGCCTCGCAGTAGGCGTAGAGCAGTTTGGAGCCGTGCCGGATGATGCCGCCGTATTCCTGCTCCGTGCCGGGGAGGAAGCCCGGCACATCCTCGAATGTGACGAGCGGCACATTGAATGCATCGCAAAGCCGCACGAAGCGCGCCGCCTTCTCCGACGCGGCGATGTCGAGTGTCCCCGCGAGGTGCAGCGGCTGGTTCGCGACGATGCCGACGGGGTGGCCGTCCAGCCGCGCGAAGCCGGTGAGGATGTTGCGCGCGTACTCCGGCTGCAACTCCAAAAACGTGTCGCCATCGACCACCCGCGCGATGATCGCGCGCATGTCGTACGGCTTCGTGCGCTGCTCCGGGACGAGGCTGTCCAGTTCGGGGTCGGCGCGGAGCGGGTCGTCGGTCGGCGGGAGGTGAGGCGGCTGCTCGCGGTTGTTGGACGGCAGGTACGAGAGGAAGGCGCGGACGAGGTCAACGGCGTGGTCCTCGTCCACCGCGACGAGTTGGGCGACGCCGCTCCGCTCGGCGTGCGTGTGCGCCCCGCCGAGCGATTCGTGCGTCACGTCCTCGCCCGTCACCGTCTTAATCACGTCCGGCCCGGTGATGAACATCTGCGCGATGCCGTCCACCATCACGACGAGATCGGTCATCGCCGGGGAGTAGACCGCGCCACCGGCGCACGGCCCCGCGATGATCGAGACCTGCGGGATGATGCCGGAGCACTGCACATTGCGGAAGAAGACGGCCCCGTACCCCTCCAAGCCCTCGACGCCCTCCTGAATCCGCGCGCCCGCGCTGTCGTTGATGCCGATCATCGGCACGCCCGCCGCGCGCGCCTTGTCCATGATCTTGACGACCTTCTCCGCGAAGACCTCGCCGAGCGAGCCGCCATAGACGGTGAAATCCTGCGAGAAGACGCAGACGGGTCGCCCGTCGAGCGTGCCGAAGCCCGTGATGACGCCATCACCGAGCGGGTGCCGCTCCGGCATCGTGAAGTGCTCGGAGCGATGGACGGCGTACGGGTCGAGTTCGCTGAAACTGCCCGCGTCGAGCAGGGCGAGCACACGCTCGCGGGCAGTGCGCTTGCCGCGCGCGTGCTGCTTCTGCTGCGCCTCCGCCTCGGCCTGATCGCGCCCCGCCTGCAAGCGCGCGAATCGCTCGGCGTGCGGGTGATTGTCCGTGCTCATCGTTCGCTGCTCATTGGTCCTGGCGCTCCCGAAACTGGGTGAAGTCCGAGATATTATCGGGGTCGGGGTACGTCGCTGGCAAGCCGTGGTCGAAGAGAATCGCGGTGGCGACCGACCGGAGATAGGAGAGGTCCGGCTTGAAGATAACGCCCTGCCCGTGGAACAGATTGCCCTCGGTCAGCAACTCCCATGTCCGCTCATCCACGCCGACATCGCCCCGCTCCATCTCCTCCGTGAGCCAGACATCGAGGATTGTGAAGGCGGTGTCCGCGACCCACGCGCCCATCGAACCGCGCTCGACGAGGTCGGCGCACCGCAGCGCCATGCGCGCGATGGTGATGTCCGCGCCCTCGCGATCCCGCCGCTCGATCCGGTCCACAATCGGGCGCACCATCGCCACCGCTTCCGGCGGCGCGTGGTACGTTTCCGCGATGGCGTCAAGACTCATTGCAGTACTCCCCCGGAGATTCCCTCATGCGTCGCCAGCCGAACGCAGTGTACCAGCACTTCGCGCATACGGCGGGGAATCCTAAGTAGGTGCTGGTATGTTCACGTCGCATATTTCGCCGCATGGTGGGGTGAAACAGCGACAGGCATGCTGCAAGAACTTCCACGCACCTACTTAGGCGGCCATGTTCGCCCTGATCGTCTGCAATACCTTCTCTGCGTCCTGTAGCGGGCCTTTGCGCCGTGCCTGCGCGGGGCTGCGGCCGGCGGCGCGGGGCGCAGCGCCTGACCGCCTCATGCTGGGCTGAGGGAGTGCGGCGAGGCGAGGCAGCTATGCACGGCGAGCAACTCGCCCCAGTGGAAGAAGTTATGGGTCACGCCGAACATAAAGAGGAGTTCCCCGCGCGCGTTGCCGCTGTACAGTGGAGGCTCCTCGGGCCAGGCATACCCCGGCCGCAGCATTCCCTCATCGGAAAGCACCCGGCGCAGGTGCGGGAGGGAAACACTCTCGCCGAGTGACGCCGGGTCGAGCTGCCGGACGAGCGCGCGCGTGCGCTCCGCCACCGCGACGGAGTACGCCCAGAGGGCGCCGACATCTGCCTGGGCGTTCAGCGCATCGACCTCGTCCGACGGCATCGTGGACCCGTGGTGGCGGAGCGGAATCCGCATCCGTGTCGGCCACTGCGCGACCGGATCATCCAGGACTTGTGGCTGATCGAAGACCAGGCGGTTCAGGCCACTGTCCTCGGCCCGCGCCATGTGCCAGACCAGCCAGGTGATGGGGTTGAGGCCGTGCGGCCGGGCGCGCCACTCCGCCTCGGGGCAGGTGATGAGGCCTTCCATGGCGGAGCGCAGGTCCTCGTAGCGCGAAAAGAATATCTGTGCGATCTCCATCCCTACCCCGCTCCTGCGACGAGCTGGCGGCTGTTCGCACCCCCCTGCCACCGCACTAGACGGGGCGGGGAGCGCGATATGTCCCCCACACATCCCGCAGGGCATTGCAGATTTCGCCGAGCGTCGCGCCCGCGAGCAGTGCGGCGCGGATCGGCCCGAGCAGTTCCCCATCGCCCCGCGCTGTCGTGCGCACGACGCCGAGCGCGGTGTCGCACGAAATCGCGTTGCGGGTGGCGCGATGCCGCTTCAGGCGCGCCGCCTGCTTCCGCTCGGCGTCCGGGTCGGGCCGGAGGATCGGCACCGGAATTTCCTCCTGCTCCTGGTAGCGGTTGACGCCGACGACGACCCGCTCGCCGCGCTCCTGCCCCATCTCCTGACGATAGGCGTGCTCCGCGATCGCCCCAGCGATGAAGCCGCTCTCGGTCCCGGCGACCGCGCCGCCACGCTCCGCGACCCGCTCCATCCACCGACGCACCTCGCGCTCCAAGCCGTCGGTGAGCGCCTCGACGTAGTACGAGCCGCCGAGCGGGTCGGCGGTCGCGGTGACGCCGCTCTCCTCCGCGATGATCTGCTGAGTGCGCAGGGCGAGCGTCGCGGAATGATCGGTCGGCAGGCCGAGCGCCTCATCGTACGAGTTCGTGTGCAGGCTCTGCGTCCCGCCGAGGACGGCGGCGAGCGCCTGCAACGCGACGCGGACGACGTTGTTGTACGGCTGCTGCGCGGTCAGGGTGCAGCCGCAGGTCTGCGTGTGGAACCGCAGGAGGAGCGAGCGCGGGTCCTGCGCGCCGAACCGCTCGCGCATCAGCGTCGCCCAGAGGCGACGGGCGGCGCGGAACTTGGCGACCTCCTCGAAGAGGTCATTGTGCGCGCCGAAGAAGAACGAGAGGCGCGGCGCGAACGCATCGACCGTCAGGCCCGCGTCCAGCCCCGCCTCGACGTAGGCGATGGCGTTGACGAGCGTGAAGGCGATCTCCTGCGCCGCCGAGCAGCCCGCCTCGCGCATGTGGTAGCCGCTGATACTGATCGGGTTCCACTGCGGCAGATGCTTGGCGCAGTAGGCGAAGGTGTCCGTCACGAGCCGCATCGAGGGGCGTGGTGGGTAGATGTACGTGCCGCGCGCCTGATACTCCTTCAAGATGTCGTTCTGCGTCGTGCCGCCCAGTTTGCGGACATCCGCACCCTGCTCCTCGCCGACGATCTGATACATCAGCAGGAGGATCGCGGCGGGCGAGTTGATCGTCATGCTCGTCGTCACCTCGGCGAGCGGGATGCCGGAAAAAAGGATGCGCATGTCGTCGAGCTGGCTGATCGGGACGCCGACCTTGCCGACCTCCCCCTCCGCGAGCGGGTCGTCGGCGTCGTAGCCGAGCTGCGTCGGCAGATCGAACGCGACGGAGAGGCCCGTCTGCCCCTTCGCGAGGAGCGACTTGAACCGCGCGTTCGTCGCCTCGGCGGAGGCAAACCCGGCGTACTGCCGCATCGTCCAGCGGCGCGCGCGGTACATCTCCGGGTAGATGCCGCGCGTGTACGGGTACGCCCCCGGTGGCGACATGGCGACGGGAAAGTCCGGCGCGTCGAAGGACGGCGCGACCGGGATACCGCTGTCGGTAGTGATCTCTTTCGGTGGCGCGGCCATTCGATTCCTCCCGCTTTTGTCTGTTCGGTCGTCGGTCTACGGTTGCACGAGTTCAATCAGGGCGCCGTGCGCCGCCTCCGGGTGAACGAACGCGACCATCCAACCATGCGCGCCGACGCGCGGCGTGTTGTCCACCAAGCGTACACCCACCGCCTGCAAACGTCCCAACTCGGCGGCAATGTCGGCCACGGCGAAGGCGATGTGATGGATGCCCTCGCCGCGCCGCGCCAGGTACCGCTCCAGATGCCCCCCGCTCGTCGGCGCGATCAACTCCACGTACTGACCCGGCACGGCGGTCGGGAGCACCAGCACGCGCACGCCCTGACTCGGCACATCCTCCGCGTCACCCGGCGGGAAGCCGAGCGCCCGGTACGTTTCCGCCGCCCGAGCGAGATCGCGCACGATGATGCCAGTGTGGTGGAATTGATAGCGGCCCGCGAACGCCGCCGGAGTCGCTGCGGCGGTGGTCGATCCCGTCATGACCGCGCGCGCGCGCCGCGCCGGATCGGGATGCGCGCGGTCAACTCGTCCGTGTCGCGCCCCGGCGTGATCGTCACTTCGATGCCGTCGCGGTCCACGTCGAGCCGGCGCGAGAGGACGTCAACGAGATCGGTGCGAATCGCAGCCATCAGCCCCGGCGACATCCGCATCTGATCGTGCACGAGCACGACCTTCAACCGTTGCTTGGCGACCGCGCTACTCTGCGGCGCGTCTTGCTGCCTGCCAAAACTGCGGAAGAACCGCATCTCGCCCTCCTCGCGGCGTTGCCCACGCACCGCGCCGTGCTATAACCGTACCTGATACCGTTTTATACACGCGCGAACCCGAGCGCCTTCATCAGCCGCGTCATCATCGTCGCTTGCGGCGCCTCGTAACGGGGGAACGCGATCTCCTCGCCCTGCAACCGCCGCGCGATGTCCTTGAACGCCGCGCCCGCCGGGGAGTGGCTGTCGAAGACCGCCGCCTCGCCCCGGTTCGTGCTCGTGATAATCGCCTGGTCCTCCGGCACGACGCCGATCAGTTCGATTGCCAGGATTTCCTCGACATCGGGAACATCCATCATGTCGCCGCGCTTCACCATGTCCGGCCGGAAGCGGTTGACGATCAGTCGGGGCGACGGCAACTCCGCCGCCTCGACGAGGCCGATGATTCGGTCCGCGTCCCGCACAGCGGAAATCTCCGGCGTCGTCACGACGATGACATCGTGCGCCCCGGCGATCGCGTTGCGAAACCCCTGCTCGATCCCCGCCGGGGAATCGACGAGCACGAAATCGTGCGTCTCCGCCAACTCGCGGGTCAGTTCGGTCATCTGGTCGGGCGAGACGGATTCCTTGTCCCGCGTCTGCGCGGCGGGGATGAGCGACAGGTTCGGGAAGCGCTTGTCGCGGATCATCGCCTGCCGGACGCGGCACTGCCCCTCCACGACATCGACGAGGTCGTAGACGATGCGGTTTTCGAGGCCCATCACGATATCAAGGTTCCGCAGGCCGATATCGGCGTCGATCAGCACGACATTGCGACCCTGCATCGCGAGCGCTGTGCCGATGTTCGCGGTCGTCGTCGTCTTGCCGACACCGCCCTTACCGGAAGTGATCGTCACGACCCGTCCCGCCATCATGCCTCCCCAGGTTTGTCGCTTCTATCGCAGTGGGGGCACGTCGCGCCCGCCGTACCACGGAATCACGATCAGTTCGCCGCCATCGAGGTGCGCGATGCACGGCCCATCCTCGACGCCCCCGGCACGCGCCTCCGCGCGGGGGTCGGCCGGACGACCGTAGACATTGCCGATCCGCAGCTGGGTCGGTGTCATCACGAGGGCGGCGATAATCGCGGCAGTATCCCCCATCACCCCGGCGTGGACAACCCCACGAATCGCGCCGAAGACGACGATGTCCCCCGCCGCCGTCAACTCCGCGCCCGGATTCACGTCGCCAAGCACCGTCAGGTGCCCCGGATGGTGGAGCGACATGCCGGAGCGGAAGGTGCGCCGCACGTAGCGCACCGGCAACTCGTCACGCGCCATCGCGGGGACGTACGGCGCGGGTTCGTCGCCGCGCACCGGCGGCTGTGGCATCGCGCTGAGCGGGCTGAAACCGAGCGACCGGAGGGCGGAGCGACTATCGAAGCCCGTCGCCGTCGCGGTGCGCAGGGTGATGCCCCGCTCCTCCAGCACCTGCCGCAGCATGTTCAATTCCTCATCAATGACCGTCCGCGTGCCATAATCGAGGACGACCTCCGCGCCGCGAAAGAAACCCTCCGCACCCGCAATGCGCTGCGCGACCGCCTGGATGATCTCCCGCGTCGTGCCGCGCTCCGGCAGCACGATCACGAGGCCGTCGCGCGTGCCACGGACGACGATGCGCGGCAACCGGGCCTGAGACTCATTCACGGCACGTTCCCCATTTCCATCACGCTCGTCAAGCCCGGCTCACTTCGGCGGGGCCGGCTTTCGGTTGAAGTACGCATTGAGAATATCGTTCGCCACCGGCGCGGCCCAGGTGCTCCCCTCGCCGCCGCCGACGATCAGCACCGCGACGACGACCTCCGGGTTGACGTACGGCGCGAACGCGGTGAACCACGCATGTTGCCGCTGGTACTTGAGCGGCTTGCCCGGCACGACGATTGGTTCGCCGAATTCGGCGGTGCCCGTCTTCCCCGCCACCTCGACGGGCACGTTGATCTTGCCAATGGCGGTGCCGTCCGTGATCACCTTCCGCATCCCCTGCCGAACAATGTCGAGATGCTCCTGTTTGATCGTGGACTGGCGCACTGGGCTTGTATCCGCCGTGCGGATCACCTGCCCGCTCTCGTCGGTGATGCGCCGAACGAGATGGGGGCGATAGAAGGCGCCGCCGTTGGCGATGGCGGCGGTCGAGACCGCCATCTGCATCGGCGTGCAGGTGAAGTACCCCTGCCCGATCGTCACGTTGATCGTGTCACCGAGCGACCAGACATCGCCCTTCGGGCGGTCCTTGGTGATCGTTTGCGACGCCTTGTACTTCTCGTCCGGCACAATACCAACCTGCTCGCCCGTCAGGTCCACCATGCCGGTTTTCTTCCCGAACCCGAAGTCAAGAAAATACTTGTCCATCGCGTCGATGCCGAGGCCCTCGAAGTCGTGCTTCACGAAGCCTTTCGGCCCGCCATACTCGTAGTAGTGGATGTACCGGTCGGTTGTCTCGTCGATCTGATGCGGCGCGCCGACATTGTAGAAAAAGATGTCGCACGAGTTCGCGATCCCATCGATGACACTCTGCGGCCCGTGCTTCCCGGGACCCTTCGTCTTGATCCAGCACGGTTTCGGGTCGCGCTGATTCTCGTCGAGCGAGTACGGCACGTAAATCTCGCCGGGGCAGTTGTACGTCGTCGTCGTCTTGAGCGTCCCTTCATTCAACCCAGCGGCGGCCATGAACGGCTTGAGCGTGCTACCGGGTGGGTACGTCTCGTACAGCGCCTTGTTGAGCATCGGCTTCGTCACATTGTCCGCCAGATAGGACTTGATCTGCTGCTTATTCTTGCCGTCGATGAAGACCTGATTGTCGTACGCGGGCAGGCTGACCATCGCCAGCAGTTCGCCGTTGCGCGGGTCCAGCACTATTGCCACGGCGGAATGGACGCTCGCGTTCGGATCGACCTTTCGCGCCTCCTTCTCCGCCTCCGGAATCTGCTTCAGGAGCGCGTCGCGTACCGATTTCTGCAGGTCGAGGTCGATGGTTAGTTCGAGGTTCGCGCCCGGCGTCGCGGCGAGCAATTGGGTGGTGCCGCGATCAACCTCCTGGCTATCGACGAGATAGACGCGGGCGCCTGCCTTGCCGCGCATCTGGTCCTCCAGCGCCGCCTCAATGCCCATCCGGCCGATCACATCATCGACCTGATAGACCGGCTCGTTCGTGACCGGGTCCTTCTTGAGGTCCTCGGTGATCACCGGGCCGACGTAGCCGACGATGTGCGACACAAGATCGCGCGCCGGGTAGTTCCGCGCCAGTACCGTCTCATCGACCACCATGCCGGGGAAGTCGATCACATTTGCGTCGAGCGCGAGCGCGACATCGCGCGGCAACCCGCGCTTGACGAGCGTTGGCCGCTCGCCGTCCGGCTGCCGCGCGGTTGAGACGAGGAACTCCGCGTACCGCTTAATTTCCAGGCCGGGGATGTCGCCGAGTGCCCGGCGCGTGGGCGCGACCTCCTCCTTCGTCAGTTCCGAGGAGACGAGGATCGGGTCGTTATTCGACCGGCGAAGCAGCGGCGCGAGGTTGACATCGTCGTACGTCGGGCTGAACGCCGCCAATCGATGCGAATACTCCTGCACCGTCGCGGGGAGGGCACGCGGGCCGAGTGGCTGCATGACGATCGCCCACTCCAGCGGCACGTACTTCTCGACTTCGGCAAACATCGCCTCGCGGCGCACAAGGTCCTTGGGCAATTTCGCGCGCACGAGCGCCAGGCTCCAATCCTTCCGGTTCTCCGCGAGGGTCGCGCCGTTGCGGTCGGTAATCAGCCCGCGCGGCGCTTTGACGACCTGCGTGCGGAGGTTCTGTGCGACGGACTGCGTCGTTGCGTTGTCGTGATGGCCGAGTTGCAGGTAGCCGATACGCCCGGTGATCGCGGTGAAGGCGGTCGCGGCGACGCCCTTGAAGATGAACATGCGCCGACCGAGGAAGACCTCGTCCGCGCTCCGCTCCTTTGGTGACTCCTTCGTCGGCGTGCCGAACTGCCGATATTCAAGCCGCTGCGAGCCGTATCGGCGGTGATTATCGCGACGCAAAATCCCCATGATTCCCCCACCGGCGCAACCAGAGTACGATTGGCAACACGAGCACCGCCGCCAGCACATCCGTGAGCGCGCGGGCGATGCTGAAGTGCCACAGTGTGTCGAGCCGCATCCCGTGCTCCGCGACCCGCGTAATCAGCAGGAAGACGACATCGTTGAGCAATGCGGCGACGAAAACGGCGACGAGCGCCCACGCATGGTTGTCACCAAACGCGATGTGTCGCACCGGCTCAATCGCCAGCACCACGATCATCAGCGCGAAGGCGTGGCAACCGAGCGGCGAGAACAAGAGCAGGTCCTGGAAGACGCCCGCTGCGAATGCCCACGCCAACCCCTCCCGCACACCGTGATACCCCGCCCACAGCGCGACGAGGACGAGCACGAGATTCGGCGTGACATCGAGGGGAAAGAGCGCCTGGACAATCGGGCCTTGCGCGAGCGCGAACAGCAGGAGCAGCGCGGCGATCACGACGCGCGCGACCTCACCACTCACTACCGCCTCGCGCTGCTGCATCCGCCCTCCCGTTCACCCCGCGCTGTCCTTACCCCTGCTACTCATCATAACATACCACTACCCTATTTCGACGCCGAGAAGTCTCCGGGTCTTCGGGTCTCCGGGTCTCCGGGTCTCCGGGTCTTAACACAGAGAGCGCAGAGGACACAGAGGGCAAAGAGAGAAGAAGAGACAAAAAGATAGGGATTCACAGTTCACCATGCAAGATTGCCCTTCGCCCTGCAAGTTCGGTCTCAGCGCGTTTGTCGCGCGCGGGCGGCGGCGGCGGTGTGCGCGTCGATTTCCAAAGTGTCCGCGAGCGACGGGAGAAGGGCGGCAGGGCCGTACTTGCGCCGGAGGGCGAGGCCAATCAGGTGATCCGCGAACGACGGGTTCTTCGGGAGCAGCGAGCCGTGTAGGTAGCAGCCGTAGGCATTTCGCGTCACCGCGCCCTCCGTGCCGTCCTTGCCGTTGTTGCCATGTCCGACGACAACATGACCGAACGGGCGCGTCCCCGCGCCTAGGAAGGTGCGGCCGCTGTGGTTCTCGAAGCCGACGAGCGTCCCCCACTCCGTCTCGGAGAGGACGTTGCCGATGAACCGATCCGGCCCCGCGTCGCTCCACGCATCGAAGATGCCAATGCCGGGGAGGTCATCCGTCGCGTACGGTCGGTAATACGCCCCGAACAACTGGTAGCCGCCGCAGACGGTGAGCGCGACCGCGTCGTCCGCGATGTCCCGCTGGATCGCCGCGCCGGTCGGCCCCTGCAAGTCCGCCGCGACGGCGACTTGCTCGCGGTCCTGCCCGCCGCCGAAGAAATAGAGGTCCGTGTCGCCACTCGTCAGGGAATCGCCGATGCCGACGCGCGCGACATCGACGGCGATGCCGCGCCACCGGCACCGCTGCTCCAGCGTGCGCACATTGCCCCGGTCGCCATAAATGTTCATCAGTCGCGGGTAGAGCCAGGTGACGCGAAGCACGTAATTGGTCATCCGATATGCTCCGATCAGCGTTGTTCGGCGGTCGCCCACACGTTCGTTAACGCGCCGCGCGCGTGCAGCGATTCCCGCGCCGCGAGCATCGCCGTGTAGGTCGGGAGCACGTAGGCGTCACCGCCACGCGGAGCGCACTCCGCGACGGCCATCAACGCCGCGCCGATTTCCGGCACGAGCGTCACCCGCTCCGACGCGACGCCCGCGTACTTGAGGCGCACCGCTATGTCGAGCGCGCGGATACCGCTGACGATGATCGGCGCGGGATATGCCGCGAGCATCTCGAAGTCCGTGTCCCACAGCCACGACACATCGCGGCCATCGGCGGTCAGGTCATTGATGCAGATAAGGAGCGGCGCGGGTGGTGCTACAGCTATCAGCCGCAGCACCTCATTCGCGCCCGTCGGGTTCTTAATGAGGGCGAGCGTCAACCGACGCTCCTGGAGCATTAACCGCTCGATGCGACCGAATGGCGCGACAAAACGGCCGAGTGCATCGCGAATCGTGTCGGCGGGGACACCGAGCGACCGGGCGGCGGCGGCGGCCCCGACAGCGTTGTAGACGTTGTATAGCCCCGGCACCCGCATCTCAATCGCGATCTCGCCCCCCTGTGCGTCGATCACCCGGAAGGCCTCGCCGTCCATGCCGCGCAATTCGATCGCTTCGGCGCGGTACGCGAGTGGCGGGCGGGCGTTGTCCCCCGTGGGGCAGTACCAATCGCCGAGATGCCCGACCGAGAGGGCATGGTATTCCAGCGGTGTGCCACAGACGCGGCACATCGCCGCATCCGCCGCGTGCGAGAGTTCGGGGAGCGTGTATCGGTGCGTACCGAGGCCGAACGGCACGCGCGCCGTCCCCGATGGCGCGCCGTCCGCAAGCGCGCAGAGCGTCGGGTCATCCGCGTCGTAGACGAGGCTACTCCCCGGCGGGAGCGCGCGCAACGCGATTTCCCATTTGGTCGTGATCGTGTTCAACTCACCGTAGCGATCGAGTTGATCGCGGAAGAGGTTGTTCAGCACGACGACGCGCGGGCACACCGCCGCGACGATGCCGGGGAACGCCGCCTCATCCGCCTCGATCACCGCGACATCCGCGACGGGTCGCCCGAGCACCGACGACTGCCGCGCAAACGTCGCGGCGATGCCCCGGCTCAGGTTGCTCCCCGCCCCGTTGTTGACGACGCCCTTCCCGGCGGCGGCGAGGATATCGGCGAGCATACGGGAGGTCGTCGTCTTGCCGTTCGTGCCCGCGACGACAATCGCACCCTCCGGCAACCGCGCCGCCACTTTAGCGATCACGTCGGGGTCCACGTGCTCGGCGATCAGGCCGGGAAGCGCGGTGCCGCCACTCTTGCCGAGAAGCCGCGTCGCGCGGTACGTGCCTTTCGCGGCGGCGAGCGCGGCGGCGAGGCGCACATCCGGCAAGCGCATCACGGCTGCTTCTTCCCGATCACCACGCTGACCGCCTGCAACTTGTCGAAGTTGACATATGGCACGAGTTCGATCTCCTGCGTGTCGGAAATCGCGACCTTCGTGACGCTGTAGACGTAGCCGACAGGCAGGTTCGGCACGACACCGTTGGTCAGCGACCCGGTCACGATCCGCTGCCCCTGCTCGATCTTCGTGTTCTTGTCCACCTCGCGCAGGAGCAGCCGCTTCGACTGCTGCCACGCGCCGACGACGATGCCCTGCTCGCCGGAATCCTGCACGAGGGCGCTAATATGCACGCTATCATCGATGACGAACGTCACCTGCGCGGTGTGCGCCGTCAGATCGCTGATAACCCCGACCATCAGGCCCTCCGGCGAGGTGACGGCCATCCCCTTGGCGAGGCCTTCGTCCTTCCCCTTGTCGATGGACGCGACTTTGCGCGGCGATTCACGGTCGTTCTTGAAGACTTCCGCCGCGACGATGTTGTACGTCGGCTGCGCCTGCTGGAAATCGAGCTGCTTACGCAGTCGCTGCACCTCGCGGTCGAGATCGGCGAGGCGGCTGTTGTCCGCCAGCAACTGATCCCGTTGTTTGGTGACGGCATCGAGTTGCGCCTGGAGGTCTTCCGTGCTCTGGACACTGCCGCGCGCCACACCGAGCCGGTTGCCGACGGCACGGGCGCGCCCCTGCCACGACGCGACGACGCTCGACGCGCCGCCCTTGATCGGGTCGAAGGCGTGCTGCGAGTCGAGGAGGATGAGCAGGAGCGTGAAAGCAATAAACGTCGCGATATACGTCCACGGGCGTCGCCGGGAACCGAATGAGGTCATCATCGTCGCCTCCGCTCCGGTCAGGAGCGCCGGAGTTCCTGCCCCCCGGCGAGCGCGCGGTGGTAAAGATGGATGGCTTCGGCCACCCGCCCCGTCCCCTCCGCGACACAGGTGAGCGGATCCTCCGCCTTGTGGACCGGCATCCGCAGTTCCATTTCCAATCGTCGCTCCAACCCGAAGAGGAGCGCGCCGCCACCCGCGAGGGTGATCCCTTGTTCCATGATGTCCGCGACCAGTTCCGGCGGCGTCTCCTCGATGCTCGCCTTGACGAGATCGACGATCGTGTTCACTGGCCCGGAGATCGCGTCGCGCAGTTCGACGGAGGAGATTTCAATCTCCTTGGGCAGGCCACTGAGCAGGTCCCGCCCGCGGAGCATCACGCGCCGCTCCTGCTCCAGCGGGTACGCGCTGCCCGCCGCGATCTTCGCGTTCTCCGCCATACGCTCGCCAATCACGAGGTTGTGATCCCGCCGCGCGTACTGGATGATCGCGTCATCAATCTCATCGCCCGCGATGCGGATCGAGTTGTTAACGACGATGCCGCCGAGCGAGATGACCGCCACTTCTGTCGTGCCGCCGCCAATATCGACGATCATGCTGCCGACCGGCTCATTGACGGGCAGCCCCGCGCCGATTGCCGCCGCCATCGGCTCCTCAATCGTGTACGCCTCGCGCGCCCCGGCGGAGAGCGCCGCGTCCTTCGCCGCGCGCTTCTCCACCTCGGTGACGCCGGACGGGATGCCGACGACGACGCGCGGGTGCGGCGCCATCACGCGCTGCGGGTGCACTTTGGTGATGAAGTAACGGAGCATCAGTTCGACGGTGTCGAAGTCCGCGATCACGCCATCCTTGAGCGGGCGCACGGCGATGATGTTGCCGGGCGTCTTGCCGAGCATCGCCTTCGCCTCCGCTCCGACAGCGAGCGCGCGCTTTGTGCGCGAGTCGATGGCGACCACCGACGGTTCCGAAACCACGATCCCTCTCCCGCGCACATAGACGAGTGTGTTCGCCGTGCCGAGATCGATGCCGAGGTCACGGCTGAATGCGCCGAGAAAGTGATCAAAGGGGCGGAACATGAGCCGGGTTGGCCTCCCCTGCCCGCCGACAGGCGGACATTGCAGAATAAACCGCATAAACCGCGCCTTTTCGCCGTTCGTGGCGTCGGCACGGTACGATGCCGGGCGAGTATACACGATTACCGGACATAATGTGCGATCCGCGCTGTGTTATACTCCTGCCCCGGTGCGGCGTGAGAATGGAACAGGGGAGCAACGCGGCATGGGAGACGACGCACGCAGACGCATCCGGCGCGCCATGCTCGCGAAACAGGCCGCCAGCCCGAAGGTGCGTGGCCAGTACAAACGGTCACTGCGCGCGAAGCGTCTGGAGCAGGAAGCGCGCATCGAGGGTAATTCCGGCCCCCGTCAGGCGCGCGTGCGCACGGCACCGGAGGCGCTGCCCGTCGTGCCGCCACCGAAACGGCGCAAGACGGCGCGGTGGATTCTCTTCGCCGCCGCGCTGCCGATTCTGCTCATCGCCGCGCTCGGCGCGTATACCCTCAACGTCGTCATCCACGCCGAGCGCGCCGGGAATCGCATTCATCAGGACACGCTCCCGCGCGGCCTGCAGGACATCGCCGTCGCCACCGACGCACCACGCCCGACGAACACGCCGAATGCGCGAGGCACCATCGCGCCATTGCCCACCGTCAAAGCAACGCCGATCCCCACGGAAGCGCCCGCGATCAACTTCGACCGCAAGGACCCGTTCACGATTATGATGCTCGGCGTGGACACGCGCGACGGCGACACCGAGCCTTCCCGCTCGGACACGATCATCCTCGCGTACGTGGACCCGGTGGAGAAGCACGTCAACATGATGTCCGTCCCGCGCGATCTGCTGGTGACGCAGGCGGGCGGTTTCGGGCAGGCGAAAATGGCGGATGTCTACGCCAACGGTGAGACGGCCAAGTACGTCGATCCGACGCGCGGCGGCATCGCACTCGTGCGGGACACGCTCGAACAGAACTTTCGCATCCAGATCGACTACTACGCACAGGTCGATTTCAATGGCTTCAAGAAGATCGTCGATGCCTTCGGTGGCGTGACGGTCGATAATGCGTACCCAATCAAGGACGACGAGTACCCGACCGAGGATTATCAGTTCACGCGCGTCTTCTTCCCCGCAGGGATTGTCCATCTGTATGGTGAGGAGGCGCTCGAATTCGCCCGCACGCGGCACGATGACAACGACTTCCAGCGCAACCAACGGCAGCAGCAGGTGATCCTCGGCATCCGCCAGCAGGCGCTGCAACTCGGCCTGCTGACGAAGGCGACGACGCTGATCGACACCCTCGGTGACTCCGTGCGCACCGACTTCCCGCCTGGGCAGTGGGTTGGCTTCGCGAAGTTCGGCACGGACCTGCGCGGCGACGCGATCCAGCAGTTCACCCTCACCGATCTCCTGCGGGACACCTACATCAACGGCGGCTACTACGCGACGCTCGACTGGAACGCGGGGATTGCCCGCGCCAAGCAATTCTCGCCGAAAGAGAATCGGGACGCCATCGCGGCGCAGGCCCGCACCGGCGTCGATACGAGCGCGAAGGTGGTCGTGGAGAACGGCACGCGCAACGGCGGCCTCGCGAACCGGTGGTCAGCCGCGTTGCAAAAGCAGGGATACGCGACCGCGAACTACATTGACGCGCCCCCGACGGTCAAGGGCAACGTGCCGAGAACAAGAATTCTCTTCTTCTCACCCACCAATGAGAAAACCGCGCAGGCGCTCGCGAAGACGCTTGGGTTCAATCCGAATATCGCGGATGGGAAAGCAAAACGCCCAGCCGAAGCGGGCGATGCGGACATCCTTATTGTGCTCGGCGACGACGTGAAGGAACCCGGCCCCGCGCCGCCGGGGTAATGCTCCCACCCCTAATGGAACGCCCATGTGACGCTCGTACCGGTGTGGATGCGCTGAATCGTCTCCCCAAGGATGTTGGCGACCGAGAGTTGCGTGATGATTTCGGGGCATCCATCCGTGAGCAACGGGATCGTGTCTGTGCAGACGAGTTCCTTGATCGGGCTGTCGCGCAACCGCTGGAACGCGGCCCCGGAGAAGACCGCGTGCGTGCATGCCGCGTAGACCGCCGACGCGCCATGGTCGATGGCGGCGCTCGCGGCCTGGCAGATGCTGCTCGCGGTGTCGATCTCATCGTCCACGATCAGGACGGGGCAGCCGCGCACATTCCCGATGACATTGAGCACTTCCGAGTGGTCATTGTTCCCCGTGCGCCGCTTCTCGATGATCGCGAGTGACGCATCAACGAGTTCCGCGACGTTGCGCGCCCGCTTAGCGCTGCCGAGGTCCGGCGCGAGCACGACGAGATTCTTCAGCCGCTTCTCGCTGAAATACTCCCCGATCAGGAACGAGGCGGTCAACTCGTCCACCGGGATGTTGAAGAACCCTTGAATCTGCCCCGCGTGCAAATCCACCGCGAGCACGCGGTTCGCGCCCGCGACGGAGATCATGTCCGCCAGCAGCCGCGCCGTGATCGGCACGCGCGGCTGGTCCTTCTTGTCTGTGCGCCCGTAGCCGAAGAAGGGCAGCACCGCCGTAATCCGCCCCGCCGAGGCACGTTTGAGTGCGTCGATCATGATGAGCAGTTCCATGATCGACCGGTTGATCGGGCGGCAGAGCGGCTGCACAACGAAGACATCATTCTCGCGGACGCTCTCGAGGATGCGGACGAAGATGTTCTCGTTCGAGAACTCGAACACCTCCGCGCGCCCCAGGGGGATGCCGATATTCTGGCAGATGCGCTCCGCGAGCACGGGGTTCGCGTTCCCCGTGAAGACGCGCAATTCGCCGTAGACACTGCCCATCGCGCCCTCCTTGTATGTAGTAGCGAGTAACGAGTAACGAGTAACGAGAGGAACGTGCTCTATCTCGTTACTCGCTACTCGCTACTTCCCGGTCCATCGCCGCGTACACCGCGAGGCCCGCCTCGGCGGCGGCCTGCTCCGCGACCTGTTTGCTCTTGCCGGTCCCCCGCGCTAGTTCGCGATCGCCGACCATCGCGGCGACGGTGAACAGGCGCTCGTTATCGGGGCCGAGCGTGCTGAGCGTCTTGTAGGTCGGCGTAATGCGCTCGCGCTCCTGCGCGACCTCCTGCAACCGCCCCTTGAAGTTGCCCGCCATCGTCCGTGCGACGACTTCATCCGCCTCCGCGCCCAGAATGGGCAGCAGGAACACCTCGACCGCGTCTATCCCTTGATCGAGCAGGATCGCGGCGAGCAGTGCCTCGAAGGCGCCACCGAGCACGCGCTCCGGCAGTTCGATGCCGCGCTCGCCCTTCGAGATGAGCAGCACGCGGTCGAGGCCGATCTGCTGCGCCCACCGCGCGAGTGTCTGGTTGCTTACGAGTGCCATGCGGCGGCGTGTCAACTGGCCTTCCGGTGCATCGGGGTATCGCTGATGCAGGTAGCGCGCGGTGATGAACCCAAGCGCGGCGTCGCCAAGAAACTCCAATCGCTCGTTGGATTCCGTCGCGTCCGCTTCCTCGTTAAGGTACGAGCGGTGAATCAGCGCCTCGCGCAGCAACTCCCACCGCACGAAGCGCATGCCGAGCGACGCCGCCGCCTGCGCCACTTCCGGCTCCATGCTCTGGAGCGACGCCCGCTTGCCACTCGTGGATTTGCGCGTCTCCGTCGTGCGTGAAATGGCGCGGCCCCTCTCGCAGTAGCCAGTAGTCGGTAGACAATAGGGAGCAGAGAGCTTCATTCTTTCCCGCTAGCTACTGGCTACTGACTACTGGCTACTCCATCGTGCATCCGCTCTCCCGCAGAATGCGTCGTGCACGGGTGAGTATAGCAAACCGTCGGCGGAAAATGATTCGGTGTTACACTGCCCACAGAATCGCGCACGCACGAGAGAACGAACGGAGGGGTTGTGAAAGTCGTTGTGACCGGTGGGAGTGGCGGTATCGGCCACATTGTCTGCATGGACCTCGTTCAGCACGGGCACGAAGTGGTGAACGCGACCCGCTCCGCACCGAAGCAGGAGCAGCCGGGCGTCAAATTTATCCAGGCGAACACGACGGATATGGGCGAACTCGTGACCGCGTTCGTCGGCGCGGACGCCGTGATGCACATCGCCGCCATCCCGAACCCAATGCGGAACCCCGCGCAGGTCGTCTTCAATGAGAACACCGAGGGCACGTACAACGTCTTCGAGGCGTGCGCGGCGGTGGGCGTGCAGCGTGTCATCTACGCATCGAGCATCAACCACCTCGGCCTCGACTTTCGCTACCGCGACTTCACGCCCGACTATTTCCCCGTCGATGAGGAGCACCGCACGCTCGCGCAGGACCCGTATGGACTCTCCAAGGTGGCGTGTGAGGAGATTCTGCACGGCTTCCACCGCCGCTGTGGGATGCGCACAATCTCGATTCGCCCGCCAGCGGTCATCCTGCCGGAGCAGTACCAGTCCCGCTTCGACGCCAACCGCAAGAACCCGCTCGTCGCCGGGGGCTTCCTCTGGACATACATCGATGCACGCGACCTCGCGACGATCTTTCGCCTCGCCCTCGAACACACCGAACTCGAAGACGAGGTGATCTACAGCATCGCCGAGGAGGCGTGGGCCGAGCAACCGCTCGCCGAACTCGTCCCGCAGTACTTCGCCCAGGCGGGCAACAAGGCGGCGCATCTCACCGGCAAGCAGGCCGGTGTCACCAATGCGAAGGCGAAGCGTCTGCTCGGCTTCCAGCAGCAATACTTCTGGCGCGACATTGTGAAGTAGCGAGTAGCGAATGAGACGAAGCATTTTCACTCGTTACTCGCTACTCATTACTCGTTATTGCGCCCGAAAGGAGCGCCCATGCGTATCGTCGTCACCGGGGGGAGCGGGATTGTCGGCGGCTTCGTCGTCCGCAACCTGCTCGCCGCCGGGCATGAAGTCATCAATGCGACGCGACGACGCCCGCGACAGGATGTGCCGGGTGTCGGCTTCGTGCAGGTCGATACGACGGACATGGGGCAGGTCGTCGGCGTGCTCACGTTCCGGGGGAAGACGGCAGAGGCCGTGATCCACCTCGCCGCACTCCCCAACGTCTGGCCCGTTGCGCCGTCGCCGCCCACGGAGGTCTGGCGCATCAACGCGCTCTCCGTCTACAACGTCGCGGAGGCGTGCGCGCAACTGGGAATCATGAAGTTCGTCGAGACAAGCAGCGTCAATGTCCACCAGTACCTGCGCGCGGAGGGCCGGATCGCCCCACCGCGCTGGCCGATGGACGAGACGACACCGGACTATGTCGTCAACGCCTACGGCCTCTCGAAGATCGCGGGTGAGGCGACGGCGCGGATGCTCCATGCCCGCACCGGTGCGCAGGCGATCTCGCTCCGGCCCGCACTCGTCATCGCGCCGGACGAGTACCCGATGCGGATCGCGCAACTGCGTGGCGGCAGGCCGAAGGCGTGGCTTTCGTGGTCGTACTCCGACGCCGAGGACCTCGCGGAGGCGTACCGTCTGAGCGTTGAGAAGGACGATCTCGGCTGCGAGGCGCTCTACATCGTCAACGACGAGGCATTCACTGACGAGCCAATCGACACCGCCATCCGCATGGCCTACCGCGACGCCGGGCCGCTCGACATTTACATTCATGGCCACGACGCGGACATCTCCAATGCGAAAGCGAAGCGTCTGCTCGGCTGGAAGCCGCAGCATTCGTGGCATGAGCGGGAGCGAGAAGTAACGAGTAACGAGTAACGAGTAACGAGGGGAAACGCTCTCCGTCTCGTTACTCGTTACTCGCGACCGAAGGGAGCAGATATGCGCGTTGTCGTCACCGGCTCCAGCGGACGGATCGGGCAGCAGGTCGTCAAGGAACTGGCCGCGCACGACTATGAGGTTGTGGCGTCCGACATCGCGCGCGCTCCGCATGACCTACCAGCGGGCACCCAGTATGTGCAGGCGGACATGACGAAAGCCGACGAGGTCGCGGGGGTGCTGACATTCCGGGGCAGGAAGCCGGACGCGGTGATCCACCTCGCCGCCATCCCGAGCCCGACGAAGGACCCGCCGGAGGTCGTCTACGCGACGAATGTGCTGAGCGTCTACAACGTCGTGGAGATGATCGCCGCACTCGGCATCCCGAAACTGGTCGAGACGAGCAGCATTAACTGGCTCGGTATGGACTTCCGCACGCACGAGTGGTGGCCGTTGTACCTGCCGGTCGATGAGCTGCACCCGCATCAGGCGCAGGATCCGTACGCGCTCTCGAAGTTCGTCGGGGAGCAGGCGGCGGCGATGCTCCGCAACCGTTGCGGCACGGAGGTCATCTCCATCCGCCCGCCGTACGTCGTCTTCAACGGCTGGTGGCCGGATGTCGTGAGGCGCGTCCACGCGCAGCCGCTCTCGTTCGCGCGCGGCCTCTGGTCGTACATCGACGTGCGCGACCTCGCCATCGCCTATCGCAAGACACTCGAAACGCACGTCACCCTGCACGAGTCCTTCTATATCGTCGCGGACGACGCCCTGGCGGAACTGCCTGTCGCCGAACTCGCCCCGCTCATCGCTAAAGAACTCGGCAAGAAGGCAAAAGCCCTCACCGGCACCCAACCCGGCGTCGATAACGGTAAGGCGAAGCGGATGCTCGGCTGGAAGCCTGATTTCTCGTGGCGGGATTTTGCCTGACGAGTGGGCAGTGCTTCCGTGTCGGGGGCGAGCGCACCGCTCGGCAGCGCACTTGTCAATGAACGCGCGTGGTGAATCGCGCGATGGCATCCGGGTTGCATTGCACCGCGCATGGCACGGCGATAACGCCACGCAAAGAGGGAAGGATGCACGAATGGACGAACGCACCCAGCGCGACGAGACGATTGAACGCGGCAAGGGCGTTGTTGAGGAAGAACTGACGCCCGATGAGGCCCATCGCGCGCACCGCAAAGAGGGCGACGATGCCGTGAGCGAGCGGACCGGGGAGCATGAGGAAGTGGGGCGCGAGGGCGGACGCACGGATCACATCGTCCTCGACTCCGGGGATGCCGTGCCGCGCCACCCGAACGGGTGAGACGGAGCGATCACCGCACAGGCTGATGAAGATGAAGAACTTGATATGATACTGACGGTTCGGCAGGCTGAAGCCCGCCGCCACCGGTGGCATAGGCTTCAGCCTGTACTCCCAGTTACGAGATAGGTGGTTCCGACACTACACCGCGTAACTGCCCCAACGCCGCTTCAATCGTGCGGGCACGCTCGCTGGCTATTTCCGCAGCGCGATGCTGCCGTTCCGCTGAAGCGGGCAGCGTTTCCGCGAGGGATTCTGCTCGCTGACTGAGCGTTGTTACCTGCCGAGCCTGCTCCGCGAGCGCGGCGATGTGGGCTTCCATCGCGCGCAACACCTCGTGATATGCGTCGAGGGTTGCGTCCAGTTCTTGCGTCACCATCGTCATGCGCACCTCCTCTACGGCTGCGGCGAGTTCTGTGACATGCGCCTCTCCCACCGCAACGCGCTCCTGCATCTCGGCCATGCGCCCCGCGAAATACTCCGCGACCTCATCATCCTGCTCGACATCCGCCTCGTGCATCTGCGCCGTCTTGCGCGAGAGCGTCAGGCGGTCGGAGAGCACCTGACTTCGCGCCGTTCGCCACGCCGCGAGCGCCTGTCCGTATTCATCGTGCAACGTCATGCGCGCCTCGCAGTCGATGGGGAAGTAACGAGTGCTGAGTACTGAGTACTGAGTACTGAGTGTCATCGATACAGGGTGGCAAGTGCCTTCCGCTTCAATTACCCTGGCTCTCCTTGAGAAAGTGAGACGTTGCTCACGGCAAGTAGCAGTTGACGGAATCCACTCAGTACTCAGTACTCAGTACTCGCTACTCTCCCGCATCGCGCGTGCCGCCATTGACGCCGCACCGCGCGGAGGGCTATTCTACCGCTTGCGTGGCGTGTACGGACGCGCGACGAACTGGTCGGAGGCTCTGGTGCGTCTCACCCTTCCCCTGCCGCCTGGCGTGAATAATCAGTACGTCACGGTTGGTCACAGGCGCGTCCTCTCCAAGGAGGCATCGGCGTTCAAGAAGCAGGTGATGGCGGCGGTCGAGAATGCCGTATCGCACGACGCCGCGCTGCTGGAGGAGCTCGAAGGGATGCGCGCCACGCCACTCGGCGTCGATTTCGTCTTCCACTTCGCGTCGCCCCGGAAGCGCGACCTCGACGGCGGCTTGAAGATCGCATTGGACAGCCTCTGCGGCGCGCTCGGCCTCGACGACCGCGATGTCGTGGACATCCACCTCGCGAAGTTCGTCGATCCGCTCTTGCCCCGGTTGGAGGCGGACATCGCCGGCATTCCCGATTGGCAGTTCGACACGCGCTACGTCTATCTCGGCGACGATGGGCAAGGACTGAGGACTAAGGACTGAGGACTGAGTGAGTTTCGTGTTAGACGTTACTTCCAGTGAGCAATGTCTCACTTTCTCAAGGAGAGCCATGATGACCGAAGTCCTCAGTCCTCAGTCCTCAGTCCTCAGTCCTCAACAAGATACCGTGGTCGTCGTCGATTTCGGCTCGCAGACAGCGCAACTGATCGTCCGCCGCGTGCGCGAATTGAATGTCTACAGCGAACTCGTGCCGCACGACGCGCCGTGGGAGAAGGTCGCCACGCTGAGTCCGAAGGGCATCATCCTCTCCGGCGGGCCGAAGAGCGTCTACGCGCCGGGCGCGCCGCAACTCCCCGCGTGGCTGCTCGAACACGATCTGCCGATCCTCGGCATCTGCTACGGGATGCAGGCGCTGATGCACCGGCTCGGCGGGGATGTGCGCAACGACGGGTACGCCGAGTACGGCCCCGCGTCCGTCGATGTGCTCGCGGATGGCCCGCTCTTCACCGGCCTCTCGCGCCGCCTCGATGTCTGGATGAGCCACGGCGACGCCATTGCCGCCGCGCCTCCCGGCTGGCAGGTGCTCGCGTCGTCGCCCACCGCGCCTGTCGCCGCCGTGTCGAACGGGCGGATCAACGCCGTACTCTTCCATCCCGAGGTCGTGCACACGCGGGAGGGCACGCCGCTCCTGCGGAACTTCCTCTACGACGTCTGCGGCTGCACCGGCAACTGGACGAGCGCGGGCTTCGTCGATCAGGCGATCAGCGACATCCGCGCGACGGTTGGCGAGCACGGGCGCGTGCTCTGCGCGCTCTCCGGTGGCGTCGATTCCTCCGTCGCGGCGGTGCTCGTGCACCGCGCGATTGGCGATCGGCTCACCTGCGTCTTTGTGGACAACGGCCTCCTGCGCGCCGACGAGGCGGAGCAGGTGGTCCGCACGTTCCGGGATGCCTTCCATATCGAACTCGTCCATGTGGACGCCTCCGAACGCTTCCTCGAAAAACTGAGTGGCGTCACCGATCCCGAGAAGAAGCGGATGATGATTGGCGAGACATTCATCCGCGTCTTCGAGGCGGAGGCGAAGAATCACGGCCCATTCCAGTACCTCGCGCAGGGCACGCTCTACCCCGACGTGATCGAGAGCACGACCGCCGACACGAAAGCCGCGACGAAGATCAAGACGCACCACAACGTCGGTGGCCTGCCGAAGGATTTGCAGTTCACGCTCGTTGAGCCGCTACGCCATCTCTTTAAGGACGAGGTGCGCGCGGCGGGGCGCGCGCTCGGCTTGCCCGATGCGATTATCAACCGGCAGCCCTTCCCCGGCCCCGGCCTTGCGGTGCGTTGCCTCGGTGCGATCACGGACGAACGGCTCGAAACGCTCCGTGGCGCGGACGCCATCGTGCGCGCCGAGATCGAGTCGGCGGGGCTGGGCGGCGAAATCTGGCAGTACTTCGCCGTGCTCCTGCCCGTCGAGAGCACCGGCGTGATGGGCGATGGCCGTACCTACGCGCAGGCCATCGCCATCCGCGCCGTCACGAGCGAGGATGCGATGACCGCCGACTGGGCGCGCATCCCGTACGACGTGCTCGCGCGGATGAGTAACCGCATCGTCAACGAGGTACCCGGCGTCAACCGCGTCACCTACGACATCACCTCCAAGCCCCCCGCGACGATTGAGTGGGAGTGAGAGGGATTTTCCTACCCCCCCGGCCCCCTTCCGTCACTCGGCGTGGGAAGGGGGAGGGTATGAGAGAGAATAACCCAGTTACAAGATATTCCCCTCCCCTCTCTATCGCCGCTGTGATCTTTCCTTGTCTCGGTTTGTGGGCGAATAGAGAGGAGCCGGGGGTGAGGAAACACAATGCCCAGTAGGGTTCTCATCGTCGGTAATGGCGCGCGTGAGCACGCGCTTGCGTGGAAGATGGCGCAATCGCCACGGTGCGCGGAGATGATCGTTGCGCCGGGGAATGCGGGGACGGCGGGCGCATTCCGCAACGTCGCGATCGCGGTGAACGATACGGACGGTATCGTCGCGCTCGCGAAGGCCGAACGGATCGATCTCGTCGTCGTCGGACCGGAAGAGCCGCTCGCGCGCGGGCTGGCGGATGCGTTGCGCGCGGCGGGCATCGCGACCTTCGGCCCGAATCGGGCGGGAGCGCGGATCGAGGCGAGCAAGGCGTGGGCGAAGGACCTACTGATCGGTGCGAACGTCCCGACCGCGCAGGCGGAGACGTTCACCGCGCTCGACCGCGCCCTGCCCGCGCTTGAGGAAGTGCGCTATCCCGTCGTCATCAAGGCGGACGGCCTGGCGGCGGGCAAGGGCGTGACGATCTGCGCGACCCGGCGCGAGGCCGAAGCGGCGGTGCGCGCATCCCTGGAGGGCGCGGCGTTCGGGTCGGCGGGGCAGACGGTGCTCATCGAGGAATATCTGACGGGCGATGAGGTCTCGGTGCTCGCGCTCGTCGATGGTGAGACGGTCGTGCCACTCCTCCCCGCGCGCGACCACAAGCGCGTCGGCGACGGCGATACCGGGTCGAACACTGGTGGCATGGGCGCCTATGCCCCAACCGGGCTGCTAGACGACGCATCGCTCGATCAGATCACACACACAATCCTCCAGCCAACGGCGCGCGCCCTCGTGCAGCGTGGGATCACGTATCGCGGTCTCCTATACGTGGGGTTGATCCTCACGCCGGATGGCCCGCAGGTGATCGAGTACAACTGCCGCTTCGGGGACCCGGAGACGCAGGTAATCCTGCCGATGCTCGACAGCGACCTGCTGACGCTCTGCGAGGCGACGGCGCACGGTCGGCTCGCGTCCGTCGCGGAGCGCGTGCGCTGGCGCGATGGCGCGTGCGTTGGCGTCGTGCTCGCGTCGGGTGGCTATCCCGGCGCATACCCGACGGGCCTGCCGATCACCGGGCTTGATGCTGCCGATCACGACGCGGTCATTTTCCACGCGGGCATCCGGCACGACGACGCGGGCCGGGTCGTGACTAACGGCGGGCGCGTCCTCACCGTCTCCGCGACCGCCCCAACGTTGCAGGCGGCGCGCGACCATGCGTACACCATCGCGGAACGAATCCACTTCGATGGGGTGCAGTATCGCCGCGACATCGCCGCCCGCGAACTCGTATAGACGCCGTTGCGGCAGATTCACACCCCACGCATCCCGCACCTTCGCCGTACCGCCTCAATCAGCGATTGCGGTTCCGCTTCAGCGACCGATTGGATTGCGGGCGTGGCGATCGTGAACGGGCTTCGGGGCGTTGCTGATCGTCGGCAGCGAACAAGGCGTCCTCGGCTTCGTTACTGGGAAGCGTGACGACCGCGCTTGGGGGAAGGGGGCCGACGACGAACCGCCCATTGCCGGTGAGGGTGCCCTTGCCGACGCCGAGCGCGGCACCCCAGCGGAGCACCGGCGCGAGCATCGCGAGGTCCGCACTCTCCCCAACGAGCGTGACCGGGCCGACGAAGCCACCCTTCGCGGGGTCGCCCAGCCAGCGCACACCCGCGTCGCGCACGCGGACACGCCCCGCCGCCTCGGTGATCGTCTCGTTCATGAGGATGTCGGGCATGGCCGCGCCGACACGCTCCGCGACGGCATCGAGCCGTTCCGCGATCCGGCGCACGAGGATGGCGAGATCGGGCGCTCGGAGGGTCGTCCCAGCAGCGACGAGGCGCGTCGGCGTCAGGAAGGTGACATGCAGCGTGTGCCGGTCGATTGGGGCAATCGCCGCCGCGTCGTAGTGGGCGGTGAGCGGTGGCTCAAGCGACCCCTCCGTCGGGAAAAAGAACGGCGCGGATTCGCCCGTGACCGGGTCGACCCAGCGCACGCGGCCAACCGAGATCGCGCCGCGTCGCGCCGCCCGCTCGCCCTCGCGCACCTGCAAGCCGACGCCCCACTCCGCGATCTGCCGCGCCGAATGGACGAACGCCGCCGCCAGCGCCCCCCAGAGCGTGGGGAATGTCACATCCTGCACGATCGTCGCGCCATAGGTGACGGGTGTCCCGACCGGGAGCGATTGCGCGGGGATGGTCGGCAGGCGCAGCACGACGGGTCGCAGGAACGGCCCGCGCTGCCGCTGCGTCGGGTCTGCGGGCGCGACGACGGGCCAGACCGCGCACTGCGGCAGGAGCGCGCAGTTCATGCACTGGCCCTTGTGCGCGCGGTCGCGCAGGCAGCCACGCTTCAGCATCGCCTCGCGCAGGGCGTCGTGCAGCGCGTCGCCGGGCGGCCCACCAAACTGGATGGGCCGTGTGACATTGCCATCGATTTCAATGGCGGTGATTCGCAAGGGCTGTGTCACGGCGAATGCACCGGCATCGCAACGTCGACCGTCGTGTGTCGCCGGGCGGGGTCGCGGACAGGCCGACGTTCCGGGAGCGCGGGCATCCGGCGGTCGATGGCGTACGCGATCCGACGCGCCGCGAGGACACAGAGCACTGCCGCGAGAATATCGACGACGTAATGCTCCGCGAGATAGACGAGCGCGAGGCTCATCAGGAGGAAATAGAGCAGACCGAGCAGGCCGAGTTTGCGCGAGACCGGCCAGAACATCGCGCACGCGAGGGCAGGATACGACGCATGGAGCGAGGGCATCGCCGCCACATCATTGCTCGCGCCAATCGTCGCGTAGACACTCCCGAAGAGGTTCCGGTTCACCTGCACCGCCACATCGACCATCGGGCGGGCGAGGTGCGGCAGGTAGCCCTCGCGCGCCGCCATCCATGGGGGCGAGGCGGGGCAGAGAAAATAGATGTCGAGCACAATCGTCGTCAGCACGACGAACGCGATCAGATAGCGCCGGAAGAAGGCGGGATATTTCAGCCAGAGGACGAAGAGAATGGCGACGGATGCGACGAAATGGCTCCAGTGCAGCAACGTCGCCGCGAAATCGTACCAGCGGAAATTTTTCGGGAGCGTCAGGCGGTTCTGCAACCAGACGGTCGGCACGACACCAAAGAAAAGATGTCGCTCTACCTCCAGCACGGCGGTATGATGAATCGGGATGCCCGTATTGTCCGCAATGCCACGCAGCCGCGCGAATGCATCCAGAAAGACCATCAGCGACACCCACGTCACCGCGAACGACCGGAGCCGCCCGAGCCAGAATGCGACGAGGAAGATTGGCAGAAAAATCAGGAGCGACGACCAATTCTGGCGCAGCAGCGAGAAGCCCGCGAAATAGATAGCCGCCACGAGAACGACAAGGAGCGGAGCGGCCCCCACTGCCCATGTGCGCAGCCGCTCAATGTGGCCTCCCACTTCGGCTTCCCGCGCCGTGCCGGGATCGCTCATACCGTTAGCCCACTCCATGTCGTATCACGCGAAACAGCGGACGTCCGCGTGTTTTCGATCACCACTTTATCACACTGATACTACCCACGCATGGCGCGTACCGTGGGGTACGCAGGTCGCCTACCATCGACCATCATCGCCATACATTGCACTAAAGTCGAAGTTTTTATAAATCTGCACAGACATTCAAGGGGCAATCGTGTACACTCCATAACGTTCCAGGGGATGTGGGAAGCAGGTGTGTCTCGGACGGGATCGCGAGCGCGCCATCGTGGGGAGTTTCGAGGGGCATGAGGGCAACGAAGTTTCGCGCGCGTTCTGGCATCTTCGGCGCACTGCTCGCACTCCTGCTGATGAGCACCGGTGGGGCGATCGCCGCACCCGGCGCACCCGACCCGGCGACTGTGCCGACATTCAGCGCGAACAGCAACTCGCGGTTTGGCGTCGTCACGCACATCGCGACCCGCTTCGGCCACTACGGGCAGCAGAATGGCCCGATGGATATTGCCAGCGGCACCGGCGCGGGCTGGATTCGCGAGGAAATCCGCTGGGACTGGGTGGAGCATCCCCTCGGGCAGTGGGACTGGGGCTTCACCGATGAGATGGTGCAGGATGCCAGGGGGCGAAACCTGGAGATTCTCGGCCTCCTCGGGTACAACAACCAAGCGCAGACCGCCGGGCAGTTCGCGTATACGAACCCCGACATCGGGATGTGGAAGAATTACGTCGCTGGCGTCGTCAATCACTACAAGGGACAAATCCACACATGGGAGGTCTGGAACGAACCGGATGTCCCATACTTCTGGAATGGCAGCGTCGCGGACTACGTCAATCTCCTGCGTGAGACGTACACCACGATCAAGTCCGTCGATCCGACCGCGACGGTGATGAACGGCGCGTGCTCGAACCTCGACCTCAACTGGTTCAACGACTTCCTCAATCAGGGCGGTGCGCAGTACACGGACGCGCTCGCCTTCCACCCGTACGCGCAGAAATCCAGCCTCGATAACGGGCAGTACCAGAAGACCAACCTCGCGCATTTCCGCGACATTCAGGCCAAAACGGGCAAGCCGTGGTGGTTCACGGAGATCGGCTGGTCCAGCGCGTCGAACGGCGCCGATTACGGCGGTGGCGTCGGCTCCGAGCAGGCGCAGGCGAGTTACATGATCCGGCAGTACGTCCAGTCCATCGACTTTCCCGGCCTCGATGTGCAGCACATCTTCTGGTACAACTTCCGCGACGATGGCACGGACCCCGGCAATGCCGAGAATAATTACGGCCTGATCCACAACGACTGGCGCACCCCGAAGTTTTCCTACACGGCGTACCAGCAGATGACGACGCACCTCAACGGCGCGGCCCCGGTGGGCACGGTCGATTCCGGCGCGGGCATCGCCTACCGGTTCAGCCGCAATGGGATGATGGTCGATGTCGTCTGGGGTGGTGGCCGCACGAACCTGCCGACGACCTCCCCGAAGGCGCAGGCATTCGACATGGCGGGGAACCCAGTGGCGGTGGACGTCAGTAATGGGCAGATTCATGTCAATGTCGGCGCGGACCCAGTCTTCATCGAGCACTCCGGCGCGCCCGTCGCCGCAGCCGCGCCCCAACCGCCGACAAGCACCTTCGTCCCGCCAGGGCAGCCACCGGTCGCGAAGCCCGGTATCGCGGGGCCAAAGGGCGGCTGATCGCACGCACAGAGGGCACGGAGAAGAGAAAATATATTTGGATTCTCTCTATGCCTTCTGTGTTGAATCTCCTTCGCCCTCTCGACACCGTTGCGGCAAGGCTCGCCGACTATTCTGCGTTGCCGAGCGCTCGTTGATCGTCCGGCCACGTCAGCAACCAGGTGACCGCGCCACTGAGGAGCGCGATCACTGCCGCGAGCCACCACGGGATCGTAACGAGCGTCCGCTCGATGGCCGCGATGCGCAGGAAAAAGGTCGTGCCGAGGCCGAGCGCCACGCCGAGGATGAGCGAAATCGCGATCCAGTTGCCGCGCTTCGTGGGCACGAGCAGCGCCGAGAATCGCGCGATGGCGAGGATGACGATGACGACCAGCACGGCGAGCGAGAGATCGATGGTGCCGACACGCACCGGCTCGAACCGCCGGAATGCAAGACCGAGCGCGGCCCGGATACCGAGCAACCCCGCGACCGCCGCGAGCAGCCCGAGCAACGCCAGCGACGCCGTGCCCGACGCACGCGGCGCGACGAGCAGCGCGGCGAGCGCCTCCGCGTGCGCGCCCGCGCTCCCATATCCGAAGAACGCCGTTATGGGCGTCTGTGACCCCGTGGCCCGCTGCCGCCGCACCGCCACGACGAGTGGGCGAACGGCGCACGCTGCCCGCTCCGGCGCGACGCCATGCACGCGCACGAGCGCGACCTCGATGTCTTCGAGGTAGGCCCGGTCGGTCGTCGTCAGAAACCGGCGTTCGTGCAAGTCCACGCGCACCCTCCCCCACCATGATAGCGAAGCGCGCGCCGCGCCGCGAGGGCCGCCATTGCCGCTGTTGCGAAGGGCGGCTACCATTGCGCCATGAATGATGATGCACCGACGGCAGGCAACGACGCGCTGATTGCGATTATCCGCGCCGAGATTCGGGGGGCGGGCGGGAGCATCCCGTTCGCTCGCTTCATGGAACGCGCGCTCACGCACCCCGTGCACGGGTACTACGCCAGTGGGCGGGGCGCGCCGGGGCGGGCGGGGGCGGACTTCCTCACCGCGCCGGAAACCTCGCCCTACTTCGGTCGTTGCCTCGCGGTGCAGGTCGCGGAATGCTGGGAGCGTCTCAACAGGCCCGCGCCGTTCGCCGTCTGGGAGCACGGCGCGGGCGCGGGCACACTCGCGCTGACGCTCCTCGATACACTCATGGAACAATCACCGGATACGTACGCCGCGACGACGTATTGGCTGGACGATGTCGCGCCGCCGTCATTGGACCGGGCGCACGCGAAACTCGCGGCGCACGGCGCGGCGGGCCATATCGGGTGGGGCGCGCCGGATTCGGGCATGACCGGCGTGGTGATCGCCAACGAGTTCGTCGATGCGCTCCCCGTCCACCGCGTCCGCGTGCATGGCGGTCAACTGGAAGAGGCGTACGTCGGGTGGAGCGACGAAACGGAGACCTTTATCGAAGTGTGGGCCGAGCCATCGACACCGGCATTGTCCGAATATTTCGCCACCGAGGAAATTTCCCTTGCTGAGGGACAGATCGCGGAGGTTTGTCTGGCAGCAACTGTGTGGGTCAACGCCGTTGCCGCGCGGATGGCACGCGGATATGTGATTACGATTGATTACGGCGATGAAGCCCGCGCGCTCTACCGCGCCGGGCGGTTCCCCGAAGGGTCGCTGATGTGCTACCACCGCCACACCGCCAACCGCGAGCCATTGCGCGCGGTCGGGGAGCAGGACATGACGGCGCACGTCGATTTCACCGCGTTGGAATGGGCGGGTGCACTGGCGTGCCTGACGACGCTCGGCCTGACGACACAAGCCGCGCTCCTCTCGTCCCTCGGCCTCGGGGAGATGCTGTACGCGGCGACGCAGGCCACCGCCGACGCCTTCGGGTACATCGATGAGCGCAACGCCGTGATCCGGCTGATCGAGCCGAGCGCGATGGGCCGCAACCGGGTCTTGTTTCAGGGCAAAGCCGTCCCCACGGAGCCGCCGCTTCGCGGGCTACTCGAACCGCCGATCTGAGGAGCGCAAACCATGCCGGATGAAACATTCACCGCGCCCCACGACGCCCGCTGCCCGAAATGCAAGGGTGCCATGGCCGTCGCTAACGTGCGGGACGCGGAGAAGGTCGATCTCGTCCGCGCCGAGAGCGCCCTCGACCGCGCGACCCCCGCCGCGCGCAGGCAATATAAGCACGTCGTTGGCACAACACTCTTCGCGCTCGTCTGCACCACCTGCGGCTACGTCGAGTTCTATGCGCGTGACCCGAAGGTGCTCCGCTGGCAGCCACCGACCCATTAGATAAATTCAGCGGAGCCAGCGACGGAACCACGCAATCGTCTCCATGCCCATCGACGGCGTGACCGTGTGATCGACGCCCGGTTCGATCACGAGCCGGAGTCGCTCCTGCTCCGGCACCTTCGGGCGCAGCGCGTCGTAGAATGCCTGCGTCATCACGGCGGGCAGGACCGGGTCGTTCTCGCCCGCGAGGAGCAGGAACGCGAGCCGCGCGTACGCATCGAGGTAGTTGCGGACATCGCGCGCCTGCAACCCCGCGCGGGCATCGGGTGACAGGCTCGCGAAGTGCTCGTCGAATCGGTCCCCCCACGTCCCGCCGCCGATCAGCGAGACCGCGACGGTGAACCGTGGCTCGGTGGGCACCGCTGCGTACAGCGTGAGCGCGCCCATGCTCACCCCCGCGATGCCGACGCCGGTTGCCGCGTCCGCGCGGACGGAGGGCCGCGCGAGCAAGGTATCGATCAGGCCCGGCAACTCGGCGGCGGTCTCGGTGACGCACTGCGCGACTGCGATCGGCTCGTTCGCCTGCATCCGTTGCGCCCAGCGCGCATCGTACCGCTCGCCGTGGAAGCGCGCATCCGGCGCGAGGACGACGTACCCCGCACCCGCGAGCGGCTCGATCAGCGGCAGCATCGTCTCCTTGTTGCCCGTGAGACCGTGCAGCGCCAACACGAGGGGATAGGCCCCCGCCCTACGCGGGCGGGCGATGATCGTCGGCACCGCCCCAATACGTTCGCATTCAATTTCAATCGTGGCTGATAATTGCATCATCTCCCTTTCGTGCGGTCGATGGGTCGGCGAGGCGTTCGCGCAGCGCCGTCACATAGATGCGCGCCAGAATGTCGAACAGCGCGACGCCCTCCGCAGTAGTCGCGGCGGCGGGATCACCGAAGTACCCCATCGTCGCCCCCGCCGCCGCGAAGGTGCGTGCTCCGGCGCGAATCTTCGCCGGGAGATCGATCCAGACCGGGGGCAATTCGTGCCGCTCGTCCTCGCGCACGCTCCCCGGCGCCTGGGCGAGCATCAGCGCCGTTTCGTATGCCCCCGCATGACGCGCACCACGGCGGAATTCCTCGGAGAGCAGTGCCGCCCATCGCTCCTCGCGCAGATCGGGGAAGACCGCGCGCAGCCGCCCCGCCGTCACCGTCTCCGCCGCACTCAGCCCGGCCCGCAGCGCGTCGGCGTGCGCCGGTTCGAGGTGGCTGTTGACGATCACGGCGGCGGTGCAGCCGTACCGGTCAAGGCCAACGAGCACATCCCGCACGACGGCGCGCATCGTCTCGCTCATCAACGGCAGCGTGCCCGCGAACGACGTGCCGATGAAGGAGACGCCGTACGCAAGCGGCGGCAGCACGAGCGCGGGCATCCCCTCCGATACGAGCAACGTCGCCGCGCGATCCGCCGCGCCGACCGCGATGTGCACGTCCGTATCGAGCGGCAGGTGGGGGCCGTGCGCCTCCGTCGCGCCGATCGGCAGGAACGCGACCGCGCCCGCCGCGAACGCATCCCGCGCTTCGGGCCAGGTCATTTCCGCCAGTCGCATCGTCCGACCTCCTTCATCCTTCGTATCGCGTCTACCAACGGCGTTGAGCAGTATGCGACAATAGGGTGCGCGTTGGGAACTCCGATGCATCGTTCGTCGTTCGTCGTTCGTCGTTGCCTGTGAATTAAAGGAGTGCCAGTCCGTGATATTTCGCCGCCTGTTCGGGCGCACGCCGCAGGAAGAGCAGCAGAAGCAGGAGGTCGCCCTCGCGAAGACGCGGCGGACGAATCTCTTCGCGACGCTCTTCAATCGCGCGGTCATTGACGAGGAATTGTACGAGGATATCGAGACCGCCCTGATCGGCTCGGATGTCGGCGTGGAGACGACCGACCTGCTGCTGAAGGAATTACGGAACGCGGTGCGCGTGCAGGGCATCCGCGACCCGCAGGAGGCGAAGACGCTGCTTAAGGCGGCGATGGTCTACCTGCTTGAGGACACGAAGCGCGAGCGTACCGTTAAGGTCTTCCAGCGCGGCGTACCCTGGGTCATCATGGTCGTCGGCGTCAACGGCGCGGGCAAGACGACGACGATTGGCAAACTCGCCTACCTGCACCACGTCGTGGCGAGGCGCAAGGTGATGATCGCGGCGGGCGACACCTTCCGCGCGGCGGCCATCGAGCAGTTGCAAACATGGAGCGTGGAACGCCTCAACGGCGTGCCCGTGATCGCGACCAAGCAGGGCGGCGACCCTGGCGCGGTCGTCTTCGACGCGATGACGGCGGCGCACAACCGCGAGATGGACATCCTCATCGTCGACACGGCGGGGCGGCTCGAAAACAAGGAGCCGCTGATGCGCGAACTGGAGAAGGTGCGCGGCATCATGCGGAAGACGGTGCCGAACGCGCCGCAGGAGACGCTGCTCGTGATCGACGCGAACACCGGCCAGAACGGCCTGCATCAGGCGCGCGTCTTCACGCAGCGCGTCGATGTGACCGACATCGCGCTCGCCAAACTCGACGGCACGGCGAAGGGTGGCATCGCCTTTGCCATCGTCAAGAACCTCGGCATCCCGATTTCCTACGTTGGCGTCGGCGAGCAGGCGGACGATCTGATCGAGTTCGACGCCACGCGCTTCGTCGATGCGCTCTTCGGCGATGACGACTACGCGACGCGCGGGACGATGTAAGCGATCCCATCAGCGCGCGAACGCATCAATCGGCCCGTTCGGCCTCCTGCACCGCGATCTCCGGCACCGCCAATTCCGCCAGACCTTCCGCGTTGCCCACTGCGTCGTGCTCATGGACGACGCGCCCGCCGCGCAGGAAGGAGATGATCGCCACCACACCCGCGAGCGCGGCGCACGCCGAGAAGGCGACCCGGACGCCATCCATGAACGGCCCGGAGATCAGGTTCGGGAAGAAGGTGTTGCCAAGAACGGTGTTCCGCGTCGCCTCCGTGACCCCTTGCAGCACATCCGGCGGCAGGAGCGTCGCGAGGGGGTTGTAGCCGAGGAAGGCCGCGAAGATCGCCGCCACGGGAGGCAGGTGCGAGGCCACCGTTGCCGCGTCGCGCGGGATGCCAGCCACCGTCAGGCCACCGAGCAGCGTGCCCGGCAGGTGCGCGGCAAGCCCGACGGTCATGAGCGAGAAGATTAAGGTGATGCTCAGCGTGCTCGCGATGTTGCGGAAGGTGGCGATCATCCCGGAGGAGACGCCGCAGTACTCGGCGGGGACGGCGATCATGAACGCCGTCGTGTTCGGCGCGCTGAACATCCCCATGCCCAAGCCGAGGATCAGGATCAGCGTTGCGAAAACCGGGTACGAGAAGTTCGCGGGGAGCAGCGTGAGCATCATGAACGCGGCGGCCATGATGACCATGCTCGTCGTCGCCAGCCCGCGCGAGCCGAGCCTGTCAGAGAGGTAGCCACTCAGCGTCCCCATCACGAGGAAACCAACCGTCAGCGGGATCATGTAGATGTCGGCCCAGAGCGGGGTGTCATCGAACTTGTAGCCATGGAGCGGCAGCCAGATGCCCTGGAGCTATCGGTGGCTGTGATTCCAGCATCTCCAGCATCTCGTTCGTGCCCGCTCGCCGATGCGCGTATGCCGCGATGGAGAGGGAAGAGGAGCAGCGGAACTTCCCGCAGCGCGCGGCGTCTTCCTGGTATGAGTTCGGTGAGGTGCTATGCCGCACGACGCACGGTGCGGGATGAGGAGTCTCGTATGTCCACCTACAAACGTTCGCATCAGTCTCGGCCATTCGCGCCGCTGCTGGTTGGTCTCGCCGCGCTGATGCTCTGTGCCGGGTTGCCCGTCGGGGCGACGACGATTTCACCCGCGTTCCGCACCCTCTGGGGGCAGACCGACCAGGACCCTGGCGCGGTGCCCGTGTGGGGGCCGGAGGCGTTCACGGACGAGTTGAACGAGGCGTACGCCGAGGCGCCGGGCGGCTACCGCATCGTCCAATACTTCGACAAGGGCCGCATGGAATTCGGCGGCATGCCGCAGGCCCCGACGATCACCGCTGGGCTGCTCGCCACCGAACTGATCACCGGGAAGACGCAAACGGGCAATGCATCAAGCAAGTCCGAGGGCGCCGCCCGCGTGCCCGTCGTCGGTGACCCGACGAACACTTGGCCGACGTACGCAAGCCTCGATGTTCTCCGCACGATGAAGAACGATGGCAACGGCCCCGTCAGCCGGTTCTACAACCCGGACGGCAAATTCACCACTTTGCCGGACGCGGCGAACGACCCGCTCGCGGCGTACGCGAGCACGGACAGCGTCACGGGGCACTCGCTCCCGAAGGCGTTCGACGATTTCCGCAACGACCCGCGCCACCCGCTCACCACCGTGGGATTGGCGATCACCGAGCCAACGTGGGCCAAAGTCGCCGTCGGCGGCCAACCAAAGACCGTCCTCGTGCAGGCGTTCGAGCGCCGGGTGCTGACGTACACGCCGAGCAACGCGGACCCGTACAAGGTCGAGTTCGGCAACATTGGTCAGCACTACTACCGCTGGCGGTACAGCAAGAGCGGCGGCAACGAGACACCCATCGTGAGCGGCGTCGCCCCGGAGTTCCGCCCCGCGTACAGTTCCGGCTACGGCATGGGCCTCGGCAAGCCCACCATCCCCAACGCCTCCTCAGCGGAGGCCGTCTCCGTCGTGGAGATGGATCAGGGGTACATGCTCTACGTCGCGAGCACGAAGAAGATCTACACTCTCCCCTTCGACCACCGCTCGGTCGGGGTCTACGACGACACCTGGGCCGAGGGGCAAGATCCCGGCGGCAAGCCCGGCCCGCGCGGGAATCTCGTGGAGCCGTCGCGCGGGTTCGGCAAGCTCTGGCGCGAGAACCCCTCTGTGCAGTTAGCGCTCGGCTACGCGCGCGGCCCGGAACAGGGCACGAATGGGCAGATTCAGGCCTACGAGCACGGTTTCATCTATTATGACACTGGAAGCAAGGATTTCTGGCTCATCAACCTGCAAACAAACGACTGGTCGCGCTCGCAATTTCAACGCCACTGAGAGGCGGGGATGTGCGATTATTCCGGGATTAACCCGCTCCGGGAGAGCCACTAACCCTTGATGACTCCCCCGGATTGTGTGTGCTATTCTTCTCCCCGGCTTTGCTTTGCCATGCGCACGCGTTCTTGTTCCAATCCCCGGTGGGAGTCTTGATGCCAGCGCCCGCTGCCCCGCACGATCCCGATGCCCGCGTGACGCAGTACTCGCGCGATAGCGACCTTGGCTGGGTCGTCGCGACACTTGCAGGCCACCGCGACACAATCCTCGCGCGGTGGCTCGACGCGGCAACGGCGCAACCATTCCATCGTGGTCGGCGGGAGCGTGCCGTCACGGATCACATCCCGATGCTCTTCGACGCCCTGACCGCGCTTATGTCCCGCGATGCGGCACCGACGCGCGACGCGACGGCGCCGCTCGACGATCCGGCGATTCATGCCGCAGCGCAGCAGCACGCCGTTGCACGGATGGAGCAGGGTCTCCGTCCCGTGGACGTACTCATCGAGTTCCGGCTCCTACGTCAGGAACTCTGGCATGCCCTGCGGACCGCGATCCCGGATAGCGCGCCGACGACGGACATCATCGGCGCAGAATTGCTCGTGAATGAGGTGCTCGACGGCGCAGGCGCCCTCGCGCTTGCTGCCCTCACTGATCGCATCGAGGGGCGCAATGCGGAGCTGCTCGCACGGGAGCGGGCGGCGGCGGTGCAGGCGGAGGCGGCCCGGCTGCGGCTCGATGAACGCGTGCGGCAGGCGGAACTGGTGGCGACGGTGGGGACGATCCTGACGAGCGGCGCTCCCCTCCCCGCACAACTCCAGCAGTGCATGGAAGCGATCGTGCAGCACCTCGACGCCGCCTTCGCCCGCATCTGGACGCTGCATGAGACCGAGGCGATGCTCGTGCTGCGCGCGAGTGCGGGGATGTACACGCATCTCGATGGGGAGCACGGGTGCGTCCCCGTCGGCGCGTTCAAGATCGGGCGCATCGCCGCCCGTGGCACTCCCCACCTGAGCAACAACGTGCCGGACGACCCAGAAGTGAGCGACCCGCAGTGGGCACGCCGGGAGGGGATGGTCGCCTTCGCCGGCTATCCGCTGCTCATCGAGGGGCGCGTTGTTGGGGTGGTCGCGCTGTTCGCGCGGCATCCGCTCGCCGATGCCACGCTCGCCGCCCTGCATTCGGTGGCCGATCAGATCGCCCTGGGGACCGTCCGTGCCGAGTCGCAGGCGCGGGAACAGGCGGTACTGGCGGAGGCGCGGGCCGAGCGGGCGCGGCTCGATGGCATCTTCGTGCAAATCCCCGCCGCCATCTGCTATCTCGATGGACCGGAACACATCCTCGTGTTCGCCAACCCCCTCTACCTGCAACTGGTCGGTTGCGGGCGCGCGAGCCTCGGCAAATCGGTGGCGGAGGCGTTGCCCGAGGTCGTGGCGCAGGGATTCATCGCGCTGCTCGACGCGGTGTACATGACGGGGGAGCCTTTTGTCGGCACAGAGGCGCTCGTCCGCCTCGACCGCCTCGGCAACGGAGTGCTGGATGACGCCTTTATCAATTTCGTCTACGCCGCGACGCGCGACGCAACGGGCGCGATCAACGGCATCCTCGTCCACGCCATCGAGGTGACGGAATCGGTGCGTGCGCGTCGCCGCGTCGAGGAGCTGCTCCGCGAGGTGCAGGATGCGGAACTGCGCTATCGCACACTGTTCGAGGGAGTTGGCGAGGGGATTCTGGTGATCGACGCGACCGGGCGGTACGTCGATGCGAACCCGGCGATGACGGCGCTGGTCGGCTATTCGCGGGAAGAGCTGCGCGCGATGCGGCTCGGCGACCTGACCGAGGGGGAGGATTCAGCCTTCACCCGCGAGGCCCACGCCCTGCCCGACGAGCCGCGGCGCGGCAACCTGACCCTGCACCGGAAGGATGGGTCCATGGTGCCTGTCGAGGGGTGGGTGACTAAGGTCGCGTTGCCGTCTGGCGCGGTTTACCTCGGCACCTGGCACGACATTACTGAGCGCGTGCGTGCGGAGGAGGAGCGGCAGCGATTCATCGCGATGGTCGCCCACGAACTCCGCAACCCCCTCGCTTCGCTCCTCGGGTACGCGCAGATCATCCAGCGACGCGAGCGGTACGACGCGAAGGCAGTTGAGACGATCATCGCACAGGCGAAGCGGCTGGAACGCCTCACCCTCGACCTGCGCGAAACGGTGCTGCTGGAGTCGGGCATCACGTCGCTCACGCGCGGTCCCGTCGATGTCCGCGCCCTCGTTTACGCCGCTGCCGAACAGGCGCAAGCGACGACAACCACCCACACGATCACGGTGACGCTGCCTCCTGTGTTACCGGAAGCGGACTGGGACGCCGATCGGATCGCGCAGGTGCTCGGCAACCTCCTCCTCAACGCGATCAAGTACTCGCCGACGGGCGGGGCGATCCAGGTGGAGGTGACGAATCGGGGGGATGCGGTGGCGATCGCGGTGACCGATACCGGCATCGGCATCCCCGCCGAGGCGATGCCGCACCTGTTCGAGCCGTTCTACCGCGCCACGAATGCGCGTGAGGGGAATGCACGGGGGATGGGCCTCGGCCTGTCGATCAGCAAAGCGCTCGCGGAGGCTCATCGGGGGGAGTTGCGGGTGGAGTCCACGGTGGGCAGGGGCAGCAGCTTCACGATCATCCTACCCTATGCGGTATCGCCCGCACCTTAAAGACTCTCTCCCATCGTACAGCGAGGCTTCCCGATTTCCTTTGCGTCACATTACGCGGTGAGGCCCGTAAAAAACCCGAGACGATTCGACAGACACAGTCTGCGAACCTTGCGGGCCGACGTTGACGGATTTCGCGCCCTTCGACGTGGTCTTGCAGCACATTCGATGCCGGGGATCGGTCAGGCGAGCCTTTTCACCAGTCGCCAGCGTTCTGTTGCCTGCATTTTCACACCACCGATGGCATGGGAGCGCGGAAACGCGGAACGGAGTACAATGCGCGGGCGGCGGCAATCGTCGCCCGTTTGCGTGCGTAAAGGGGATGGACACCCATGTTCGAATCACTCAGCGACCGGTTGCAGGCCGTCTTCCAGCGCCTCGGCAGCCGAACGCGCATTAATGAAGACGACGTTTCGCAGGCGATGCGCGAGGTGCGGATCGCGCTGATCGAGGCGGACGTCAACCTCGGCGTCGTCAAGGCGTTCGTCGCGCGCGTGCGGGAGCAGGCGCTGGCGCTGATCGGCGGGGAGGCGCAACGCGGCCTGAACCCAGCGCAGCAGATCATCTCGCTCGTCAACGACGCCCTGATCGAGTTGCTCGGGCGGGAGCGCGTGCCGCTCGCCGTCGCCACCGCGCCGCCGACGATCATCATGCTCGTCGGCCTGCAAGGCTCCGGCAAGACAACACACGCGGCGAAACTCGCGCTCCACTTGCAGCAGCAGAATATCTCCTCCCTCCTGATCGCGGCGGACATCTACCGCCCCGCCGCCGTGACGCAACTCGTCACGCTCGGCGCGCAGGTCGGCGTGCCGGTGCACGAGGAAGGGACGCGCGTCCCGCCGCTCCAGATCGTCCGCAACGGCCTCGCGGCGGCGAAGGCGCGCGGCACACAGGTCGTCATCATCGACACCGCTGGCCGCCTCCAGATCGACGACGCGATGATGACCGAACTCGTCCAGATTCGCGACGCCGTCCACCCGACGGAGACGCTGCTCGTCGCGGACGCGATGACCGGTCAGGCGGCGGTCGAGGTCGCGCAGACTTTCAACGAGCAGGTCGGGCTGACGGGCCTCATCCTCACGAAGGTCGATGGCGACGCGCGCGGCGGCGCGGCGCTCTCGATCCGCGAGGTGACGGGCGTGCCTATCAAGTTCGTCGGCGTCGGCGAGCGCGTCGATCAACTCGACCCGTTCTACCCGGAGCGCATGGCCTCCCGCATCCTCGGCATGGGCGACATGCTCTCGCTGATCGAAAAGGCGCAGCAGAACTTCGATCAGGAAAACGCCGCCGAGATGCAGGAGAAGATGCTCGAAGGCTCCTTCAACCTGGAGGACTTCCTCGCGCAGATGCAGCAGGTGAAGAAGCTCGGCCCGATGGGTGAAATCCTGAAGATGCTCCCCGGCATCGGCGCGCAACTCAAGGAGATGCAGGCGCAGGTGGACGACAAGGAGATCGGCCGCATCGAGGCGATCATCTACAGCATGACGAAGCAGGAGCGGCGGCACCCGGAGATCCTCAATTACAGCCGTCAGCAGCGCATCGCCAACGGCAGCGGCACGAGCCGCGCCGAGGTGCGCGCTCTCCTGAAGCAGTTCGGCGAAGCGCAGAAGATGATGGGCCAGATGGGCCGGATGGCGAAGCGCGGCGGCCTCGGTGGCCTCAAGGACATGATCGGCGGCGGTGGCCCGCAGATGGACCCCGCCGCGCTCCAGGAGATGCTCGCCAGTGGCATGAACGGCCCCGCGAACCGCGCCCTCGGTGGCCCGCGCCCGCCGCGCCCCGTGCCGAACAAGAACAAGAACAAGAAGAAGAAGCGGTAGGGGGTCCCTACTTCCGCGCGAGATCGATGAAGATGTAGAGCACGCCGATGCTGTTGAACGCGCTGTGCAGCATCATCGTCGCCAGCGTCGACTTCGTCTTCTCGTACACAACGGCGAGCGTCATGCCAACGACAAAGATGCTCGCGAGGATGAGCGGAATCCCGTGAGCGGCGGAGAAGAGTGCGCCGCTCACGAGGACGGCGGCAACAATGTTCCATCGTGTGCGAAGTAGCCCGTACAGCATCCCGCGGAAGAACAATTCCTCCACCACCGGCGCGGCGATGGATGAGGTGATGAGCGCGATGATGAGCGTCGTCCATGAAAACCCTTGCCCGCCCGTGATGCCTTTCAGTTGCGGATTATCCGCCACCCCACCGAAGAACAACTGGATAATAATCGCGGAGATGATCGCGACGGCGGTGTACATACCGAGCACGATGGGGATGAACGCCGCGTAGTACCACCCAGGTATGCGCCGGATTCCGAGTGCGGACCAACGCACATGATACTTCCGCACCGTGAACACCCAGATCATGATGAGGATGAATGCGTAGACGATGACGCCGATGACCGCGCCGAGGATCAGGTTCGGTGTGGAGATGACATCCTTGTTCGTCGTCGGGGTCGCGCTGCTGAACAATCCTGTCAGGACCTGCGCGACGAGGCCCAGGATGAGCGGCAGCGCGGGCGCGAGCAGGTCGTACCATCGCCACGGCACATGGTCCGGCCCGATGTCCGACCGTGACGGAGACGGTGGCCCTGGCAGATCGGGTGGAATGCTGTCGTACGGAGACATGCTGGAGTACGGCCAGTTGGGCGCTTGCGGCTGCGGCGTTGCGCCGTACGGCGTCGCGGGGGCGATCGGGGGAAGTGACGGCGGCGTTTCGGCGTTGGAATGAGTGGCGGGATCGGGTTGGTTCCCCTCGGCGGGGTGTTGCCCCTCAGGTTGCGCGTACGTCATACGTGGCGGTCCCTCTCGTGCAGATGAAGCGTGTCGCACCGACCGGTAGTGTACGCGAAAACCGTCGCCGCCGTTGCACCGGGCGTATCACCGGCGCGGTATACTGCCCGGCGTGAAGGAACGTACGGGGCTGAAAGGAAGAGTGGGATGCCGAAGTTTGGCGCGCATATGAGCATCGCGGGCGGCGCGTACCGCTGCATGGATTGGGGCCAGCAGGCGGGGTGCGAGGTTGTCCAACTCTTCTCCAAGAATGAGCGGCAGTGGCTCGGCAAGCCGCTGACCGACGACGACATCGCCAAGTTCACTGATGCGCGCACGCGCACGAATGTCCACCCGGTGATGATCCACGACTCGTACCTCATCAACCTCTCCTCCCCGAACGATGAGTTGTGGGAGAAATCGATCAATGCATTCCGGGACGAGTTGGTGCGCGCGCGCGCCCTCAGCGTCCCTTTCCTGAACACGCATCCCGGCTCGCACGTCGGCTCCGGCGAGGATGTCGGGCTGGCGCGGATGATCGACGCGCTCAACCGCCTCGGCGCGGAGGGCGCGTACGACGGCGTCACCGTGCTCCTCGAAACGACGGCGGGGCAAGGGACGAACCTCGGTGCGCGCTTCGAGCACCTCTCGCACATCCTGGAGCGCGTCGATCACCCGGCGGCGTTCGGCGTCTGCATCGACACATGCCACATCTTCGCGGCGGGGTACGACATCCGCACACCGGAGTCGTATGCGGCGACGATGGCCGATTTCGACCGTCTTGTGGGATATGCCAGGGCGAAGGCGTTCCACCTGAACGACGCCTTGCAGCCGTTCGGGGATCGGAAAGACCGCCACGCGGCGATTGGCGAGGGGCACATCGGGCTGGAGGGATTCCGGCTCGTCGTCAATGACCCGCACTTCGCGGACCTGCCGATGGTGCTGGAAACACCGAAGAGCGCCGATTGCCACGAGGATCTGGAAAACCTCGCGCGGCTTCGCGGCTTGCTGCCCGCGCCCGTCGGCGCGTCGTAGTGCGATGAGCGGGCCACTCGTCCTTGTCGGCGGCGAGCCATTCACGCAGCCATTCGACCGATTCCACCTGCGTTTCCTGCGCGCCGCCGCATCGTCGGGGAATCGCCCGACGGTTGCCTTCCTGCCGACCGCCGCCGAACGCTTCCCGAACGACGAGACGGAGGACGCGGCGTATCGCCTCGGGCGCATGGGCGTCGCCGTCACTGTGCCAATCCGCTCCCGACCAGACGCGGAGAACCCCGCGTATGCGGAGGCGGTCGAGGCGGCGGATGTGATCTACCTCGGCGATGGCGACACCGGGCGGCTCGTGCGTACGCTTCACGGGACGGTGACCGAAGCCGCGATCCTCGCCGCACATCACCGGGGCGCGACGATCATCGGCGCGGGCGCGGGCGCGGCGGCCTTGTGCGCGGATGTGCCCGCGCGCCCGGACGATCTGCCCGCGCGGCCCGGCGAGGCGTACTTCCGCTGGTTCCCCGGCCTTGGCATCCTGCGCGGTGTCGTTGTGCTGTCGGGGCACAATCGCACGCCGTCCGTCTGGTTGCGCCGCCTCAAGGAGAACGTCCCCGGCGATGCGCCCCTGCTCGGCATCGACGACGTGACCGCGCTCGCGTGGCAGGGGGAGCGGTGGAGCGTCGTCGGCTACGGGCGCGTGCTCCTCGCGCATGGCCTCACGGAAACATCGTATGGCGCGGGCGAGACTGTCCCGCTCCCGCCGCCCGTTACGCCGTGAGCGTCACGACGCGGTTGAGCGCGGAGCGGACAGGATTCGCCCGTGTGGCGGGATGGACGTTGCCGAGCAAGACGGCCACATCACCGTGGAATGCCGCGAACCGCGCGATCTCCGCCGCGAGGTCGGTGTACAGTGCCGGGTCGGTGGGCGCGTCGGCCTCGAACCAGAGATCGCGCAGCACGAGCACGCGCCCCTTGCGATCCAGCGACGGGTCCACGCGCGCCACGAACTGGTCACCCCAGAGCACCGGCAGGGTGTACGGGCCGTACCGGCGCTTCGCCACTGGCACGTAGACTTCCCATGTGTATGCAAAGCCCCAGAGTGCGGCGAGCCGCTTCCGATTCCACACCAGCGGGTCGAGCGGCGCGAGCATGGACGCGCGACGTTCGCCCTCGGTGATCGGTTGCACGCTCTGGAGTGCGTCGAGCCGCTCGCGCGCCACGTAGAACGGCTGCCGGATGCCCGCGACGATGACCGGCGCCGCGTCGCCCGCCGCAATCGCGGGTTTGATGCCGCCCGCGCCCAGTGCAAGGCCCGCGTACGTCACATTGCGGTTGGCGAAATGCCGCTCCCGCTCCCCGTCCGTCGCGAGCGTCAGATCGAGTCCGGGCGGCAGCAACCGCTCCGCGAGGTCGTAGAACCGCTGCGTTCCCTCCCGATGGTGAACGTGCAAGAAGCCACGCCGGAGCAACGTCTGCAACGCGACCTGAGACCGCCGTGTCACGCCCCAGCCATACTCCATCGGCGTGTGGTCATCCTCCGTGTCGAAATGGCGCGCCGCGAGGGGGCCGCGCGCGCGAATCTCGTTCAACACGCGCTCCATGACGACGCGCATTAACTCCGGGTGCGCCTGCTCCATTCGCGATGGCGGGCCGAGGCGGCGGTCGTAGTACCGCCAGTCCTCCATCGGCAGGATCGCATGAATGCCATGGAACGATTCGACGAGTGCGCGTTCGGCATACAATGACCGGTCGAGATGGGCCTGAGCATACTCCGGCATCCGGGCGCGGGCGACGAGATGATGATTCGATGCGACGACACTCACCGGATCGACCTGCAGAATGCCGATCTGTCGCACGAGTTCCAGCGGCGTTGTTGGCGTGCCCGCAGGGTCGTACAACCCACCGGGGCGGCGCAGAATGAAGTTTCGCGCCTGCTGAACGCTGATTGAAACAGGCACGGATGCTGACACCCTGACCGACATGGACACTCCTCCCCGCGACGAAACGCGTGCAGTGATGATCGCACATCCGTTCTACACGTTCAAGTATGTCCGCGAAAATCATTGGTGGTGGGCTTCAGCCTCCCGCCGGGGAAAAGAGTGACCCTTGCACTGTGCAAAGCGCCTTAATCATCAGTGCGGGTGGCGTAGGAATCGTCATCGACGGGCAGCGCGGCGTCGCTCGCCGTGGTGGCGTCAACGGCGGCATCCTGCGCAGCTTCGCGCGCCGTGCGGCGGGCGGCGCGGATGCGGCGCAACTGGCGGAACGCGGCGTCGGCCCCATCTTCCCCACGTCGCTGCGCGGCGTCGGCGGCGGCGAGGATGCGGTCGATGTCATCCTCCTCCGGCGTCTGTCGCGCGATCACGAGGTCCTGCACGAGCACCTGGATGATCGCGGAGACAGGCACCGCGAGGATGCCGCCGAGCGGCCCCGCGAGCGACGTGCCCGCGAGGATAGCGAGAATCACCGTGAGCGGCGACAGACCAATGGCGTCCCCCTGAATGCGCGGGACGAGGATGTTCCCCTCGATCTGCTGGAGGACGATGATGAACACTGCGACAATCAGCGCCTTCACCGGGCCATCGGTCAGCGCGATCAGCACGGCGGGCACGCCGCCAATCCACGGGCCGAGGATCGGGATCAGTTCCGTCGCCCCCGCGAAGAGCGCGAGCAGCGGCCAGTACTCGATCTGCAGCACGCCGTACCCGAGCGCGCTCGCGCCGCCGATGATGCCGCAGAGGATCAACTGGGCGCGGAACCACGCGCCCAATTTCGTCTCGATGTGGTTCCACACCTCGTTGACGCGCGTCCGGCGTTCTTGCCGAATAAAGCCGAGCAACGCGCGCCGGATGAGCGCGCGCTCCGATAACCAATAAAAGGAGATCAACAGCACCGTGACGATGGAGAGGAGCGCGCCGAACACACTGGAGACGACGGTGAGCGCCTGCTCCCGCACGACCCCAGTGACATCCGGCGGGTGATCCGACACATCGCGCAACCGCTGTGCGGTGTCGTGCGACAGATTGCGAATCCACTCCCGGTCGCTCGTGCCGTACCGCTGTTCGAGGTGATCCGCGACGCGCGGGATATTCGTGGCGAAGTCCGTCCCCTGGCTGACAATGGGCGGGATGATGAAGGCGATGAGCGCCCCGACGATCATAAAGAGCGTGAGGTAGACACTCAGGATGCTGGCCGGGCGGTTGAAGCCAATCCCGCGCAGCCGCCGCGCGAGCGGATCAATCGCGGTCGCGAGCAGGATGCCGATGAGCAGCAGGAAGAGCAGATCGATCACGCGCGAGAGAAGATTCGCCAGGAAAATGACGAAGAGCGCCGCCGCCGTGTAGAGCATGACGCGGCCAACGGTCAGCGCGGTATAGGGCGGTGGCGGTCGTTGTGATTCCGGTTCCGGCATCATCGACATTGTTCTCACCCCTCCCGACGCACCTGTCCCGTTGGGTATGTGGCGATTCGCGCCGCACCACTATAGCACCGGACGATGGCCCGAGCGCCACAATTTCCGACAACATAAAGACGCGGCCAAACAGCCGGGAGAATACGGAACGAACCGTTGCATTGAGGCGTATACTACCGTGATTGCTAGTCGGCGTTGACGCAGAGAAGGGCAAACAGCGAGGCCAGCACCTTGCACAGCCAGCCTTCGTGCGTCCGCGCGTGCAGCCGCTGTACCCCCCACGCTTCCAACT
>JAABUT010000369.1_pt1 | contig 77544 bp, 81 predicted proteins | sample 5559281 | NCBI WGS metagenome assembly JAABUT01 (sample SAMN10711880, study PRJNA513359) | rock metagenome | isolation source: Antarctica rocks | place: Antarctica: Victoria Land, Ricker Hills nord | collected 2016-01-04 | reverse complement strand
GCCGGGCCGGCAAGCGGGTCCCAGCCGTTGGCGTCGGCGTACAGGGTGAGGAACGCGGCGGTGTTCCAGTAGGTCAGCAGGACCTTGCGCACGACCTCCTCGAGCTGCGCGGAGCCGATCCGCCGCGCCGACCACGGTGAGCCGCCGCAGAGCATGTACCACCGCAGCGCGTCGGCGCCGTGCCGCTCCATCAGCTCGAACGGGTCCAGCACGTTGCCCAGGTGCTTGCTCATCTTGCGGCCGTCGCCGTCCAGGATGTGCCCGAGGCACAGCACGGTCTCGTACGACGACCGGTCGAACACCAGCGTCCCGATCGCCATCAGCGTGTAGAACCAGCCGCGGGTCTGGTCGATCGCCTCGCAGATGAACTGCGCCGGGTACTCCGGCTCGACGCCGGACCAGGGGTAGCCGACCTGCGCGAACGGCATCGAGCCCGAGTCGTACCACCCGTCGATGACCTCGGGCACCCGCCGGCTCTGCGCCCCGCACTCCGCGCACGGCAGCACCACGTCGTCGACGAACGGCCGGTGCGGGTCCAGGTCCGACAGGTCCTGGCCGGCCAGCTCGCCGAGCTCGACCAGCGAGCCGACCGCACGCCAGTGGGCGGGGTCGTCCGTGCAGCGCCACACCGGCAGGGGCGTCCCCCAGTACCGGTTGCGCGACAGCGCCCAGTCGATGTTGTTCTGGAGCCAGTCGCCGTACCGCCCGTGCTTGATCGTGGCGGGGTACCAGTCGGTGCGCTCGTTCTCCTCGAGCAGGCGGTCCTTGACCGCGGTGGTGCGGATGTACCACGACGGCAGGGCGTAGTAGAGCAGCGCGGTGTCGCAGCGCCAGCAGTGCGGATAGGCGTGCTCGTACGGCGCCTCGCGGTACAGCAGGCCGCGCCGTCGCAGGTCGGCCACCAGCGCCGGGTCGGCCGCCTTGAAGAACTGCCCGCCGACCAAGGGCACCGCCTCGTCGAAGGTGCCGTCCGGCCGCACCGGGTTGATGACCGGCAGCCCGTAGCGGCGGGCGACAGCGAGGTCGTCGGCGCCGAACGCGGGGGACTGGTGCACCAGTCCGCTGCCGCTCTCGGTGGTGACGTAGTCGGCGAGGCCGACGTAGTGCGCGCCGGGGATGTCCAGGAAGTCGAACGGGCGGCGGTAGGTCACGTGCTCCAGCGCCGTACCCGGGAAGCGGTCGAGCACCTCGGCGTCGTCGCCCAGCACCCCGAGCAGCGGCTCGGCGACGACGAGCACCTCGCCGCCGGCGCGCGCGGCGACGTAGGTCACTGCCGGGTTGACGGCGACCGCGGTGTTGCTGACGAGGGTCCAGGGCGTCGTCGTCCAGACCAGCAGGGCCGCGTCCAGCTCGGCCAGCGGGCCGGAGGTCACCGGGAAGCGCACGTAGACCGAAGGGTCGATGACGTCCTGGTAGCCCTGCGCCACCTCGTGGTCGGACAGCGCCGTCCCGCACCGCGGGCAGTACGGCGCGACCCGGTGGTCCTCGACGAGCAGGCCCTTGTCGGCCACCTGCTTGAGCGACCACCACACGCTCTGCACGTAGGAGGAGTCCATCGTGCGGTAGGCCTGCGCCATGTCGACCCAGTAGCCCATCCGCCGGGTGAGCCGCTCGAACTCGTCCACGTGCTGCAGCACGCTCTCCCGGCAGCGCGCGTTGAAGGCGGCGACGCCGTACGCCTCGATGTCCTGCTTGCCGGTGAAGCCGAGCTCCTTCTCCACGGCCAGCTCGACCGGCAGCCCGTGGCAGTCCCAGCCGGCGCGGCGCGGGACGCTGCGGCCCTGCATGGTCTGGAAGCGGGGGAACAGGTCCTTGAAGACGCGGGCCTCGACGTGGTGCGTGCCGGGATGGCCGTTGGCGGTCGGCGGGCCCTCGTAGAACACCCACGGCTCACCGGCCGACGTCTGCTCCAGGCTGCGCTCGAAGACGCGGTCGCGCTCCCAGCCGGCCAGCACCCGCTGCTCGAGCGCGGGCAGGTCGACCTGGGCGGCCAGCTGCTTCACGGGGGTCCTCCGTCGGGGCGTGCTCTCGACGGAGGGACGAAGCTTGCGCTCCGCGGTACCACCCTCCTTGAGGCCCTTCGTGGCGCCCCCGCTCTTGCCGTGCGCAGGACGCTCAGGGGGTGATCTTCACGCCGCGCACACCGCCGGGCTCACACCGACCCCGGCTCGCTCCTGGCTGCGTTCGGCGCTACTCGTCCCCGTCAGCGCGTCGGCACCAGCCTAGCCCTGCCCTCACCTAGCCCTGCCCTCACCAGCTCAGCCCGCGCTGGGCGAGCGCGGCCTCGGTCTCCAGCCGGACCAGGCCGTCCAGCGGCGGTGCGTCGGGCTCGGGCAGGTCCAGGGCCCGGCAGCACGCGCGCAGCGTGTCGTCGTACGCCAGGGACACCGTGCGCAGCCGCGCGCCACGGGCGGGCAGGTCCGAGCGCTCGATCCGGAGGTACTCCCGCTCGAGCCGACGCAGGTCCTCGACCAGCCGCTCGAGCGAGGGCCCGCTGGGCACCGGTCCGGGGCGGCGCGGGCTGTTCCAGGCGGCGAGCCGGTCCAGGGCCCGGGCGGCCAGCCAGAACGCCGCAGCGGGCGTCAGGAGCAGGGCCGCGTAGGCGACGAGCACGGGCACGGGGCCTCCACGGGAGGGTCGGCGGAGCGCGTACGACGAAGGGCTGCCTGTCAGGATCGCGTACGGCACCCCGGTCCGCTACCTCCCCCGCGCAGGGCTGCCCGGCGTACGGCGTCGGGGCGTGCGGCGCGTCCACTTCGACGCGGGGCGCGGCGGCACGTATCCTGCGGGCCCTGTTGATCAAGTCTGCATCTCTCGAGGGGGCACGGGTGACCGCACGAGGCGTCGGCATCGGCGGTCGCCTGCGGCGTGCCATCGGCCGCGGCAAGGACGACGGGACCGCGAGCTCGCCGGCGGCGTCCGGCAAGGCCGCCGCCAACAAGCAGCCGGCGGCCAAGCAGGCGCCTGCGACCAAGCAGGCGCCGGCCAAGAAGCAGGCGCCGGCCAAGAAGCACGCGCCGGCCAAGAAGCAGGAGCCGGCCAAGAAGGCGCCGACGAAGAAGCAGTCGGCGGCCAAGAAGACGACGAGCACCAAGCAGGCGCCGGCCAAGAAGGCGCCGTCGAAGAACGCGGCCGCCAAGGCCCCGGCCAAGAAAGCGCCGGCCAAGCGCGCACCGGCCAAGCAGGCGCCGGCCAAGAAGAAGGCACCGGCGGACAGGGCCGCCACGAAGGCTCCCGCCAGCAGACCGGCCAGCCGGGATCCGGCGAGCAAGCCGGCCGCGAAGGCTCCGGGGAGCAAGCCGGCCGCGAAGGCTCCGGGGAGCAAGCCGGACGCGCGGCCCGCCGGGAAGCTCGCGGTGGGCGCCACGGCCAAGAAGGCCGGCCAGGCCGCCAGTCGGACGGCCCGGACCAAGGCGCAGCCCCCGGCCAAGGCAGCGGCGCGCACCGTCGAGGCGACCCGGACCCCGCCCGGCGCGCAGGCCGCTGCGCAGACGGCCCCGGCCACGGCCAAGTCGGGCCGCCGGACGCCGTCGACGCCGGTGGGGGACCAGGCCTGGACCAAGGGCGAGCTGCAGGCGGTCCGCGCCGAGCTCGAGGACCAGGCCAAGGTGCTGCGCGGTGAGATCGACGACGCGGAGCAGGTGTCGGAGAGCCTGCAGCGCGACCAGTCGACCGAGGGGTCGGGCGACGAGGCGGACGCGGGGACCAAGACGTTCGAGCGCGAGCACGCGATGTCCCTGTCGAACAACAGCCGCGACCTGCTGCAGCAGGTCGAACGCGCACTGGGCCGGCTCGACGCCGGCACCTACGGCCGCTGCGAGAACTGCGGCAAGGCCATCCCCAAGGCCAGGCTGCAGGCCTTCCCGCGGGCGACGCTCTGCGTCGCCTGCAAGCAGCGCGAGGAGCGGCGCTGACCGTCGGGGAGACTGGACGGGTGACACCCCAGAGTCGGCCTGTCGACACCTCCGCGCCGCCGGCCCGCCGCGCGGGTCTGCTGGCTGGCGTGGCGGTCACCGGGCTGCTGGTCGACCTGGTGACCAAGCATCTGGTCGTCGCGCACCTCGAGGGCGAAGCGCCCGTCCGCCTGCTCGGAGGCGCCCTGCTGCTGGCGGTCTCGCGCAACTCCGGCGCCGCCTTCTCCTTCGCCGAGGGCGCCACTGTCCTGTTCACCGCCGTCGCCCTGGCTGTGATCGCCGTGATCGTGCGCACCGCCCCGCGGCTGCGCTCGGGTGCGTGGGCGGTCAGCCTCGGCCTCCTGCTGGGCGGGGCCACCGGCAACCTGGTGGACCGGCTCTTCCGCGCTCCGGGCGTCGGTCGGGGCGCGGTCGTCGACTTCATCGACTTCCGGGTGTGGCCGGTCTTCAACGTGGCGGACAGCTGCATCGTGGTCGGTGGGCTGCTCGCGGTCCTGCTCGCGACGCGCGGCATCGAGGTCGACGGGGCGCGTCGGACCGAGGCGGCATGATGGTGGGCGTGACCGTGCGCCGGAGCGTGCCTGTTCCAGAAGGACTGGACGGCCTGCGTCTGGATGCCGCCATCAGCCGACTGTTCGGGCTCAGCCGGACCGTCGCGGCCGAGATCGTCAGCACAGGCGGCGCCAGCCTGGACGGCGTCGTGAGCATCAAGAGCGACCGGGTGATGACCGGCACCACGCTGGACGTCGAGCTGCCCAGCCCGGACACCACGCCCCAGGCTCCGCCGCAGGTCGTTGAGGGGCTGCACGTCCTCCACGAGGACGACGACGTGGTCGTCGTCGACAAGCCCGCTGGCGTCGCGGCCCACCCCAGTCCCGGCTGGGACGGCCCCACTGTCGTGGGAGGGCTGGCCGCCGCCGGCCACCGGATCAGCACGAGCGGCGCCGACGAGCGCCGCGGCATCGTGCACCGGCTCGACGTCGGGACCAGCGGTGTGATGGTCGTCGCCAAGAGCGAGCGCGCCTACAGCGTCCTGAAGGACGCCTTCCGGGAGCGCGCCGTCGACAAGCGCTACCACGCCCTGGTGCAGGGCCACCCCGACCCCCTGACCGGCACGGTCGACGCCCCCATCGACCGGCACCCGACGTCGGCGTACCGCTTCGCCGTCGTTGCCGGCGGGCGTGACTCGGTGACCCACTACGAGACGATCGAGGCGTTCCGGCACGGGACGCTTCTCGACGTGCGGCTCGAGACCGGGCGCACGCACCAGATCCGGGTGCACATGGCGGCGCTCAGGCACCCGTGCGTCGCCGACATCACCTACGGCGCCGACCCGACGCTCGCCCGGCGGCTCGGGCTGGGTCGGCAGTGGCTGCACGCGGTGCGTCTCGGCTTCCGCCACCCCGCCGACGGCCGCGCGGTCGAGTTCCACAGTCCGTACGCCGAGGACCTCCGACGGGCCCTGAACCGGATGGCGGATCCGGCGTGAGCGCGACGGTGGCCGAGCCATGAGCCGGCTCCGCAGGCTCGACGAGGAAGTGGTCCCGCGGCTCGCCGCCGCCCTGCGACGCAGGGTCGACAGGTCGAAGGCGCCGCCCACTGCCGCGACAAGGCCCCCGCGACCGGCAGCGTCCCGCCAGGCCGCATCGGCGGGGAGCCGTGACGCCCGATCCGCGCCGCCGGTGGCGGCTCCGCCAGTGACGCCGGAGGGGGAGCGCCGCTCCGGCGGGCCGCTCGGCCTGCTGCGCGACGTTCCGCAGCTAGGCCTGCTCCTGCTCGCCGTCATCTTCCTCGTGGTGTCCGGCGTCGTGCTCGTCCGCGCCGACCGCGCCGCCACCACCGGGAGCAGCGCTGCACCGGCGCCGGGTGGCAGCAGTGGCGAGTCACAGCAGCCCCTGATCGACCAGGGCGGAGGCAGCGCGCTGCTGGGACCTGAGGTCGGCACGGTCATCGCGTCGTACGTCCAGGACAGCAACGCTCGCACGGTCGCCCGTGGCGAGACCGACCCCACCGGGCAGTACGCCGCCCTGGTCAGCCTGGCGACCCCCCTCGCACCGGCGCAGGCGCAGGGACTGCTCGGCCCGCTGCAGGCGCGGCGAGTCTTCCTGCGCGCCCCGGTGAAGACCGGAGTACCGGAGGTCCTCAAGCCCCCCGTCGGTGACCTCGGCGCCGACCTGCCCGGCATCTACGCCAGCACGGCACAGCGCAAGACGGCGGACAAGCAGGAGTTCGACGGGCTGCTGCGGACCCTGGACCCCAAGACCAAGGAGGAGAAGCAGTTCCAGAGCTTCTATCTCGCGGCCTCCAGGACCGCCGGGGAGGAGGCATCGGCGTACCGCTCGAACTGCGGCTGCGTCGTGGCGCTGCTGGTGCAGGGTCCGGCGAAGGCGCTGGCCGACCTGACGCGGACGCCGGGGGTGCGCGCGGTCGAGCTCGCGCCGCGCGGCGCCGAAGCCGGTCGCCTGGACGTCACCCCGCTCCTGCCGGGTGCGACCGGCACCGTCAAGGAGATCCCGTCGCAGGGCAGCGGCGGAGCGTGAGCCTGACGGTTCGCCTGGCCGGGCCAGGCGACCTGCCGGCGGTGTTCGCCCTGCGGCACGAGGTCTTCGTGGTCGACCAGGACGTGCCACCGGAGCTGGAGCGCGACGAGATGGACGACGGGTGCGACCACGTCGTGGCCGTGCGCGACGGTCTCGTTGTCGGCACCGGTCGGCTCGCCGGCGGGACCATCGGGCGGATGGCCGTCGCCGAGCACTGCCGAGGACGCGGCGTCGGCGCCGCCGTGCTGTCCCGCTTGGAGGAGCGGGGCGTGGAGCGCGCGCTGCCCGCCGTCGAGCTGCACGCGCAGGTGCATGCCCTCGGGTTCTACGAGCGGGCCGGCTACCGGCCATACGGCGAGGTCTACCTGGAGGCCGGCATCGAGCACCAGTCGATGCGCAAGGAGCTGCGCGGCAACCCCGTCCTGTCAGCAGGGCAGTAGGGCGTCAAGCCTCGGAGGCCTCCAGCAGAGCGACCATCTCGGGCAGGTCGAAGAACCGGGCGGTCTCCAGCGCGGACGGTCCGCCCGCCGACGGTTCGGCGCCGGCTGCCAGCAGTGCCCGCACCGACTCGTGCGAGGAGCGGAAGACCGCGGCTGCCAGGGCGGTCTGGCCGCGGTCGTTGGCCTGGCTGTGGTCGGCGCCCCGCTCGAGCAGCGCGCGCACGGTGGCGGGGGAGCTGTAGTAGGCGGCAAGGATCAGCAGGGTGTCACCGGAGGAGTTGGTGAGGTCCACCGAGAGCCCGGCGTCGACGTACTCCGCCAGATCGGCGGTGTTGCCTTCACGCGCCAGGTCGAACATCCTGTGCGCGAAGGCCAGCGTGTCGGCGTCGAGCTCCTCGGCCACCGGATCACCGTACGTCGGGTAGGGAGCAGTTGCCGGGCCCGGTCACTGCTTCTGCGCCTCCGCGTGCACGGCGGCTCGATAGCGACTCTCTTCGGAAGCCGTGCTTGAGCTGCAAGATGGAGCGCATGGCCGATGAACTTCCGGAGCTGATCGTCGCCGATGCCGCCGGGTGGCGGGAGTGGCTCGACCGCCACCACCAGAGCCCGACCGGTGTGTGGCTGCGCCTTGCCAAGAAGGACACCAGGCTGCCCACCAGCCTCACCTATGACCAGGCGCTAGACGAGGCGCTGTGCCACGGCTGGATCGATGGCCAGCTGCGCCGCCTGGACCAGACGACCTACCGGCAGCGCTTCACTCCTCGCCGGCCACGCAGCCCGTGGTCGGCCCGCAACACCGCCCTCGTCGACCGACTGCTCGCCGAGGATCGGATGCACCCGGCCGGGGTGGCCGAAGTCGAACGCGCCAAAGCCGACGGACGTTGGGATGCGGCGTACGCCGGCCAGGCCGACATCGACGTCCCCGCCGACCTTGCCACCGCGCTGACCGCAAAGCCAGAGGCGCAGGCCATGTTCGACGTCCTCACCGGCCAGAACCGCTACGCCGTGCTGTACCGGCTGCAGAACGCCAAGCGCGCCGACACCAGGGCCCGGCGCATCGAGCAATTCGTCGCAATGCTGGCCCGCGGCGACACGATCTATCCGCAGCGGAAGCGCACACAAGGGTGCTGAGCCTGTCGGCGATCACCATGCTCCGCTCTACGACGTCGAAGGGGCCACCAGCGCCGCCGGTGCCGTGACACCGGGCTTGAGCGCTGCTCGGCGGACAAAGTCGGTTGACCGGCGTGTTCGGCTCTTGTCGTGCTGGAACACGCCGCCGGTCTGACTCCCCGTGCGCTGCAGGCCATCGCCGGCCTCGAGCGGCTCGTCGTGGAAACCGACGGCGGCCGGCTGAAGCTCGAGTGGGGCACGTTGCGGGCTCGCAGCGGTGACCGGGTCGAGGACCTCCTGTGGTGGGAGGAGGAGCAGCTGCTCGGCTTCCTCGGTCTGTACGCCTTCGGCCCCTCGCTCGAGGTGGTGGGCATGGTGGCGCCCGCCGCACGTCGAAGGGGCATCGCCACGACGCTGCTGGACGCCGCGCTGCCGCTGTGCCGCGAGCGGGGACACCAGCAGGCGCTGCTCGTCGTGCCGCGCCCGTCAGGTGGCGGCAAGGCCCTGGCACTGCGCCGTTGGGCGGTGCTGGACCACTCCGAGCACGCGCTGGTCCTGCTGGACGAACCCAACGGCGGCGCCGGCGATCCGCGGATCAGCCTCCGCACGGCAGTGCCGGCCGACGCCGCCGTGGTCGCTCGGCTGCTGGAGGTCGGCTTCGGTCATGCCACGCCCGGACTGGCCGAGCAGCTCGCGTCGGCGAAGGAGCGGACCCTGCTCGTGGAGCTCGGGGGCTCGGCTGTCGGCGCCCTTCGACTCACCCGACACGGTGACGGCGCAGGGGTGTACGGGTTCGTGGTCGACCCGGCTTGGCAGGGCCGCGGGATCGGACGGGACGTGCTGCGCCGCGTCTGCCAGCAGCTCCGCGCGGAGGGCGCGCAGTTCGTCGGGTTGGAGGTCGCGGTGGACAACGACCGCGCACTCGGGCTGTACACCTCGGTCGGCTTCACCGAAGTCACCACCGAGGACTACTACGCCCTCCCGGTCCTCTGACCAAGCTGCCGCCGCGCACCGATGGATCGCTGACTGTGTCCCAGGCGACATGACATCACGACGCTGCCGCGACCATGTGGTAGCGCACCTGCCCGTGGACCTGCTCTAGGTCTCAGGCTGGAACCAGTTCTCAGAACTGCACGTCGTCCTCGTCCATTGGCTGCTGGGATGACCGGGTCCGGACGGTGTTCTTGGGACGCGCTGGTCAACCCCAGCCGAGGACGGGTGGATGTGCGCACCGGGAGTGCGGGTGGGAGCCTGCGGGTTCCACCATCGAGCAGGAGGTCCCTGTGAGCGACCACGTCTACCGCATCACCGAGGTCGTCGGTACGTCGCCGGACTCGGTCCACCAGGCGATCCGTAACGGCGTCGCCCGCGTCGCCCAGACTGTCCGCGACGTGGAGTGGTTCGAGGCGACCGACATCCGCGGCCAGGTCGTCGACGGCGAGATCGCCCACTTCCAGGTCTCGCTCAAGGTGGGGTTCCGCCTGGAGGACCGGGCGTGAAGACGGGCCGCACCTGGTCACACTGGTGATCCCGGCGGCGACCCGGGGGCCCTGACCCCGCGATCGCCGCCCGGATCACCGGACGTTTCCCGCAGGGTCAGGCCTTGCGCCGGCGGATGGTGTTGCCCAGCCAGGTGAGCGGGTCGTACTTGCGGTCGGCGACACGCTCCTTCATCGGGATGATCGCGTTGTCGGTGATGTGGATGCCTTCGGGGCAGACCTCGGTGCAGCACTTGGTGATGTTGCACATCCCCAGGCCGAAGTCCTCCTGTGCCGCCGGCGTACGGTCGGCGGTGTCCAGCGGATGCATCTCGAGCTCCGCCAGGCGGATGAAGAAGCGGGGGCCCGCGAAGGACTTCTTGTTGTCCTCGTGGTCGCGGACGACGTGGCACACGTCCTGGCACAGGTAGCACTCGATGCACTTGCGGAACTCCTGCGAGCGCTCCACATCGACCTGTGCGATGCGGTGGTTGCCGTCGGCGTCGCGCGGCTGCGGGCGGAAGGCCGGGATCTGCGCAGCCTTCTCGTAGTTGAACGAGACATCCGTGACCAGGTCGCGGATGACCGGGAACGCCCGCAGCGGGGTGACCGTGACGACGTCGCCCTCGTCGAAGGTGCCCATGCGGGTCAGGCACATCAGCCGCGGCCGGCCGTTGATCTCGGCGCTGCACGAACCGCACTTGCCGGCCTTGCAGTTCCACCGGACGGCCAGGTCCGGCGTCTGGGTCGCCTGCAGCCGGTGGATGATGTCGAGGACCACCTCGCCCTCGTTGACGGTGACGGTGAAGTCCTGCAGACCGCCACCGGCCGCGTCGCCGCGCCAGACCCGCAGCTGCGCCTCGTAGCTCACGGTGCCTCCTCGAAGATCTCGGCGAGGTCGTCCGGCATGACCGGCAGCGCCTTGCGGCTCACGGCGATGGCTCCGTCGTCCAGGGTGCAGATGAGGTTGATCTTGGCCCAGTCGTCGTCCGGCCCCGGGAAGTCGTCCCGGGTGTGGCCGCCGCGGCTCTCCTGCCGCTCCAGCGCGGCGCGCGCGACGCACTCCGACACCCGCAGCATGTGCGGCAGGTCCAGGGCGAGGTGCCAGCCGGGGTTGTACTGCCGGTGCCCCTCGACGGTCAGGGCCGCCGCCCGCACCTTGAGCTCCTCGATGCGGCTGAGCGCCTCCTGGACCTCCTCGGCCGTGCGGATGATGCCGACCAGATCGTTCATCACCGTCTGCAGGTCCTGCTGGATGGTGTAGGGGTTCTCCCCGCCCGCACGGTCGAACGGCTCGAGGGCCGCGGCCGCCGCGTCGGTGATCGCCGGCTCCGACAGCGCCGAGGCCGTCGCGTCCAGGGCGTACGCCGCCGCCGCCGCGCCGGCCCGCCGGCCGAACACCAGCAGGTCCGACAGCGAGTTGCCGCCCAGGCGGTTGGAGCCGTGCATGCCACCGGCGACCTCACCGGCGGCGTAGAGGCCGGGCACCAGCGCGCCGGCGGTGTCCGGGTCGACCTCGACCCCGCCCATCACGTAGTGGCAGGTGGGACCGACTTCCATGGCCTCGGCGGTGATGTCGACCTCGGCGAGCTCCTTGAACTGGTGGTACATCGAGGGCAGCCGCTTGCGGATGTAGTCGGCGTCGCGGCGCGAGGCGATGTCGAGGAAGACCCCGCCGTGCGGCGAGCCCCGGCCGGCCTTGACCTCGTTGTTGATCGCCCGGGCGACCTCGTCGCGGGGGAGCAGCTCGGGCGGCCGGCGGTTGTTGGTCTTGTCGACGTACCAGCGGTCGGCCTCCTCCTCGGTCTCGGCCGTCTCCTTGCGGAAGTAGTCGGGGATGTAGTCGAACATGAAGCGGTTGCCGGCCGAGTTCTTCAGCACCCCGCCGTCACCGCGGACCGACTCGGTGACCAGGATGCCGCGCACCGACGGCGGCCAGACCATGCCGGTCGGGTGGAACTGCACGAACTCCATGTTGACCAGCGTCGCGCCGGCCTGCAGGGCCAGCGAGTGTCCGTCGCCGGTGTACTCCCAGGAGTTGGAGGTCACCTTGTAGGACTTGCCGATGCCGCCGGTGGCGAGCACGACCGAGGGCGCCCGCCAGGTCAGGAAGCGGCCGGACTCCCGCCAGTAGCCGAACGCCCCCGCGATGCTGCCGTCGTCGGCCGTCAGGAGTCGGGTGACCGTGCACTCCATGTAGACGTCGATGCCGAGTGCGACGGCACGCTGCTGCAGGGTGCGGATCAGCTCCAGTCCGGTGCGGTCACCGACGTGCGCGAGCCGCGCGAAGCGGTGGCCGCCGAAGTCGCGCTGGGAGATCAGACCCGCTGGGGTGCGGTCGAACAGCGCCCCCCAGTCTTCGAGCTCGCGCACCCGGTCCGGCGCCTCCTGCGCGTGCAGCTGGGCCATTCGCCAGTGGTTGAGCATCTTCCCGCCGCGCATGGTGTCGCGGAAGTGCACCTTCCACCCGTCCTCGGGGTAGACGTTGCCCATCGCCGCCGCGATGCCGCCTTCGGCCATGACGGTGTGCGCCTTGCCGAGCAGCGACTTGCAGATGACGGCGGTGCGGGCGCCGCGCTCGTGCGCCTCGATCGCCGCGCGCAGCCCGGCGCCTCCAGCTCCGATGACGACGACGTCGTAGTCGTGGCGTTCCAGGTCGGTCATCTAGAAGAACCTCGGGTCGTCGAAGGCACCGGTGGAAAGCAGCCGGACGTAGAAGTCGGTGAGGGCGACGAAGACCAGGCTCACCCAGGCGATCTGCATGTGCCGGGTGTTGAGCCGCGACACCAGCGTCCAGAACCGGTAGCGCAGCGGATGCCGGGAGAAGTGGGTCAGACGTCCCCCGACGATGTGCCGGCAGGAGTGGCAGGACAGGGAGTACAGCCACAGCAGCGCCGCGTTGGCCAGCAGGACAACGGTCCCGAGGCCCATGTGGAACCACTCGTCCTGGGCGTTGCGGAAGGCCACGACCGCGTCGTACGTCAGGATCACGTTAAAGACCAGGCCGAGGTAGAAGAAGTAGCGGTGGATGTTCTGGAAGACGAGTGGGAAGCGCGTCTCGCCGGTGTAGCTCGCGTGCGGCTCGGCGACGGCGCAGGCCGGCGGGGACAGCCAGAACGAGCGGTAGTAGGCCTTTCGGTAGTAGTAGCAGGTGAGCCGGAAGCCCAGCGGCACGATGAGGATGTAGAGCGCCGGGCTCAGGAACGACGGGCCGCCGAACAGCTTGGGGAACGTCCCGCCCTGGCACGCGTCGGTGAGGCACGGCGAGTAGAACGGCGAGATGTACGGCGCCGAGAAGTAGTTGGCGTTCTCGAAGGCTCGGACCGTCGAGTAGATGATGAACGCGACCAGCACGGCGACGGTGATCAGCGGCTGCAGCCACCACCGGTCGGTGCGCAGGGTGCGGGCGGCCAGCCGCGCGCGACCGGGTGCGCGCGTCCCGGCTGCGGGGCCGGATCCGGCGCCCGGACCGGTCCCGGCTGGGGCGGTGGTGGTCATGCGGAGCGAGGTCCCTTCCTCGAGCAGTGGTGCCGGTCGACGGGAACAGCATGCGGGATGGGCGGGCGCGGCCGACGGGTGGGGTCCGGTCGACGGGTGGGGTCAGCGGTCACGATGGCGGGAGCCGCCGAGCCCCTCGTCCGCCGCGTCCATCCAGAAGTCGTGGGCATAGGCCGAGTCGTCGATGACCTGCCGCTCCGGACCCTGGTCCGGAGCGGCAGGGACATGCCTGCCGCAGAGCAGGTCGACGTCCTCGGCAACCCGGTCCACGTCCGCGCGCAGCCGTCGTACGTCGACGGTGTCGCCGTAGTGGCGGGCCAGCACGGCGACGGTCCGCTCCAGCGCGGCGAGCTCGCGACGGGCCGCCTGGGTGTCGTCCTGGACCGCCATCCGCACCTCCCCGCCCGCGCCCCGCCAGCCCGGGACGGTCGCTGCGCAGTCAACCACCGCGAGGGCCCACGAGGGGAAGGACCGCCGCGCGCCGCTCCCGGTCCTGTCGGCCAGGCATGGGAGACTCGCCTCGGTCGACAGAGCCCGGCACGACCTGCACAGCACGACCTGACCAGCACAGCACGGCCCGGCTTCCCCTCGGACCGACGCTGCTCCACCTGGCGTTCCCGAAGGAGACTGCCGATGCCGGCGAGCAAGGCCGACTCGTTCGTGCACCTGCACGTGCACACCGAGTACTCCATGCTCGACGGCGCGGCCCGCCTGGACGACCTGTTCACCAAGGCGGCCGAGCTGGGGATGCCGGCCCTGGCCATGACCGACCACGGCAACGTCTTCGGGGCCTACGACTTCTGGAAGAAGGCCAGGGCCCACGGGATCAAGCCGATCATCGGCACCGAGGCCTACCTGGCGCCGGGCAGCCGCTTCGACCGGACGCGGGTGAAGTGGGGCGCCGGCGGCGAGGACGACGTCTCCGGTGGTGGCGCCTACACCCACATGACGATGCTGTCCACGAGCACCCGCGGCATGCAGGCGCTGTTCCGGCTCTCCTCCCTGGCCAGCCTGGAGGGCTACTACTACAAGCCGCGGATGGACAAGGAGCTGCTCGCCGAGCACGCCGTCGACATGATCGGCACGACCGGCTGCCCGTCCGGTGAGATCCAGACCTACCTGCGGATGGGTGCCTACGACAAGGCCAGGCGCAGCGCGGGCGAGTTCCGCGACATCTTCGGCCCCGGCAACTTCTACGTCGAGCTGATGGACCACGGCATCGGCATCGAGGCGCGGACGCAGAAGGACCTGCTGCGCCTGGCCAAGGAGCTCGACCTGCCGCTGCTCGCGACCAACGACCTGCACTACACCTCCGCCGAGGACGCCAAGGCCCACGAGGTCCTGCTGTGCGTCCAGTCCGGCAAGACCATGGCCGACCCGGGCCGCTTCAAGCTCGACGCCCAGGACTTCTACCTCAAGTCGCCGCACGAGATGCGCTCGCTGTGGCGCGAGCTGCCCGAGGCCTGCGACAACACGCTGCTGATCGCCGAGCGGTGCGAGACCTCGTTCACCGAGGGGGCCGACCTGATGCCCCGGGTCGACGTGCCCGCGGGCTACTCCGAGCAGACCTGGCTGCGTGAGCAGGTCCACGCGGGCCTGGTCCGGCGCTTCCCGGGCGGCGTCCCCGAGGCCCACCGGACCCAGGCCGACTATGAGGTCGACGTGATCTGCCAGATGGGGTTCCCGGGCTACTTCCTGGTCACCGCCGACCTGGTCCGCTACGCCCACGAGGCCGGCATCCGAGTGGGTCCGGGCCGCGGGTCGGCGGCCGGCTCGCTGGTCGCCTACGCCCTGGCCATCACCGAGCTCGACCCGATCCAGCACAAGCTGCTGTTCGAGCGGTTCCTCAACCCCGAGCGCATCTCGATGCCCGACATCGACCTCGACTTCGACGAGCGCCGCCGCGGCGACATGATCCGCTACGCCACCGAGAAGTACGGCGAGGAGCGGGTGAGCCAGATCATCACTTACGGCACCATCAAGGCCAAGCAGGCGGTCAAGGACTCCGCCCGGGTGCTCGGCCACCCGTTCGCCGTCGGCGACAAGATCACCAAGGCGATGCCGCCGGCCGTCATGGGCAAGGACATCCCGCTGGCCGGGATCTTCGACCCCAATCACAAGCGGTACGGCGAGGCCGGTGACTTCCGGGCCCTCTACGAGAGCGACGTCGACGCGCGTGCCGTCGTCGACACCGCCCGCGGGCTGGAGGGCCTCAAGCGGCAGTGGGGGGTGCACGCCGCCGGCGTGATCCTGTGCCGCGAGCCGCTGCTCGACGTCATACCGATCCAGCGCCGGGAGCAGGACGGCGCGATCATCACCCAGTTCGACATGGGTGCGTGCGAGGCGCTCGGCCTGCTCAAGATGGACTTCCTGGGCCTGCGCAACCTCACCGTCCTGGACGACTGCCTCAAGCACATCCAGGCCAACCGGGGCGAGACGGTCGTGCTGGAGCAGCTCGCGCTGGAGGACGTCCCGACGTACCAGCTGCTGGCGCGCGGCGACACCCTCGGGGTGTTCCAGCTGGACGGCGGGCCGATGCGCGCCCTGCTGCGCTCGATGCAGCCGACCGGCTTCGAGGACATCTCGGCGGTCATCGCGCTCTACCGCCCCGGTCCGATGGGCGCCAACGCCCACAACGAGTACGCCGACCGCAAGAACGGCCGCAAGCCGCGGGTGCCGATCCACCCCGAGCTGGCCGAGCCGCTGGCCGAGATCCTCGGCGAGACCTACGGCCTGATCGTCTACCAGGAGCAGGTGATGGCGATCGCCCAGCAGCTCGCCGGCTACACGCTGGGAGCCGCCGACCTGCTGCGTCGGGCCATGGGCAAGAAGAAGAAGGAGATCCTCGACAAGGAGTACGTCCCCTTCTCCGACGGCATGAAGGCAAACGGCTACTCCGCCCGGGCGATCAAGACGCTGTGGGACATCCTCGTCCCGTTCTCCGACTACGCCTTCAACCGGGCGCACACCGCCGGCTACGGCCTGGTCTCGTTCTGGACCGCCTACCTCAAGGCCAACTACCCGGCCGAGTACATGGCGGCCCTGCTCACCTCGGTGCGCGACGACAAGGACAAGAGCGCGCTCTACCTCGCCGAGTGCAGGCGTATGGGCATCAAGGTGCTGCCCCCTGACGTCAACGACTCCGACGCCGACTTCACCCCTCGCGGCACCGACATCCGCTTCGGCCTCGCCGCGATCCGCAACGTCGGTGCCAATGTCGTCGCCTCGCTCGAGGCCACCCGCGCGGCCAAGGGCCGGTTCGGCGACTTCAGCGACTTCCTGCGCAAGGTCGAGGCCGTCGCCTGCAACAAGAAGACGGTCGAGTCGCTGTGCAAGGCAGGCGCGTTCGACTCCCTCGGCCACACCCGCAAGGGTCTGGTGCACGTCCACCAGGAGGCGATCGACGCCTGCCTGGACACCAAGCGGGCCGAGGCGATCGGGCAGTTCGACCTGTTCGGGCTGGACGAGGCGCAGGACGCCGGCGCGCTCGGCGGTGTGTTCGACGTCGCCGTGCCGGTGGGGGAGTGGGACAAGGCGGTCCTGCTGGCCTACGAGCGCGAGATGCTCGGCCTCTACGTCTCGGACCACCCGCTGCTCGGCGTCGAGCACGTCATCGCCGCGGCGGTGGACTGCCCGGTGTCGGGCCTGGCCGACCGCGAAGACGGCTCCACCGTGGTCCTCGGCGGCATTCTGTCCAGCGTCACCCGCAAGGTCACCAAGAAGGGCGACTCCTGGGCGCTGGTCGTGCTGGAGGACCTCGAGGGCGCGGTCGAGGTGATGTTCTTCCCGGCCAGCTACCAGCTGGCGGCCGTGCAGCTGGTGGAGGACGCCGTCGTGCTGGTCCGCGGCCGCGTCGACCGCCGGGAGGACGCTCCCAAGATCATCGCGACTGAGCTGATCGTTCCCGACCTGTCCATCGGCCCCCGCGGCCCGGTGCTCGTCTCGATGCCGACGCCGCGCTGCACCCCGCCCGTGGTGGAGCGGTTCAAGGAGGTGCTCGCCAGCCATCCGGGCACCACCGAGGTGCACCTGCAGCTGGTCAACGCCGGCAGGACGACGGTCGTGCGCCTGGACGACCGGCTGCGGGTGACCGCGACCGCGGGGCTGTTCGCCGATCTCAAGGCCCTGCTGGGTCCCGGCTGCCTGCCCATCGCAGGCTGAGGTCTGCCGGCGTCGCCCTCACCCGGAAGTGTCGGTGCTGGTTGGCAAGCTCCCCCTATGACTGATTCTGCGCCCACGGTCGACGACCGGCATCCGGCCGAGGTGGTGACCGCCATGGTCGAGCAGGTGCTGGCGCTCGCCACGAGTTGGCCAGCCTGGGACGGCACCCCTGTCCAGGTTCCGGTCGAGGGCGAGCAGCCACGCACGTACGCCCCGCACAAGGCGGTGCGCCGGGTTGCGGACCATCGGGTGGACCACCTGGCCGAGCTCGAGGCGCGCCTCGCGGGGCGACCCACCGAGCCCGACGCGTGGCACGGCTCGATGGTCACGACCCCCGCGGACCTGGCCCGGTTCACCAGCGAGGACCTCGACGAGGCCCGGAGCCGACTGCGCCGCCTCGCCCAGATCTGGGATGTCCGGCTGCGGGCCCTGTCCGACGATCAGCTCGACACCGCCGACCAGGACGCTTGGACCGTGCGCCAGGTGGCCTTCCACGTCCTACGCCGACTCTGTGGGCACCCTGGTCTGACCGCTCTGTCCTGCCAAGCCGTCGGTCACCGGATCTGCTGCCCCACCTCGACGCGTCCGGGACGCAGGACGTCGGCATAGACCCCGAAGCACGCTGCGCGTCCGAGGTCACCGACGTCGGTCCGGTAGGACCGGGCGAGGGTGCCCAGCAGCGGCCCGTCGATGGCCTCCTCGGGCTCACCGCTGAGGCCGGGCACGATGCACCGAGGGGTGGGCAGCGACACCGCAAGCACGGTTTCTCCCAGGCAGAGCTGCGCGCCGGGCTCAGGGTCTTGGGGCAGGTCCAGGACCAGGTTCGGCCGGAAGCGGCTCGCTTCGACCGCCGGGCGGTGCAGCTGCGCGGCGAGCCGGGCCAGCGCTCCGGTCGTGACGAGGTGCACCGGGCCGTAGTCCAGGAAACGGCCGCCTGGCCGTGCCCCAACGACGTCGGTGACCAGCTCACTCCCAGGGGCCAGGCCTGCCATCCAGTCGGGCAGCAGCCCCGACTCAGCCGGTAGCTCGCGGTGCAGCCGAGCCTCCGGCGGCACGGCCTGGCTCAGACGCACGGCGCGCCCCAGGTACCGAGTGAGCGCGTCATCGGCTTCCTGAGAACCCGCCACGAGCTGCCGGCCGGCGACGGTCAGGATGCACCGGGTGGCGCAGCCGCCCTCCGCCAGGCGGGCCGAGACCTGCAGCAGCCGGCCCCACCGGCGCGGATGCTTGGCGCTGCCGACGGTGCCGTCCATCTGGTCCAGGCAGGCCCAGCACCTGTCCGCGCGCAGGCCGCCCTCGTCCACGTCCACCGCGTGCACGACCTCGCCGGCAGCACTCTTCAGGGGATACCGCACGATCGAGACGACCAGGCCCACACCTCCATCCTCAGACATGCGACCGTCCAACTTCATGAGCCGACGCTGGTACCTGGCCCGCAACGCCGCTGCCGCTCGGGCCGTATCGGCCCGGAGCTCGATCGTCGACTTGCGGGACAAGGCCGGCTCTCGGCACGATGCGCTCGTGTTGGTCGTCTTCGCCGGCCGGCCGGGGACCGGCAAGACGACGCTGGCGCGTCGGGTCGGGAGCCAGCTCAAGGCCGCGGTGCTCCGCATCGACGCGATCGAGACCGCGATCATCCGAAGCGGGCTGGCAACGCCTCCTGTCGGTCCGGTGGGCTACCTGGTCGCTGGCGAGGTCGCCGCCGGCTGCCTGGCAGTCGGCACCTCGGTCGTGGTGGACGCGGTCAACCCGGTCCCCGCGGCGCGCGAGGGCTGGCGAGGCGTGGCTGCCGCGGCGGGAGTGGCGCTGCGGGTCGTCGAGGTGAAGCTCGACGACGTACGGGAGCACCGCCGTCGGGTCGAGCAGCGGCAGAGCGATCTGGACGGACTGATCGTGCCGACCTGGGAGCGGGTGCGCGCCGCCGAGTATCAGCCGTGGGACGAGCAGCGCGACGGTGTCCGGCTCGTCGTCGACGGTGCCGACGCCGACGACGCCGTGGAGGAGATCCTGCGCTACGTCACGTCTCCGGTCGGGTCATGAGTGGGCACGAGCCGCTGGTCGGGGTGGGCAAGACCGCCCTGGGGGTGGCGCTCGTCCGTGCCCGGGAGAGCCGGCGACCGGACCGGCTGTTCGACGACCCGTACGCCGCGGCGTTCGTGACCGCCTCACCTGGCGCCTTCGCGCAGGTCTCGACGACGACCGGTGAACCTGGCGAACCGGAGGCCGGCGTCGGCGCGGCTTTCGCCTTTCACGCCGTCCTCCGGACGCGGTTCTTCGACGACTGCCTCCTGCAGGCCTGCAGAGAGGGGATCCGGCAGGTGGTGCTGCTGGCCGCGGGCCCGGTCTGGACCCGCAGGCCCCGACCGCCTGGCTGGCCGAGGGCCTGATGATCTACCTGTCCGCGACCGAGGCCGAGCAGCTGCTCAGCTCCATCGGCCGGCTGTCGGCCGCCGGCAGCCGGGTGGCCTTCGAGCACGGTTCCGCGCTCGACGCGGCCACGGCCGCCCGAGCCGCGGCCACACCTGGCATGGCTGACTACGCCTCGCTGTGGAAGGGCGGCCTCGGTCAGGACACCGCTCAGTGGCTCACCGAGCACGGGTGGTCGGTGAGGATGCACGACCGGGCCGCACTCGCCGGCTCCTACGGCCGCGCCCTCCCCGGCTCCTCCGCCGGCGCCTTCCTCACCGCCATCCGAGGTCAGCAGCACAACGTCGCCACGCACGACGATCTCTGACCGGGGCTCCCACCCCTCACGTCGAGCAGGATGATCGTGTGAAGCGGCATGAGCAGGAGAGCCTGGACGAGCTCCTGGCGGCGTGGCATGCCGAGTCGCCGGTGCCCGACGACGTGCAGCAGCAGGTCGAGGCAGAGCTGGACGACGTCGGTCTGACCGCCCCCGCCCAGCGAAGCTCAAGGATCGCTCGGTGACGACGCCAGCAACGTGGGACTCACTCTTGACACGGGAGCCCTTCTGGCTCTTGATCATCCGAGCAGGGCCGTCGTCATGCAGGCCCGGTTGGACGAGGCGCGGCGGCGCGGCGGGGCGATGTGCGTTCCCGGCGAAGTCGTTTCACAGGCATGGCGCCGGCGGTGCCTGGGCTGCTGCTCAGTGATGGATCGTCGTCCCCCTGTCGAAGCGCTTGGAGGTCACCATGGCCGAAGTCGTCCTGTTCCATCACGCCCAGGGCCTCACGCCGGGCGTCATCGGATTCGCTGAGCAGCTGCGGGCCGAGGGGCACACGGTGCACGCTCCCGACCTGTTCGAGGGCCGGATCTTCCAGACCCTCGAGAAGGGCATCGCCCATGCCGAGCAGATCAGCTTCGGCGAGGTGATCGAGCGCGGCGTCCATGCGGCCCAGGCGCTGCCCGCCGAGCTGGTGTACGCCGGCTTCTCCCTCGGCGTGCTGCCCGCGCAGAAGCTCGCGCAGACGCGCGCCGGCGCACGGGGCGCGCTGCTGTTCTACTCCTGCGTGCCGGTCTCGGAGTTCGGCTCGTCCTGGCCTGACGGCGTACCGGTGCAGGTGCACGGGATGGACGCGGACCCGATCTTCGTCGGCGAAGGCGACATCGACGCTGCCCGGGCGCTCGTCGACGAGGCGGACGACGCCGAGCTGTTCCTCTACCCCGGCGACCAGCACTACTTCGCCGACAGCTCACTGCCGTCCTACGACGCGGAGGCAACCACCCTGCTGCTGGACCGCACGCTGACGTTTCTTCGGTCCCTCTGAGTGAGGGGAGCCGCTCAGCCGGGGGCGGCGTTGACGGGAGGAGCCCACCCCGGCCGCGGGACCAGGCAGAAGGGATGGCCCGCCGGGTCGGCGTACACCTGCTTTGCCTCGGACAAGAGCCGTCCGCCGAGCTGGACGACCAGGGGCGCGGCGACGGCGACGTCGTCGACCATGACGTCGAAGTGCACCTGCTGCGGCCGCTCGGGGTCTGGCCATCGGGGCGGCTCGTGGTCAGGGGCCAGCTGGAAGGCCAGGCCGGACGTCGTCTCGCTCGCCGCGACCACCACCCAGTCCGCTGAGCTGTAGGTCACCGGCAGGCCCAGGAGCTCGGAGTAGAACGCCGCCAGTGCCGGCGGTTCGCGGCAGTCGACGACGACGTGGTGCAGACGACCGATCACGGCTCTGATCCTGCTTCCTCCTGCCGCGTCGGTCCAGCAGGCAGCGGCAGGTACGGCGTCACCCACCGCGGAGCGGCTACGCCCCCCGGCCCTGGCGACGGCCCGGGGATGCGCCCTCGCTACGGTCGCGCTGTGAACCTCCCGACCACCAGGGCCAGCGCCTTCCTGGCGCTGCACGTGCCGGGCCGGCCGCTGCTCATGCCCAACCCGTGGGACGCCGGAACGGCCAGGCTGCTCGCGGCGCTGGGGTTCGCGGCGCTGGCGACGACCAGCAGCGGTCACGCGGCGACGCTCGGCCGGGTGGACGGCTCGGTCGACAGGGACGAGGCCCTCGCGCATGCCGCCGAGATGGTCGCGGCAGTGGCGATCCCGGTGTCCGCCGATTTGGAGAGCGGCTTCGCCGACGCCCCGGACGGCGTCTTCGCGACGGTCACCAGCGCCGTGGCGGTCGGGCTCGCCGGCTGCTCGGTCGAGGACGCGACCGGCGACGCGAAGGCACCGATCCACGAGATCGCGGTGGCCGCCGAGCGGGTGGCCGCAGCCGCGCAGGCGGCGCACGCCGCCCCCGGGCTGGTGCTGACGGCGCGGGCGGAGAACTTCCTGCACGGCAGGCCCGACCTCGCCGACACGATCGCGCGGCTGCAGGCCTACCAGGAGGCAGGCGCCGACGTGCTCTACGCCCCGGGCCTCGTCGACCTCGACGACATCCGCCGCGTGACCGCCGCCGTCGACCGCCCGGTCAACGTGCTGGTGCGCCCCGGCATGGCCCCGGTGGCCGCACTCGCGCAGGCAGGGGTGGCCCGCATCTCGGTTGGCGGGGCCTTCAGCCAGGTCGCGCTCGCGGCACTGACCCGGGCCGGTCGGGAGCTGCTGGAGCACGGCACCTACGGCTTCCTGGATCTCGCCGCCGAGGGCCGCGACATGGCGGCGACGGCCTTCAGCGCCAGCCCCGACCGCCGCTAGGCCGGCCGCAGGTCAGACCGCTGCTGCTCCGGCGCGTCGGGTCGAGGCCGTCGCGGGGGAGCCCGGCGAGGACTGCTCGTGGTAGTCCTCCTCGACGTTGACCGCCCACACGTCGTGGGCTGTCCCGTCCGCGATGTTCTGCACGGTCAGCTGGGCCGTGAGCATCGAGTGGTCCTGGTTGTTGTAGCGGAACATCCCGTTGCGGCCCACCGGGTGCAGGTTGGGGACGTTCGCCTCCAACCAGCGGCGCATGATCTCGACGTTGCGTTTGTAGCCGCTGTCGTAGAACGGATAGGCCTTCGGCATCCGTACGACGAAGCCGCGCTCGACCTGGTCCGGCCCGACCAGGCCGAGGTGGTCCAGCTCGTGCTCGGCCTGTGCGACCAGGGCGTCGTCCGAGCGGTTCCAGGTGTCGTCGCCGACCTGCACGAAGAACTCAAGTCCCAGGCAGGTCTTGCCTTCTTTCACCAGGTACGGCGACCAGGAGCCGAAGTTCTGGATGCGACCCACCTGCACCTCGGGGGAGTGGATGTAGATCCAGTTGTCGGGGAAGCCTGCGCTCTCCGGAACGACGAGGGCGACGGTGAGGAAGTCGCGGTACCGCAGCGCATCTGCCGCGGCCAGCACCTCGGCCGGCGGCGGCGGGTCGAGCGCGCGCACCAGCGAGGAGAAGGGCATGGAGGAGATGACCTCGTCCGCGGCGTACAGGTGCTCGGTTCCGATGTCGGTGCGGCGACCGTCCGGCGCACCCGCACCGGCGCCGTACCCACCCGTCACCACGGTGCGTACGCCGGTGGCGCCACTGCCCGGCGCCCAGTGCACGGTCCGCACCTTCTCCTCGAGCTGGATGGTTCCGCCCGCCTCGGTGATCTTGCGTGCGGCCGTCTCCCACATCATTCCCGGTCCGTACTTGGGGTACTGGAACTCCTCGATGAGCGAGGTGATGTCCTTCTGGTTGCGCTTGGGCAGCAGGGCGTTCAGGACCGCGTTGACCAGCGAGAGGTTCTTGATGCGCTGCGCCGCGAAGTCAGCCGGCAGCTTGCTCACCGGGACACCCCACAGCTTCTCGTTGTAGGTCTGGAAGAAGTGCTCGTACAGCCGCCGGCCGAAGCGGGCCACGATCCAGCCTTCGAGCGTCGTCTGGTCCCGGGGCGGCCGCACGCGCGACCAGCCGTATGACAGCACGCACCGGACCGCCTCGGGCAGGCCGAGGTTGCGCAGGGCGTTGGCGGCCTTGAGCGGGTAGTCGTAGAGCTTGCCGCGGTAGAAGATGCGGCTCATGCGGGGACGGAGCAGGAAGTCCTCGTCCGGCAGGATCTCGTGCCAGAGCGCCTCGACCTCGGGGACCTTGGTGAAGAACCGGTGGCCGCCGATGTCGAAGCGCCAGCCCTCCCGTTCGGCGGTGCGGCTGATGCCCCCGACCATGGCGTCGCCTTCCAGCACGGTCACGGGCAGCCGCCGCCGGACCAGCTCGAAGGCAGCGGTCAGCCCCGCGGGGCCGGCGCCGATGACCACGACCTGCGGGCCGCTGGCCGGCTCCGCGCCCACGTGCCGTCCCCGCTCTCGTCGGTTCTGTGACCTGGTCGACCGCGTCCAACCTTCTGGACATTTCCGTCCAACGTAGCCTAGGCAGATGACCGCCGGCGCGACCGACTCAGCGCGGACGTCGCCGGTGCGCGGGCTCTCCGCCAAGCGTCAGGCCATCATGGAAACGGCACTCGCCGTGTTCGTGCGCCAGGGCTACTCCGCCACCAGCCTCGAGGACATCGCCAGCGCGACGCCGGTGTCTCGGCAGACCGTGTACAACCACTTCGGGGACAAGGAGAGCCTGTTCCTCGCCGTCGTCGACCGGGAGCTGGTCGCAACGCTCGACGCGCTGCGGGAGGCGACAGGCAGCTTCCCCGGACCGCCGGTCGACGCCGAGGACTACCTGCTCGCGCTCGCCAGGCGGGTCACCCAGACCTTCCTCAGTCCGCGGACTGCTGCGCTCCGCCTGCTCGTCCAGTCCGAGGCCCCCCGCCACCCTCGCCTGCTCGAGCTGTGGCGGGAACGGGCCGCCACGCCGGTCTGGGCCGCCCTCGTCGGGCACCTCGCCCGGCTCGCGCAGTCCGGAGCGCTGCGGATCGAGGACCCGATCCGCGCCGCCGGTCAGTTCGTCACGCTGGTCACCGGCACTGTCTGGCAGATGACCGAGCTCGGCACCTTCGCCACCTCCGACCCCACCACGGTCGACCCCGAGGAGCTGGACGCGGCGGTCCGCGCCAACGTCGGCCTGTTCGTGCGGGGCTACCCACCGGCCGCCTGAGGCCGAGTTCTCGGCGGGGGACGGCTGCGACAGGGCAGGCTGGGAGCATGGATGCCCTCACGCTGTGCGCCGGGACGCTCGAGGTCGAGCACCCCGACCAGGTCTTGCTCGACTACCTCGACGTCCGCAACGGATATGCCTTCCCGGCGTACGACCGGCTTGTGACCAACGGCAGCGCCGAGCTCGTGGACGGCGACCTGCTCGCCCCGATCCTGCTCGGTGCGCACGTCGACGCCGGCCGGTTCGGGCTGCTGCGCGAGATGCTCCCCGCGTTGGACGCCGTCGCCGACCTGCCCCACGTCGCCCTGCAGGACGCAGACACCGACCACATCGTCTGCGTGGCAGGGCTCTTTGGCGTGCTGGACGAGCCGCGGTACGCCGGCCGGGGCGTGCGGGGCACCATCTTGTCCAAGGTGCTGCACCGCAAGCGGCCGGACCTGGTGCCGCTCTACGACTCGCGCATCTTCGAGGCCTACACCGCCCCCGGGGTGCTGCCGCGCTCCACCGACCTGTCCTGGGGCGAGTTCATGGCGGCGTTGTGCACGCAGATGTGCCAGGACCTGCGGACCAACGCCGCGCAGTTCACCGAGCTGCAGGAGATCTGTGAGCGGGCGGTCACGCCGCTGCGGACGCTCGACATCCTGGTCTGGCGTACGGCCGACAGCTGGCACTAGCAAGGTCGTCGTGTCCCGATGCCCGTATCGAAGCGTGCGCCGGCGGGCACGATGACCGTCCGGCGCACGGCGGAACTGCGCGCCGGGGGAGTCGGAGCGCCTACTGCGGCGGCGCCGGATCAGGGTCGGTGGGCGTCGGGGCTGGTGGCGTCGGGGCGGGTGGCAGCGGGGCCGGCTCGACTGGGGTGATCGGGTCCGGCGGCAGCGGGTCGGGTTCCGGGAAGGGCGTCGGGAGCGTCATGAGAACCTCCGTCGAGTGCGGCGCTGAGAGTGAGTCTGCGGCTCGGGCGGGCGTACCACCACTGCTTCCTGGCGTCGCTGCGGGCGGCCGCCCCGCCGGGATGTGGTGATCTTGGGGCCGGGCTCAGCCTGCATGATCGCCACAGCCGGCCGTCAGGACCGGCCCACCGGGCACGGGCAGGTCGGACCCTCAGTCGCAGCCGCAGACCCCGCTGGGTGAGCGCACCTGGAAGCAGTCCGGACAGGTGGCCGAGCGGATCCGCGCCGTCTCGGCGGCCGCCTCCGCCGCCAGCGTGCCGGCTCGCGTGGCCGCCGCCTTGGCCGAGCGCTGGCGCGCCTTCTGCTCGGTCGCGGCCTGCTCGGCGGTCCGCGCTGCCGCCGTCCTGATGGTCTCCGCGTGCTCGGACTCGAAGCGCCGCTGCCGGACGGTGTCGGGCACGTAGTCCAGGGTCTGCCGGCACAGCTCGAGCGCGACGTCGAGCGGGACCTCCAGGGCGACGGCCTCGACCGCGTCCCCCGGCACGAGGTCCGGGTCCGCGGAGACGAGGAGGTCCACCCGCGCGACGGCCGCTGCGACGTCGGCCCGGACCTGCGCGGGCAGGTCCTCGGTCACCTCACCGGACTGGCTCACTGACCTCTCCTCCCGTCCCAAGCTGCACGTGACGATGACGCCAGTCTTGCAGCCTCGGCGCCCGGCGCAGGAGGGGCAGCGACAGCGAGGCACCGCTGAGCGGGGCGGCACCTGCCTGATCCGGAGGTTCTGGAGCGCCCGTCCCCGTCGGATCCGCGCAGGTGGGGCGTCGGCGTACGCTCGCAGACCAGTCACAGCGATCCGCGGCAGTGCGCCGCCGAAGGGGCGAGGACGTCCGTCATGGGGGCCGGCAGCGGCAGCGCGCCGCCTCCCGTCCAGGCCCCGCCCACACCGGCCGCCGCCGAGTCGGCCGTCTCCGCCGTCGAGGTGCGCGGGCTCACCCGGCGGCACCGGGGTCGTCGGGGCAGCCCCGACGTCCTCGCCAACGACGACATCAGCCTCACGGTCGGCCGGGGTGAGGTGTTCGGCCTGCTGGGGCCCAACGGCGCCGGCAAGACCACGCTCGTGCGCCAGCTCGTCGGAGTGCTCGCGCCCGACGCCGGGAGCGTCCGCCTGCTCGGGCACGACGGGCGGGAGGCCGCCCGGCTCGTGGCCTACCTCGCGCAGGAGGAGCCGGCCCTGGCCGAGCTGCCGGTCGCTCTCGCCGTCGAGACCACCGGCCGGCTGCGTGGCCTGCGCCGGGCGCCGGCCCGCGCGGCCACCGCCGACCTGCTCGAGGAGCTCGGGCTGACCGACCTGGCGCGCCGGCCGCTCACGACCCTGTCCGGCGGTCAGCGCCGGCTGGCCCAGCTCGCGACGGCCCTCGTCGGCGAGCGCCCGCTGCTGGTGCTCGACGAGCCCACGACCGGGCTCGACCCGCTGGCCCGCCGCACCGTCTGGGCGGCCCTGGCGCGGCGCCGCCCCCACACCACCGTCGTGCTCGTCACGCACAACGTCCTCGAGGCGGAGACGGTGCTGGACCGGGTCGCGGTGCTCGCCGCCGGCCGGCTGATCGCCTGCGACACGCCGGGCCGGCTCAAGGCGCTGGTCGGCGACGAGGTCCGGCTCGACCTGGTCTGGCGCAGCGAACCGCCGCGGGACGACGCCACCGTCGCCGAGCTGGCGGCGCGGGCGGTCGTCGACGGCCGGCGCTGGCGGGTCCGGCTGCCGCAGCCCGACGCCCGGGCGGCGCTCGGCCGGCTCACTGGCGGACCGGCGTTCGCCGCCCTGGACGACTTCACGCTGTCCACCCCGACCCTGGAGGACGTCTACCTCGCGCTCGGGGGCGTCGGCAGCGACCTGGAGCGCGCGTGACGGTCCCGCTCGCCGCGGCGCCCGGGCCCTTCGCGGCCCTGTCCGCGGTGTACGCCGGCCAGGTGTCGCGGGCCAGGGCGGCCCGCGGACCGCTGCTGTTCGTCGCCACCCTCCAGTCGGTCGGCATCCTGCTGCTGCTGCGCGGCGTGGTCGACGAGGGCAGCCCCGCGACGAGCCGTCAGGTCGTCGCCGGCTGCACGGTGCTGGTCGTCGCGTTCGTCGCGCTCAACCTGCTCGCCCAGCGCTTCGGCATGCTCAAGGGGACCGGCGCGCTCGACCACTACGCCGCACTGCCGGTGCCGGGTGCCGCGGTCGTGCTCGGCACCGCCGCGTCGTACGCCACGTTCACGGTGCCCGGGGCGGTCGTGACCGCGGTGTTCGGCTGCGTGCTCTACGGCCTGCCGGTCGGTCCCCTGTGGGTGCTGCTGCTCGTGCTCCCGCTCGCCGGCGCGAGCCTGGCCGGGCTCGGCGCGCTGCTCGGCCTGCTGCTGCCCCGCCAGGAGCTGGCCACGGTCGCCGGCCAGCTCGGCATGTCGCTGGTGCTCTTCCTCGGGATCATCCCGCCGGACCGGCTGCCGCTGCCGCTGCGCCTGCTCCGGGCGCTGGTGCCGAGCACCTACGCCGCCGATGCGCTCGCCGACGCGCTCGGCCGGCACGCCTCCCTCGGTCGGGTCGCGGCCGACCTGGCCGTCTGCGCGGCGGTCGCGGTCGCCGCGCTCGCGCTGGCCTCGGCTGCCTTCGCCCGCGCGGTGCACCGGTGAGCGGGCAGGATGCCCGGGTGACCGACCCCCCGCCGGCGCCGGCAGCGGGTCGGCCCTGGGCCGCACCGGACCGGCCGGCCGGCCTCCCTCTCACCCGGACCCCCTTCGGGGAGCCGGCTTCCCCGGTCGCGCGCCCCTCCACCCTGCGCAGGGACGCAGTGGCCGGCCTGGTCACCGCGGTCGTCTCGGTGCTGCTGGGCGCGCCGGTCGGTCTGCTCTGGCCGCTGGTCGCTCCGCATGCCCAGGTCACGGTGCTCGGACCGGGGCAGGCCGGCTACGTCAACCCCGAGGGCAAGGACTTCATCGGTGCCGACGGCAGCTTCCTGCTGCTGGGGCTCGTGGTCGGCGCCGTCGTCGGCCTGCTGGCCTGGTGGCTGGGCCGCCGCCACGGCCCGGCGATGGTGCTCGGTCTGCTCGCCGGTGGGCTGCTCGCGGCGTACGTCGCGAGCCGGGTCGGCGCCCGGGTGGGTCGCGAGCACTTCCTCGCGGTGGTCGAGGCGGGCCGGCCGGCGACCGTGCGCTCGAGCCTGCGGCTGCTGGCCACCGAGAGCGTGGTCGGCTGGCCGGTGGGTGCGCTCCTCGGGTTTGCCGTCCCCGCGCTGGTGTCGAAGGACGACCTGTCCTAGTTGGGGCTCATCGGGGTCCGGGTGAGCTCGGGAGCCGGGGCCGACGTGAGCGTGCGGAGCAGCGTGGCCTCGCGCCGCAGCAGCCGCAGCTCGGCGCGCAGCCGGCTCGCGACGTCCGGCTCGGCGAGCAGCGCCTGGCGGTCCTCCAGGTCGACGACGACGGTGGCGGCGACCAGATAGCTCAGCACCAACGGCTCGCCAGGCAGCTCCGGCACCTGCACCTCCGGAAAGGTGTCGCCCTGGGCCTGCCCGAGCGCCGCCAGATAGTCACCGAAGGCGGCCCGCACCGCCCGGTCGAGCAGCGCCGTCTCGTCGGTGTCCCCGGGGCCGTCCGGCAGCAGGTCGACCGCGCCGGTCAGGTAGGGCGCTCCGCCGGTCAGGCCGCTCAGCCGGAACCGCTCCGCGCCGGTGGTGATCACGTCGAACCGGCCGTCGTCGTACGGCTCGACGCGGCGCACCCGGGCCACGCAGCCCACCTCGTGCAGCGCGGTGACGCCGTCGGCACCGACCTCCCGGCCCTGCCGGATCGCCACCACCCCGAAGCGCCGCTCGTCCTCGGGCAGCGCGAGCAGCTCCTGCACCAGGACGCGGTAGCGCTCCTCGAAGACGTGCAGTGGCAGCAGCAGCCCCGGGAACAGCACGAGGCCGAGGGGGAACAGCGGCAGCCGGTCCGACACGACCGGAGCGTACGGCGCGCACCGCCATCGCGTCGCGGCCGAGCCGCTGCCGGACCGCCGGTAGCCTGACCCGGCGCCCGCACCCGCGCCCGCAACCGAGGAGAAGTCCCGTGCCGACCCGCATCGACCTGCGCGGTCGCCGGCACGAGGACCCGCTGCCGCTGCTGCCACGCGCCGCGCTGGACATCGACGCGGCGCTCGAGCAGGTCCGGCCGATCGTCGAGGACGTGCGCGACCGCGGGCTGACGGCGGTCCGGGCGGCGACGGCCCGTTTCGACGGCGTCGAGCTGGACGAGCCGCGCGTCCCCGGCCAGGCGTTGCGGATGGCGCTCGACCGGCTCGACCCGGCGCTGCGGGCGGCGCTGGAGGAGGCGGTGCAGCGCTGCCGGCGGGTGGCGACGGCGCAGCTGCGCGAGGACGTCCTCATCGACGTGGCCGAGGGCGCCTCCGTGCGCGAGCGCTGGGTCCCGGTCGGGCGCGTCGGGCTGTACGTCCCGGGCGGCCTGGTGCCCTATCCGAGCAGCGTGGTCATGAACGTCGTCCCCGCCCAGGTCGCCGGGGTGGGCAGCCTGGCCGTGGCCAGCCCGCCCCGGGCCGAGTTCGACGGCCGGCCCCACCCGACGGTGCTCGCGGCCTGCGCGCTGCTCGGCGTCGAGGAGGTCTACGCCGTCGGGGGCGCGCAGGCGGTCGCGATGTTCGCCTACGGCGTGGAAGGGATCGCGCGCGCCGACCTCGTCACCGGGCCGGGCAACGTCTACGTGGCGGCGGCGAAGCGGCTCGTCGCCGGCCGCGTCGGGATCGACTCGGAGGCCGGACCGACCGAGATCGCGATCCTCGCCGACGAGACGGCGGTGCCCGCCCACGTCGCGGCGGACCTGGTCGCGCAGGCCGAGCACGACCCGCTCGCCGCCTGCCTGCTGGTCACGTCCAGTCCGGACCTGGTGACGGCCGTCGACGACGAGCTGGGCCGTCAGGTCGCGTCCACCCACCACCGCGAGCGGGTCGAGGCCGCGCTGGCCGGCCAGTCGGCGTACGTCCTCGTCGACGACCTCGACCAGGGGCTGGACGTCGTGCAGGCCTGGGCCCCCGAGCACCTGGAGGTGGTGACCAGGGACGCGACCGAGCGGGCGCTCCGGGTCCACAACGCCGGTGCGGTCTTCGTCGGCGGCCACACGCCGGTCAGCCTCGGCGACTACCTCGCCGGGTCCAACCACGTGCTCCCGACGGGCGGCACGGCGCGCTTCGCCAGCGGACTGTCGGCCGAGTCCTTCCTGCGCCGACTGTCGGTGGTGACCTACACCTCCCGGGCGCTGACAGCGGTCACGCGGCACGTCACCGCGCTCGGCGGCGCCGAGGACCTGCGCGCCCACGTCGAGGCCGTGCAGGTCCGCTCCCGGTGACCGGCCTGCCGGTCCGGGATGAGCTCAGGGGCAAGGTGCCGTACGGCGCACCGCAGCTGCCCGCGGCGCTCCGGCTCAACGTCAACGAGAACCCGCACGCGCCCTCGCCCGCGCTGGTGGCCGACCTGCAGCGCGCCCTCGGGCTGGCCGCGGCGACGCTGAACCGCTACCCGGACCGGGAGGCGCTGGCGCTGCGCTCAGAGCTGGCCGCCTACCTGTCCGGCTGCACCGGTGTGGCCCTGGCCCCCGAGCAGGTGTGGGCGGCCAACGGCTCCAACGAGGTGCTGCAGCAGGTCCTGCAGGCCTTCGGCGGCCCCGGCCGGCGGGCGCTCGGCTTCGAGCCGTCGTACTCCATGCACCCCCTGCTGGCGACCGGGACGGCGACCGGCTGGGTCTCCGCACGGAGGGCGCCGGACTTCACGCTGGGGGTGGAGGCGGCCGTCGACGCCGTCCGCCGGCACCGTCCCGACGTCGTCTTCCTCACCACGCCCAACAACCCGACCGGCACCAGCACGCCGCTGGACGTCGTCGCCGCGGTCTGCGAGGCGGCGCCCGGGATCGTCGTCGTCGACGAGGCGTACGCCGAGTTCGCGCAGGCGCCGTCGGCCGTGGCGCTGCTCGCGCGGTTCCCCTGGCTGCTGGTGAGCCGCACGATGAGCAAGGCGTTCGCGCTGGCCGGCGCCCGCGTCGGCTACCTGGCGGCCTCCGCCGAAGCCGTGGACGCACTCCGCCTGGTCCGCCTGCCCTACCACCTGTCGGCGCTGACCCAGGCGGCCGCGCGCACCGCGCTCGCCCACGCCGAGGAGCTGCTCGGCACGGTGGAGGCGGTCAAGGCGCAGCGGGACCGCATGGTGCGGGGGATCGAGGAGCTGGGCCTGGCGGTGGTGCCGACCGACGCCAACTTCCTGCTCTTCGGGCCGTTGCAGGACCCGCCGGCGACGTGGCAGGCGCTGCTCGACCGCGGCGTGCTCGTGCGCGACGTGTCCGCCGGTCCGGGGCTGGCCGGCTGGCTGCGGGTCAACGCCGGCACCGAGGTCGAAACCACCGGGTTCCTGACCGCGCTCGCTAGCGTGCTGGCATGAGCCGGACAGCGCTGGTGGAGCGCCGGACCAAGGAGTCCGACGTCCGCGTCGAGCTGGATCTCGACGGCTCCGGCGCGGGGTCCTGCGACACCGGCGTGCCGTTCTTCGACCACATGGTCGGCCAGCTCGGGCGGCACGGCGGCTTCGACCTGACCGTCCTCACCCGAGGCGACCTGCACGTCGACGCCCACCACACCGTCGAGGACACCTCCCTCGCCCTCGGCGCGGCGCTGCGGCAGGCGCTCGGGGACAAGGAGGGCGTACGCCGGTTCGGCGACGCGCTGGTGCCGCTGGACGAGTGCGCCGTGCAGGCCGCCGTCGACCTGTCCGGCCGGCCCTACCTGGTGCACGAGGAGCCGGAGCTGGTCGAGCTGATCGGCTCCTACGACACGACGCTGACCCGCCACATCTGGGAGAGCCTGGTCGCGACGTCGGGCATCTGCCTGCACGTGCGGGTGCTGTCCGGCCGCAACGCCCACCACGTCGTCGAGGCGCAGTTCAAGGCGGTCGCGAGGGCGCTGCGGGACGCCGTCGCTCTCGACCCACGGGTGCGCGGGGTCCCGAGCACCAAGGGCGTGCTGTGAGCACCGGAGCGCTGTGAGCACCGTCCTGGTCGTGCTCTACCTGCTGTTCCTCGCCGGCGCCTTCACCGGCTGCGCCACGTTCTGGCGCAGCGTGTGGCTGCGCCACCACGAGGCTGCCGAGCCGGTCCCCGACGTACCCCTCGAGGACCGCTGGTGAGCCGGGTCGTGGTGCTCGACTACGGCTCGGGCAACCTGCGCTCGGCCGAGCGGGCCCTGGCCCGGGTGGGGGCCGAGGTGAGCGTGACCGCCGACCTCGCGGCCGCCCGGGACGCCGACGGGCTGGTCGTGCCGGGGGTCGGGGCCTTCGCGGCGTGCATGGCCGGCATCGACGGCGTGGGCGGGGGACCGGTGGTGCGCGAGCGGCTCGCCGCCGGGCGGCCGGTGCTCGGCATCTGCGTCGGCATGCAGGTGCTGTTCGAGTGCGGCGTCGAGCACGGCGACCTCACGCCCGGGTTGGGGGTCCTGCCGGGCGAGGTCACCCGCCTGCACGCCGACGTCGTACCGCACATGGGCTGGAACACCGTCGACGTGCCCGCGGGCAGCGCGCTGCTCGCCGGGCTCGGGACCGAGCGGTTCTACTTCGTGCACTCCTACGCCGCCCGCGAGGTGCCGGGCGCGATCACCACCACGGCCGAGCACGGCGAGCGCTTCGCCGCGGCGGTCGAGCGCGGGCCGCTGTCGGCCACCCAGTTCCACCCGGAGAAGAGCGGGGACGCAGGGGCGGCGCTGCTGGAGAACTGGCTGGGCCAGCTGTGAGTCCGGGCCTGGTCCTGCTGCCCGCCGTCGACGTGGCGGACGGGCGGGCGGTCCGGCTCGTCCAGGGCGAGGCCGGGTCGGAGACCTCCTACGGCGACCCGGTGGAGGCGGCGCTGCAGTGGCAGCGCGACGGGGCGCTGTGGGTGCACCTGGTCGACCTCGACGCGGCGTTCGGCCGCGGCTCCAACCGGGAGCTGCTCGCCGAGGTGGTCGGCCGGCTCGACGTGCGGGTCGAGCTCAGCGGCGGCATCCGGGACGACGCGACCCTGGCGACGGCGCTGGGCACCGGCTGCGCGCGGGTCAACCTCGGCACGGCCGCGCTGGAGACGCCGCACTGGTGTGCCGCGGCGATCGCCCGGCACGGCGACCGGGTCGCGGTCGGGCTCGACGTCCGCGGCACCACCCTGGCGGGGCGCGGCTGGACCCGCGAGGGCGGCGAGCTGTTCGAGGTGCTGGCCCGGCTGGACGACGAGGGCTGTGCGCGCTACGTCGTCACCGACGTACGCCGGGACGGCACGCTGACCGGTCCCAACCTGGACCTGCTGACCGCGGTATGTGCCGCGACCGACCGCCCGGTGGTGGCGAGCGGCGGGGTGTCCTCGCTGGCGGACCTGAGGGCGCTCGCGACTGTGCCCGGAGTCGAGGGTGCGATCGTCGGGAAGGCGCTGTACGCCGGCGCTTTCACGCTGCCCGAGGCCCTCGCCGCCGTCGCTCAGGCGGCGACCCGCTTGGAGTAGGAGGCGAGCACTTCGTCCGCGAGGTCGAGGTAGGCAAGCGCGACCGGGGTGGAGGGGTTGGTCAGCACGACCGGGCGCTTGGCGAGGGTGGAGCTCGGCACCCGGCGCGACAGCGGGATGCGGGTGTCGAGCACCCGCAGGTCGGTGCCCTCGAGCGCGCCGAGGACCTCCTTGGCGGCCCGCCCCTGGCGGTCCCACAGCGAGCACGCCACCCCGACCAGCTCGGCGTCGGTGTTCTCGAACGCGCGGTGCTGGCGCAGGAAGGCCGACACCCGGGCCGCGCCGAGCGCCGAGCCGGGGTCGCTGGTGAACACCGTCAGCACCGCGTCGGCCGCGCAGACGGCGGCGAGGGTCAGGTTGCCGAGGTCGCCGTGGGTGTCGAGCAAGACGTGGTCGTAGCCGGCGAGCAGCGGTCGCAGCACCCGCCGGATGCTGCTGGTGAGGCCGCCCTGGGCGGCGAGCCTCAGCCCGGCGGCCTCCAGCGAGGGGTGCGAGGGCAGCAGGTCCACCCCTGGTGCGACGTCGCGGCGCAGCACCTGGCGCACGTCCGCCTGGGCGTCGGCCTCGCTGTCCGCCAGCAGGCCGGCCAACGAGTCCGCGGGACCCGCGGCCACCACCCCGAACGCACGACCGAGGCTGTCCTGCGGGTCGGCGTCCACGGCCAGGGTGCGTCCGCGGGCGCCGAGGACCGCCGCGAGGTTGGCGGCCATGGTCGTCTTGCCCACACCGCCCTTTGACGAGCAGACCGCCAGCCTCATGCCGCCAGTCTGGCAGGTCTTGCCGGGCGGGTGCGGGCCGCCACGCGCCCCGTCGTGACGCTCACCCCGGCCGAGCCGAGCGCGACCGGCAGCACCCACCACAGGCCTCCGGCGGTCACCACCACCAGCGCCGTCACGAAGCTGACGTAGGACCCGAGCACCAGCTGCACGTGCATAGCCAGCCACCCCGGACGGCGCCGCCGTCGTACGACGACACCGGCCGCCGCGCTGGCCTCGGTCGCCACCGCGATGACGGCGAACCCCCAGAGGGACAGGTTCAGCGCGACCAGGCCGAGCGCCGAGGCGCACAGCACCGCGCAGCACACCTGGTAGGCCCAGCCGGCGGTGGTGTGCAGCCCCCGGTGCTTGCCGGCGGCCATCGCGACCGGCCCGGCCAGCAGCCCGACGCTGCCGGCCGCGATGTGAAGGACGAGAAGCACCGAGTGGACCATGAGAGCCTCCGTGCGGGCGTCCACCGTGGACGCAGCTGATGCGTGACACTGTGGACCGTCCGAACTGGAAGGTCAAGGAGGACACATGGCCGAGGTCAACGCCACGGCGGCCGCGCTGCTCGGGCTGCTGCGCGAGGGACCGCTGTCCGGCTACGACGCGGCGCGCACCGCCCAGGAGGTGCTGGGCGACTTCTGGACCATCACCCGCAGCCAGGTCTACCGCGAGCTGGCTTCCATGGCCGAGCGCGGGTTCGTGCAGGCCGAGGAGACCGGGGCGCGGGACCGCCAGCCCTACTCGCTGACCGACGAGGGCGAGCAGGCCTTCCTGGACTGGATGCACGCGACGCCGGGACCCGACGTGGTGCGCATTCCACTGCTGCTGCGGCTGGCCTTCATCGACGCCCTCGAGCCGGAGCACCTGGCCGCTCTGCTGGAGGACCAGCGGGCCCAGCACGAGCGTCGGCTCGCCTCCTACGAGGAGCTCGCCCACGCGCTCGAGGAGGACGGCACGCCGCCCCGTGAGCTGGCGACGCTGCGCTTCGGGCTGCGCTACGAGCAGGCGGTGCTGGCCTGGTTCGACGAGCTCGACGTCGACGAGCCCGGCTAGCCGCGGATGACGAGGGCCGTCCGCGTGGTCCCGTGCCTCGACGTCGACGCCGGCCGGGTGGTCAAGGGTGTCAACTTCACCGCCCTAGTGGACGCGGGCGACCCGGTCGAGATGGCCCGCGTCTACGACGCCGAGGGCGCCGACGAGCTGGTCTTCCTCGACATCACCGCGAGCAGCGCCAGCCGCGAGACCACCTACGACGTCGTACGCCGCACCGCGGAGCAGGTCTTCATCCCGCTCACCGTCGGCGGTGGGGTGCGCGAGCCGGACGACGTCGACCAGTTGCTGCGCGCCGGCGCCGACAAGGTGGGGGTCAACACTGCCGCGGTCGCCCGGCCGGAGCTGCTGCGCGAGTGCGCGCGCCGCTTCGGGTCGCAGTGCGTGGTGCTGTCCGTGGACGCCCGGCGGGTCGCGGCCGGCGGGCCCCCGACCGAGAGCGGCTTCGAGGTGACCACCCACGGCGGCCGGCGCGGAACCGGGATCGACGCGGTCGAGTGGGCCGCCCGCGGCGAGGAGCTCGGCGTCGGCGAGGTGCTGCTCAACTCGATGGACGCCGACGGCACGCGGGCGGGCTACGACGTGGAGATGCTGCGCGCGGTGCGGGCCGCGGTCCGGGTGCCGGTGGTGGCCAGCGGGGGAGCCGGGCGGCTGGCCGACTTCGCGCCCGCGGTGGCGGCCGGCGCGGACGCCGTGCTCGCTGCCAGCGTCTTCCACTTCGGGCTGCTGACCGTCGGCCAGGTCAAGGCCGCGCTGCGCGAGGCCGGCCACCCCGTCCGCTGACCCCGCACCGGGCACGAGTACGGGTGATCCAGGCGGAGATCATGGTGCTGGGGCACCACTTTCGCCGCCTGCATCAGCCGATGGGGAGAGGGGAGGAGTCCTCCCACCGAGGTCGACATCTCGGTCTCCAGCCTCTCGCTGGCCAACCTCACCACCAACAAGGCTACGGACGGGCACACCTTCTCCACGCCGGCCAACCCGGTCGGCACCCAGGTGTTCGGCGTCGACCGGCAGTGGCAGGCGAGCGACTACAAGCTCGGCGGGACGTCCGGTGTGCACTACCTGACGGTGCACGACCTCGCGACGACCAACATCGACGTCGCGGTCTCGACCGACGGCGGCTACCCCTACACGACCAACAGCACCGCGATCGACGCCGCCCACCAGGGGACGGCCACCGGCAACAACGGCAACCACTTCGGCACCGTCGTGGTCAACCCGACCACGCACCAGCTCTACATCCCGTTCATCGCGCCGGCCAGCGCCACCGACTCGGTCAACCACGTGGTCTACGTCGCGGAGGGCACACCGAACCCGACCAACCCGGCCCTGCCGATCACCTGGGTCGACCACACCGTCTACACCGGGCCGGCCGACCAGACGCTCGACCACATCTTCCCGGCCATCACGGTGGACGGCGCCGGGCGCGTCTACGTCGCCTGGGCCGGTGACACCAAGCGCTCGGCGACCAACCGCATCGCCCTGAGCCGCATGACCACACCCGGCAACGCGACCGGGTGGACCGCACCGACCTTCGTCGACACGGGCAGCGCCCACAGCAACATGTTCCCGTGGCTGGCGGCCGGCAAGGACGGCATCGTCGACGTGGCCTGGTACGGCGGCAAGCTGGTCGGGTCCGGCTCGACCTGCCCCTCGGGCCAGTCCGGCCAACCGAACGACAGCGCCGGGGTCAACAACGACTGCTTCGACCAGTGGACGACCCGCTTCGCCCAGTCGACCGACGCCGGCAAGACGTTCTCCGCCGTCGATGCGACCGGGCTGGTGCACAAGGGCTCGATCTGCGACCAGGGCACGGCCTGCCTGAGCAACAACGGCGACCGCACCCTGCTTGACTTCTTCGACATGGAGGTCGACCCGGCTGGTGGCGCCAACATCGCCTACGCCTCCGACCTGAAGACGCCCGGCACCGCGCAGATCACGTACACCCGGCAGTGCGCCGGGACGTCGACGAAGGGCGGGGCGCTGACCCGCAGCTGCGCGGCCCTGGTGGCGCCGCCCAAGGCCGGCCCGACGACGGCGCTCAGCGGCGCCCACCTGGTGACCGACCCCGCCGGGGACAACACCAACCCGACCGGTGCCGCGCCCGGCGGCTCGACCGACGTCACCGACGTCAGCTTCGCCGCCACCGCGTCGACGATCGACATCACGCTCACTGCCGCCAACCTGCAGCAGGTGCCGCCCACGGGCACCACCACCCAGATCTGGTACGTCACCTGGGTCGGCCCGGACGGCAAGCGGTACGGCGTGCAGCACTCCGAGCCGTCGGCGACGTCGCGCTTCACCCTCGGGCAGTACGACGCCACCTCGAACCGGCTGGTGAGCGGCACGACCAGCCCGGTGCCGGGGTCGTTCAACGCCGGTCCCAACGGCACGGTCGTGTGGCACGTGCCGCGCAGCGCCGTCGGCAGCCCGACGATCCCGGTGGCGGCCGGCTCGACGACCAAGCCCGCGGTGACCGGCCCCTACGCCGTGACGATCGTGGGCGAGGGCTCGGCCGACGCCGGCGGGCTGGTCTTCGTCCAGCCCAGCGACCGGGCGCCCAACAGCGGCGGCGGCCCGGCCTGGTCGGTCAGCTAGCGCCACAACCCTTGGTGATCCAGGCGGCGGGTGCGGGGCTCTAGCCCCCGCTTCGCCGCCTGGATTCATGTGCGGGGCAGGTCAGCGATGGACGGCGGTGCCGGTCACGACGGCGCCGCGCAGCACCACGTGGGTCGGGGCGCGCAGCACCTCGAGGTCGGCCCGTGGGTCGTCGGCGCACACCAGCAGGTCGGCCTGCGCCCCCTCGCCTAGCCCGTCGCGGCGCAGCCACTCCCGGGCCGCCCAGCTCGCCGCCGAGAGCGCCGCGACGGCCGGCAGCCCGGCCGCGGCCAGCGCCAGCACCTCGTCGACGACCAGCCCGTGGGCCAGGGAGCCGCCGGCGTCGGTGCCGGCGTACACCGCGATGCCGGCGTCGTACGCCGACCGCACGGTCTCGTGGCGGCGGGCGTGCAGCGCGCGCATGTGCGCGGCGTAGCGCGGGAACTTGCCCTCAGCGCCGGCGGCGAGGTCCGGGAACGTCGCGATGTTGACCAGGGTCGGTACGACGGCGACGCCCCGCTCGGCGAGCTGCGGCACGGTGCCCTCGTCGAGCCCGGTGGCGTGCTCGATGCAGTCGATGCCGGCGTCCACCAGGTCGGGCAGGCACTCCTCGCCGAAGCAGTGGGCGGTGACGCGGGCACCGGCGTCGTGCGCCGCGGCAATCGCGGCGTCCAGCGTCTCCCGCGGCCAGCAGGGGGCGAGGTCGCCGGCGTCCCGGTCGATCCAGTCGCCGACGAGCTTGACCCAGCCGTCGCCGCGGGCAGCCTGCCGGCGTACGGCGTCGGGCAGCTGTGCCGGCTCCACCTCCTCGGCGAAGTCCCGGATGTAGCGGCGCGGGCGCGCGAGGTGCCTTCCGGCGCGGACCAGCACGGGCAGGTCGGGCCGCCCGTCGACCCAGCGGGTGTCGGCGGCCGACCCGGCGTCGCGCAGGAGCAGGGCGCCGGCGTCGCGGTCGGTGCGGGCCTGCTGCTCTGTGGTCGCCTCGTCGACGGCGCCGTGCGCGTCGAGCCCGACGTGGCAGTGGGCGTCGACCAGGCCCGGCAGCACCCAGCCCCCGACGCTGGCCAGCTCGTGTCCCGCCGGCGGCCGGTCGAAGGTCAGGCGCCCGTCCAGCACCCAGGCCTCGGAGCGCACGTCCTCGGGGCCGACGAGCACCGGTCCGCGCAGGTGCAGGCTTGTCATGGGCGCATCCTGTCGTGCCTCGGATGGCTGCATGGCGGCGACGTCCGTTCAGCCACGGGTGCAGTGGCCGCTCTGCTGGGAACAGCTCAGAGCGCAGCCCGACAACGAGGAGCCCTGCCATGGACGAGATCCGCACCGCCTTCCGTCGCTACGGCCTGGTCCGGCCGCGCGAGCGCCTGCTCGGGGGCGTGTGCGCCGGGCTGGGCCGTCGCCTCGGCCTGTCCCCCTTGGTAGCCCGTGTGCTGTTCGTCGTCGTGCTCCTGGTGGTGCCCGGCAGCCAGCTGCTGCTGTATCCGGTGCTGTGGCTGCTGATGCCCTCCGAGGACGCGCGCTGGCCCGTGCAGCCGCGCTGACTCTGCCCGGCGTTACCGTTCGAGGCGTGGCAGGCATCGCCTCCCGCGAGAGGTTCGTGGGTCACTCCCTGCGGTAGCCGGCGAGGAACACCCGCACACCTGCCTTGGCATACGCGGTCGGGTCGGCCGCCACCAGGGCGTGTCTGCCGCCGCAGAACAGTGCCTGGTCGATCGGCCTGCTGACGATGAGGGCCGCGAAGTGCTCGGCGGCGAAAGCATGATCATCGAGCTCCAACAGGCCCCGGTCGCCAAGGCGCGCGAAGGAGTCCGCGATTGCGGCAAGGGTGCGAGCCGGCGCATGCTCGTAGAACGTCCTGGCGAGCTCGGGTAGCCGGTTCGCCTCGCCGATCACCAGCCGTCGCAGCTGCACGATCGGTTCCTGGGTGACGATGCCCAGGTAGCCGGTCGCCAGCTCGACGAGATCCTTCTCGAGGTCGCCGGTGTCGGGCAGCGCCGCCAGCTCTTCGAAGAACGACGTGTTCGCCTGGTCGAGCGTGCTCAGGACGATCTGTGTGAACAGCTCCTGCTTGTCGTCGAAGTTCTTGTACACGGTCTGCTTGGAGACCCCGGCCCGCGCCGCGATCTGATCCATGCTCGTGCCCTGATACCCGCTGCTGAGAAACAGGGCGGTACCCGCCTCGGTGATCGCCTGCCGCTTGCGCGCCGAACGGCCTGGCTCGGCAACCGGTTCGGGGTTCTTGGCCAGCCGCCTCATCGGATCCCGCCTTCGTAGTACTGGACAGTCTAGTTCCCGTGTGAGTACCGTACCGTCTAGTTCCATACGGCCAAGGGGAGACGATGACCACCACAACTGGCCACCGGCCAGCAAGCGCGGAGAGCGCTTGTTCGCCAACCACCCGCGTTACCAAGTCCCTGCTCGGCTACGGCGTCCTGGCCGGTCCCCTCTACCTCGCGGTCGTGCTCGTGCAGGGCCTCAGCCGCGCTGGCTACGACCTCAGCCGCCACGACGCCAGCCTGCTCGCCAACGGTGCCCTGGGCTGGATCCAGATCACCAACTTCCTCGTCACGGGCGCGATGACGATCGCCGCGGCCGCGGGCATGCGGCGCGCCCTGTCGGCAGGAACGGGCGCGACGTGGGTGCCTCGCCTGGTAGGCGCCTATGGGCTGGGCCTTCTCGCCGCGGGCGTGTTCAGGGCGGACCCGAGCCTCGGCTTCCCACCCGGAACGCCGCCCGGACGAGGCGACGTGAGCTGGCACGGCATGCTGCACCTCGTCTCAGCCAGCATCGGCTTCGCCTGCCTGATCGTCGCCTGCTTCGTCATGGCCCGTCGATTCCGCGCCGAGCGACGGTTCGGCTGGGCGCGCTACTCCCAGATGACAGGTGTTCTGTTCACCGGCGGGTTCCTGGCCGTCGCGTCGGGCTCGACGAGCCGGGTCGTCGTGCTCCTGTTCACGGCCGCGGTGGTGCTCGGCTGGAGCTGGCTCGCCGCCACGTCGGCCGACCTCTACCGATCCGTGCGGTGAGTGACCCCACCCGCATCAGCTTTCCTACCGTCGTGGTCGGCAGCGGCAAGACGGCCGCCGGGATCGTCGTACCGCCCGATGTCGTCGAGGCGCTCGACCACGGCAAGCGCCCACCGGTGCGCGTGACGATCGGCGAGCACACCTACCGCAGCACGGTCGCCGTGATGCGGGGGCAGTTCATGATCGGTGTGAGCGCACAGAACCGCGCCGGGGCCCGAGTTGGCGTAGGCGATGAGGTGGAGGTGCATCTCGAGCTCGATCTCGCGCCACGCGAGCTCGCCGTCCCCGACGACTTCGCCGCTGCACTCGCACAAACTCCGGAGGCGAGGCACGCCTTCGACCAGCTGTCCTACAGCCGCCGCCAGTGGCACGTCCTGTCGATCGAGGGAGCGAAGACCACCGCCACGCGGCAGCGGCGAATCGCGAAGTCTGTTGCCCTGTTGCGCGAAGCGCGAGCGCACTGACGCGGCCCGAGTCTCGACCACGGGAGGTATGCCCATCGGAGGGTCGTGCCGAATCTCGGTTGCGTGATCGGCGCGCCCCGTGACGTACTGCCGCCGTGAAGGACTTCGACCCGATGAAGAGCTTCGGCGAGGACACCGCCGCCGTCTACGACGACTCGCCGCGAGGCGACGAGGCCGAGACGGTCGACTGCCTGGAGCGGCTGGCCCGAGGCGGCCCCGTGCTGGAGCTCGCGATCGGCACCGGCCGCATCGGCTTGCCGCTCTCCGCGCGCGGAGTCCGGGTCGACGGCATCGAGCAGTCCGCCGCCATGATCGCCAGGCTGCGGGCGAAGCCCGGTGGCGACGACATCGCGGTGACGCAGGGCGACATGGCCGACGTACCGGTGAGCGACAGCTACCGCCTGGTCTTGCTCGTCTACAACACGCTGTACAACCTGCTGACGCAGGAGGACCAAGTGCGCTGCTTCGAGAACGTCGCGCGGCACCTGGTTGACGACGGGGTGTTCCTGGTCGAGGCGATGGTGCCGGACTCGCTCCTCCGCCTACGCGACAGCCAGTACGTCGATGCGGAGGCCGTCGCCGTGGACAAGGTGACGCTGGACGTGGGGCGTTTCGACCCCGTGACACAGCTGCTGGACGAGAGCCACGCGACCCTCTCAGGTGAGGGCATCCGGGTGTCCCCTATCGTCACGCGGTACGTCTGGCCCAGTGAGATGGACCTGATGGCGCGGACCGCGGGCCTGCGGCTGCACCACCGTTGGGCGGGTTGGAACCACGAGCCGTTCGACGCGTGCAGCACCAGGCACGTCTCTGTCTACGGCCGCTAGAGCCGACACCTGCCAGGTGGCCCAGGCGCTGCCGACCTGCGGTTGGGCGCAGGGCGATGAGTTTCCTGGCGTACGACGGTCTAAAGGTGCGGTATCCGCCATGGGAGCCCGCTCCCGTCACGTGAGAGGGACGCAGAGCCATGAAGCAGAAGATCAGCCCGAACCTGTGGTTCGACACCGAGGCCGAGCAGGCCGCGGCCTTCTACGTCTCGGTGTTCAAGAACTCGCGCATCGTGAACGTCACGCACTACACCGAGGCCGGGCCGCGACCGGCCGACCTGGTGATGGTGGTGGAGTTCGAGCTGGACGGCCAGCGGTTTGTCGGCATCAACGGCGGTCCCGAGTTCACGTTCAGCGAGGCCGTCTCCCTCGAGATCTCCTGCGAGGACCAGGACGAGGTCGACTACTACTGGCAGCGGCTGTCCGAGGGCGGGCAGGAAGGGCCGTGCGGCTGGCTCAAGGACAGGTACGGCGTGTCCTGGCAGGTCGTGCCGGCGGGCATGGACGAGATGTTCGCCGATGCCGACCCCGGCCGCGCGGCACGCGCCATGCAGGCGATGTTCGGAATGCGCAAGCTCGACATCGCTGAGCTGCGCCGGGCAGCGGACGGCGTCCCCGTGAGCTGACCTGCTGGCGACACCAGCGGCCTCCAGGCCGGTGCAGCAGTGCCGCTCTCGCTCGGGTGGCGCCGTCGGCCGATGCCCCCCACCCTGGCCACTCCGGGACGGACCCGCCCCGGGGACGACAGGGAGGTGCTCGTGCGCTCGGTCCGAGGACGTGTGGTGCTGGTGACCGGGGCAAGCGCCGGGATCGGGCGTGCGATCGCCGAGCGGCTGGCGGCGGCCGGCGCGACAGTGGTGGGTTGCGCGCGGGACGAGGCGAGGCTGCGAGCGGCGGCCCGGTCCGTGCCGGGCATGCAGACGCTCCGGTGCGACGTGACCAGCGACGAGGGCCGGGCCGCACTCGTCGCCTCGGTCCTGGCAGAGCACGGGCACGTCGACGTACTCGTCAACAACGCCGGCATCGGCTGGACCGGTCTCGTCGAGCAGATGGGCACCGAGGACGTCGAGCGCCTCTACGCCACGAACGTGGTTGCCCTCATCGACCTCACCCGACGGGTGCTGCCCGGCATGCTGGCTCGGCACGACGGCGACGTGGTGATGACCTCCTCGGCCGCCGCCTTCGTGGTCCTCCCGCCGCTGACCGTCTACTCCTCGACGAAGTACGCCGTGGACGGTTTCGTGGAGGGGCTCCGCCGCGAGGTGTGGACGCGTGGGGTGCGGGTGCACAGCATCAACCCCGGGCCAGTGCGGACCGAGTGGCTGGCCCGGTCACGCGGCTACGAGCCGGCCGAGGGCGAGCCGACCAGCCGGTTCTCGCCAGGGATCCCGGCCGGATGGGTCGCCGCCGCCGTCGAGCGCTCGCTGCAGCGGCCCTGGCCGCGCACCGCCTCCGTGCCTCGGGTCGCCGGGCTCGGCCGGCTGCTGGCGGTGCAGCCGCTGCGCTCGGCTGTCGACCTCGCCACGGGCCTGTCCGCGGGCGCCCTGGGACGAGCGGGCCGGCAGCTCGCCGCCTCGCGACTGGCCCCGACGTGAGCTGTCCAGCCGGCCGCTGACGAGCCGGGCTCGCCGGGCTCAGCGGGGAGATCCGGGCAGGAGCCGCGCGCACGCTGCGACACCGAGAAGCAGCACCGCGAGTGCGCCGAGGCTGTCTTCGAACGCCGGCACGTAGCCGGTGCGGGCCCCGGCGAAGAAGACCAGACCGATGAGCGCGACACCGAGTGCGTTGCCGACCTGCTGGACGGTCGACAGGGCGCCGGCGAGCGCGCCTGCTTGCTCGGAGTCGGCGCTGGCCAGCACCGTGGCCGTGATCGGTCCGAGGCACATGCCCATGCCGATGCCGGCGATCGCCAGCCCCGGGGCGAGAGCGAGGACCGAGCCGCGCACGCCGATGTGGTCTGCCGCGACCAGGGCCAGGGTGTGCCCTACGGCCAGTCCGAGCGCCCCGCCCGCAATGATGGCGCGGCCGCCGTACCTGCGCACCAGTGCGGACGCGGCCAACGAGGCGAACAGGTACGAGCCGGCCATGATCGTGAACATCAGCCCGGATGCCAACGGAGACAGACCCCGCCCGAGCTGGAGGTAGAGCGCGAGGACCAGGAAGTACGACGCCTGCCCTGTCCAGAACCCGAACTGGACGACCAGCCCCGCCGTGAAGGTGCGGCAGGTGAACAGCGCCGGGTCGAGCAGCGGAGCCTGCCCCTTTCGCGCCTGGTTGCGCTGCCGGCGAAGGAAGGCCGCCAGCAGCACCGGCGCCGCGGCGAGGCCGGAGACGGCCCATGCCGGCCAGCCGGCCGACCGGCCCTCGACGAGGGGCAGCACGAGTGCGGTCAGACCGAGCGTGAGCAGCACCAGGCCGAGGACGTCGATGCGGGCGGGCCGTTCGGCGCGTGACTCGGGAATCCAGCGTCGGGCGGCGGCGAGAGTGAGAACACCGACCGGGACGTTGACCAGGAACACCAGTCGCCAGCCGAGGCCGGCGATGTCGAGCTGGAGCAGGCCGCCACCGACCAGCTGCCCGCTCGCCGCCGCGACGCCCATCACGGTCGCGTAGATCCCGATCGCTCTCGCCCGTGCGACACCGGTGTAGAGCACGCCGATGAGCGCGAGGACGGTCGGGCTGATCATCGCTGCGCCGACGCCCTGCGCGAGCCGCGCCACCACCAGCACGGTGGAGTCCGGCGCGAGGCCGCAGACTCCCGAGGTCGCGGTGAACACCGCCACCCCGGTGCGGAAGATCCGGCGTCGGCCGAACCGGTCGCCGACCCGGCCGGCGGTGACGAGGAAGACCGCCAGTGTCAGGCCGTAGCCGGCGACCACCCACTCGAGTGCGGCGGTGCTCGCATGCAGGTCCGACTGGATCGAAGGCAGCGCCACGTTCACGATGAAGAAGTCGACGACGATCAGAACGGTGCCGGCCAGCAGCACCGTGAGTGCGAAACGGTGCGGGTCTTGTCTTTCGGCCTGGAGACCGGGCCGGGTCGGGGGGAGGAGACGGACGGTCGTCAGTTCGCTCATGGGACCGTTCTGGACCCTCCGGCGACGGGAGAGTCAAGCCGCGTCCGGGTCGCTGGACCCTCCCGCAGCAGGAGGGTCCAGGCTCAAGCCGTGCCGCCGCCCAAGCTCAGCATCGGTGACTTCTCCCGGATGACCTACCTCAGCGTCAAGGCGCTGCGCCACTACCACGACGTGGGCGTGCTCGACCCGGCCGCGATCGATCCGGCGACCGGCTACCGGTCCTACGCCCCGAGCCAGGTCGGGCTCGCCCAGATGATCCGGCGACTCCGTGAGCTCGGCATGCCGCTGGACGAGGTGCGGACCATCGTCCAGGCACCTGACGCGCGCACCCGGGACGACACGCTGGTGGCGCACCTGCGACGCGTGGAGGACCAGCTCGCCCGCACCCAGCAGAGCGTCGCCTCGCTGCGCGTCCTGCTCCAGCAGCCGGACGAGGCGCTCGACGTCGTACGCCGGGACATCCCGCTCACGCCGTCACTCGCGATCGTCGAGCGGGTGCGCGCCGAGGATGCGGTGGCCTGGTGGATGGAGGCGTTCACCTTGCTGCACCGCGCCGTCAGCGGCTCAGGTCTCACCCGGTCGGGATGGGACGGCGCGCTGTTCCCCAAGGAGTTCTTCACCGAAGAGCAGGGCGATGTCGCGGTGTTCGTGCCGGTGACAGAACGACTGGGTGACGGCGGCCGGACGCCGGACCGCGTCCGGCCGTACGACGTGGCCGCCGCGCAGGTCGCGGTGCTCGTCCACGACGGGCCGTTCGGCGACCTGGACCGCACCTACGGTGCGCTGGGCAACTGGGTGCTGGGCCGGGCCACCGGCGCCGACGGGCCCATCCGGGAGTACTACCTGCCGACCGGCGAGCCTGAGGACCTGCTGGCTCACAAGACCGAGGTGTGCTGGCCGGTGGCGCCGACCGCGGGGACGCGCGACGGTGGCTGAGCCGCCTGGCCGGCTCGAGCGAGGTGCTCAACCCGGCCGCCGGCGCCAGCCGGCCGCCCCAGCCAGTTGTGGCGATCTTCGGGCCGGGCCGAGCGTGCATGATCGCCACGTCCGGTCGGGCGCCTCCGCACGGCCGTGAGACTGCCGTAAGCCCGTCTGCGGGGGAAGAACCGCGGCATTGTCGGCCGGTAGCCGCCCCCCGCGGGGAGGCGCCGAACGTCAGGGGCCGATGGGCGCGGTGCGGACCCGCTCCACGACGTCAGGGCTTCCCTCGACCGCGACGTCGGCGGCTCCCCGCCGCCCGAATATCCACAGGAACAGCTCGCGTGGAGTGCCGCGCAGCACCGCCTCCTGCGGCCCGCGGCGCACCCGCATCGTGCGGCCCGCGGGGTCGGCCAGCACGATCCCGAGCCCCCGCGCCCGGACCGCGAACAGCGGGCCCAGCACGCGCAGCCGCTTCCACAGCGCATCGTCCAGCTCCGCGCCGTCCCTTCGCGGACCCGGGTCCAGCGGCCGGCGTACGTCCTCGTGGTGCACGTAGAACTCGTGCAGGTCGTCGACCCAGCGCACCGGTGACCACAGCGGCGCACCGGCTCGCAGCAGCCCGAGCAGCTCGTCGTACGACGTGGTCCTGGCCCGTTCCTCCAGCCGTGCGGTGACCGGGTGCAGCGCGCCGACCACGAGACCCGGGACCGCCTGCGGCCGGCGCTCCCGGACCACCAGGTGCGCGGCCATGTCGTACGTCGTCCAGCCCGCGCACAGCGTCGGCGAGTCCGGGCCGGCGTCGGTCATCAGGTCGAGCAGGGCCGCACGTTCGGCCGCGGCCAGGGTGCTCATGGCGCCGACCCTGCCAGACCCGTCAGCCCAGGCGCGAGGCGGGCAGCAGGGCGCCGAGCGCGAGCGCACCGACGTACAGCCAGCCGAAGGCGCGGTTGTGCACCAGGCAGACCCGGTGGTACCAGAGCGGCCAGCCGACATAGCCCTCCGGAGCGGTGGCCGGCGCCGGCGCGGAGAGCACCCGCACGGCGCGCAGCGCGCGCGGCGCGGCGAGCAGCACCAGCAGCGCGAACGGCGTGAGCGCCCCCACCGCGATGCCGACCGCGACCACGACGTACATCCCGACCACCGTCGTGCGGTCCAGCGCCCGGGCCCGGCGTTCGCCGAGCAGCACCGGCAGGGTGCGCTGCTGCTGCCCGGCGTCGAACTGGCGCTGGTCGATGTGCTTGCCGACCAGGATCGACATGACTCCCAGGCCGTAGGGGACCGAGGCGAGCAGCGCCGCCCCGGAGCCGCGGCCGGCGATCACGTAGTAGCCGCCGGCGACCATCAGCGGGCCCCACACCACGAAGGACGCGACCTCGCCGAGCCCGAGCTCCTTGAGCGCCCGCGGCGCGGCGTCGTAGGCCCACAGCAGCAGCGCGCCGAGGGCGACCAGGGCGAGCGCCGGCCAGCCCCGCAGTCCGATGACGTACGCCGCGATCGCGACCGCCACGGCTGAGAGCACCAGCAGCCCGGTGACCAGCAGCCGCGAGCTGACCGCGCCGCTGAGCAGCGGGTGCACGGTGTAGCGCCGGCGCGGGGAGTCGTCGGTGTCGTGGCCGCGGCGCGCGCCGAAGTAGTCGTTGGACAGGTTGCTGATCGCGTGCAGCACGAGGTAGCCGACGACCACCAGGACGAACACGACCGGGTCGAAGCGGCGGTCGGTGGCCGCCAGCAGGCCGGCGAGCAGTGCGGCCTGGAAGGAGATGACCAGGATGACGCTGCGGGCGGCGTACAGGAAGCGCGCGACCGGGTCCAGGCCGGCCAGCTCCTCGGCCAGCGGCGGGTAGAAGCCGGTGAAGGCGCGCACCCACTCGCGAGGTCCGCGGCTGGTGGGACGGCGGCCGGTCGGGACGGTGGGGGTGGTGGCGGTCACGGGGAGCGCTCCTCGGACGGCGGGCGTGTGCCGGTTGATTCTCGCATCCGGGCGGCAGCGCAGCGGACTGGGCCGGCTCCTGCTCGGCGGCGGCCCGAGCGCGCCGGGCGGGGAATCCCGGGTGACCCGGCGGTGTCCTCCCTGGGAGGATTACGACATCCCTTGCCCGCCTGCCGGAGAGGAGCCGCGTGACCACCCCGCTCGCCCGCACGCCCGACCGCGTCGTGCGGCGGGGGCTCGGCGTGCTCTGGGTGGCTGTCCGCGAGGAGCCACGGATCTTCGGGCTGTCGGCGGTCGGCAGCGCGCTGTTCGGCCTGATGACGATCGGGCAAGCCTACGTCTTCGGCGCGGTGACCGAACGGGTGGTCGTGCCGAGCATCCGGGACGGGCATGCACGCACCGGCGCCCTGGTCGCGGCCTTCCTGGCCGTGCTCGCCGTCGCCACCCTCAAGGTGGTCGGCATCATCGCGCGCCGGCTCGGGGCCGGGGTCATGCAGTACCGCCTGCAGGCGACCTACCGGCGCCGGGTGACCCGCAGCTACCTCCGGCTGCCGTTCGCCTGGCACCAGGAGCACCCGACCGGCGAGCTGCTGTCCAACGCCAACAGCGACGTCGAGGCGGCGTGGTATCCCATCGCGCCGTTCCCTTTCGCGGTCGGTGTGCTGGTGATGCTGGTCACCACGCTGGTGCTGCTGTTCTTCACCGACCCGGTCCTCGCGCTGGTCGGCTTCGTCGTCTTCCCGGCCATCGCGGTGCTGACGGTTCTCTACAGCCGGCGGATGTCGCCGCTGATGACCCGCGTGCAGCAGCTGCGCGGCGAGGTCAGCACGATCGCCCACGAGTCCTTCGACGGCGCCCTTGTCGTCAAGACGCTCGGCCGGGAGGCCGACGAGACGAGCCGCTTCCGCGCCACCTCCCTCGAGCTGCGCGACACCCTGGTCGCGGTCGGCCGGGTCCGCGGTCTGTTCGATCCGCTCATGGAGGCACTGCCGGTCCTCGGCGTCCTCACCGTGCTGCTGGTCGGCACCGGCCGGGTCGCCGCCGGCGACCTCGGGAGCGGCGAGCTGGTGCGGGTGGCCTACCTGTTCACGCTGCTGGCCTTCCCGGTCCGCGCGCTCGGGTGGGTGCTCAACGAGCTGCCGCGCAGCGTCGTCGGCTGGGACCGGCTGCAGCGGGTCCTGACCGCGACCGGCGCGCAGGAGCACGGGGACCGACGGCTGCCGCCCGGGGGACCGGTGTCGCTGCGGGTGGACGACGTCGACTTCGCCTACGGCCCCGAGCAGGTTCTGGACGGCGTGTCCTTCGAGGCGGAGCCCGGCTGCACGGTGGCCGTCGTCGGCCCGACCGGCGCCGGCAAGAGCACCCTGGCGGCGCTGCTGGTCCGGCTGGTCGACCCGTCCTCCGGCACCGTGTCGTACGACGGAACCGAGCTGCGCACCCTGGCCCCGGGTGCCCTGGCCGAGGTCGCCGCGCTCGTGCCGCAGCAGACGTTCCTGTTCGACGACAGCGTCCGGGGCAACGTCACGCTCGGGACGCCGCTGGACGACGAGCAGGTCTGGGCCGCGCTGCGGCTCGCCCAGGCGGAGGCTTTCGTCCGGGCGTTGCCGGAGGGGCTGGACACCGTCGTGGGGGAGCGCGGCACCACGCTGTCCGGCGGCCAGCGCCAGCGCCTCGCCCTGGCCCGCGCCGTCGTACGCCGACCGCGCCTGCTGGTCCTCGACGACGCCACGTCGGCGGTCGACCCCCAGGTCGAGCAGCGCATCCTGGCCGGGCTGCGCGGCTCGCGGGTCGGCGGGACCGTGGTGGTCGTGGCCTACCGGCGCGCGACCATCGCGCTCGCCGACGAGGTCGTCTTCCTCGACGAGGGACGGGTAACGGCCCGCGGCACGTCCGCCGAGCTGCTCGCGACGTCGGCGGGCTACCGCGAGCTGGTCACGGCCTACGAGCGGGCCGATGCGGAGCGCGAGGCGCTCGAGGCTGCCGACCGGGTCGAGGAAGGCGTGGCGTGAGCACCGGCACGGTCGACAGCCGTGAGGTGGAGCGCGGCTCGTTCGCCACGCTGGCCCACGGTGTGCGGCTCGCCCCGGAGTTCGCCCGCGGCCTGGCCGTGACGCTGCTGCTCGCGGTCGTGGCCACCGCCGGACGGGTGGTCGTGCCGATCGCGGTGCAGCAGACCATCGACCACGGGCTGCTCCGCCCTGGCCGCCCCGACCTCGGCCTGGTGCGCACCGCCTGCCTGCTCGCCGCACTCGCCGTCCTGGTGACCGCGGGGGCGAACTACCTCACCAACGTCCGGCTCTACCGCACGACGGAGAACGGCCTGCTCGCACTGCGGGTGCGCGCGTTCCGCCGGGTGCACGACCTGTCCGTGCTGCACCAGGCCGCCGAGCGCCGCGGCTCGCTGGTCTCCCGGGTCACCGGCGACGTCGACACGATGAGCACGTTCATGCAGTTCGGCGGCCTGCTGGTCGTCATCTCCACCGCCCAGCTGCTGCTCGCGACGGTGCTGATGCTGTTCTGGTCCTGGCAGCTCACCCTCGTGGTCTACCTCTGCTTCCTGCCGCTGTTCCTCGCCGTCCGGCTCTTCCAGAAGCGGCTGCACACCGCCTACCGCGCGGTGCGGGAGCGGGTCGGCGAGATGCTGGGTGCGGTCGCCGAGTCGGTCGTCGGGGCGCCGGTCATCAAGGCACACGGCGTCGAGGCGCGCACCGCCGAGCGCATCGACACCGCCGTCGCGCGCACCCAGCAGGCGCAGACGAGGGCACAGAAGATCGCGGCGACGACGTACTCCAGCGGTGAGATGACCGCGGCCCTCGCCACCGGGGCGGTCGTCGTCGTCGGCGTGCTGCTCGGCGTGGACGGCGGCATCAGCACCGGGCGGCTGGTCGGCTTCCTGTTCCTGGTGACGCTGTTCGTGCAGCCCGTCCAGGTCGCGACCGAGGTGCTCAACGAGGCGCAGAACGCCGTCGCCGGGATGCGCCGGGTGCTCGGGGTCCTCGACACCCCCACCGACGTCGCCGACCCAGGGGAGAGCGGCCAGGACCTGCCTCCGGGGCCGGTGTCGGTCCGCTTCGCGCACGTGTCCTTCGCCTACCCCGGCGGCCCGGACGTGCTGCGCGACGTCGACCTCGAGATCTCCCCGCGCACCCGCGTCGCGGTGGTGGGCGAGACCGGCAGCGGCAAGACGACCTTTGCCAAGCTGCTCACCCGGCTGATGGACCCGACCCGGGGAGAGGTGCTGCTGTCCGGCGTACCGCTCCGGCAGCTGCGCTTCGGCTCGCTGCGCCGGCGTGTGGTCATGGTGCCGCAGGACGGCTTCCTGTTCGACAGCACGGTCGCCGACAACGTGCGCTACGGCCGGCCGGGTGCGTCCGATGCCGACATCCGGCTGGCGATCGTCGAGCTGGGCCTGTCGGACTGGGTGGACGGGCTGCCGCACGGGCTGGCCACCGAGGTCGGGGAGCGCGGCGAGCAGCTGTCGGTGGGGGAGCGCCAGCTCGTCGCGGTCGCCCGTGCCTACCTGGCCGACCCCGACCTGCTGGTGCTCGACGAGGCCACCAGCGCGGTCGACCCGGCCACCGAGGTGCGCCTCACCCGTGCCCTGGACAGCCTGACCCGCGGCCGGACCACCATCGCGATCGCGCACCGGTTGTCCACCGCGGAGGCTGCCGACGAGGTGCTCGTGGTCGACGACGGGGTGGTCGTGCAGCGCGGCCCGCACCGCGAGCTGGTCGAGGTGCCGGGGGTCTACCGCGGGCTGCACGACTCCTGGGTGAGCCAGTCCCGCTGAGGTGACCCCGGGCGGCTGGAGGGGCGCCTGGTCCGGGGTGGTTGGGGTGCTGCTCGTGCCCGGACAGCACGGGACGGTCTGTCGCTTCTAGCCTCGACCCCATGACCCGCAGGATGCGCGACGCCGCCTTTCGCGAGCAGCAGGTTGCCAAGCTGCGAGCGGACCACATCGCGCCCCTCAACGAGCTGGTCGACGAGATGATCGATCCGACCTCGCGGCTCTGGGCGCCGTACGTGGCGCCGATGTATGGCGGAACCAAATGCACGGCTGCTGAGCGTCCTGCGTGACCCTGGACCGAACACGAACACGGCGCACGGGGGAGTGGGTTCCTCTGTATGGAGAACGACGATGCGACCGCCGAGCGGATCTCGGGACTCTTCGCCGCTGCGGGTATCAGCGCCGACGACATCGTGCCGTGGAACGCCTATCCCTGGTACATCAACAACCAGCCCACAGCGGCACAGCTCGAAGCGGGCGTCGAGCCGCTGCGCCGCCTCCTCCAGCTGCTGCCCGGGCTGCGGGTGGTCATGTTGCACGGCGGATCGGCGCATGACGGCTGGAAGCGGCTGATTCGACGGCACCCCCTGACGGCCAGCCGGAAGCTGTCCGTGATCGAGACCTATCACACGAGTCGACGAGCGTTCTGGCACCCGGACCCGGCCGAACGAAAGCGGCGGGCCGACCATCTCGACGCCGCGTTTTGCAGCGCCGGCGACGTCCTCGGAGTCGGCTAGCGCTGAGCGACCTCGGTGACAGCCCGCTGTCGCGGCTCACTGTGCGCTGACAGTGGACGGCGAAGCTGGCCTGGTACGGGGTTCCGGCCGGGAGGGTCGGGATCTGCCCCGCTTGCTGGCGAGCAAGCGGGGCGGTACCCGACCCTCGCGGGCACGACGGCACCGGGCACCCGGGAGGGGCATGAAGCGTCGTACTCCTGAGCAGGGGACCTCCCTGCACCGACGCGCTGGAGGAATGGGTATGGCAGGGCTGTTCGACAAGGTGGCCAGGCTCGCGCAGAGCCCACAGGGGCAGCGGGCGATCGCCAAGGCGCGCGAGGCGGCGAACGACCCGCGCAACCGGGCCCGGCTCGACGAGGTGCTGGCCAGGGTGCAGCGCCGGGGCGGCCGCCGGCCGCGCTGACCCGCCCGCCCCGGCCGGACCGTCCAGGCCGGCAGGTCCGTGCGCCCTGGGAGGATGGGGTCATGCCTGCCCTGACCCGCCCCGCCGCCAGCGGCCCGGCCCGGCCCACGGACCTCGACCCGGCCGTCGCGGCGCGCCTCAAACGTGACCGCGACGGCCTCGTGGTCGCCGTCGCACAGCAGCACGACACCGGCGAGGTGCTCATGGTCGGCTGGATGGACGACGAGGCGTTGCACCGCACCCTGACCACCGGGCGCTGCACCTACTGGTCCCGCAGCCGGCAGGAGTACTGGGTCAAGGGTGAGACCTCCGGCTCCCAGCAGTGGGTGCGGTCGGTCGCGCTGGACTGCGACGGCGACACGCTGCTCGTGCGGGTCCACCAGGTTGGCGGCGCCTGCCACGCCGGCGACCGCACCTGCTTCGACGCCGGCGCGCTGCCGGCCGTCGCCGGCGCCGCCCCGTGAGGCTCGGCGCCGTACAGCCGACCCGAGAGCAGTTCGGCGCGCTCGACCAGCCGCTCGTCCCGGTGACCCGACGTCTGCTGGCCGACGGCGAGACGGCCGTGGGGCTCTACCGCAAGCTGGCCGGGAACCGCCCCGGCACCTTCCTGCTCGAGTCCGCCGAGCAGGGCCGGCAGTGGTCGCGCTACAGCTTCGTCGGGGTGCGCTGCGCCGGTGTCCTGACCGAGCGCGACGGGCGGGCGCTGTGGCTCGGCGACGGTCTGCCCACCACCTCGCCCGATCCGCTCGAGGCCCTGCGGGAGGCCGACGCCCTGCTGCGGTCGCCGGCCGTCGCGGACCTTGCGGACCTGCCGCCGTTCACCGGTGGCCTGGTCGGCTACGTCTCCTACGACGCCGTACGCCGGCTCGAGCGGCTCCCCGACCGCACGCCCGACGAGCTCGGCATGCCCGAGCTCACGATGATGCTCGCGACCGACCTCGCGGTCCTGGACCACAGCGACGGGACCGTGCTGCTCGTCGCAAACGCCTTGGCCGGCACCTCGTACGACGACGCGGTGGCCCGGCTCGACGCGATGACGGCCGACCTCGGCAAGGCCACCGAGCCCTCCGTCGCGACGCTGGACCTGGACGCCGAGCCGGAGGTGGTCCGGCGTACCGCTCCAGCGGAGTTCTGCTGGGGCGTCGAGGTGGTGAAGGACCACATCCGGGCGGGCGACGCCTTCCAGGTCGTGCTCAGCCAGCGCTTCGAGGTGGTCACGGACGTGGACGCACTCGACGTCTACCGGGTGCTGCGCGCCAGCAACCCCTCGCCGTACATGTACCTGCTGCGCTTCGCAGGGCGTGAGTCGCCGTACGACGTCGTCGGCTCCTCGCCGGAGGCGCTGGTGACGGTGACCGACGGCCGCGCGGTGCTGCACCCGATCGCCGGCACCCGACCGCGTGGGGCGACGCCGGAGCAGGACGTCGAGCTCGCCGCCGACCTGCTGGCCGACCCGAAGGAGCGCAGCGAGCACGTGATGCTGGTGGACCTCGGGCGCAACGACCTCGGCCGGGTCTGCACGGCGGGTTCGGTGGACGTCGTCGACTTCATGTCGGTCGAGCGCTACAGCCACGTGATGCACATCGTCTCGACGGTGGTGGGGGAGGTGGCGGCGGAGCGGTCGGCGTTCGACGTGCTGACCGCGACGTTCCCGGCCGGCACGCTGTCGGGCGCACCGAAGCCGCGCGCTATGGAGATCATCGAGTCGCTGGAGCCGGCCCGGCGGGCGCTGTACGGCGGCTGCGTCGGCTACCTCGGCGCCGGCGGGGACATGGACATGGCCATCGCGATCCGCACCGCCGTCCTGCACGGCGGCAGGGCCTACGTGCAGGCCGGCGGCGGAATCGTGGCCGACAGCGACCCTGCGACCGAGCTGGCGGAGTCGGAGAACAAGGCGGCAGCGGTCCTGCGGGCGCTGGCCGCGGCGGCGACGCTGCGCGACCCGGCCTGAGCGGTGGCACCCGAGCGGTCCGGCGACCGGGCCCGACGCGAGCTCACGGCCGCGGTCGGCCTCTGCCTGCTCGGCGCGGCGCTGGCGCTGCTCGCCGGCTCCCGCATCTGGCTCAGCGGTGTGGTCGAGGCGGCCCCGCCGCTGCCCGCGCGCCCGCTCCGGCTGACCGGCGGCGAGCTGGTGGAGGTGCGGCCGCTCGCCCTGCTGGGGCTGGCCGCGGTGCCCGCGCTCGCGGCCACCAAGCGCTGGGGCCGCGTCCTGGTGGGCGTGGTGACCCTGCTGGCCGGCGCCGGCGTGGTCGCGCTCACCGCGGAGGTGCTGGCGGACCCCACCGCCGACCCGGCCGCCCGTGAGGCGACCCGCAGCGCCGTCACCGGCTGGCCCTGGGCGTGCGCAGCCGGCGGTCTGCTGCTCGCGCTGGCGGGCCTGCTCGTCGCCGTGCGGGGACGGCGGTGGGCGGCGATGTCGGCGCGCTACGACGCACCTGCCGCCCGCGCAGAGCAGCCGGTGCCGTCGGCTGCCGCCCCGGCTCAAGGGATGGCGGGGGCCGGGCCGGCGGCGGCTCCATCCGAGCGGGCGCTGTGGGAGGCGCTGGACCGCGGGGAGGACCCAACCGGCTCCTGACCGGCGGCCCGACCGACGGCCGACCGACGGCCGACCGACGGCCGACCGACGGCCGACCGACGGCCGACCGACGGCCGGACCGACCGGCCGACGTGGCGCCGGACGCTCCCGGTTACCCTCGGACGGCAAGGCGTGGCCGGCCGGACGTGCAGGGGGACCCCCGAGTGAGCCTGCTCGACGACATCCTCGTCGGCGCCCGCGAGGATCTGGCCGCCCGGCAGCGTGGCACCTCGCTCGAGGACCTCAAGCGGCTGGCCGCAGGGCGCCGGCCGGCGCTCGACGGGGCGGCGGCCCTGCGCCGCCCGGGTGTGGCGGTGATCGCCGAGGTCAAGCGCAGCAGTCCCAGCAAGGGTGCGCTGGCCGCGATCGCCGACCCTGCCGCGTTGGCAGGCGACTACGAGGCGGGCGGTGCGAGCGTCATCAGCGTGCTGACCGAGCGGCGCTGCTTCGGGGGGAGCCTCGCCGACCTCGAGGCGGTCCGGGCCACCGTCGAGGTGCCCGTGCTGCGCAAGGACTTCGTGGTGTCCGGCTACCAGGTCTGGGAGGCCAGGGCGTACGGCGCCGACCTCGTCCTGCTCATCGTCGCTGCCCTCGAGCAGAACGCCCTCGTGTCGCTCGTCGAACGGGTCGAGTCGCTCGGCATGACGGCGCTGGTGGAGGTGCACGACGAGGCAGAGCTCGGCCGCGCGCTCGACGCCCGTGCCCGCGTCGTGGGGGTCAACGCCCGCGACCTCAAGACGCTGCAGGTCGACCGCACGGTCCCTGGCCGGGTCTTCGCCGCGGTGCCCGACGGCGTCGTCAAGGTGGCCGAGTCCGGCGTGCGCGGGCCGCACGACCTGCTGGCGTACGCCGCCGCGGGGGCCGACGCCGTGCTCGTGGGGGAGGGCGTCGTGACCGGCGGCAACCCGCGGCAGGCGGTCGCCGAGCTGGTCACCGCCGGCGCCCACCCTGCGTGTCAGCCCGGCAGTGCCGACGGTCCCGCCGCATGAACCGATCTCCTGTCAGTGCACCCGCATCGGGCGGCCGGCTGCCGGACGCCGCCGGGCACTTCGGCCCGTACGGCGGCCGGTTCGTCCCGGAGGCGCTGGTCGCCGCGCTCGACGAGCTGGCCGCCGCGCACGAGTCCGCGAAGGCCGACCCCGCCTTCGTGGCCGAGCTGGACCGGCTCCTCACGACGTACGCCGGCCGTCCCACGCCGCTCACCGACGCGCGCCGGCTGTCCGAGCACGCCGGCGGCACGCGGATCCTGCTCAAGCGCGAGGACCTCGCCCACACCGGCTCGCACAAGATCAACAATGTGCTGGGGCAGGCGCTGCTGACGGCCCGGATGGGCAAGACGCGCGTCATCGCAGAGACCGGTGCCGGCCAGCACGGCGTGGCCACCGCGACCGCCTGCGCGCTGTTCGGCTTCGAGTGCACCGTCTACATGGGGGAGGAGGACACCCGGCGGCAGGCCCTCAACGTCGCCCGCATGCGTCTGCTCGGCACAGAGGTGGTGCCGGTCACCACCGGCACGCGCACCCTCAAGGACGCCACCAACGAGGCGTTCCGTGACTGGGTGGCCAACGTCGAGAGCACCCACTACATCATCGGGTCCGTCGTCGGGCCGCACCCGTTCCCCATGCTGGTGCGGGACTTCCAGCGCGTCATCGGCGTGGAGGCCCGCCAGCAGGTGCTCGACCTCGTCGGCCGGCTGCCCGACGCGGCGGTCGCCTGCGTGGGCGGCGGCAGCAACGCGATGGGCCTGTTCCACGCCTTCATCCCCGACGAGGAGGTCGCCCTGGTCGGGTGCGAGGCCGGCGGCGACGGCGTGCACACCGGCCGGCACGCCGCACCGCTCACCGCCGGCAGCCCCGGCGTGCTGCACGGCGCCCGCAGCTACCTGATGCAGGACGAGGACGGCCAGACCGAGCCGACCCACTCCATCAGCGCCGGGCTGGACTATCCCGGCGTCGGGCCCGAGCACGCGTTCCTGCGCGACAGCGGCCGGGCCACCTACACCGGCATCTCCGACGCCTGGGCCATGCAAGCGCTGGAGAAGCTTGCGAAGTGCGAGGGCATCCTGTGCGCCATCGAGACCGCGCACGCCTTCGCCGGCGCCTGCGACTGGGGCCGCGCGCAGGTGGCCGCCGGACGCGACCCCCGCGAGCTGGTCGTCGTGGTGGGGACCAGCGGCCGCGGCGACAAGGACGTCGACACCGCGGCGCGCTGGTTCGGCCTGGTGACCGGCGAGCAGATCGCGGCGGCCGAGCTGGCCAAGTCCGACGACGACGCCGGCGAGGGTTGGTGACCGGCAGTTGGTGACAGGCAGTGCCGGTGCCGCACTGGACGCGCTGTTCGCCCGCACCCGCGCGGAGGACCGCGCCGCGCTGGTCGCCTACCTGCCCGTCGGCTTCCCGTCGTACGACGTGTCCGTGGCGGCCATGACCGCCTGCGTCGAGGAGGGTGTCGACGCGCTTGAGGTCGGCGTCCCGTACACCGACCCCGGGATGGACGGCCCGGTCATCCAGGTCGCCGTCGACGCGGCGCTGCGGGCCGGCGTACGCACCAAGGACACGCTGCGCGCGGTGGAGGCGGTCAGCGCCACCGGGGCACCGGCGCTGGTGATGGGCTACTGGAACCCGATCGAGCGCTACGGGCCGGCCCGTTTCGCCGCCGACCTCGCCGCCGCCGGGGGAGCGGGCGCGATCATGCCCGACCTCATCCCGGAGGAGGCGCAGCCCTGGATCGACGCGGCCTACGAGCAGGGGCTGGCGACCGTCTTCCTCGTCGCCCCGTCGAGCACCGACGAGCGGATCGCCGTCGTCGGCCGCACCAACCGCGGCTTCGTCTACGCCGCCTCCACCATGGGCGTCACCGGGACCCGCGACGCCGTCAGCGACCGGGCCGAGGAGCTGGTCGCCCGGACGCGCGCGGCCACGGACCTGCCGGTCTGCGTCGGACTGGGGGTCAGCGACGGCGGCCAGGCCGAGGCGGTCGGGCGCTACGCCGACGGCGTGATCGTCGGCTCGGCGCTGGTGCGCGCCCTGGGTGCCGGCGGGGTCGGCGCGGTGCGCCGGCTGGCCGCCGACCTGGCGGCGGGCGTACGCCGGGGCCGTTGACCGTGGCCCGCACGGCGCGGTGTCTCGGCAGCCATGGCGACCTACGCTGGCCCGGTGACCCTCGCCTTCCTGCCGAGCCCCCCGACGGGGGTCGTGCACATCGGGCCGGTCCCGCTGCGGGCCTACGCGGTGTGCATCCTGCTCGGCGTCGTCGTGGCCGTGGTCATCGGCGAGCGGCGCTTCGTCGCCCGCGGGGGACGCAGGGGCGCCGTCGCCGACCTCGCCGCCGTCGCCGTGCCGTTCGGGCTGCTCGGCGCCCGGATCTACCACGTCGCCACCAGCTTCGAGCTCTACCGACACCATCCGGTCGACGCGCTCTACGTCTGGCACGGCGGTCTGGGCATCCCCGGCGGCATCCTCGGCGGCGTGCTGGCCGGGCTGGTCGTCTGCCGCCGGCGTGGCATCTCGCCCGGCGCGTTCGCCGACGCCATCGCCCCCGGAGTCGCGGTGGCGCAGGCGATCGGGCGGTTCGGCAACTGGTTCAACCAGGAGCTGTTCGGCCGTCCCACGACACTGCCGTGGGGGTTGAAGATCGACTCGGCCAACCCGGACGCGGTCCCGGGGGCCGTCGCCTACCACCCGACCTTCCTCTACGAGTCGCTTTGGGACCTCGGGGTCGCGGCGCTGGTGCTGTGGGCCGACCGCCGCTTCCGCCTGGGTGGGGGGCGGGCCTTCGCGCTCTACCTCGCGGCGTACGCCGTCGGCCGTGCCTGGATCGAGGCCCTGCGCATCGACGACGCGCACCGGCTGTTCGGCCTGCGGCTCAACGACTACGTCATGGGCCTGGTCTTCGCCGGTGCCGTCGCCTTCCTGGTCCTGCGCCGCCGCGCCGGCCGGGAGCAGCCCGAGCAGGTGCAGCGAGCCGAGGAGCCGGTTTCCGACGTACCCTCGAAGGTGTGAGCGCCACCGAGCAGGAGCGCGTGCTCCCCGAGCAGCACCATGACCACCGTGACGTCACGGGCGGCTGGCTGCGTCCAGCCGTCTTCGGGGTCACCGACGGACTGGTCAGCAACACCGCGCTGCTCGCCGGCGTCGCCGCGGGCGGGGCGGGGCCGCGTGTGCTCGTGCTCATCGGTCTGGCCGGCCTGGCCGCGGGCGCGTTCTCGATGGCCGCGGGGGAGTACACCTCGGTCGCCTCCCAGACCGAGCTGACCCGGGCCGAGATCGAGATCGAGAAGGCGGAGATCCGGCGAGTCCCGAAGGCCGAGGAGGCCGAGCTCGCCGGCATCTTCCGGGCGCGGGGCGTCGACGCCAGCACCGCGCGGGACGTCGCCCGGCAGCTGTCCGCCGACCCGGAGCAGGCCTGGCGGGTGCACGCCCGCGAGGAGCTGGGCGTCGACCCCGACGACCTGCCCTCGCCGTGGACCGCCTCCGGCGCCTCGTTCGCGGCCTTCTCGGTCGGCGCCCTGGTGCCCGTGCTGCCCTACCTGTTCGGCGCCGTGACGCTGCTGCTGCCGGTGCTGCTCGCCGCGCTCGCCCTGTTCGCCTCGGGGGTGCTGGTCAGCCGCTTCACCGACCGCACCGCGCTCTACAGCGGGCTGCGTCAGCTGCTGCTGGGGGCGGCGGCCGCTGCGGTGACCTACGGCATAGGCAGCCTTGTGGGCGGCGGCTTCTAGCGGCGGTCCTGCGCCCCGAAAAGGCGTCTCGGTCAGTGAGCCGCGGCCTGCTCGCGGGGCACGGTGAGGGCCGGAGCGGGCAGGCGCACCTCGACGGTCACCCAGCCCTCGCCGCTGCGCACCTCGACCCGGCCGCCGTGGACCTCCACCAGCCGGCGTACGACGTACAGCCCCATGCCCAGGCCCTCGCGGTCGCGGGTGGGGCCGGCGTCGGCCTGCGTGAACGGCTCGAACAGCCGGCCGGCGGAGGTGACGTCCAGCGTCGCGCCTTCGTTGCTCACGGCGACCCAGACGCCGTGCGCGTCCTGGCCCGCGGCGACCAGCGGCTGCGACTCGGCCGAGCCGTGCTGCCGGGCGTTGTCGACCAGGTTGGCCAGCACCTGGTGCAGGGCGCCGTCATCGATCCGGGCGAGCAGGCCGGGCTCCACCACGACCGTCGGCGGAGGCCGGTCGGGGTGCTCGGCGCCGGCGAGCATGCCGATCTCGGCCGCGACGGCCTCCACGTCGGAGACCGCGCCCGTGTCGGCCTCGGTCGCGCCGGCGGCGGTGAGCATGTTCTCCAGCAGCCTGGACAGCCGCTCCTGCTGGTCCAGGACGGCCTGCAGCAACGCCTCGCGGCCGGCGGGGTCGAGCTTGTCGCCGTGCCTGAGCAGAGTCAGCGCGGCGCCGCGGATGCCGGTCAACGGGGTGCGGAACTCGTGTGACACGGTGCCGATGAGGTCGGCCCGGATCCGGTCGGCGTCCTCCAGCCGGGCTCGGACGCTGGTGCGGCCCTCGACGAGCGCCGACTGCATCCGGTCCTCGGCGGCGCGGGCCTGCTCGTTGGCCCGCCAGAAGGTCACCAGCACGGCCGACTCGGCCAGCACGAAGCCGGCGCGCGCCGCCGCCCACCCCCAGGTGCCGCCGCCCCGCAGGTGGACCAGCGACGGGTCGAGCACGCCGACAAGCCCGACCTGGAGGACCACGAAGCAGATCGCCAGTGCGTAGACGGCCCAGTCCTGGTAGAGGGCCACCACGGCCACGGCCACGAAGTAGTGGGAGCCCACCGCGGGCCGGCCGTCGAACAGGTCGACCAGCAGCGCGGAGCAGGTGAGCAGCCCGAGCGAGGCAGCGAGAGCACGGGCGCCGCGCCGGACCGGGGCGAGCGAGAGCGCCAGCAGCAGCGCCACCGGCGCCACCTCGAGCAGGCCCTGCGCCGGCCCCCGGCCGCGCAGCAGAGCGATCCCGAGCAGCAGCGGGAGGTGCGCAACCAGCAGCAGGCACACCACCCGGTGCCGCCACGCGAAGTCCTGGTCGGACAGCGCACGCCCCCGCGGCAGCCAGCCGGAGGCCCGGCCGGCGGGGACCGCGGCAGCCGCCGGGGCGGCGGACGGGGAGGGGGGGCTCACGTCCTCCAGCCTCCCTCGTCCCGGGCCCGGGGACCATGGCCCGTTCGGGCCATCTGGGCCGGTTGGGACGGACTAGTGCGGGGGCGAGTGCGGGCCGAAACACGCTGTGACGGCGCGGCTCGTGTAGCGTCGGCGGCATCTGCACAGGGCCGCTGACGTCCCGGGTGAGCAGGACCGCACGACGAGTCGACCACCCGACGGAGGGCCAGCAGTGACACCCGCACGCACTCCCGACGCCCCGTGCCCGTCGGCCGGTCCTCCGGTCGCCCAGGGGCTCTACGACCCGGCCGCGGAGCACGACGCGTGCGGCGTCGCCTTCATTGTCGACGTCGCCGGTCGGCCCGCCCACTCGGTCATCGACCAGGGCCTGACGGCCCTGCGCAACATGGAGCACAGGGGCGCCTCGGGCAGCGAGCCCGACAGCGGCGACGGCGCGGGCATCCTGGTGCAGGTCCCGGACGCGTTCCTGCGGGCCGTCGTCCCCGACCTGCCGGAGCCGGGGCGGTACGCCGTCGGCACCGCGTTCCTGGACCCGGACCCCGACCGGGCCGCCGCGGCGCAGCAGGCGGTCGACCGGATCGTGCTCGAGGAGGGCCTGCGCACCGTCGCCTGGCGGGAGCTGCCGGTGGACCCCGACGGCGCGGCGATCGGCCCAACGGCCCGCGCGGTGATGCCGGCCTTCCGCCAGCTCGTGCTCGCGCCGGCGGCGGGGCCCGCCGGCGAGACGATGTCGTCGTACGCCCTGGAACGGCGGGCTTTCGTTGCGCGCAAGCGGGCCGAGCACGAGACCGGCACCTACTTCGCGTCGCTGTCGGCCCGCACGCTGGTGTACAAGGGGATGCTGACCACCGGACAGCTGGAGGCGTTCTTCCCCGACCTGGCCGACGAGCGCTTCATCAGTGCACTGGCCCTGGTGCACAGCCGTTTCTCCACCAACACCTTCCCGAGCTGGCCGCTGGCCCACCCCTACCGCTACATCGCGCACAACGGCGAGATCAACACCGTGCGCGGCAACCGCAACTGGATGCGGGCCCGCGAGGCGCTGCTGCGCGGCCCGGACGAGCTGCCCGACGACCTGTCCCGGCTGTTCCCGGTGTGCACCCCGGGCGCGTCCGACAGCGCCAGCTTCGACGAGGTGCTCGAGCTGCTGCACATGGCCGGCCGCTCGTTGCCGCACGCGGTGCTGATGATGGTCCCCGAGGCGTGGGAGAACGCGCTCGACATGGATCCGGCCAAGCGCGCCTTCTACGAGTTCCACTCGTCGCTGATGGAGCCCTGGGACGGGCCGGCGTGCGTGACCTTCACCGACGGCACCTCGATCGGTGCCGTACTGGACCGCAACGGCCTGCGCCCGGCGCGATGGTGGGAGACCGTCGACGGCCTGGTGGTGCTGTCCTCCGAGGTCGGCGTGCTTGACATCCCTGCCGACCGGGTCGTGCGCAAGGGGCGGCTGCAGCCCGGCCGGATGTTCCTCGTCGACACCGCGCGGGGCCGCGTCGTGGACGACGCCGAGATCAAGGCCGGCCTCGCCGCCGAGCACCCCTACCAGGACTGGCTCGACACCGGTCTGCTGCGGCTCGCCGAGCTGCCCCGGCGCGAGCACGTCGTCTACTCCCACGAGTCGGTGCTGCGCCGGCAGCAGACCTTCGGCTACACCGAGGAGGAGGTCCGCGTCCTGCTCACGCCGATGGCCCGGACCGGCCTCGAGCCGATCGGCTCCATGGGCACCGACACCCCCGTCGCCGTCCTGTCGGAGCGGTCCAGGCTGCTGTTCGACTACTTCACCCAGCTGTTCGCGCAGGTCACCAACCCGCCCCTGGACGCGATCCGCGAGGAGCTGGTGACCAGCCTCGCCGGCACCATCGGCCCCGAGCAGAACCTGCTCACCCCGAGCGCCGCCTCCTGCCGGCAGATCGTGCTGCCCTTCCCGGTACTGGACAACGACGAGCTGGCCAAGGTGCTGCACGTCAACGAGGACGGCAACCTGCCGGGCTTCTCGACCGTCACCGTGCACGGCCTCTACCCGGTCAACGGCGGGGGAGACGCGCTGCGGGACGCGCTGGACCGGGTCCGTCGCGAGGTCTCCACCGCGATCGCCGCCGGCGCGCGGATCATCGTGCTGTCCGACCGCGACTCCACCGAGCACATGGCCCCGATCCCGTCGCTGCTGCTTACCAGCGCCGTGCACCACCACCTGATCCGGGAGAAGACCCGCACCCGTGTCGGGCTCGTGCTGGAGGCCGGTGACGCCCGCGAGGTGCACCACGTCGCGCTGCTGCTCGGGTTCGGCGCGGCCGCCGTCAACCCCTACCTCGCCTTCGAGACGATCGAGGACCTCGTCGGCGGCGGGGCCCTTTCCGGCGTCGACGCCGCGACCGCCCAGAAGAACTACATCAAGTCACTCGGCAAGGGGGTGCTCAAGGTGATGTCGAAGATGGGCATCAGCACCATCGCCTCCTACACCGGGGCGCAGGTCTTCGAGGCGCTCGGCCTGTCCCACGACCTCGTCGACGAGTACTTCACCGGCACCACCAGCCGGCTCGGCGGCGTCGGCCTGGAGGTGCTCGCGGAGGAGGTCGCGGCACGGCACTCCCGCGCCTACCCCGACAACGCCGCCGAGCGGGCCCACCGCACGCTCGAGATCGGCGGGGAGTACCAGTGGCGGCGCGAGGGCGAGGTGCACCTGTTCAACCCGGAGACCGTCTTCAAGCTGCAGCACGGCACCCGCAGCAGGCAGTACGACGTGTTCCAGGAGTACACCGCCGCGGTGGACGGCCTCTCGGCCAGGGCCGGCACGCTGCGCGGGCTCTTCGCGCTGCGTGAGGGGGTCCGCCCGCCGGTGCCGCTCGAGGAGGTCGAGCCGGTCAGCGAGATCGTGAAGCGCTTCAACACCGGCGCCATGTCGCTCGGCTCCATCTCGCCGGAGGCGCACGAGGTGCTGGCGGTCGCCATGAACCGCCTCGGCGCGCGCAGCAACACCGGCGAGGGCGGCGAGGACGCGGAGCGACTGCACGACCCGGAGCGGCGCAGCGCCATCAAGCAGGTGGCCTCCGGGCGGTTCGGCGTCACGAGCGAGTACCTCGTGCACGCCACCGACATCCAGATCAAGATGGCGCAGGGCGCGAAGCCCGGCGAGGGCGGCCAGCTCCCCGGGCCCAAGGTCTACCCGCACATCGCCCGGACTCGGCACTCCACGCCCGGCGTCGGCCTGATCTCCCCGCCGCCCCACCACGACATCTACTCCATCGAGGACCTGGCCCAGCTCATCCACGACCTCAAGAACGCCAACGACCAGGCCCGGATCCACGTCAAGCTCGTCGCCGAGGTCGGCGTCGGGACCGTCGCGGCCGGCGTCTCCAAGGCGCACGCCGACGTCGTGCTCATCTCCGGCCACGACGGCGGCACCGGCGCGTCGCCGCTCACCAGCCTCAAGCACGCCGGCTCACCCTGGGAGCTGGGCCTGGCCGAGACGCAGCAGACGCTGCTGCTCAACGGGCTCCGCGACCGGGTCGTGGTGCAGGTCGACGGCCAGCTCAAGACCGGCCGCGACGTCCTGATCGGCGCGCTGCTCGGTGCCGAGGAGTACGGCTTCGCCACCGCGCCGCTGGTCGTCAGCGGCTGCATCATGATGCGGGTCTGCCACCTCGACACCTGCCCGGTTGGTGTCGCCACCCAGAATCCGCTGCTGCGCAAGAAGTTCTCCGGTACGCCGGAGTTCGTGGTCACCTTCTTCGAGTACGTCGCGCAGGAGGTCCGCGAGCTGCTCGCTGCGCTCGGGTTCCGCAGCCTGCGGGAGGCGGTCGGGCACGCCGAGGTGCTCGACACCTCCCGCGCGGTGGACCACTGGAAGGCCGCCGGCCTGGACCTGACGCCGGTGCTGCACGTCCCCGAGCTACCCGAGGGCGCGGCACGCAGCTGCACCACCGAGCAGGACCACGGCCTGCGGCACGCCCTCGACAACACCCTGATCCAGCTGTGCGAGGGCGCCCTCGCTCACGCGACGCCGGTGCGCCTGGAGCTCCCCGTGCGCAACGTCAACCGCACCGTCGGCACCATGCTGGGCGCCGAGGTGACCCGACGCCACGGCGGCGTAGGGCTGCCGGACGGCACGATCGACCTGACCTTCACCGGCAGCGCCGGGCAGTCCTTCGGTGCCTTCCTGCCGCGCGGGATCACGCTCCGACTGGAGGGCGACGCCAACGACTACGTCGGAAAGGGCCTGTGCGGGGGCCGGGTCGTCGTCCGCCCCGACCGGTCCGCGACGTTCGCCGCCGAGGACAACGTCGTCGCCGGCAACGTGCTGCTGTACGGCGCGACGTCCGGCTCGATGTTCGTGCGGGGAGTCGTCGGTGAGCGCTTCTGCGTGCGCAACTCCGGTGCGACCGCCGTCGTGGAGGGCGTGGGCGACCACGCCTGCGAGTACATGACCGGTGGCCGCGTGGCGGTGCTGGGCCCCACTGGCCGCAACGTCGCCGCCGGGATGAGCGGCGGGACGGCGTACCTGCTGGACGTCGATGAGCGCAAGGTCAACCGCGAGATGGTCGACCTCGAGCCGATGGACGAGGGGGACCGCGAGACGCTGCGCCGGATGCTGACAGAGCACCTGGCGGAGACCGACTCGCCGGTGGCCGGCGCGTTGCTCGCGGACGCCACCAGCTACGACCGGTTCACCAAGGTGATGCCCCGCGACTACCGCAAGGTGCTGCTCGCCATGGAGCAGGCCCGCGAGAGCGGGACCGACGTCGACCAGGCCGTGATGGCCGCGAGCAAGGGCTAGCGGGCCGTCGTGGCCGACCCCACCGGCTTCCTTCGGACGGACCGGGAGCTGCCGTCGCGGCGTCCCGTCGACGTGCGCATCCGCGACTGGAAGGAGGTCTACGAGGACCTCGACCCGGCCGTGCTGCACGACCAGGCCGGCCGCTGCATGGACTGCGGCATCCCGTTCTGCCACAACGGCTGCCCGCTGGGCAACCTCATCCCGGAGTGGAACGACCTGGTGTGGAAGGACAGCTGGCGCGACGCGGCCGAGCGGCTGCACGCCACCAACAACTTCCCCGAGTTCACCGGCCGGCTGTGCCCGGCGCCGTGCGAGGCGGCCTGCGTGCTCGCCATCAACGACGACGCGGTCACCATCAAGCAGGTCGAGGTCGAGATCGCCGACCGGGCGCTCGCGGAGGGCTGGGTGGAGCCGCAGGCCGCCGCCGCGCCGAGCGGGTGGCGGGTCGCCGTCGTCGGGTCCGGCCCGGCCGGCCTGGCCGCCGCGCAGCAGCTGACCCGGGCAGGGCACGACGTCACCGTCCTGGAGCGGGCCGACCACGTCGGTGGTCTGCTGCGCTACGGCATCCCCGAGTTCAAGATGGAGAAGCACGTCCTGGACCGGCGGCTGGAGCAGATGCGCGCCGAGGGCACGGTGTTCCGCACCGGCGTCGACGTGGGCGTCGACGTCACCGCCGGGGAGCTGCGTGCCTCCTACGACGCGGTCGTGCTGGCCGGCGGGTCGACCCTGCCGCGTGACCTGCCGATCGAGGGCCGCGAGCTGACCGGCATCCACGCGGCCATGGACTTTCTCACCCCGGCCAACCACGTGCAGCAGGGCGACCTGGCCGGCTCGCCAGTCTCCGCGGAGGGCAGGGACGTCGTCATCATCGGCGGCGGGGACACCGGCGCCGACTGCCTGGGCACTGCCCACCGGCAGGGCGCTCGCAGCGTGACCCAGCTGGAGATCCTGCCCCGGCCGCCCCAGGAGCGCGCCGCCGAGACGCCGTGGCCGACCTGGCCGTTGCTCTACCGCACCAGCAGCGCCCACGAGGAGGGCGGCGAACGGCTGTTCAGCGTCAGCACCGTGCGCTTCGCCGGGGACGGGCAGGGCCGGCTGGCCGGCCTCGAGCTGGTCGACGTCGAGCTGGTCGAAGGCCGGTTCACGCCGGTCGAGGGCAGCGGGCGCACCCTGCCGACCCAGCTGGTGCTGCTCGCGATGGGCTTCGTCGGCCCTCAGCGCGCGGGTCTGATAGAGAGCCTGGGCGTCGAGCTGGACGCCCGCGGCAACGTCGCCCGGGACGACGGCTGGGCCAGCAGCGTGCCGGGCGTCTACGTGGCCGGGGACATGGGCCGCGGGCAGTCCCTCGTCGTCTGGGCGATCGCGGAGGGACGGTCGGCGGCGGCGGCCGTCGACCGCTTCCTGTGCGGGGAGACCACGCTGCCCTCACCCGTCCTGACCACGAGCCGCTGACCCGTCCGGGCCGGTCCCCTGGCCCCGACGGCAGGGTTGGGCCTAGTCTCCCCGCACTCGTGGTGGCCGTCCGGCCACCCAGGAGGAGGAGCACGTGCGCAGAGCCCTCATGGCAGCAGCGGTCACCACCGCGCTCGCCGCGACCCCCCTGGCCCTGTCACCGGTGACCGCCGGTGCGCAGGGCGGCAGCAGCACCAAGGCGGGTGCCGCGAGCGGCACCCAGCGGTTCGTCGTCCTGTACGCCGCCGGCACGAGCGCCGCCCAGGCGCGCAAGGCGATCACCGCGGCCGGCGGCACCCTCGTCCGGGAGAACACCGCGGTCGGCATGGCCACCGTGAGCACCACCAACGCGTCCTTCCGTAGCACCGCGACCCGCTCGGGGGCGCTTGCAGGCGTTGCCGCGGACCGCTTCATCGGGTCGGTCCCCCGCCAGCACAGCGCGACCTCGGGCGACATCGAGCGCGCCCCCGGTGGCCGCTCGGCGAAGGGCGGGGCCCAGCGGGGCCCACACGCCGCCAAGGGTCAGACCGGTGCGGCGGCCGAGCCCCTGGCGCCCCGGCAGTGGGACATGCGCCTCATCTCGGCCTTCGACGCGCAGAAGCGGCAGGCCGGTGACCGGCGGGTCAAGGTCGGTGTCATCGACACCGGCATCGAGGGCACCCACCCGGACATCGCCGCCAACTTCGACCGGGCCGACAGCCGCAACTTCACCACCGACATCCCGGTCGACCCCGGCGGCACCGCGTTGGACGGACCCTGTGAGCACCCGAGCTGTGTGGACCCGGCCAACGAGGACGACAACGGCCACGGCACCCACGTCGCCAGCACCATCGCGGCGCCGGTCAACGGCCAGGGCATCGCGGGCGTGGCCCCGAACGTGACGCTCGTCAACATCCGGGCCGGTCAGGACAGCGGCTACTTCTTCCTGCAGCCGACCGTCGACGCGATCACCTACGCCGGCACCGCGGGCATCGACGTGGTCAACATGAGCTTCTACACCGACCCGTGGCTTTTCAACTGCGACAGCAACCCGGCCGACAGCCCAGAGCAGCAGCAGGACCAGCGGACCATCAAGGCTGCCGTCCAGCGGGCCGTCGACTTCGCCTACAAGCACGGCGTGACACTGATCGCCGCGTCGGGCAACGAGTCGACCGACCTCGGCCATCCCGGCCAGGACCCGACCAGCCCGGACTACCCGCAGGAGAACGCCAGCACGGCGTACGCCCACGACCGGCAGATCGACAACTCGACCTGTCAGTCCATGCCGTCCGAGGCCAACCACGTCCTGGACGTCAACGCGGTCGGCCCCAGCACCCGGCTCAGCTTCTACAGCAACTACGGCACCGAGCAGACGACGGTGGCCGCGCCGGGTGGTGACTCCCGCGACACCGCGACCGGGCTGTCCAACCCGGCCAACCGCGTGCTCGCGGCGTACCCGAAGATCGCGCTGGTGAACGAGGGCATCGTCACCGCGGACGACAAGATCAACCAGGACAGTCGGTTTGCCAGCCAGGTCGTCCAGAAGTGCAGCGACGGCAGCTGCCACTACTGGCGCTACCTGCAGGGGACCTCCATGGCCAGCCCGCACGCCGTGGGCGTCGCCGCGCTGATCGTCAGTCAGTACGGCGTCAAGGACGGCAAGCACAAGGGCGGCCTGACGCTGCAGCCGAGCAAGACCGAGAAGGTGCTCACCGCGACGGCCACGCAGCACGCCTGCCCGACGCCGAGGACGGTGACCTACGTCCTGAGCGAGGACGGCACGGCCACCTGCGAGGGCCCGACGGCCTTCAACGGCTTCTACGGCCACGGCATCGTCAACGCCCTCTCGGCGGTGAGCGGCAAGAAGTAGCAACTTCACCCGTACGACGAGGGGCGCCGTCCGCAGCCGCGGGCGGCGCCCTCTCGCGTCACCCGTCTGCCGGTGGTACCCGGCCGTTCCCAGGGGCAGGCTGAGGCCGTGCTCACCCTCGTCAGCGCCTGCGTGCTCGCCTGCGACCTGGTGCAGCACCCGGCCGGCCTGCGCATCGCCGACACCGTCGACCGGGTGCTGGTGCTCGGGCCGTACGACGTGGACCGGCTGGCTGTCGCCGCCGCACCGGCGCGGGGCCGCGCCGACGACCGGGCCGTGGTCCTCGCCGCGGCCGAGGCCGCGCCACGGCTGGACCGGCTCGTCACCGGCGTGCGCGGCGCCCTGGCCGAGGCGGCGCCGAGCCCGGTGGAGGCGCGCACCATGGTCGACGCGCTGGCCGAGGTGCTGGTCGGCCGGCTCGAGCAGGTCCTCGCCCTGCTGCTCCAGGAGGGGCCGCTCGCCGACCCGCGCCTCCCCTCCGACGGCGTGCAGGCCGCCCTGGACGCCGTCGCCGCCGCCTGGCTGCCGGCCGGCTCGTCGCCCGCTGTGCTGGCGGCCGCTGACCGGCTGAGCGGTCCGTGGCGCGTCGCCGCCCCGACAGGGCCGGTACCGCTGGACACCTCGGCGTACGGCCCTGGGGGCGCGGCGGCGCTGGACGACCTGCTTGACCGGGTCTCCCGCCTGGACCATCTCGGCTGGCGGCGGGTCGTCGCCGCGCGCGCGGCCGGCCGCCGGGGCCTGCGCTGGTCCACGGCCCTGCACGTTGCCTGCCGCGCGGCGGCCGAGAGCGGCCGGGTGCTGCCGGTCGCCCGGGCGCAGCTGGCGGCGGCCCGGACCATGCGACTGGCCGGGGTGTCGGCGAGCGCGGACGCCCGTGCGGCGGCGATGATCGTGACGGCCGCCGTGCAGGCCACCTGCCTGCGTGGCCTGCTGCCGGCCGACGTGGCCACCACGCTGCTCGAGCCGTGGGCCGCGGCCTAGGCTCGACGCGTGAAGCGGCGCGCGAAGATCGTCTGCACGCTCGGGCCGGCGACGCACTCCTACGAGGGCGTGCGGGCGCTGGTGCTCGCGGGGATGGACGTCGCGCGGCTCAACTTCTCGCACGGGACCCACGCCCAGCATGCGCAGGCCTACCGCTGGGTGCGCCAGGCCGCGGACGAGTCGGGCCGCGGGGTCGGGGTGCTCGTGGACCTGCAAGGCCCCAAGATCCGCCTCGGCACCTTCGCCGCGGGCCCGGTGGTCTGGGCGACGGGGGAGACCGTCACCGTCACGACCGAGTCGTGCAACGGCAGCCACGACCGGGTCGGGACGACGTACGCCGGCCTCGCGGCCGACGTGGTCGAGGGCGACCGGCTGCTCGTCGACGACGGCCGGGTCGGCCTGCGCGTGCTGGAGGTTCGCGGTCAGGACGTGCGCCTGCTGGTCACCGAGGGAGGCCCGGTCTCCGACTCCAAGGGACTGTCCCTGCCCGGAGTGGCGGTCAGCGTGCCGGCGCTGACCGACAAGGACGAGCAGGACCTGCGCTTCGCGCTCAGCATGCGCGCCGACATGGTGGCGCTGTCCTTCGTCCGCTCACCCCGTGACGTCGACCTGGTCCACGCGGTCATGGACGAGGCCGGGGTGCGGCTGCCGGTCCTGGCCAAGATCGAGAAGCCCGAGGCGGTGGCCGAGCTGGAGGCGGTGGTCGACGCCTTCGACGGGCTCATGGTCGCGCGTGGAGACCTCGGTGTGGAGCTGCCGCTCGAGCAGGTGCCGCTGGTGCAGAAGCGGGCCGTGCAGTCCGCCCGGGAGCAGGCCAAGCCGGTCATCGTCGCCACCCAGATGCTCGACTCGATGATCGTCGCGAGTCGCCCGACCAGGGCCGAGGCCAGCGACGTCGCCAACGCCGTGCTCGACGGCGCCGACGCGCTCATGCTCTCCGGCGAGACGAGCATCGGGCGGCATCCGGTCGAGACTGTCGCGACGATGGCCCGCATCGTGGTGGCGGCCGAGGAGGCGCTCGGACGGGTGCCGCCTGTGGTCCGCGAGCCCACGACCGTCGGGGGGGCGATCGCCCGGGCGGCGGCCGAGGTCGGCCGCACCGTCGGCGCGACGGCGCTGGTGGCGTTCACGCAGAGCGGGGACACTGCCCGCCGGCTGGCCGAGCACCGCTCGCCGATCCCGCTGCTGGCCTTCACACCGGTGGCGGAGGTGCGCAGCCAGCTCTCGCTGGTCTGGGGCGTCGAGACCTTCCTGGTGCCGGCGGTCGCGCACACCGACGACATGGTCCGGCAGGTCGACGGCGCCATGACCGACCTGGGCCGGATGGCGCCGGGCGAGCTGCTCACCATCGTCGCCGGCAGTCCGCCGAGCACCACCGGCTCCACCAACGCGATGCGGGTGCACCGGCTCGGTGGCTGGAGCCCGGCCCAACCCTAGTCAGCGGGCGCCTGGCAGCCGGCTCGAAGTGGCGGCTAGATGTAGAGGTAGCGGGGCGCCTTGACTCGCATCGTGGAGTAGGACCGGTTGCCGCTCATGTTGTACTGCTCGACCCTCACCGACCCGTCCCCGTAGACGTAGGTCACGACGGCGACGTGCCCGTAGGGGCCGGCCTGGGTGTAGCCGTTGGGACGGGTCGAGCCGGGGGAGTAGTAGGCGGAGCGCTCATAGGCGTTCCACTGCGCGACCGTCCCGACCCGGGGGGTGTGCCAGACGTGCTTGTCAAGGCGGGCGGCGGCGTTGTCCCAGTTGTAGGCGCTGCCCCAGTGCGTGACCGCGGTGTTGTAGATGGGGTGCCGGCGCTGGGCCATCTCCCAGGCAGCGAAGCTCACGCACTGCCGCTTGGTGAAGCCGTACGGGTCGGCCGACCAGCTGCTGTCGTAGCGCCAGGGGTAGTCGTTGCCGGCGGCGGACGCCGGCGTGATGAAGGGCACCGACACCGCAACCATGGCGGCGGCGGTGACGAGCAGTCTGCGGACGAGACGCATGAGGAGAACTCCAGGGGGCCAGGTGACAGCAGTGATGTCGGCATCCCGCGACTACGCTCTGTAGCCGGACGGGTGACCCATTCGGGTGGTTCACGGCCGGCCCGGCGCCGACAGCCCGTCCGCAGCACGTCCTCGGTCGAGGTCCGAGTGCTTCCTGGATGCGCTGCGGCGAGAAGCCGCCTCTGCGGGCAGACGGACGCTGACACGGCGCGGGACGGATAACCCACGTCCCACTCGTCTCTGCTGCCCCACCCGTCGCATCGGTTCGGCGACGGCTCGGCAGTTATGCCGGACAGGGGCACTGGCATCATCCGTATGACGATCTATCGCATCAGTACGCGTACTCGCGCGCACTGACCGCCGAGTTGGAGCCACGGAGCGTCAGGAGGGCTTGATCTCCTGAACCGACCAGCCGTTGCCGTCCGGGTCGGCGAAGAACGCGAAGCGCGAGCCTGGAGCTCCTTCGGGTCCAAGCTGCTGAATCTCAGTGATGTCGACGCCGCGGGCGAGCAGGGCCTCCCGTGCCGCGGCGATGTCCTCGACGACCAGCTGAGGTCCCTTGGTCGAGCCCGGCTGGCCGAGCGGCATCCCTTCGCCGATGACGACCGAGCAGCTGGACCCGGGAGGAGTCATCTGTACTACGCGCATGCCCTCCGTGGGCCGGACGTCGTGGTCGAGGCCGAAACCGACCTGCTCGGTGTAGAACGCCTTCGCGGTGTCGACGTCGGAGACGGGGATCCCGATGACTGCCAGCTTGAAGTCCATGCGGTGCTCCTGTCAGGCGCTCGGTGTGACAGGCATCTTGTCCGATGCCTTAGATCACTAACTGGTGGGCGGGAGCGCGTCGCGGTGGCGGGTCCAAGTCGCCGCACAGGTTCAGCCGAAGAGGTCGGTAGCGGCACGTAGCGCGGTGTGGGCAGAGCCGATGAAGGGCCGCCCGTGTCCGAAGCAGGCCACATCGACGTCCAGTGCGACGAGGCGTTGCATGGAACGCCATGCCTCGCCACGATCGGTGTTGAACGGACCGAGCACGACGCCGCCCTGGTGCTCGGCGATGGTGTCCCCAGCCAGCAGCAGCCCGGATCCGGGCAGGTGCAGGGCGATGCTGCCGGGGGTGTGACCGGGCACGGAGAGCACCACGGCTCCGCCGCCGAGTTGCAGGACGTCCTGGTCGGTTACCTCGTGGTCGACCCGGCAGGCAGGGGCAGGCTCCAGGTCCGCCGCGACGACGGCGTGCAGCCGCTGCTCGGCCGGCGTGAAGGCGGGAGGCGGGCCGGGCTCGGCACCACGCACGAACGCGGCGTCCGCATGCCCGGCCACCACGGTGACGTCCGCCCATCCGGCGATGTCGGCCGCCGAGCCGGCGTGGTCGTCATGGAAGTGGGTGAGCACGATGCGCCGCAGCTCCTCGCGGGGCAGGCCCAGCTGTTCCATCGCCTCCGTGATGGCCGGGCCGCTGCCGGGAGGTCCGGTGTCAATCAGGGTGGTCCCGCCTTCGTCGTGCCACAGGTAGGCGTTGCTGATGCCCAGCGGCAGCAGGTGCAGGCCGGGGACCACGACGATGACGTCCACGACCTGACGCTAGGACGCTCGGGCGATGCGTCGGCGTGATTTCGCTAGGGGGTGAGCCCGGCACGCCTCGGGGCGAGAGGGCGAGCCCGCGGCAGCGCAGCGCGAGCCTGGAGCTGGGGAGCGAGCCTGTTCCGGCGGCTCATGGAGTGCGCAGAGCTCGTACGTCGGGGTAGCGCGCGGAGTGGCTCGTCAGCAGCGGTTGCGGGCTGTTGCGCACGCTCTGGTCGAGGAAGGCGATCACGTAGGCGTTCGGGATCGCGAGCCCCCGGTCGCCGTCGATGCTGCCGAGCGCGAACAGGTTGCGCAGCGGTGGCGCGAGGAAGAGGGCGGCGTCGTCGGTGAAGTTGAAGTGCCGGGCGCCGTCGACGCTGTAGCACCAGGTCGGTCCGCTGCTAGTTGACAGCAGCGACTGGGCCGTGTCGCGGTCCGCGGCGTCTTCTGCGCTCCGCGCCCGGCAGGTGCCCGTGACGCAGGAGTTCTCCGCGCCCACGATCAGCAGTGGGGCGTGCAGGCCGGCCTGGACAACGCTGCCGAACTGGGTGCCGTCCAGGTCGACGGCCCCAGCGCAGTGCGGGTCGGTGTGGCAGGCCTGCAGCCCGGCGGCGCCGCCGAACGAGTGCCCGACGTAGGCCACCGGGCCTTGCTCGACCCGGCCGGCGAACGGCCCGGCCCGGTCCAGCCCGGCCACCGTGGCCGCGACGAAGTGCGCGTCCTCGGACCACACGTCAAGGAGGCGATCCGCGACGGCGGCGCCCGGACCGGTGTGGTCACCGAGCTCGGGCGGGTTCCCGGCCGCGGTGCTGTGCACCGGCTCTGCGTGCAGGACGGTCAGGTTGGCGCTGTACGTGGGGGTGACGCCGGCCACCAGGTACCCGTGGCTGGCCAGGTCCTCCGCCAGCACCGTGTACTGCGGCGCCGAAAGCCCCATGCCGGGCTCCAGCACCACGATCGGGAAACGACCGGTCGCGACCGGTTCACCGTCCACGGCGTGGTCTCGGACCTCGCCGAAGCTGCCCTCGAGCAGCCCCGCTGGCCCCTGTACGTGGAGCTGACCCCACGCGCCCGGTGCGTACGGCGCCCGCTCACCCATGGCGCCGCGCTGCGCGGGATACCACAACCAGACCGACAGCTCCCGGAGCACGCCGGGTCGTGAGGCGAGGGGATCGACACGGCTGCGATCCGTCCAGTCGAAGATCGCCCTTCCCACCTGGTACGGGCCAGTCGGGGACGGCAGGGTGACCGACTGCCCCCGCCGCACACCGACCCACGTCGCGTACCCGGTGACCACCAGCAACATGACGAGCGCGAGCGAGAGCACCGGTTTGACGACAGGACGCATCCAGCCCCGACCGAGCCCGCCTGCCCCTGACATCGTCAGCTCCGCCGACCGGCATCGGTGCAGGCGCCGCAGACCTGGGAGCCACTCAGGACGACGTAGACCCGTCATGACGATCAACCTGGACACGACGCCATTCTGGCGCGCCCGGATGGTGGCCTCGTCAGGTGAGGACCGCCTGCGTCTGGGTGACCTGCGCGACGGGCCGGCCATGTGCGTCGACGAGGTCGGTCTGCACCACGACCAGGGTGTGGCCACGGTGCAGCGGGCGGGCGGTGGCCGTGACCCGGCCCTCGCGAACGGCGCGAAACAGGTGGGTGGTGGAGCTGGTCGTGGCAGTGCTGGCGCCGTCGGGCAGGCCGAGGTATGCGCAGATCGCGCCGATGCTGTCGGCCAGTCCCATGAGGGCGCCGCCGTGCAGCACCCCTCCGGCGGTGCAGCGTTGTGGCGTCCACTCCAGGTGCCCGACGGCCTGCTGTGCGCTGGCGGACTCCAGCTCGACGCCGAGCGCGACCGCGTACGGCATCAGCGCCAGCAGCGCCGGATCGGCGGCCGGCGGTTCGGCGTCGGGCCCTGTCGCGGCGGCGGAGGTGGCGAGGTGGGCGGCGGCGTCGGGCACATCGAGCGTCCTCTCGGTCGGCAATTCCGGGTGGCCTCGCAGCATGAGGGGGAGAGTCAGGCGGAGGTCGGCACCTTGTCGAGGAATCCGAGCACCGTCTGGAGCCGCCCCGCTCCGTCGGTGACGGCGACGTCGAAGCCGACGATCGGTGCCGGCTGACCGGCGGGGCCCAGCTCCCAGCCGAACCGGGCCTGGTCGTGGTGGGTGTCGACCGGACCGGTCAGCCGGAACGCGAACCCTGGGAACTGGCGCTGCACCGCCCCGATCGTGGCGGCGATCGCCTCCCGGCCCTCAGCGACCGCCATGGGGTCGACGTAGCGGGCGTCCTCGCTGTACAGCTCGTCCACTGCCGCCCGGCGGACGGTCGGGTCGGTCTCGTTCCACGCGTCGATGTAGCGCTGCGCCAACGCTTCGAACCTGCTCACGTCGTTCGCCTCCCTGTGCGCGGGCCGGACGATCCGGCACCGGCAGGTCCCAGCATCAGCGGGCACAGGGCGTACGTCGATTACCTGCGAGGTAGTAGTCGCACCAGATGGGCGCGGTTAGCGTCCCTGTCGTGCCGACCCAGCAGACGCGGGCAGAGAACGCCCAGCCGGGCCGGGGAACTCCCGCCGGTGGAGGTGAGCTGCTGCGACAGTGGCGGCAGCGCCGTCGTCGTAGCCAGCTCGACCTCGCCCTGGACACCGGCGTCAGCGCCCGGCACCTGAGCTTCGTCGAGACCGGCCGCTCGCAGCCGAGCCGAGGGCTCCTGCTCG
>JAABUT010000368.1_pt1 | contig 77855 bp, 67 predicted proteins | sample 5559281 | NCBI WGS metagenome assembly JAABUT01 (sample SAMN10711880, study PRJNA513359) | rock metagenome | isolation source: Antarctica rocks | place: Antarctica: Victoria Land, Ricker Hills nord | collected 2016-01-04 | reverse complement strand
GGGCTCGGTGGCCTTGGCGGGCTCGGTGGCCTTGGCGGGCTCGGTGGCCTTGGCGGGCTCGGTGGCCTTGGCGGGCTCGGTGGCCTTGGCGGGCTCGGTGGCCTTGGCGGGCTCGGTGGCCTTGGCGGGCTCGGTGGCCTTGGCGTCGGGGGTCGCGGCGCTGCGCTTCTTCGGGGTGGTCGCCGCCCCGGTGGGCTCCTCCCCGGACTGGGCCAACGCCGCCTGGAACAACTCCAGCTTCGATGGTTTGGTCGCCGCGACCCGCAGAGTGCCCTCGGTGCCGGGTAGGCCCTTGAACTTCTGCCAGTCGCCGGTGATCTTCAGCAGGGTCTGCACCGGGTCGGTGGGCTGCGCACCGACGCCCAGCCAGTACTGCGCCCGCGCGGAGTCGATCTGGATGAGGCTCGGCTCTTCCTTCGGGTGGTACTTGCCGATGGTCTCGATGGCCCGGCCATCGCGGCGGGTCCGGGAGTCTGCGACGACAACCCGGTAGTGCGGGGTGCGGATCTTGCCGAGACGCATGAGCTTGATCTTGACGGCCACGAGTGGTGAAGCTCCTTCAGAGTTCGGTCACGACGCAATTCAGCAGCACGCACGTCTTGCGTACCCGGTTTTGCCCTTGGTGGGTGACCTGGCCATGATGCCAGACGCGTTCACCGCGGCCTACCACCGCCCGCCCGAGCCCTGCGAGCTCCGCGGGGCGACGGCTGGCCGCAGCGGCCTAGTTCAGCAGCACGCCGCGGAGCACTATCCGAGCCGGCGTCTGCAGGACACCCATGTGCCGGGGATCATCGCGGTACACCAGCAGGTCCGCCGGCGCGCCGTGCTCCAGTCCGGGCTGACCGAGCCAACTCCGGGCGTCCCAGCAGGCCGCGCCCAACGCGTCGTGGGCACTCATGCCCACCGCCACCAGGGCCGCCACCTCCTCAGCGATCCGACCGTGCGCCACGCCCCCACCGGCGTCGGTACCGGCGTACACGGCAACCCCGGCGTCCACCGCTGCCGCCACCGTCTCGCCCACCCGTGCGTGCAGGTCACGCATGTGCGCCGCGTACCGGGGGTAGCGCTCCGCACTGTCGGCGATCGACGGAAAGTTCTCGATGTTGATCAGCGTCGGGACCAGCGCGGTGCCGTGCCGCACCATCAGTTCGACGGTGCCTGCGGTCAGCCCGGTGCCGTGCTCGATGCAGTCGATCCCCGCGGTGATCAGCCCCGCCAGCGCTTCTTCCCCGAACACGTGGGCGGTGACCCGGGCGCCCGCGTCATGGGCGGCGGTGATCGCCGAGCGGAGAACGCCCTCACTCCACAGCGGCGCCAGGTCGCCGGTGCTCCGGTCGATCCAGTCCCCCACCAGTTTGACCCAGCCGTCACCCAATGCGACCTGCTCCGCGACAGCCGCGGGCAACAAGGACTCCTCGGCCAACTCGATCGCCAGGCCCGGGATGTAACGCCGGGACAGGGCCAGGTGGCGCCCAGCGCGGATAATCCGCGGTAGGTCCGCCCGATCGTCCAGACTGCGGGTGTCCACCGGTGATCCGGCATCGCGCAGCAACAGCGCGCCGGCGTCGCGCTCCGTCTCGGCCTGGGTGAGGGCCTCGGCCAGCTCGACCGGGCCCGTCGCCCCGATGCCGACGTGACAATGCGCGTCCACCAGCCCCGGCATGATCCAACCGCCGTCGCACAGCGTCTGCGCGCCTGCGACCGCCGTAGTGCTGATCAACCCGCGGTGCACCCAGAACTCTGTCGGCTCGTCGTCGGGCAGCACGACGCCTCGCAGGCGGTAGCCGGGCACAGCGCTACGTTTTCGGTCGAGAGCCAGGCAGCTTGAGCTTCGACGGGTCGAACCCGGCCAGTCCTGGTGGCAGCTCGTCCAGGCCAGGCGGCATCCCCGACAGGTCCGGGAACCCGGCGGGCAGCGGTCCACCCAGACCGGGGAAACCACCCCGGTTCTTCGGCGGGGTGGGCCCGCGGCCGCCTTTGCCCTTCTTACCCTTCTTGCCGCGCACCGCCTTGCGGTTGCCGCCGCCGGCGCCGGGCATCCCGAACCGACCCGCCATCTGCGCCATCATCTTGCGGGCCTCGAAGAACCGGTCGACGAGCTGATTGACCTCGCTCACGCTCACCCCGGAGCCCTTCGCGATGCGCAACCTCCGCGAGGCGTTGATCATCTTGGGTTCCGCCCGCTCAGCTGGGGTCATGCCCCGGATGATCGCTTGCACCCGGTCGAGCTGCTTCTCGTCGACCTGCCCGAGCTGCTCCTTCATCGCCCCGGCACCGGGCAGCATCCCCAGCAGGTTGGCGATGGGACCCATCTTGCGCACGGCCATCATCTGCTCGAGGAAGTCCTCCAACGTCAGCTGGCCGGAGCCGATCTTGTTCGCGGTGGCTTCGGCCTGGTCGGCGTCGAAGACCTGCTCGGCCTGCTCGATAAGGCTGAGTACGTCGCCCATTCCGAGGATGCGCCCGGCCATCCGGTCCGGGTGGAAGACGTCGAAGTCCGCCAGCTTCTCCCCGGTTGAGGCGAACATGATCGGCTGGCCGGTGACCTCGCGAACGCTCAACGCGGCGCCACCGCGGGCGTCGCCGTCGAGCTTGGTCAGCACCACCCCGGTGAAACCCACCCCGTCGCGGAACGCGTTGGCCGTGCTCACCGCGTCTTGGCCGACCATCGCGTCGAGGACGAACAGGATCTCGTCCGGTTGTACGGCGTCGCGAATGTTTACCGCCTGCGCCATCAGCTCGGTGTCGATACCGAGGCGGCCGGCGGTGTCGACGATGAGCACGTCGTGCTGGCGGGCACGGGCCTCGGCGATGCCGCGCCGGGCAACATCCACCGGGTCGCCCACGCCGTTGCCGCGCTCAGGGGCGAACACCGGCACCCCAGCCCGCTCGCCCACGATCTCCAGCTGGGTGACCGCGTTGGGGCGCTGCAGGTCACACGCCACCAGCAGCGGGGTGTGACCCTGCTTGCGCAGCCAAGCGGCCAGCTTGCCGGCGAGGGTGGTCTTACCCGCACCTTGCAGACCGGCGAGCATGATCACTGTCGGTGCGGTCTTGGCGTAGGTCAGCCGGCGTGTTTCGCCGCCGAGGATGGTGATCAGCTCGTCGTTGACGATCTTGACGACCTGCTGGGCCGGGTTCAGTGCCCCGGAGACCTCCGCACCCTTGGCGCGTTCCTTGATACGGGCAACGAACGCCCGCACCACGGGCAGCGCGACATCGGCCTCCAGCAGTGCCAGCCGGATCTCCCGGCAGGTGGCGTCGACGTCGGCGTCGGACAACCGGCCCTTACCGCGGAGGTCCTTGAGGGTTCCGGCGAGCCGGTCGGAGAGGGATTCGAACACGTGCCCACCCTAGACGTGACCGGTCAGTGCATCGATGCGGCGGTGCTGCGCCGAGCGCCCGGCCCGCCGGTGCCCCGAAGCGGACGCTCAGCGCGGCGAGTTCGTCACCGGTCGTCGACGCCGCGGCGATGCCCTTTCCGCGTTCGTCACCTCAGTGGGTGGCGGGTCGATCATCGGCTCGGTTGTGGCAGTTGACAGTTGGAGATCTTCGGGTTCACGCCTGCGTAGTTGAGTGGTCCCACGAGGATCGTCACCGCAGCAGTTCCCACGCCGACGCAGTTCGTGGGCGAGCCAGAAGTAGTTTCGCTGGCCAGCCGCGATGGCACCGATGATCAGGCATAAGAGCACAAGTGCCGAGCACAACCCACTACCGGACCGCGGCGGATCCCTGGCCCACCGCGGCGAGAACCGCCGTCTGCACCTCGTGTCGACGGCGTCGGGTGTCGGCGTCGCCGAGGTCGAGGCAGAACACGTCCACCACCGATGCGCCCAAGGTGACCACCCGCGCCCACCGCACCGGTGTGCGCAGTTCTTCCAGGGCGCGGGTCACCCGGTGCAGCAACCCCGTGCTGTCGGTGGCCCGCAGCTCCATGATCGCGCCACCACCGGTGGCGTCCTTGGCCCACAGCAGGCGCGGGGGCGCCAGGTCGTCGCGGGGTGCCCGACCGGCACCCTCCCCGTAGGCCTGCTCCTTTGCGCGCAGACGCGACAACAGATCGAGGTCATCGGCCAGCGCCCGGCCGAGGTCCTGGCGCACCAGGGCCGCAGCGGGGGGCTCGCCGAACCTCGGGGACACCACGAAGGTGTCCACGGCCGAACCGGCGTGGCTGCGCACCGACGCAGCGTGCACCTGCAGCGAGTGCAGCGCGAGGACCCCGGCCGCGCGGGAGAGCAGTCCGGGGGTATCCGGGGCGATGACGGTAACCGTCATGGGTTGGGAGTCGTTGGTGGTGGCCAGCTCGACATGCAGCTGCCCGGCTTCGGCCAAGGCTCGATGCTCGGGCTCCACCTCTTCCGGCGCCGGCAGCGCGTCACCCGCTGTCATCATCCGGCAGCGCGTCACCAGCTCGCCGATCAGGGTGGACTTCCATTCCCCCCATACCCCTGGGCCGGTGGCCAGCGAGTCCGCCTCGGCGAGGGCGTGTAAAAGTTCGAGCACGACACTGTCGCCGTCGATAGCGGCGACGACGGTGGCGATGGTGGCGGGGTCGTCCAGGTCTCGCCGGGTAGCGGTGTCCGGCAGCAGCAGGTGGTGGCGCACCAGCTGGCTGAGTAGCCGAACATCCGAAGGCCACAGACCCACCCGGTTGCCGATCTGGGTGGCGAGCTCGGCGCCGACCACGCTGTGATCCCCGCCCCGGCCCTTGCCGATGTCGTGCACCAGCGCCCCGAGCACCAGCAGGTCCGGCCGCGACACCCTGGTCGTCAGGGCACCGGCATAAGCGCAGGCTTCGACCAGGTGCCGGTCGACCGTCCAAATGTGGGCGCCGTCGCGCGGTGGCAGATCGCGCACGGCCCCCCACTCCGGCAGCAACCGTCCCCACAGCCCCGTCCGGTCCAGGGCCTCCACCGCGTCGATGAGCCTGCGGCCGGAACCCAGCAGGGCGAGGAACTCCTCCAACGCCTCCCGTGGCCACGGTTCGCGCAGCTCCGGCGCCGTGTCGGCCAGTCCGGCGAGGGTCGCCGCGGACATCGGCATCCCGGTGCGCGCGGACGCCGCGGCCACTCGAATCACCAGGGCTGGGTCCTTTGCCGGCTGCGCGTCGCGAGCCAGCACAACTTCACCCCCGTGTTCGACGACGCCCTCGTCCAACGGCCGACGGATCGGTCCCCGGCGCAGCGCCGCCAACCCGCGCCTGGGCAGCGCTGCCCGTGCGGTGCGCAGACCAACCTCGACGGAGTAGCTGACGGTGCGTGCGGCATCGCTGAGCACCCTGGCCAGGTCGAAGCGGTCACCCAGGCGCAGGGCGCCACCGATTTCGTCGGCATCCTGGGCTCGGAGCACGTCACGGGCGCGTCCGGCGGCACGGTGCAACTCGGTGCGCACGTCGAGCAGTGCGCGGTGGGCGGCGGGCAGCCCACCGCCGGGTGAGTCCGCACTGAACCCCGGCAGCCGGTCGGTCAGCTGGGCGGCGGCCAACGCGTCGAGCAGCTGCAGGTCCCGCAGGCCGCCTCGGCCGTGCTTGAGGTCGGGTTCGACCCGATGTGCGATGTCCCCACTGCGCTGCCAGCGCGTTTCGGCCTGCTCGGCGAGCTCGTCGAAACGCACCCGAATCTGGGCCAGCCACTGCTGGCGAACCCCACGGATGAGAGCGCTGGACAGCGCAGTGTCGCCGGCAAGATGCCGCGCCTCCAGCATGCCCAGCGCCGCGGTCAAGTCCTGCGCGGCCACCTTCACGGCTTGCTCGGGGGTGCGCACACTGTGATCGAGTTTGATGTGCGCATCCCAGAGCGGGTACCACAGCGCGTCCGCGGTCTCCGCCAACCGCGCCCCTTGCTTGCCGTCGTGCACCAACAGCAGGTCCAGGTCGGAGTAGGGCAGCAGCTCGCGACGGCCGAGGCCCCCCACGGCGACGATGGCCAGCCCGCTGCCAGGCCGGATGTCGAGCTCAGCCGCCCTGGTGTTGAGCCAGAACTCGTGCAGGTCGACCAGGGCAGCGCGTAGGGCACCGGCGTCCAGCCGCGCTGACCCGGCGTCCAGCCGCGCGGCCGAGTCAGCCTGCCGGGATCGTTCGTGCCCCCGCCGCGCCGCCGGAATGCGGCCGACCCTCCTGCCCGGTGCCAGCAGAACTGTGCGCGCTCGCACCAAGTCGGCGGCGGCGTCCATACCCCCAACGACGGGCGCACCGCCACCGGCTGATCCCTGCGCCGGTGGCGGTGCGCCCGTCGAGCCTGCAGCGTCCGACCCCGGGGGGTCAGATCGCATCCGTGCCCCGCTCGCCGGTGCGCACCCGGACGATGGTCTCCACCGGTGACACCCACACCTTGCCGTCCCCGATCTTGCCAGTACGCGCGGCTTCGACGATGGCGTCGACCACCTTGTCGGCCAGTCCCTCCTCCACCACCACCTCCACCCGAACCTTGGGGACGAAGTCCACCGAGTACTCCGCACCGCGGTACACCTCGGTGTGACCCTTCTGCCGCCCGTAACCCTGCACCTCGCTGACGGTCATGCCCAGCACACCCATCTGCTCCAGGGCGGTCTTGACATCCTCCAGCGTGAACGGCTTGACGATCGCGGTGATCAGCTTCACGTCGGTCATCCTTCCTTGCCGGCCGTGGCCGGGATCTTGCCGGTAGCTCCGGCCGTAGCACGGCTCAGCGCGCCCAGGGTGGCGAAGTCGTACGCGGTCTCGGCGTGCTCAGCATCGTCGATGCCGGTGGACTCCGCTTCGTCGTGCAGGCGCAACCCGATCGTGTACTTGATGGCCAGCGCGATGATCAGGGTGCCCACCAGGGAGTACACCAGCACCGCGCCGGCACCGATGGCCTGCTTGCTGAGCTGGGTCAGACCGCCACCGTAGAACAGGCCGGTGACCGCCGCCGGAGCCTCGGGAGCAGCGACCAGGCCGACCATCAGGGTGCCGATCATCCCACCGACGAGGTGCACTCCGACCACGTCGAGCGAGTCGTCGAAGCCGAACCGGTACTTCAGGCCCACCGCCAGCGCGCATGCCACCCCGGCCACCAGTCCGATCGCCAGGGCACCCAGCACATTCACCGAGGAACACGACGGCGTGATGGCGACCAGTCCGGCCACCACACCGGACGCCCCACCGAGGCTGGTGGCGTGACCGTCGCGAATGCGTTCGGTGAGCAACCACGCCAGCATTGCGGTGCACGTCGCGACCAGGGTCGTGACGAACGTGGCGCCGGCGATCCCATTCGAGCCGACCGCCGACCCGGCGTTGAACCCGAACCACCCGAACCACAGCAGCCCCGCGCCGAGCATGACGAAGGGCAGGTTGTGCGGCCGCATCGGCTCCTTCGGCCATCCTCGACGCTTGCCGAGGACCAAGGCCAGCACCAGACCGGCCGCGCCGGCATTGATGTGCACGGCGGTGCCACCGGCGAAGTCGATCGCCTTGAGCTTGTTGGCGATCCAGCCACCATCGGTCGCGGTGACGTTGTTGAAGGCGAAGACCCAGTGCGCGACGGGGAAGTACACGATCGTCGCCCAGAGGCCGGCGAACACCAACCACGAGCCGAACTTGATGCGGTCGGCGACCGCCCCGGAGATCAGCGCGACGGTGATGATGGCGAACATGGCCTGGAAGGCGACGAACACCGTCGCCGGGATGGTCCCGGCCAGCGGGATCATCGACGGCACGGCGTCCACCGCCGGGGTGGTGCCGGCCGCTGGGACCGCTGCCGTGGCAAGGTACGTGCCACCGATCAGGCCCTTGAGCCCGAAGTACTGCGTTGGGTCTCCAATGAAATTGCCCCGGTCCTGACCGAAGGCCACCGAGTACCCGTACAGCACCCACAGCACCCCGACCACACCCATGGCGCTGATGCTCATCATCATCATGTTCAGCACGCCCTTGGCGCGAACCATGCCGCCGTAAAAGAACGCGAGCCCTGGCGTCATCAGCAGCACCAGGGCGGAGCTGGCTAGCATCCAGGCGGTATCGCCTGTGTCAGCAGCACCGAGTACCGGGAAATCCACGTGGAGCCTCCTCCTGTGTCCAGCCGCGGCCGCGGGAACCTGGGCCGTCGTCCTGGGACAGAAGGGTCCGCACTCGGTGTTTCCACCAGGACGCCACGCGGTTGCGTTGACGTGAACGAATTTGGCCGCTGTGTTACGTCCCTGTGTCGCCGGACGGTTCCACAGCCCGCCCTCGCCACTCTCCCTGGAGCCTGCGGGGCCTGGCGTCGGTCGGTGGCTCAGCCGAGCAGGGCGTCGATGAAGGCCCCTGGCTCGAACGGGGCCAGGTCGTCGGGTCCTTCGCCGAGCCCGACCAACTTCACCGGCACCGCCAGCTCGCGCTGCACCTGGAACACGATGCCGCCCTTCGCGGTACCGTCCAGCTTGGTCAGCACCACACCGGTGATCTGCACCACCTCGGCGAAGACCCGCGCCTGCGTCAGGCCGTTTTGGCCGGTGGTGGCATCCAACACCAGCAGCACCTCGTCGACCGCGGCCCGTTTCTCCACCACCCGTTTGACCTTGCCCAGCTCGTCCATCAGGCCGGTCTTGGTGTGCAGGCGGCCTGCGGTGTCGATGAGCACCACGTCCACGCCATCGGCGGTGCCGCGGCTGATGGCGTCGAAGGCGACCGCCGCCGGGTCGCTGCCCTCCCGCCCGCGTACCACCTCAGCCCCCACCCGTTCACCCCAGGTGGTCAGCTGCTCGGCCGCCGCCGCCCGGAAGGTGTCGGCCGCACCCAGCAGTACCCGGCGCCCGTCGGCCACCAGGACCCGCGCGAGCTTGCCCGTGGTGGTCGTCTTGCCTGTGCCGTTCACCCCGACCACGAGCAGCACCGAGGGGTGGTCATCGTGCGGCAGCGCCGCCACTGACCGGTCCATCTCCGGGTGCAGCTCGGCGACCAACACCTCCCGCAGCAGGGCTCGCGCGTCGGCGGAGGTGCGCACGCTGCGTACCGCCATCTCCAGGCGCAACCGGGTGACCACGGCGGTGGTGGTGGCGGTACCCAGGTCGGCGACCAGCAGGGTGTCCTCCACCTGCTCCCAGGAATCCTCGTCGAGGTCACCGGCGCCGAGCAGACCCAGCAGTCCCTGCCCGACGGCGGACTGCGACCGTGACAGTCGCCCGCGCAGGCGCCGCAATCGGCCGGCCGTGGGGTCGATCTCCGCCACTGGTTGCGGTGCGACCGGGACCGGGGCTGGCGGCGGGAGCTGCTCGATCGGCTCGGCAACGTCGGGCAGCGCCAGGTCCACCATGTCGCGTTTGGCCGCGTCCCTGGGTACCGCCGCGTCGTCGCCGACGGCCGGTTGACCGTCGACGTCGGTCCGCTCCGACGGGCGCGGCACTGTTGGCGCGACGGTGGCACCGCCGCCACGGGTGAAGGCGAAACCACTGTCGGCCTGGTACCCCGGGGTGACAGCGGTGTCCTGCCGGGCTTCGAACGCGACGCGACGACGACGGCGCAGCACCAGCCCGACGATGAGCGCCACGACCAGGACGGCGACGACGGCAAGGACGATCCAGAGGCCGGTGTTCACCCTGCCATCATCCCAGCCGGCGACTGCCCGGGCCGCACCGGCGTTCCGCTATGAAAGCCGCAAGCCTGCCGGCCCGCGGCGATCAGGGCAGGGACTCGGGTAGCACACTGAGCCGATGAGACCGTGCTGCGGCATGCAGGCGCTGGTCCCAGGTGGCGAAGACCAGCTGTTCCGCGGGCAGGATCAGGGCGGCGGCCAGGTGCAGGGCATCGAGGCTGCGCAGGTCGTCGGTGAGCGCGAGCCGGGCCGCCTGTTCGACGAGGTCTTGGTCGACCTCAACCACGGCGAAAGCAGGCCATTCCTTGCGCAGTGCCCGCGTAGCGGGGTGCCCAGCGGCGAGCCCCACCGCCCGGAGCGTCTCGACGTATCCGATGCGGCACATGTACCAGCCGTCAGCGGATTGCATCGCAGGGCGAATGAGGCCGCTGCCGGGTTCGCTCACGTAGCGCTTGACCAGCGCGCTGGCATCCAGGTAGAGGATCAGCGCTCAACGTCCCGCTCGGCGAGCACTAGCTCGGACGGCAGCCGGGAGGACGTAGCCAGTTTGGGGGGCTGCGCAGGTCGGTTCCGTGCGGCAGGCACCACTCGTCCGTCGGCAGTCAGTTGACGTAGGCGGCCACCATCGGCTGGGCCGCCGACGGGAACGATGTCAGCCAGTGGCCGGCCTCGCAGGGTGACGCGGATCGGCTCACCGTTCCCCACCGCCCGCAAGGTCTCAGACAACGTCTGCTTGAGCTCCCGGACACCGACTTGCCGCATGTGGACGCAATACCCCCGATGAGGGTGCATCGGCCCCCGCTCCCGCTAGCGGGCTAGTGGGCCGTTGGCGCCCTCAGCTCGGGCCCGCGCAATCGTTGCGAAATCACCGTGGTGATCCCATCGCCGCGCATGCTCACCCCGTACAACGCGTCGGCCACCTCCATCGTGGCCTTCTGGTGGGTGATCACAATGAGTTGGGAGCGCTCCCGCAGCTGCTCGAACAACCGGATCAGCCGCTGCAGGTTGGTGTCGTCCAGGGCTGCCTCCACTTCATCCATTACGTAGAACGGCGAGGGCCTGGCCCGGAAGATGGCCACCAGCATGGCCACCGCGGTGAGCGACTTCTCCCCGCCGGACAGCAGCGACAACCGTTTGATCTTCTTGCCCGGCGGACGGGCCTCGACCTCGATCCCGGTGGTGAGCATGTCGTCGGGGTCGGTCAGCACCAATCGCCCCTCCCCCCCGGGGAACAGCGTCTCGAACACGGCCCCGAACTCCGCGGCCACGTCGTGAAAGGCGGTGGTGAACGCCTCCAGGATCCGGGCGTCCACGTCGTCCACCACGCCCAGCAGGTCGCGGCGGGTGTCCCTGACGTCCTGCAGCTGGGTGGCGAGGAACTGGTGGCGCTCCTCCAGCGCGGTGAACTCCTCCAGCGCCAGCGGGTTGACCCGGCCCAACATGGCGAGGTCCTGCTCGGCCTGCCGGGCGCGCCGCGTCTGGGTAGCCCGGTCGAAGGGCGACGGACGCGGGGCACTCACCTGTTCGCCGCGCTCGGTAGCCAGCGCATATTCGGCGAGTTCCTGCGCGGTCGGTGCCAGCGCCACGTCGGGGCCGAACTCGGCCACCAGCTCGTCCAAGCCCAGCCCGTGCTGCTCGCTGATCACCGCCTCCAGCTGCTCCACCCGTAGGGCCGCCTGCGCCCGGGCCACCTCGTCGCGGTGCACGGTGTCGGTGAGCCCGGCCAAGTGCTGGCGCAGCGCACGGACCTGCTCCCGCAGGCCGCCCAGTTGCTGCTCCGCGCCGCTGCGGGCGCCGGCGGCGGTGTCCCGTTCGCTGACCGCGCGGGCGAGCAGCTCGGTGAGCACGGCCTGGAAGTGTTCACCGCCGGCGACCACGTCGGCGGCGACCTGCGCGGCGTGCGAGCGGGTTCGTTGCGCGGCCTCCTCGCGCACCAGGGCGTCCCGCGCGGACCGTGCGGACCGACGCAGCGATTCTGCTCGGCCCCGCCCGGGCGCGGCCCGCTCCTCGGCGGTGCGCAGCTGTAGGCGTGCCTGCACCTCTTCAGCCCGGGCTGACGCCAACTCGGCGGCGATCGCGTCCCGCGCGTCGGTGGGCGGCGGTTCGTGCCGCCCCGGTTCGGCATGTGCTTCGGATAGCTGCCGCGTCAGGCCCTGCAGCGCCACGACGTCGAGGTCCCGGCGCCGGTGCAGGTGCCGCTGCGCCTCACCCAGCCGGTGCACCTCGGCGGCGGCGGTTCGGGCGACGCCACCTAGTGCCCCTAGCCGTTCGGCCACCGCGGCCAGGTCGGCGTCGGAGCCAGTCAACGCAGCACCGGTGGTCTGTGCCGCCTCGACGAGGGCGTGTTGGTGTGCCCGCGCCACTGCCAGTCGGTGCGCCAGGTCAGCGGCCCGTTGCGCGGCTTGCACCACGGTCCTCGCTGCGTCGTCGACCGCGGCCTGTACCTCCAGCGTCGACGGTGCCCGGTCCGACCCGCCCGCCGCCCACCCATGCCCGAGCACGTCACCGTGCCTGGTCACCACTCGGGTACCTGGCTCACGGGCCACCAGGGCGGCCGCCTGCTCCAGGTCGGCCACCACGACGACGTCGCCCAACGCCGCGGCCAGTGCCGCAATCAGCTGCGCCGAGCCGTCCACCAGGTCCATCGCACGGTGCACCCCTGGACTCGGCTCGGGTAGGGCCGGGCCGGGGGTGGGCGCTGCTGCGGCGACGTCGCGCAGCAGCAGGCCCACGCTGCCGCCATCGCCCGCCTTGAGTGCGCGCAGGGCATCTAGCGCCACCTCTGCTCCGTCCACCACCAGCGCGTCGGCCAACGGCCCCAGCGCCGCCGCTACTGCCGATTCAAAGCCCCGCCGAACGCGGAGCAGGTCGGCCGTGGCGCCCAGCACCGACTCCGGGTGGTGCTCGCGCAGCCACGCCGCCCCGTCGCGGCGGGTCAGGCCCACCGTCAGCCCGTCCACTCTGGCCTGCCCCGCGGCCGCGTCCTGCTCGGCGGCCAGATGCTCGGCGGCCAGGTCCGCCACCGTGGCTTGGGCGGCCGCCGAGGCGGCGGTGGCCCGTTCGTGCGCGGCGTCCAGCTCCAGCTCTCGGGCATCGAGCACACTGACCTCGGCCTGCACTGCGTCGAACTGCTGCTGCGCCGCCGCGCTGAGCCGTGTGGCCTCGGCGATGGCCACACTCAGGCCCTCAAGTTCAGCGGTGCTGGACTGCGTCGCCGACCGGAGCGCGTCGACCTGCCCGGACAACCGCGCCACGGCCTCGCGCCGACCGGCCACGGCCCGCAGCTCTGCCTGGTGAGCGCGTTCGGTGTCGGCCAATGCCTGCTCGCACTCGCCCCGGCTCGCCGCCGCAGCGGTGAGTTCGGCTGCGGCCGCAGTCACCGTCGCGTCCAGCTCGGCCTGCTGCACCGCGGCCTGCTCGGCCTGCACGTCGAGCTCGGCGGGGTCGGGACCCCGCTGCGCGGTGGGCGCCGGTGCGCTGAGGTGGCGGGCACGTTCGGCGGCCACCCGCACCGTCGCGCCGAGGCGCTCCGACAGCGCCGTCAGCCGATACCAGGTGTCCTGTGCGCGGCGGGCAGCCGGTTCCAGTTCGCCAGCGGCGGCCTGCACCTGCACGAGCGCGTGTTCGGCCGCGGTCAGCGCGGCCTGCACCTGCTCATGCTCAGCGCGAGCAGCGGCCTCGTCCGCCTGCTGACCGGCCAGCTCCGCCCGCCGGGTCACCACGTCGTCGGCGGCCAGGCGCAGCCGGGCATCTCGCAGGTCGGCCTGCACGGTCTGCGCCCGCTTGGCCACCTCGGCCTGACGGCCCAGGGGTTTGAGCTGGCGACGCAGCTCGGCGGTCAGGTCTCCCAGGCGCGCCAGGTTCGCCTGCATCGCGTCCAGCTTGCGCAGCGCCTTCTCCTTGCGCTTGCGGTGCTTGAGTACCCCGGCGGCCTCCTCGATGAAGGCGCGGCGCTCCTCCGGGCGCGACTCCAAGATGCCGGCGAGGCGGCCCTGCCCCACCACCACGTGCATCTCGCGGCCAATTCCGGAGTCGCTGAGCAGATCCTGCACGTCCATCAACCGGCAGGTGCTGCCGTTGATCTCGTATTCGCTGGCCCCGTCCCGAAACATCCGCCGGGTGATGGACACCTCCGGGTAGTCGATGTCCAGCGCACCGTCAGCGTTGTCGATCGTCAGCGTCACCTCGGCCCGGCCCAGCGGGGCGCGCCCGGCTGTGCCCGCGAAGATGACGTCCTCCATCTTGCCGCCGCGCAACGACTTCGCGCCCTGTTCCCCCATCACCCAGGTCAGCGCGTCGACGACGTTGGACTTGCCGGAACCGTTAGGGCCGACAACGCAGGTGATCCCCGGCTCGAAGCGCAGCGTGGTGGCCGAGGCGAAGGACTTGAAGCCCTTCAGCGTCAGGCTCTTCAGGTGCACGAGCAGTGAACCTACCGCTCGTCGAAGCCGGTGAGCCCGCCCCGCGCGGGGTCCCATCGCTGCACGACCAGGTCGACCCGACCGGGCGTTCGCCCCCCGCGTAGCGACCGCAGCAGCTGCTCGCAGCCCGTCTCGGGGCCCTCCGCGACGACCAGCACTCGGCCGTCGGGCTGGTTGGTGGCGCTGCCCACCAGGCCCAGCTCCAACGCCCGGGTGCGGGTCCACCACCGGAAGCCGACCCCCTGCACCTGCCCGTGCACCCAGGCGGTGAGGCGACGCGCATCGTTCATCTGCGGCATCATGCCGGTCATGTCGAGCGAGCTGGTGGCGAACCCGTGCCGGTCGTTGTGCTCGTGGCGACGGACGCGTGCGGCGCGGGACGTGCTGGTGTGCGCAGGCTGCGGTTCGCAGTGGGAGCCGGGCCAGGTGTGGACACCCGCGAACGCCGACGGGCGGATACCCGCGTCGGTCGCTTTGCTGCGGCGGGCAGCCGACGCTCACACCTGGAAGCGGTAGCCCATCCCGGCCTCGGTGAGCAGGTGACGTGGTCGAGCGGGCTCAGGTTCGAGTTTGCGCCGTAGTTGCGCGAGGTACACCCGCAGGTAATGGGTCTCGCTGGCGTAGGCCGGTCCCCACACCTCCTGCAGCAGCGCCTTCTGCCCCACCAGCTTGCCGCGGTGACGGACCAGCACCTCCAGCATCCCCCACTCCGTCGGCGTCAGGTGAACTTCCGAGCCGTCGCGCACCACGGTCTTCGCGGCGAGGTCAACGGTGAACGAGGCGGTGTGCACGACCGGCAGATCCTCACCAGTCGCGGTCGCCGCCCGGCGGATCGCGGCCCGCAACCGCGCCAGCAGTTCATCCATCCCGAAGGGCTTGCTGACGTAGTCGTCGGCACCCGCGTCGAGCGCCTCGACCTTGTCCGCGGAATCGGTGCGGGCGCTGAGCACGATCACCGGCACCTTGCTCCACCCCCGAATGCCGGCCAGCACCTCGGTGCCGTCCATGTCGGGTAGGCCCAGGTCCAGCACGACCACCTCCGGACTCCGCTCGGCCGCGGCCCGCAACGCGGACGCGCCGTCCACCGCTGTGCTCACCTCGTAGCCGCGGGCGCTCAAGTTGATGCGTAACGCGCGCAGGATATGGGGTTCGTCGTCGACTACGAGGACCCGCGTCACACGCGCACCGGCGAGCGGTGTGCGCCAACATCGGTAGCCCGCTGGCCGGTGGTGGCCGCACTGGGTAACTCGACCACCATGGTCAGCCCCCCGCCGGGGGTGTCCTCGGCTGTGACCGTCGCCCCCATGGCCTCGGTGAAGCCCTTGACCACGGCTAGGCCCAGGCCGACACCGGTGGCGGTGTTGCGGTCACCGAGGCGCTGAAACGGTTCGAACAAGCGGTCGGCGCTGCCTCGCGGTAGTCCGGGACCGGTGTCGGCCACCCGGATGGACACTCTGCCGGACTGTTCGGCCACCGACACCCGCACATCGCAGCCAGGGGCGTGTCGCAGCGCGTTGGCCAGTAGGTTTGCCAGCACCCGCTCCAGCAGTCCCGGGTCGGCCAGCACGGCGGGCAGCGGTTCCGCGGCAACGTCCTGATCGACGTGCACCCGCTCGTGCTGCGGTAGGCCGACCAGCGCCCGGTGCACCACCTCCTCGCAGGACACCACCCTGGCGTGGGGGCGCACCACACCAGCGGCCAGCCGCGAGGAGTCGAGCAGGTTGTCGACCAAGGCGCTGAGCTGATCGGTCGACTCCTCGATGCCAGCTAACAGCTCGGCGGTGTCGTCCGCGGAGAACTCCACATCCGGGCTGCGCAGGCTCGATACCCCCGCCTTGACAGCGGCCAGCGGGGTACGCAGGTCGTGGCTCACCGCCGACAGCAGCGAACGGCGCAGGTTGTCCGCCTCGGCCAGTTCCTGGGCTCCCGCCGCCTCAGCGGTCAGCTCCTCCTGGCGCAGCAGTCCGACGGCCTGGTAGGCAACGGCGCGGAGCACCCGTCGATCATGCGCGGTCAGCCCCGGCCCGACGAACACCAGCGCGAACGCGCCATCGGCCACCTCGCAGACGGTGTCGCCGTCCTCCTCGGATTCCGCCGCGTCATCCCCGACGGCCATCGCCAGCGTCAACCGATCCTCTGGGGTGACCCGGCGCAACAAGCTGACCGCGCGCTGCCCGTAGGTCTCCCGAACCCGGTCGAGCAACGCGGGCAGATTCGCACCGCGGAGTACGTAGGAGGCGAACAAGGCCAGCAGCTCGGCTTCCCGCGACGCGCTGCGGGCATCGCGGGCTCGGCGGGCCGAGGTGTCGACCAGCAGCGCCACCGCGATGGCCACCGCCATCAGGACCACCAAGGTGATGACGTTGTCCGGGCTGGCAACCCGAAAGCTGTAGCGAGGCTCGGTGAAGAAGAAGTTCAGCAGCGCGCCCGAGACGAGCGCGGCGAGTACGGAGGGGCCGACGCCACCGAGCAGGGCCACGCCCAGCACAACCAGCAGGTACAGCACACTTTGGCTGCTGAAGTTCAACGCGTTCCCCACCGCGGTGAGCAGCACCGCGGCCAGCCCGGGAGCTGCCAGCGCAGCCACCCAACTCAGCACCCGGTGCCGCGACGAGCTCAAGCGCGGGGGGCGTCGCCGTGGACGTCCCGACTCGTCGTGGGTGACCATGTGAACGTCGATGGGACCGGATTCGCGGACCACCGTGGCGCCGATGCCTTCGGCGAACACCCTGGCCCAGCGGGAATGCCGAGAAGTGCCCAGGACCAGCTGGGTGGCGTTCACGCTGCGCGCGAACTCCAGCAGGGTGGTCGGGACGTCGTCACCGACCACGTTGTGCACGCTGGCGCCGACGGCTTCGGCGAGCTTGCGCACCCGCAGCATCCCGGACGGAGACACCCCGGCGAGGCCGTCACCGCGCACCACGTGCACCACCAGCAGCTCCCCGCCGGCACGTGAGGCGATACGTTTCGCGCGGCGGACCAACGTCTCCGATTCGGGACCGCCGGTGACCGAAACCACCACCCGTTCCCGCGCCTCCCAGGTCTCGGTGATGTCGTTGTCGGCGCGGTACTTCGCCAGCGCCGCATCGACCTGATCGGCCACCCACAGCAGGGCCAGCTCCCGCAGCGCCGTCAGGTTGCCGGCCCGGAAGTAGTTGCTCAGCGCGGCGTCGATCTGCTCGGGCCGGTACACGTTGCCGTGTGACAACCTGCGCCGCAACGCCTCCGGGGTGATGTCGACCAGTTCGACCTGTTCGGCCCTGCGCACCACCTCATCGGGCACCGTCTCGTGCTGGACCACCCCGGTGATCCGCTGCACCACGTCGTTCAGGCTCTCCAGGTGCTGCACGTTTACCGTGGACAGCACGTCGATCCCGGCGGCGAGCAGCTCCTCGACGTCCTGCCAACGCTTTTCGTTGCGGGCGCCGTGGGCGTTGCTGTGCGCGAGCTCGTCGACGAGGGCGACGTCCGGGTGGCGGGCGAGCACCCCGTCGAGGTCCATCTCCGCCAGCGGGGTGCCGCGGTGGTCCACGACACGCCGCGGTACGGTCTCCAGCCCACCCAGCTCGTGCGCCGTCCGCTCTCGGCCATGGGTTTCCACCACGGCAACGACGACGTCGCAGCCGCGCTCGGCGCGGCGGTGGGCTTCCCCGAGCATCGCGAACGTCTTGCCGACGCCGGGAGCTGCGCCGAGATAGATGCGCAACTCCCCGCGCCGTCGATCAGCCGCACGCGACCCGCTCATCCCTGCATCATCCTCGCCGCCAGCCCAGGCGTCACGGTGCGGTGCAGGTGGGCGCGCTCAACCCCAGCGCAACGTTCAGCGCTGGCACGTTGACACGCTCCTGACCGAGGAACCCGAATTGTCGGCCGTCGGTGTTCGCCGCCACCAATGCGGTGACGTCGGCGACTGATCTTCCCGTCACCCGGGCCACGCGAGGGATCTGTACAGCGGCGTAGGCCGCGCTGATCTGCGGGTCCAGACCGGAGGCGGAGCCGGTGACAGCGTCGACGGGCACCTGCGACGGGGTGATGGCCTCCCGGGCGGCGATCACGGCGCGGCGGGTGTCGAGGTAGCCCTGCAGGGCGGTGCTGTTGGGGCCGAGGTTGCTGGCACCGCTGGCGGCCGGGTCACCGGGGGCCATCGCCGCAGCGGTCGGATCAGCAGCGGTGGCATCACCTTTGAGCCGGAGGTGGAAGTAGGGGTCGGGGGCGTTGGCGCCGACCTGCGGGTCGACCCCGAGCAGGGCACTACCGACGACGCACCCCTTGGCGTCGGCGATCGGTGAGCCTTCGGCGGAGTTGGTCCCGATCCGGCTGACCCCCCAGATCGCCGCCGGGTAGACGAGCCCGGTGAGGACGGTGAGCAGCAGAAGCACGCGCAGCCCAGCACCGGTCTGGCGCAGTAGTGCAGTGGTTAGGCGCATGGTTCAGCCGATCCCTGGGATGAGGCGGACGAGCAGGTCGATGAGGTATATGCCGGCGAACGGCACGATGACGCCTCCGATGCCATAGATGCCGATGTTGCGCCGCAACAACCGCGCTGCGGTGGTGGGCCGGTACTGCACACCCTTGAGTGCCAGCGGGATGAGGCCGACGATGATCACCGCGTTGAAGATGACCGCGGACAGGATCGCGGACTGCGGGCTCGCTAGCCGCATGACGTTCAGTGACCCCAGCGACGGGTAGATGCCGCTGAACAGCGCGGGCAGGATGGCGAAGTACTTGGCCAGGTCGTTGGCCAGGGAGAACGTGGTCAGCGCCCCGCGGGTGATCAGCAACTGTTTGCCGATCTGCACCACCTCGATCAGCTTGGTGGGGTCGGAGTCCAGGTCGACCATGTTGCCGGCCTCCTTCGCTGCCGATGTGCCCGTGTTCATCGCCACACCCACGTCGGCCTGGGCCAGTGCCGGCGCGTCGTTGGTGCCGTCCCCGGTCATGGCGACCAACCGGCCACCCTGCTGCTCGGTGCGGATCAGGGCCAGCTTGTCCTCCGGCGTCGCCTCGGACAGGAAGTCGTCCACCCCAGCCTGGGCGGCGATGGCTTTCGCGGTCAGCGGGTTGTCCCCGGTCACCATGACCGTGCGGATGCCCATCGCCCGCAACTCGGCGAAACGCTCAGCGATGTTCGGCTTGACGACGTCGGAGAGTGCGATAACGCCCAGCACCCGGGCGGCCCCGGCGCTGTCCTTCTCGGCCACCACCAGGGGCGTGCCGCCACCGCTGCCGATCGTGTTCACGGCTTCGGTGACGTCGGTAGCGGCCGAGCCGCCGTTCTCCGTCACCCACGCGACGACCGACCCGCTGGCGCCCTTGCGGATCTGTGTGGCGGTGGCGGTGGCGGTCGCTGGCAGGTCCAGGCCGCTCATCCGGGTCTGGGCGGTGAACGAAACGAACTCGGCGCGCAGTTCCTCGGCGGTGGCCTCGGTGTCAAGACCGTGCTCAGCAGCGCACAAGTCGATGATGCTGCGCCCCTCCGGCGTCTCGTCGGCCAGGCTGGAGCGCCGCGCCGCGCGAGCCAGCACGTCGAGGCTGACTCCCCCCACGGCCACCAGCTCGGTCGCCCGCCGGTTGCCGTAGGTGATGGTGCCGGTTTTGTCCATCAGCAGGGTGTCGATGTCGCCAGCTGCCTCGACCGCGCGCCCGGACATGGCGAGTACGTTGCGCTGCACCAGGCGGTCCATACCAGCGATGCCGATCGCCGACAGCAGTGCACCGATCGTCGTGGGGATCAGGCAGACCAGTAGCGCGATGAGCTTGATGGGGTCCTGCGCCTGCCCGCCGTAGCTGGCCATCGGCGCGATGGCTACGACAGCGAGCAGGAAGATGATGGTGAGCGAGGCCAGCAGAATGTTCAGTGCGATCTCGTTGGGGGTCTTCTGCCGGGACGCACCTTCGACGAGGGCGATCATCCGGTCGACGAAGGACTCACCCGGTTTGGCCGAGATCTGCACCACGATGCGGTCAGAGAGAACCATCGTCCCGCCGGTGACCGCGCATCGGTCGCCGCCGGACTCGCGGATGACCGGGGCGGACTCCCCGGTGATCGCGGATTCGTCGACCGTGGCGATGCCCTCTACGACGTCACCGTCACCGGGGATCACTCCACCGGCCTCGACGACGACCGTATCGCCCAACCTCAGCTCGGTGCCGGGCACCTCGGTCTCGGTGCCGTCTGGGTTGAGACGGCGGGCGACGGAGTCCTTCTTCGCCGCGCGCAGCGTCGCCGCCTGCGCCTTGCCCCGGCCCTCCGCGACAGACTCGGCGAGGTTGGCGAACAATACCGTGAACCACAGCCACGCCGCGATGAGCCCGGCGAACACCGACGGGTTCTTGATGGCGAGCACCGTGGTGAGCACCGAACCGACAGCCACCACGAACATCACGGGGTTGCGGGCCTGATGCCGCGGGTCGAGCTTGCTGAACGCACCAGGCAGTGCGGTCAGCAGCTGGCGAGCGTCGAAGATCCCGGAGCCGATCTTGGCTTGGGCGGACTGGTGCCCCTCCGCGGGGGCCGGGGCGTCCTGCACGGACGTGCTCATCGGAGTGCCTCTGCGATCGGTCCCAACGCGAGCGCCGGGAAGAAGGTCAATGCGGCGACCAGGACGATCACGCCGACCAGGAAGCCGCTGAACAGGGCACCGTGGGTGGGCAGCGTCCCGGCCGTCGCCGGTGTCGTGCGCTGAGCGGCGAGGGAACCCGCCAACGCCAGCGTGAACAGGATGGGCAGCAGCCGGCCCAGCAGCATGCAGATCGCCAGTGAGGTCTGAAAGAAGTCGCTGGTCACGGTGATGCCGGCGAAGGCGCTGCCGTTGTTGTTCGACGCGGAGGTGAAGGCGTAGAGCACCTCGGAGAACCCGTGGATGGAGCCGGGGGTGCCCGGATCGCCGCTGTTGCCGAGGGCGCCGGTGGTACTGGGCAGGGCGATGGCGACGGCGGAACCGAGGAGCACCAGTGCGGGCATCACGAGCACCGACAGCGCGGCCATGGTGATCTCGCGTCGGCCGATCTTCTTGCCCAGGTACTCCGGGGTCCGTCCCACCAGCAGGCCACCGATGAACACCGCGATGACGGCGAGCACCAGGATCCCGTACAGGCCGGTACCGACGCCGCCGGGGGCAATCTCACCGAAGAGCATGTTGAGGATCAGCCCGCCGCCACCGAGGGCGCTGAAGCTGTCATGCGCGGCATTGACCGCACCGGTGGAGGTTCCGGTGGTGCTCACGGCGAACAGGGTGGAGGCGGGGATGCCGAACCGGACCTCCTTGCCCTCCATCATCGCTCCCGCCGCGAGTCCCGCCGCGCCGCTGGCTCGGGACTCGGCCCAGGTGGTCACCGCAAGCAGCGTGCCCCACAGCGCTGCCATCACCCCGAGGATCGTGCGGCCTTGCCGCCTGTCGGCGACCATCGTGCCGAACGTGCGCGTCAGCGCGACCGGGATGAGCAGCAGCGCAATAATTTCCACGATGTTGCTCAGCGGGGTGGGGTTCTCGAAGGGGTGCGCGGAGTTGGCGTTGAACGGGCCGCCTCCGTTGGTGCCGATCTCCTTGATGGCCTCCTGGGAGGCGATCGGGGCCAACGGGTTCGTTGCAGCGGTGCCGTCCAGACCCGTCGAGGCGAAGCTCGGGTGAAAGGACTGGATGACGCCCTGGGTCAACAGGATCAGCGCCACCACGATCGACAGCGGCAGCAGGATGCGGATGATGCCGCGGAGCAGGTCCGACCAGAAGTTGCCGAGGCGGCCACCGTTCGAGCGGACGAACCCCCGGACGACGGCCACGGCCACGGCGAGACCCACAGCGGCGGAGGTGAAGTTCTGCACCCCGAGCCCGATCATCTGCGTCAGGTTCGCCATGGTCGACTCACCGGAATACGACTGCCAGTTGGTGTTGGTGGCAAAGGAGATCGCCGTGTTGAACGCGACGGACGGTGCGACCGCCGGAAAGCCGTTGTTCATCGGCAGCAGGTTCTGCACCCGCTGGATGAGGTACAGCAGCGCGATGCAGGCGAAGGAGAATCCCAGCACGCTCGTGGCGTACGCGGCCCAGCTCTGGTCCACGTCCGGGTCAATTCGGGTGGTGCGGTAGAACGCCTTCTCCACACGGAGGTGCTTCGGAGCGGTGAACACCCGAGCCATGTAGTCCCCCAACGGGACGTACATCGCGCCGAGAACCGCGACAACAACCGTCACCTGCAGGGTCGCGGCCAGCGCCGGCGACATCAAAAACGCTCGGGGTCGAGCAGGGCTACCAGCAGGTAGACCACCAGCAGGGCAGCGACCGCCAAGAGCACGTAGTCCACCACACCCATTCCGGTCACCGACCGTTCAGGGCGCGAAGCGTCAGCGCGCAGATCACGAAGCCACCCACCATCACCAGCACGAAAGCCAAATCGGCCATGCCACCCTCATCCACGTCCCGCGTGCCACCGGCGGTGCCACGAACCATCCGAATGCTCACCCGTGGCATCGGTGTTAGCGCCGGCACTGACGCGTTGTTGACGCCTGACCAGCAGCCTTGACGCGATCCTGACGCTGCAACGGGCGAGCTACCCGGTGGGGGTCGCGAATGAGTTCAGCGCGTCCTCCGACGCGGTGGTGGCTGGCAACGGGGGCAGCTGAACGAGCTGCGGTTCATGAACTTCTCCCGCACGATCGCCGTCCCGCACCGGGCGCACGCGCGACCGGCCTGCCCGTAGGCGTGTAGCGACCGGTCGAAGTACCCGGAGGCGCCGTTGACGTTGACGTACAGCGCATCAAAGCTGGTGCCCCCCTGCGCGAGAGCTTCCGTCATGACCGTTGCGGCCGCCGTGAGCGCGGCGCGGGCCTGGCCCCGGGTCAGCTTCTCGGTAGGGCGACGACTGTGCAGCTGCGCCCGCCACAGCGCCTCGTCGGCGTAGATGTTGCCGATGCCGGAGACCAGGGTTTGGTCGAGCAACGCCCTCTTCAGTTCGGTGCGCCGGGCGCGCAGTGCAGTCACCACCTGCTCGAGGTCGAAGTGCGGATCCAGCGGATCGCGGGCGATGTGCGCGACCGTCCGTGGTAGTCGGGTGCCATCGGCATCGACCAGTGGTTCCAACGCCCACCCGCCGAAGGTGCGCTGGTCGACGAAGTGCAACTCCGGCGCCGGAGGCTGCCCGGGCTGGTTGCGGAACTGCACCAGGATGCGCAGGTGCTTGCCCTCGGCCCCGCCAGGCGAGCGCACCAACATCTGCCCGCTCATCCCCAGGTGCACGACGACGGCAGGCAGCGCGTCGCCCGGAGCGAGCGGGTTGTCCAGCTCCAGCCACAGGTATTTGCCCCGTCGGCGGATGCCGCACACCCGCGCGCCGGCGAGTTGGCCGATGAGGTCGCTGGGTCCGGCGAGGTGGCGGCGGGTGGCCCGCGGGTGGCGCACCTGCGCGAGGTCAATCGTGCGCCCCTGCAGGTGTTCGACGAGTCCCAGCCGCACCACCTCCACCTCGGGCAGCTCAGGCACCGGCCCGTGCACTCCCGCCGTCGGCTTCGGCACCGACCCTAGTCAGCGCCCGCCACGCTGACGACGCGGCCTGCTGCTCCGCCTCCTTCTTGCTGCGACCGCCACCAGCGCCCAGCACCGCCCCGGAGACCAGCACCCGCGCCCGGAATTCCTTGCGATGGTCGGGTCCGTCGGAACTCACGTCGTAGACGGGCACACCCAGCCCCCGCTCCGACGTCAGCTCCTGCAGGCTGGTCTTCCAGTCCAAACCGGCGCCCAGCAGCGGACCTTCCACCAGCAGCGTGGCGAACAGCCGATCCACCACTTCGCGCGCCTGCTCCATGCCGTGCTCCACGAAAACTGCCCCCAGCAGGGACTCTGTGGCGTCGGCGAGGATGGATGACTTGTCGCGGCCACCGGTGAGTTCCTCGCCCCGGCCCAGCAGCAGGTACACCCCTAAACCGCCGGACCCCAGGGTGCGGGCGACCCCGGCGAGCGCATGCATGTTCACCACACTGGCCCGAATCTTGGCCAACATGCCCTCGGTCTTGTCTGGGTGCGTCAGGTACAGCCGCTGGGTGACGGCCAGCCCGAGCACCGCATCGCCAAGGAACTCCAGGCGCTCGTTGGTGGGCAACCCGCCGTTCTCGTAAGCGAACGAGCGGTGCGTCAGCGCCAGGGTCAGCAGGTCCGGGTCCAGCTCGAGCCCCAACGAGGCGAGCAGCGGGCCACGGTCGGGCGCAGCCCCACCCGGCCGCGTGGTCACCACCGTCGCCTGAGCTTTGCGATCAGACCGCGAAGACCTGGCGGTTGTTGTAGGTGCCGCACGACGGGCAGGCGGTGTGCGGCAGCTTCTGCTCACCACAGGCCCGGTTGGGGCAGGTCACCAGGGTGGGAGCAGCGGTCTTCCACTGGCTGCGGCGGTCCCTGGTGTTCGCCCGGGACATCTTGCGCTTGGGAACGGCCACGACTACTTCTCCTCGACATCGGTGGGTGCACCATGATCGGTGCGGCTGGCGACCGTGCTGGAGGGCTCGCGCTCGCCGGTCGGCTCGGTGATGGCGGTTGCCTCGGTGAGCACGGCCGACTGCATTGACGTAGCCAACACCGCCCAGCGGGGATCTATCGTCTCATGCCCGTGCCCGGTACCCGCAATCGCTAGCGGCACACCGCACGTGGGGCACAGTCCCAGACACTCCGGCGAGCACAGCGGTTGCAACGGCAGGGCCAACGCGACCGCATCGGTCACCGCCTCCTCGAGGTCGATCAGGTCAGCGACCACGCTGCGGAACTCGTCGGCGTCGGTGGTCGTCTCCGTGGCACTGTTGGGATAGGCGTACAGCTCGGTCAGGTGCACGCTGACCGACTCGTGCAGCGGCTCCAGGCATCGGGAGCACTCCCCTTCGGCGATCCCGAAGACGGCGCCGGTGATCAGTACCCCCTCCATCACCGACTCCATCCGCAGGTCCAACGTCAGGGCAGCGTCGGCGGGTACTGCGACCAGGTCGAGCCCGATTCGCCGGGGCGCGCGAACCTCACGCTGCACCACACGCATCGATCCGGGTCGCCGTCCCAGCTCCCGGGTGTCCAGCACCAGCGCAGCCGCGGCGTCCAGCCGAGCCTCGTGTCGGTACGCGGCCATGACGGTGCCCGAATCCCCTCGGTCTGAGTTGGTGGACCCGACCGGATGGCGGGCAACCACTCCACGATACGTGAGAGGACGCCGATTCTCACCCGGGCCGCTGACCCCGACGATCGGGAAGCGGGAATGGTCGTGCTGACGACGGACGCTGCCCGATCGTGCGTTCGCGGGTCAGCCGCGGTAGTCCGGGACGCCGCTGCCGGTGCGCAGCTGCTGTCGGCCCCGGGTCACCGAGCGCAGTGTGGCCGTGAGCGTCTCCTCGAAGTTCGCCAGCTTGGAGTCCACGTACACGTCGCATTCGGCCCGCAACCGGTCGGATTCGGCGTGTGCGTCGTCGATCACCCTGGCTGATTCCGCGTGCGCGGCTTGCACCACTTCGGTCTGCGACACCAACCGGGCCTGCTCAGCCTCGCCGTCGGCCACCGCACGTTCGTAGGACGCGCGTCCCGCGCCGGTCATCCGGTCGGCCTCCGACCGCGCTCTGCTGGTCAGCTGCTCGTACTCGCGCTGCCCGGCCTGCACGGTGCGATCAGCGTCGGCGTCGGCGTCGGCGATCATGGCCTGCGCCCGGTCCCTGGCCTCGGCGACAATCCTCTCGGCCTCGTGCTGCGCTTGGGCCACAATGGTCTGCGCCTCGGCGTTAGCGGCGCCGACCGTCGACTCCGCCTGGGTTCGGGCCTCGGTGACCATCTGGTCGCGGTGGTCGAGCACGTCCTGGGCGTCGTCGAGCTCACCGGGGATCGCCTCACGCACGTCGTCGAGCAACTCGAGCACGTCACCGCGCGGGACGACACAACCAGCGGTCATCGGGAGACCGCGCGCCTCCTCCACGATCGCCACCAGCTCGTCGATGGCTTCGAAAACCCGGTACACGAATATCCCCGATCGTCTGCTGATCAACCTGCCGGCCAGTGTGCCCGGGTCCGGGCGCCGCCGACGGGAGCGTGGTGGGCGTGTCGGGCCTACGGGCTCAGTCCGCCGCGGTGCTGGCGTTCAGCGCCAACCGGTCCAGCAGCTGGGTGTGCACCTTCTCCGGCAGCAGGTGCGAGACGTCACCGCCGTAGGTGGCGACCTCCTTGACCAGCGAGCTGGACAGGAAGCTGTAGAGCGGGTTGGTGGCGATGAACATGGTGTCCACCCCGGACAGGCGCTGGTTCATCTGGGCCATCTGCAGCTCGTAGTCGAAGTCGCTGACTGCCCGCAGACCCTTGACGATGGCCTTCAGCCCGTTGGCGGTCGCGTAGTCGACGAGCAGGCCGTGCCAGGAGTCCACCCGGACGTTGGGCAGGTGCGCGATGCACTCGGTGAGCATTGCGATGCGCTCGTCCACGGTGAACAGGCTCTTCTTGCTCTTGTTGATCATCACGGCGATGACGACCTCGTCGAACAGCGCCGAGGCGCGGTCGATCACGTCGAGGTGGCCGTTGGTGACCGGGTCGAAGGAGCCCGGGCAGACCGCACTGCTCATAGCGGCGGACGGTAACAGGTGGCGATCTCCACCCTGGTCTCGCCGTAGCGCTTGTTCCAGGTGGCGGACAACCCGGGCGGCCAGCTCGTTTCCGCGGCCCGGCTGGCCCGTTCCAGCACCACCACCGACCCGGGGTGCACCCAGTGCTGATCCAGCAGCGTGGTCAGGGCAGCGACGACAGCAGTGTCGGTGAGCGAGTACGGCGGATCGGCGAAGACCACGTCGTAGGGTTGCGGGCAGGGCTGGGACAGGGCCGCGGCCACCGGCATCCGGCGCACGGTGGCACCGGGCAGGCCGACGGTCGCGACGTTCGCGGTGGCGACGTCGGCTGCGCGCGCATCGGACTCGACCAGCAGCGCGTGCGCCGCACCCCGCGACAATCCCTCCAGTCCAAGCGCCCCCGAGCCGGCGTAGAGGTCCAGCACCCGCGCTCCGTCGAGATCCATCCTGGCGACGAGCGCACTGAACACTGCCTCGCGGACCCGGTCGGTGGTCGGGCGGGTGCCGTGGGCCGGTACCCGTAGCCGCCGCCCGCGAGCCACCCCCGCCACGATCCGTGTCACCGCAGACATTCTGCTCCCGCCAGCGCCCCCCCGTTTCGCGTTGTGTACAGAAAACGCGGCGTAACCGGCCCGCCGGACCGCGTTATGTACAGAAAACGCGGGAGGACCGGGGTCAGTCGAGCACCACCAGCAAGTCTCCGCCCTCCACCTGCTGCGCGCTGCTGATCGCCACCCGCGCCACCTTGCCTGCCCGGGGCGCGGTGATTGCGGCCTCCATCTTCATCGCCTCGATCGTGGCCACTGTGGCGCCAGCGCTGACCTCCTCGCCCTCGGCGACCGCCAGGCTGACCACCCCGGCGAACGGCGCCGCCACGTGCGCGGGGTTCCCGGGGTCCGCCTTCTCCGCCACCTTGACGTCGCTGGCCACCGCACGGTCGCGCACCGACACCGGGCGCAGTTGCCCGTTCAGGGTGAACATCACCGTGCGCAGGCCACGCTCATCAGCCTCGGAGATGGCCTCTAACCCGATCAGTAGCCGCACCCCCGGTTCGAGGTCCACCGCGTGTTCCGCCCCCGGTCGCAGGCCGTAGAAAAAGTCCTTGCTGGGCAGCACCGAGGTGGCGCCGTAGGCGTCGCGGTGGCTTTCGAACTCCTTGGTGGGTCCGGGGAACAGCAACCGGTTGAGGGTCTGGCGGGGGTGCTCGGCGAGCCCGCTACGATCCTGTGGACTCAGCTCGGCGACGGGTTTGGGCGCTGGACGGCCTTGCAGGGCCCGGGTCCGGAACGGTTCCGGCCACCCGCCCGGCGGATCACCGAGCTCACCGCGCAGGAACCCGATCACCGAGTCGGGCAGGTCGAAGCTGGCCGGGTCGGCCTCGAAGTCCGCCGGTGACACCCCGGCTCCCACCAGGTGCAGGGCGAGGTCACCGACCACCTTGGAGGACGGGGTGACCTTCACCAACCGGCCCAACATCTCATCGGCCGCGGCGTAGCGGTCCTCGATCTCCTCGAATCGATCGCCCAGTCCCAGCGCGATGGCCTGTTGTCGCAGGTTGGACAGCTGGCCACCGGGAATCTCGTGGTGGTAGACCCGCCCGGTGGGTGCGGGCAGCCCGGACTCGAACGGCGCGTACACCTTGCGGACCGCCTCCCAGTACGGCTCCATGTCGCAGACCGCCTGCAGATCCAGGCCGGTGGACCGCTCGGTGTGGTCGGTGGCGGCGACGATCGCCGACAGCGCCGGTTGGCTGGTGGTTCCGGCCATCGACGCCGTCGCCCCGTCCACCGCGTCGACCCCGGCCTGCCACGCTGAGAGCAGGGTGGCCAGCTGGCCGCCGGGGGTGTCGTGCGTGTGCAGGTGCACGGGCAGATCGAACCGCGACCGCAGGGCGCTGACCAGCGTTGCGGCAGCGGGTGCCCGCAGCAACCCGGCCATGTCCTTGATCGCGAGCACGTGCGCGCCGGCGTCCACAATCTGCTCGGCCAGGTGCAGGTAATAGTCCAGGGTGTAGAGGGTCTCCGCTGGGTTGGACAGGTCAGCGGTGTAGCACAGCGCGACCTCGGCGACGGCCGTCCCGCTCTCGCGCACCGCGTCGATGGCGGGGCGCATCTGGGCCACGTCGTTGAGGGCGTCGAAGATGCGGAAGATGTCGACGCCGGTGGACGCCGCCTCCCGCACGAACGCTTCGGTGACCTCCTCGGGGTAGGGGGTGTAGCCCACCGTGTTGCGCCCGCGCAGCAGCATCTGCAGACAGATGTTGGGCACCGCCTCGCGCAGCTCGGCCAACCGTTCCCACGGGTCCTCGGCCAGGAAACGCAGCGCCACGTCGTAGGTCGCCCCACCCCACGCCTCCAGGCTCAGCAGCTGCGGGGTGGCGCGGGCGACGTGCCCGGCCACCGCCAGCAGGTCGCGGGTACGCACCCGGGTCGCGAGCAGGGACTGGTGGGCGTCGCGGAAGGTGGTGTCGGTGACCCCCAACGCGGTGCGCGCCCGCAGCTCGGCTGCCCAGCCCTGCGGCCCGAGGGCCTGCAAGCGTTGGCGGGAGCCATCCGGTGGTGGCACCGCCATGTCGACGTCGGGCAGCTTCTGCAGCGGGTCCACTGTGCTGGGTCGCTCGCCGTTCGGCTTGTTGACGGTGACGTCGGCGAGGTAGGTTAGCAGCCGGGTTCCCCGATCGGCGGAAGCGTGCGTGGTGAGCAGCTGTGGGCGCTGCTCGATGAAGCTGGTGGTGACGTTGCCGGCCCGAAAGTCGGGGTCCTCCAGCACCGCCTGCAGAAACGGGATATTGGTGGACACCCCGCGGATGCGGAACTCGGTGACGGCGCGCCGGGCCCGGGCGACGGCGGTCGGGAAGTCCTTGCCCCGGCAGGTGAGCTTCACCATCATCGAGTCGAAGTGCGCGCCCACCTCCGCGCCCAGCGTGGTCCCACCGTCCAGGCGGACCCCAGCACCCCCCGGGGAGCGGTAGGCGGTGATCCGGCCGGTGTCCGGGCGGAAGCCGTTGGCCGGGTCCTCGGTGGTGATGCGCAGCTGCAACGCTGCCCCGCGCGCCACGATGGTGTCCTGGCTCAACCCGAGGTCGGCGAGGCTCTCCCCGGCGGCGATCCGCAGCTGGGACTGGACCAGGTCGACGTCGGTGACCTCCTCAGTGACGGTGTGCTCCACCTGGATTCGGGGGTTCATCTCGATGAACACGTGCCGGCCCTCGGGGTCGACCAGGAACTCCACGGTGCCAGCGCAGGAGTAGTCGATGGCCCGGGCGAACGCCACGGCGTCGGCGCAGATCCTTTCCCGCAGTTCGGGATCGAGATTGGGTGCCGGGGCCAGCTCGATCACCTTCTGGTGCCGACGCTGCACCGAGCAGTCCCGCTCGAACAGGTGCACCACCCCGCCACGCCCGTCGGCCAGGATCTGCACCTCGATGTGGCGGGGATCGACCACCGCCTGCTCCAGGAACACCGTGGCGTCGCCGAACGCCGACTCGGCCTCGCGCATCGCGGCTTCGATGTTGTCCTCGAGCTGGGCGAGGTCGGGCACCCGGCGCATGCCCCGACCACCGCCACCGGCGACGGCCTTGACGAAGACCGGGAACTCCATGTCCTGCGCGGCGTCCAGCAACTCGGCCACGGTGTCCGACGGTGCGGTGGAGGCCAGCACCGGCAGCCCGGCCTCGCGCGCGGCTGCGATGGCCCGGGCCTTGTTGCCGGTCAACTCAAGCACCTGTGCGGATGGCCCCACGAAGGTGATCCCCGCCTCGGCGCACGCCGCCGCCAGGTCCGGGTTCTCCGACAGGAACCCATACCCGGGGTAGATCGCGTCCGCACCCGCCCGCTGCGCGGCGGCGATGATCTCGCTCACCGACAGGTACGCCCGGACCGGGTGGCCCTCCTCGCCGATCTGGTAGCTCTCATCGGCTTTGAGCCGGTGCACCGAGTTGCGGTCCTCCCAGGGGAACACCGCCACCGTGGCGATGCCGAGTTCGTAGGCGGCGCGGAACGCCCGGATCGCGATCTCGCCGCGGTTGGCGACCAGGACCTTGGAGAACATGCGCGCGCCTTTCCTGGGCCGGGGGGGTCTCGCCCCGCCAACGGCAGTGGTGCCGGGACGCTACCGCGGACCGCGCCCACAACGGCCCTGCTCCCACCTGACGGAACTGGATACCCTGCGGTGAGGTACACCCACCCCGACGACCCGCACCGACGACCCGCACCGGAGAGGCGACCCCGTGCAGCCAGGCCGGCGCGACCTCGGCTCGGTGGCCCTGGTCGCCGTAGCAGTCCTGGCCCTGCTGGCGCTGAGCCGCCCGGTCTCGCGCACCACCGTCACCGACCAGCGGGGTGTGGCCATCGTGGAGTCCGGGTGGTTCGGCGACCTCGTCCTGGTCGACCCTGCTGGCACGCGGAGCCCGCTGCCCGGGTCCGCCGTAGCCTTCGGGGTGGGGGTGGTCCTCGGGTTGGTGCTGGCGGCGGTGGCCGGGGTGCTGCGATGGCGCAGCCGCTCGAGCCCTGGGTGGAGCTGGGTCACCGCGGGGTGGCTGATCACCACCGGTGTCCTGGTGCTGGCCGACACTGCTGCGCGTATGGATCGTGCCCGAGTGATCCTGGCGCCCGCGGTGGCCGGTGAGTTGACCGTGACGGCAACCACGGGGCCGTGGCTCGTGCTGGCCGCCGGGGTGCTTGCGGCAGCCTCCGCCGCCGCCCGGTCCCGCGAACGGCGCCCGCGACCCGCCCGCATCGAGGCGCCCATGCTGACCGAATGGACCCCCGTGGGCGGCTCCGGGTGAGCCCGCGGGCGGCGGTGCGGTGGGGCCTGCAGCACGGGCTGGCGCGAGCGGTGTTGCGCCGGGCGGCGCGCGCCGGGGACCCACAGGCGATGTTGATCATGGATCGGGCGACCCGCAGCGATCCCTACCCGCTGCAAGACACCATCCGCGCGGCCGGTCCGGTGGTGCGGGGTCGGTTGACCTACCTCAGCGCCTCGCACAGCGCGTGCCACGACATTCTGCGCAGCGCCGACTTTCGGACCGGTGCTCGAGCGACCCGGCTGCCGCCGCGGCTGCGACCGATCATCGGGTGGGCGCAGGGACCCCGCGTGCTGCACCCCGTCGAGCCACCCTCGCTGCTGGCCGTCGAGGACCCGGAGCACGCCCGCTACCGGCGCTTGGTCTCCAAGGTGTTCACCCCGCGGGCGGTGCAGTCGCTGCGCCTGCGGGTGCAGGACACCGCCGACACGCTGCTCGACGACCTGCAGCGCGCTGGCGGTGGCCGACCCGTCGACCTGGTCGGTGCCTACTGCACCCAGCTGCCGCTGATCGTCATCGCCGACATCCTCGGTGTCGAAACCGGGGACCGGGCCCAGGTGCTGGCCTTCGGGGCGGGGGCCGCACCCAGCCTGGATCTGGGCCTGACGTGGCGGGAGTTCCAGCACGTCGAGACCACCCTGTGCAGCTTCGACACCTGGCTGGGCCGGCACCTGCAACGACTGCGCCGCCACCCCGGTACCGACCTGCTGAGCCAGCTCGTCGCGGTGGAAGAGGACGGCGAGCGGTTGACCGAGGCCGAGCTACGCGCGATCGCCGGACTGCTGCTGGTGGCCGGGTTCGAGACCACCGCGAACCTGTTGAGCAGCGGCATCGAGCTGCTCTTGCGTCACCCCGCCCAGCTGGAGCAGCTGCGGTCGGAACCGGCGCGGTGGCCGAACACCGTCGAGGAGGTGCTGCGGGTGGAGTCACCGGTGCAGATCACCGCCCGCGTCGCCGCCCGCGACACCGAGGTGCACGGCGTCGAGATCGAATCCGGGCAGGTGGTGGCGGTACTGCTCTCGGCCGCCAACCGGGACCCCGCGGTGTTCGCCGACCCGCACCGCTTCGACGTGGGTCGGGTCAACGCCCGCGAGCACTTGGCGTTCTCCGCGGGTCGCCACTTCTGTCTGGGGGCGGCGTTGGCCCGGATCGAGGGCGAGGTGGGGTTACGGTCGCTGGTGGAACGCTTCCCGGACCTCGCACTGGCGCAGGGTGCCCGGCGCCAGCCCACCAGGGTGCTCCGCGGCTGGCAGCAGCTACCGGTCACGCTCGGGACGCCCCGATGAGGCGGCCCGCATCCGTGCTCGTCGCGACGTGGCTGCTCACCGCCGTGGTGGTCGCCGGACTGGCCGCGGTGACGGCGAGTGACCTACATCCCCCTGACGTGCTGGCCACCCCAGCCGGTGAGGTGGTCCCGGCGCCGTCGGACCGTGACATCCTGCGCGCCGCGGCGCAGGGGCTGGCACCGTCGGTGCAACGCGACCCGGTCACCGGCGGGCTCGTGATGGTGCTGGCTGGTCGGTATGACGGGCGCACCATCGAACAACTCGCCCCCGCACCGTCCGCGTTTCCCGCGGCCACCCCGGTGCTGCTGGCGGTGAGCGCCACGGCCCTCGGCACCGCCGCGGTGGGGCGCTGGCGCGGGCACGCTCGGGCGGGTCCGACACTGGCGGCACTGGCGGCGGGCGGGCTGGGGGCGACTGGCGTGGTCGGACTGCTGGCCGGGTCCCCACCTGGGGTCATGGGGGCGGTGTCGGCGTCGCTGGTGCTGGCGTGCGCGGCAGTGGCCGCGGCGAGCGCCGCGCTGGCCCACGGCTAGGCAGCTCGGCCGGGCTACCGGCTGACCTCGCGGTCAGTAGTTGAAGACGAGCGCTCCACCCGCGGTGAACTCGTACAGCGAGGGCGCTCCCTTGACCTCCGCGCCGCCCGTCCAGGTGGCATCCTCGAGATTGCGCTTCTTCACACAGACCGGGCAAACGTAGAATCGCCCGCCCCGCTCGACGTACTCGACGTGCAACTCGGCGACCGACGGGCCACCGGGGACAGTGACAGTCGCGGCAAAGCCCTCCATGGCGACGCGAACACCGTCCTTCGTGAGCCACATCAGCGCCTGTTTACCGGCGCGCAGCGCCTCCACGCCCAGCAGGTAGCCGATGAGGACGCTTTCCGGATCGTCCTCCGCATGCGTCTGCCCAATCACGACCTTGTCGTCCGCTGCCACAACACCACTTTACTCTTATGACCAGGGCGCACGTAAACGGCTTGGTCCTGGATGTGTGGCAGGGCGACCCTCGTCGAGTCAGTACGGACGGCTCACGCCTTGTCCAGGTACTGCACCCGGTCACCGTCCAACGCGGAGATGACCATGGCCGCCAGCCCGGGATGACGCGCCAGGGTCGGGTCGTCGGCGATGACCCGGGCCGCCTGCTCGCGGGCGCTGGCGATCACCTCACCGTCGCGCAGCAGCGACAACATGCGCAGCGTGGACCGGATCCCGGACTGGGCGACCCCGAGCACATCGCCCTCGCGCCGCTGCTGCAGGTCGAGTTGCGCCAGAGTGAAGCCGTCGGTGGTGCCCGCCACCGCAGCCAGCCGCTCCCGGCTGGGGGCACCTGCCCGGGAGGTGGTGTGCAGCAGGCACAGTCCAGGGTGCTGTCCCCGGCCCACCCGGCCACGGAGCTGGTGCAGTTGGCTGACCCCGAACCGTTCGGCGTCCATCACCACCATCGTCGTGGCGTTGGCTACGTCCACCCCGACTTCGATGACGGTGGTCGCCACCAGCACGTCGATGTCCCCGGCGGCGAACGCTCGCATCACGGCGTCCTTCTCCTCCCCCGGCATCCGACCATGCAACATCTGCACCCGCAGCCCCGCCAGCGCCCCCGCCGCCAACTCCTCGGCCAGCTCCACTACAGCGGACGTCGGGTTCTCCGGCTCCTCGCCAGCACCGAGGTCATCCGACCCGGAGTCAGCGTCACCGTCACCGTCACCGATGCGGCTGCACACCACGTAGGCCTGCCGGCCCGCCATCACCTCCTCGACGATGCGCTGCCAGGCCCGGTCGATCCATCCGGGTTTCTCCGCCACCGGCACCACCGAAGTGCTGATCGGGCAGCGCCCGCGGGGCAGTTCCCGCAGCGTGGAAACCGCCAGGTCGCCGAACACCGTCATCGCCACCGTGCGCGGAATCGGGGTAGCTGTCATCACCAGCAGGTGCGGGGTGCTGCCAGCCCGGCCCCGTTCGCGCAGCGTGTCGCGCTGTTCGACACCGAACCGGTGCTGCTCATCGACCACCACCATCCCGAGGTCGAAGAAGGACACCGTGTCCTGGATGAGGGCGTGGGTGCCCACGACGATCCCGGATTCGCCGGTGACGATGTCCAGCAGCGCCCGCCGTTTGGCTGCGGTGGGCATCGACCCGGTGAGCAGGGTGACCCGGGTGGCCTGCTCGGCGCTGTCCAGCTCGCCGGCTCGTCCCAGCGGACCGAGCAGCGCACGCAGCGACCGGGCGTGCTGGGCGGCGAGAACCTCGGTCGGCGCGAGCAGCACCGCCTGCCGACCGGCGTCCACCACCGTCAGCATTGCGCGCAGCGCCACCACGGTCTTGCCGGATCCCACCTCGCCTTGCAGCAGCCGGCTCATCGGGTGCGCCTGGCGCAGGTCCCGGGCGATCTCGCGGCCCACCGCCACCTGACCTTCGGTCAACGCGAACGGCAACCGCGCTTCGAACGCCGCGGCCAGCCCGCCTGTTCGCGGTACGCAGACCGGTGCGGACCGCTGGGAGTCGGCGTGCCGGCGCTGCGCGAGCACCAGCTGCAGCGCCATCGCCTCGTCGAAACGCAACCGGGCGCTGGCCCGCTCCACATCGGGCGGTGATTCTGGGCGGTGCACCAGGCGCAGCGCGACATCCAGCGACATCAAGCCAAGCTCCGCGCGCAGATGCTCCGGCAGCGGGTCGTCCTGGGGATCTAGGACGTCCAACACCTGCCGGACGCATTGGCTGATGGTCCAGGACTGCAGCTTCGCGGTGGCGGGGTAGATCGACAGGAGCGGGCGGGCGAGGTCGGCCAGTTCCGCTGCCGCTTGCCCGCCCAGGCTCTCACCGGGCCTGGGCAGCAGTTGGTGCTGCGGGTGGACCAGTTGCAACTGGCCCCGGTACCGGCTGACTTGGCCGGCGAACAACCCCTCCCGCCCGTGGGTCACCTCCTTGATCAGCCACGCCTGCTGGAAGAAGGTGCAGTTCAGCGTGCTGTGGCCGTCGGTGATCACCAGTTCCTGGATGGTGCCTGCCCGCTTGACCATCTTGCGGCTGCTGGCCGTGTCCACGGTGGCGAGCACGGTGGCGTGTTCCCCCACCGCCAGGCTGCTGATTCGGGTGGGCTCACCGCGGGCGACATAGCGGCGCGGGTAGTGACGCAGCAGGTCACCGACCGTGTGCAGGTCCAGTTCTTTGGCCAGCGAATTCGCGGCTTTCGCCCCCAGGACGCCGCCCAGCCGGTCCGCCAGCGCCGCCATCGTGCACACCATCCCCAACCCCGAACCGGCCGGACCGCCCGACTCCGAACGGTCCGCCGCAGGGTATCGGTGCCAACCGACAGCCGGCAGCAGGGCCGATCGGCGGAGCCGGTTTGTGAACGGGTGTGGCCGACGGCTACCCTCGTGCTGGGTTCCCACCTGCGGCTGACCCGTGCCGCTACCTGATCACCCCACCCGAGGAGTTCGACACGATGGCTGCCGTCTGCGACGTCTGCGCCAAGGGACCCGGCTTCGGCATGTCGGTTTCGTACTCGCACCGGCGCACCAAGCGCCGCTGGGTCCCGAACATTCAGACCGTGCGCGCCGAGGTGTCCCCTGGTCACCGCAAGCGGCTCAACGTGTGCACCTCGTGTCTAAAGGCGGGCAAGGTCGTCCGCGCCTGAGGCGCCGCACCCCGGATTTGGCCGGAGCCCCACACCCCCGGGTGTGGGGCTCTCGTCGTCGTGGGCCGTCGGCCTCAGGCTCAGGGCAGTCGCCAGGCCACCGGGTCGTCGCCCAGTTCGTCGAGTTCGGTGTTGACCCGACTGAAGGGCCGCGACCCGAAGAAGCCGCGGTCGGCGGACATCGGTGAGGGATGCGCGGAGGCGATGATCGGGACATCGTGCAGCAGGGGGGTCAGCGACGCCGCGTCTTTGCCCCACAGCACGGCCACCAGCGGTGACGAACGGGCCACCAGAGCCGTGATCGCCTGTTCCGTCACCGCCTCCCACCCCTTGCCTCGGTGCGACGCCGGTTCCCCAGGCCGCACGGTGAGCACCCGGTTGAGCAGCAGCACCCCCTGCTGCGTCCACGGCGTGAGGTCCCCGCTGCTCGGCGTGGGTAGGCCGAGGTCGGTGGAGTACTCGCGGAAGATGTTGGCCAGGCTGCGGGGCACCGGCCGGGTCTGCGGGGCCACCGAGAAGCTCAGGCCCACCGCGTGGCCCGGTGTCGGGTAGGGATCCTGACCGACCACGAGAACGCGCACGGCGTCGAACGGCTGCGCAAACGCGCGCAGCACGGCGGCTCCGCCCGGCAGGTACGTCCGTCCTGCCGCCAGCTCTGTGCGGAGGAACTCGCCCATCGCGGCGATCTGCGCGGCTACCGGCTCCAGCGCAGCAGCCCAACCCGCCTCCATCACCTCGCGCAACGGTCGGGCGGCCACGGTCGCCCACGCTAGCCGAAGGCAGTCCACCCGATGGGCTCGCCAGCGTCGTACGGCGCCCCGTCGATGGTGCATCCACTGCCCTCGCCGACCACCCCGATCGCCAGCCAACCATCCGGGCGCACCCGCGCCGCCGGGAAGGTGGCCACGAATGCGTGGTCCTCACCGCCGGTCAGCACCCAGGTCCACGGGTCCACCCCCAGGGCTGAGCCCACCTCGATCAGCTTCGGTGCGGGCGTCAACGCACCCCGCCGCAGATCGGCCGACACCCCGGACGCGGTGAGGACGTGACCCAGGTCGGCCAGGAGCCCGTCGGAGACGTCGGTCATCGACGACGCACCGGCTTTCGCCGCTGCCAGCCCCAGCTCGTAGGGCGGCTCCGGCACCCGGTGTGCCGCGACTACGGCAGCCGGCGACCGGAAACCCCTGGTCAGCACCGCGAGCCCGGCCGCTGACCAACCCAGCTTGCCGGCCACCGCGACGACGTCGCCGGGTTGGGCGCCCGAGCGCAGTACCGGCTCTCGGCCCTGCAGATCGCCCAGCGCGGTAACCGACAACACGAGCTGGGTTGCCCGCACCACGTCACCGCCTACCACCCCGGCACCCACCCGCTGCGCTTCCTCCCACAGCCCGCTGGTCAGCCCATCGATCACCGCCACGGTCGTGGTGGGCGGGCAGGCCAACCCGACGAGGAACGCGGTGGGTGTGGCCCCCATGGCGACGATGTCGGCGGCGTTCTGCGCAGCCGCCTTGCGGCCGACCTGCTGCGCGTTGGACCAATCCAGCCGGAAGTGCACTCCCTCCACCAGGACGTCGGTGCTGACCACTACCCGCCCGTCGGGAGCGGCGACCACCGCCGCGTCGTCTCCGGGACCCAGCAGGGTGGATAACGGCTGGGTGCGCTGCGCGGTGGCCCTGGCGATGACACCGAACTCGCCGAGCTCGGCCACGGTGGATCCAGCGGGTGGCGTGGGCGCAGGGATGGGATGCCTCCGGGGGCTGGGAGCAGCTGCCGCCGGGTGCGGCGGCGGGTAGGTTCAAGCGACGGTCGGGGTCCACCCGACTCAGGTGTTCAGACGGGTCCGTCGGGTAGTTCCTACCCCGGCGCACACCCAGGTGAAGGAGAGGCACGCCGTGGTGCAGGCATACATCCTGGTCCAGACCGAGGTCGGCAAGGCCGCAGCAGTAGCCCAGCAGATCGGCGAGATTGCCGGGGTCACCGCCGCGGAGGACGTCACCGGCCCCTATGACGTGATCGTGCGGGCGGGCGCGGACAGCGTGGACGAGCTCGGCCAACTCGTTGTGGCCAAGGTCCAGGCTGTGGCTGGCATCACCCGGACCTTGACGTGTCCCGTGGTCAAGCTGTCCTGAGCGGTGGCACGCACCACGTCGGGGCACTCCCGTGCGGTCGTCGCCGCGGCGATCGTCTTGCCGTTCGCGCTGATGGTGGGTGTGCTGGTGATGGCGGTGCTCGCGCAGCGCGGTCCGGCCTCGCCACCAGTGGCGTTGCCCGGTGGCCCCGCGCCGGACGCCGCGAACCCGGCGTGCTCGTCGTTGGTGGCCGCGCTGCCGACGTCGTTGGCCGGCGCGGACCGCGCCCCGCTCGCCCCACCCGCTCCGGCGGGGGCGCTGGCGTGGCGTAACCCTGCGACGGGTGGTGCAGCGGTGGTGCTGCGGTGCGGGATTCCGCGCCCCGCGGAATTCAGCCGGGCCGCCGCCCTGATCGGCGTCAACGGGGTGCAGTGGCTGGAGCTGCCGGTGCCCACCCAGGGCGTCGCCGCGACCACCTACGTCGCGGTGGACCGCGCCGCGTACCTGGCGTTGACCCTACCGCTGGGTTCGGGCACCGGTGCGCTGCAGGAGGTCTCCGACGTGGTCGCCGCCACCTTGCCTGCCCACGACCTGGACCCCGCCCCGATCGGCGGCTGATCCCGGCTCAACCCGCCCTCAACGCAACCCGGTGCCCCTGGCCAGCGCGGTGTCCACCAGGGTGCTCAGCAGGGTGGGGTAATCGACCCCGCTGGCCGCCCACATCCGTGGGTACATCGAGATCGGGGTGAACCCCGGCATGGTGTTCACCTCGTTGACCACCGGGCCGTGTTCGGTGACGAAGAAGTCGACCCGGGCCAGGCCCTGGCAGTCCAATGCCATGAACGCTGCCACCGCCATCTCCTGCACCGCACGGGTGGTCTCGGAGTCCAGGTCGGCGGGAACGTCGTAGGCCGCGACGTCGTCGAGGTACTTGGTGTCAAAGTCGTAGAACGCGGTGGATCCGGCCGCGGGCAACCGGATCTCCGCCAGCGAGCTGGCACACACCCGCCCGTCCGGGTGCTCCAGCACCCCGCATTCCACCTCACGGCCCACGATCGCCGACTCGACGATCACCTTGGGGTCGTGACGGCGCGCCACCGCGATGGCGGCGTCCAGGTCGGCCCAGGACGCCACCCGGCTGATCCCGATCGAGGAGCCGGCCCGGGCCGGTTTGACGAACACCGGTAGCCCCAACAGGTGGCGCTGGGCATCGTCGAGGGTGCTGCTCCCGCCGCGCAGCACCACCTGGGTGCCCACCGGCAGCCCGTCTGCCACCAGCAGCTTCTTGGTGAACTCCTTGTCCATACCGGCGGCACTGGCCAGCACCCCGGCGCCCACGTAGGGCAGGGCGGCGAGTTCCAGCAGGCCCTGCAGGGTGCCGTCCTCCCCCCGGGCGCCGTGCAGCACCGGGAACACCACGTCGACCTTGGCGAGCACCTCCCCCGCCCGGCCGTCTTCGAGCACCACGACCCCGCCGGAGCGCGACGGGTCGGCGGTCAGCGCCAACGCGGTGGCGCTGGCGTCCACCGACGGCAAGACGCGATCCCGGATGCCCAGCTCGGCCAGGTCGGAGGTGCCCAACACCCACGCACCGTCGCGGGTGATCCCCAGCGGCAGCACCTCGAAGCGTTCCGGGTCCAGGTTGGCCAGCACGCTCGCCGCCGATCCGCAGCTCACCGCATGCTCGCTGTTCTGCCCGCCGAACACCACGGCCACTCGGATGCGGCGATTACCCATGGGCGATCACGCTACCGGCAGTGACCCTAGGCCCGATGGAGCAGGGACGTGGACGTGCCTCAGCGCAGGTCACCCACGCTGTCCAACGCCGCGAGCACGTCGCGCACCACGTCGTCGGTGTCCTCGATGCCGCAGGAGATGCGGACGAAGCCCTCCCCCACCGCATCACCCCACCGTGCCCGGCGGTCGGCGGTGGTGTGCAACCCCCCAAAACTGGTTGCGGCGCTGATTAACTCGGATGCGGCGACGAATGCGTGCACCGCGGGCGCCGACGGCAGCTCGAAGCGCAGCACCCCGCCGTACCGGGTCATCTGTGCGGCCGCCACCGGGTGGGCGGGGTCCGACGCCAACCCCGGCCAGCGCAGCTCGCGCACCATGGGGTGCGACGCCATCGCCGCCACCAGCGCAGCGGCAGTGCAGCACTGGCGGTCCAGGCGCAGCGCGGCGCTGGCCAGGCTGCGGTGCGCCAGCCACGCCTCGAACGGCCCCAAAACCGACCCGGACAGCAAACGCTCCCTGGCCAGTGCCGCCAACAATTCCGCGTCAGCGGTGGCGACGTAGCCCATCAGCAGGTCGCTGTGCCCGCTCAGCGCCTTGGTGCCGCTGGCCACCACCACGTCGGCCCCCAGCCGCAACGGCAGCTGCCCCAGCGGGGTAGCGGTGGTGTTGTCCACCGCCAGCAGCGCACCAGCCGAACGGGTGGCCGCAGCCAGCTCGCGCAGGTCCACCACGTCCAGCCCCGGGTTGGACGGGGTCTCGGCGAGCACCAGCCGCGCCCCGCCGACCGCGCCGGCCATCGTTGGGGTCGGGACTTCCCGCACCAGCACCCCCAGTGGCGCTAACCTCTCGTTCGCGTAGGCCCGCACCTGGTAGTAGCCGTCGCTGGGCAGCACCAGCAGGTCCCCGGCGCGCAGCACCGTCCGCAGCAGCATGGTGATCGCCGCCATTCCGGAACCGGTGACGACTGCCCCGACGTCGGGGTCACCGTCGCCTTCCAGCTCGGCCAGGGCAGCCTCCAGCCCTGTCCAACTCGGGTTGGAGCCGCGGGCATAGGTGTGCGGCTCGGTGCCCTCCGCCGGGCTGAGGTGGTACGGCGCGGCCAGCACCGGGCCGGGCAGGAACGCTTGACCCGCCACGCCCGGGCCGACTCCGGCGCGGACGCAGCGGGTGGAGTCACCGAAGTTCGTCACTGGTTCCTCATTCCGGTCTCGTGCTGCGGCCCAGCAGTTCTCGGGCCATGGCGGCGGCCGGGCGGCCCTCGTGACACACCCGGTGCACCCCGTCGGTGATCGGCACCTCCACGCCGTGGCGGGCGGCGAGCGCGCGGATGGCGGTGCAGGACTGCACACCCTCGGCCACCTGGCCGTGCGCCGCGGCCACCGTCACCGCCATGGAGTCCCCGCGGCCCAGATGTTCACCGAACGACCGGTTGCGCGACAGCGGCGAGGAGCAGGTGGCCACCAGGTCGCCAAGCCCAGCCAGGCCGGCGAAGGTGCCGGCCTGGGCACCCAGGGCCAGTCCCAGCCTGGTGATCTCCGCCAAACCCCGGGTGATGAGGCTTGCCGTGGTGTTCGCCCCGAGACCCATCCCGGTCGCCATGCCGCAGGCCAGCGCAATGACGTTCTTGCCGGCGCCGCCCAGCTCGCACCCCACCACGTCGGCGTTGGTGTATGGGCGGAAGTACCCGGTGGTGCACGCCAGCTGCAACGCGCGCGCCCGGTCGGGATCGGGGCACGCGATGACACTGGCGGTCGGCTGCTCCTCGGCGATCTCCCGCGCCAGGTTCGGCCCGCTCAGCACGGCCACCCGCTCGGCTGGGACTCCGGCCACCTCCACGATCACCTCGCTCATCCGATCCAGCGTGCGCAGCTCCACCCCCTTGGCCAGGCTGAGCACGGTGACTCCGGAAGGCAGGTCAGGCACCCACCGGGTGAGGTTGGCGCGCAAGGATTGCGCCGGCAGTGCGAGGACGACCGTGTCCGCACCCATCAGCGCCATGCGATGGTCGTCGGTGGCCCGCATGCCCGCCGGCAGCAGCACCCCGGGCAGGTAGTCGGCATTCTCGCGTTTGGCGGTGATGGTCGCGGCAACCTCGGGTCGGCGCGACCACAGCGTGACGGAACTGCCGGCGTCGGTGAGCACCTTGGCAAAGGTGGTGCCCCACGACCCAGCTCCAAGCACGGCCACCACCGCCACCGAACAACCCCCTGCCCACGCCGTAGGGATGACGAACCGACCGTCATCCTGCCCTGCCGGGCGGTGGCAGGATCGCCCCGGTGCAGACCGCCCGGGTACTGATCACGGTCAAGGACCTGCCCGGGGCCAAGAGCAGGCTGGCGCCGTCGTTGGGTGAGCCGCAGCGAGCCGCCCTCGTGCTGGCCATGCTCGTCGACACGGTGACCGCTGCACGGCGGTGCCCGGCCGTCCAGGACGTGCACGTCGTCACCGCCGACGCCGCGGTGGCCGCGGCCGCGCTGCGTGCCGGCGCCGAGGTCCGCCAGGACCCGACCCGCACGTTGAACGCCGCCCTGACCAGCGCCGCCGAGGGGCTGGGCACCGGGTCGCCCCTGGTGGCCCTGCAGGCCGACCTGCCCGCGTTGCGCGCCGAGGAACTCGACGCCGCCCTCACCGCCGCAGACACTGCGGGCCGGGCCGCGGTCGCCGACGCCCAGGGCACCGGCACGACGCTGCTGCGGGTCGCGGCAGGCGCGGTGCTGGACCCGCGTTTCGGGCTCGGGTCGGCCCGTGCCCATGCCCGCAGCGGCGCGGTGCTGCTCGACGGCGGTTGGCCGGGTCTTCGGACCGACGTGGACACCGTCGCGGACCTGGGCGCAGCCCTGACACTGGGCGTTGGTGCCGCGACGGCCGCCGTGGTGCACGGCATGAGCACGCCCGTGACCGTCGCCGGGTACTCCGACGCCCAGGTGCAGCTGCGCGGTGACGACGGCATACGCATGCACAGTGCGCAGCAGGCGGCGGAGCTGGGTGGGTGGCGCCGGCTGCGCGCCGGTCAACGCCTGCGAGCCCTGCTCGACTCCGACGGCCGGGTCTGCCTGCTGACCTACCCCGTGGCGGCACCCCCCGGGTGATCGGATCCGATGGGCGGGTGTCGGTCTCGTGCTTGGCTGGTGGTCATAGGGCAAGATCGAGAGGTGAGCACCACTGAGTTGTCCCCCGCGGAGTCCGGGTCCGGTGGCAACACCGCTGAACACCCCGTCGACCCCCGGACCCCGCGCACCCTGCCCACCGCTCCCCCGGCGGCCACCAAGGCTGCCCCCACCGTGCTGGACGACCTGCCTGAGGACCGCTACCTCAACCGGGAGCTGAGCTGGCTGGACTTCAACGCCCGGGTGCTGGCCCTGGCTGAGGACACGTCTCTGCCGTTACTGGAGCGGGCCAAGTTCCTGGCCATCTTCGCCTCCAACCTCGACGAGTTCTACATGGTGCGAGTCGCGGGACTCAAACGCCGGGACGAGACCGGGTTGTCGGTGCGCTCTGCGGACGGGCTGTCCCCCCGCGAGCAGCTGAGGATGGTGGCCGAGCGCACCCAGGAGATCTCCCAGCGCCACGCACGGCTGTTCCTCACCGACGTGCAACCCGCGCTGGAAGCCCAAGGGGTGGCGATAGCGGAATGGAGCGACCTCGATTCCAGCAGCCGGGCGCGGCTCTCGGAGTATTTCCGCGACCAGGTGTTCCCGGTGCTCACCCCACTGGCCGTCGACCCCGCGCACCCGTTTCCCTACATCAGCGGCCTGGCGTTGAACCTGGCGGTCACGGTGCGCGACACCGAGACCGCCGGGGAACGCTTCGCCAGGGTGAAGGTGCCCGACAACGTGGACCGGTTCGTGCGCGTGCAGCAGGGGGTGGATGTGTTCCTGCCGCTGGAGGAACTGATCGCCGCACACCTGGGCATGCTGTTTCCTGGCATGGATGTGGTGGAACAGCACGCTTTCCGGATCACCCGCAACGCCGACGTCGAAGTCGAGGAGGACCGCGACGAGGACCTGCTGCAGGCGCTGGAGCGCGAACTCGCCCGCCGCCGCTTCGGTTCGCCGGTGCGCCTGGAAGTCGCCGACGACATGACCGAGCACATGCTGGAGCTGCTGCTGCGTGAGCTGGACGTCAATCCGCGCGACGTGATGCAGGTCCCCGGGCTGCTGGACCTGGCGAGCCTGATGGAGCTGTACTCAGTGGACCGCCCGCACCTGAAGGACCCCCCCTTCGTGCCGGCCACCCACCCCGCCTTCGGTGAGCGGGAGACGCCCAAGAGCGTGTTCGCCACCCTGCGCGAGGGTGACGTGCTGGTGCATCACCCCTACGACTCGTTCTCCACCAGCGTGCAGCGCTTCGTCGAACAGGCCGCAGCCGACCCCAACGTGCTGGCCATCAAGCAGACGCTGTACCGCACGTCGGGGGACTCCCCCATCGTCGACGCGCTGGTGGACGCCGCGGAGGTCGGCAAGCAGGTAGTGGCTCTGGTGGAGATCAAAGCCCGCTTCGACGAGCAGGCCAACATCACCTGGGCGCGCAAGCTCGAGCAGGCCGGGGTGCACGTGGTGTACGGGCTGGTAGGCCTCAAGACGCACTGCAAGACGTGCCTGGTGGTGCGCCGGGAAGGCGGCAGCATCCGTCGCTACGCCCACATCGGGACCGGCAACTACAACCCCAAGACGGCCCGCATCTACGAGGACGTGGGCCTGCTGACCGCCTCACCGGAGATCGGCCGCGACCTCACCGAGTTGTTCAACTCCCTCACCGGGTACTCCCGGCAGAAGGAGTACCGCAACCTGCTCGTCGCGCCGTACGGGGTGCGCCGGGGCATCGTGGGGCGCATCGAGGCCGAGGTGGCTCATGCCCGCGCCGGGCACCCTGCCGGCATCCGCCTCAAGGCCAACGCGTTGGTCGACGAGCAGGTCATCGACGCGCTGTACCGAGCATCGCAGGCAGGCGTGCCGGTGGACGTGGTGGTGCGCGGCATCTGCGCGCTACGCCCGGGAGTGCCCGGCCTCAGTGAGAACATCCATGTGCGCAGCGTGTTGGGGCGGTTCCTGGAGCACTCCCGGGTGATCCACTTCCTGGGCAGCGACGAGTGCTGGATCGGCAGCGCCGACATCATGCACCGCAACCTCGATCGTCGGGTGGAGGTGATGGTGCAGGTGCGCGACCCGCGCCTGGCCGCAGAACTGGACCACGTCTTCGATTCCCTCCTCGACCCCGACACCCGATGCTGGGCAATGGAACCCGGCGGCGGCTGGGCCGCCTCACCGGCCTCCGGTGAGCAGGTCCGCGACCACCAGGTGGAGATGATGCGCCGCCACCATGTCGCCGAGTGAGCCCATCCGCTGATCGGCTGGCTGCCGCCGGCGCGGTGTTGTGGCGACCGTCCCACGGCGTCGAGGTGGCATTGGTGCACCGTCCGCGCTACGACGACTGGTCGCTACCGAAGGGCAAGGTGGAGCGCGGGGAGCACCGGGTGGTGGCCGCGGTGCGGGAGGTGGCCGAGGAGACCGGGCACCACGGGCAGCTGGGCCGCTACCTCGGCCGCAGCGAGTACCGGGTACCGGCTGGCCGCAAGCGGGTGGACTACTGGGCGGCCCGGTGCGTGGACGGGTGGTTCACCCCGAACGACGAGGTCGACCAGCTGCGCTGGACGCCGGTCGAGCAGGCCGCGCGCATGGTGACGCATCCTGGTGACGCGCGGGTGCTCGCCACCTTCGCCGCGCTTCCCGCCGACACAGCCACGGTGCTGGTGGTGCGCCACGCCCGGGCGGGCCACCGCAAGGACTTTCCCGGCCCCGACTCGGAGCGTCCGCTAGAGGGTGCCGGCCGAACGCAGGCCGCTGCCCTGGTGGCGGTGTGCCGCGCGTTCGGTCCCACCACAGTGCATGCCGCCGACCGGGTGCGGTGCACCCAGACGGTGCAGCCGCTGGCAGCGGACCTGGGGGTAGCGGTGCAGGTGGAGCCCACCCTGTCGGAGGAGGCGTACGCAGCCGACCCCGCAGCCGGGATGCGCCGCGCCCAGCAGGTGATGGACGGCGGCGGAACGCCGGTGCTCTGCAGCCAGGGTGGGGTAATTCCCGATCTGGTGGCGCGGTGGGCTCAGGCCGGTGGCATCGCGGTGCCGGATCTACGCACCCGTAAGGCCAGTACCTGGGTGTTGTCCTCGGTGGCCGGGCGCGTGGTGGCGCTGCACCACCTGCCCGACCCGTTTCACTGACGCAGGCCTACTTCTTGGCCTTGGCAGCCTTCTTCTTCTCCGTCACCTTCTTGCCCTTCGCCGGCTTTTCAGCCTTGGGCGCCTTGGGTGGTGCACTGGCCGCGGCTGCCTTGGCTGCGGTCTTGGCCGCGGCGGTCTTCGGTCCCGACGTGGCGGTGCGGCTAGCTCGCGGGGTGGCCGCGGTCTGCGCAGTAGCCGCTGCGGGACGCACGCGGCGCGACGCGGTCGCCCGCTTGACCGCCGGAGCATCAGCGGGCAGGTCGGCGGCGCCGCTGACCACGGCCTTGAAGTTCGTTCCGGGGCGGAAGGACGGCACCGACGTCGGGGCTACCCGCACGGTCTCCCCGGTGCGCGGGTTACGGGCGACCCGGGCGGCGCGGTCCCGCTTCTCGAACACCCCGAACCCGGTGATCGTGACGTTCTCACCGGACTGCACCGTGCGCACGACGATGTCCACCACGCCTTCGACGGCGGTGGCCGCCCCACGCTTGTCACCACCCAGACGTTGGGACAGCAGGTCGATGAGTTGGGCCTTGTTCATCGTTCATCCTCCGCGACACGGTGGCCCACGTCGGACCGGGTGTGCTGACGGTAAACCCGCCGCCACCGGAAGTCCATGTGCCGCCCCGCATCTGGTGCGGGCTGGGGGCGTTATGCGCCGGGCGCCGTGCTCGTTGTCGGCAACCAGTCCGGCCGCGTTCGTTCGAAGGTGCCGATCTGCTCCACCTGACGCAGCGTCAAGGCGATGTCGTCCAGGCCTTCCAGCAGGCGCCACCGGGTGTAGTCGTCGATGTGGAAGCGCACCACGAGATCCCCCGCGCTGACGGTGCGCGCGGTCAGGTCCACGTGCACCTGTGTGCCGGGGTGTTCCTCCAACAGCTTCCACAGCAGCTCCACGTCGGGTTGGGCGACCTCGGCGACCAGCAGACCCTGCTTACCGGCGTTTCCGCGGAAGATGTCGGCAAAGCGGGAGGAGATGATGACCCGGAATCCGTAGTCGCTCAACGCCCACACCGCGTGCTCGCGGGAGGACCCCGTTCCGAAGTCAGGTCCGGCGACGAGCACCGTCCCGGAGTCGAACGGTGCGACATTCAGCACGAAGTTGGGGTCGTTGCGCCAAGCGGCGAACAGGCCGTCCTCGAACCCGGTGCGGGTGACCCGCTTGAGGTACACCGCGGGGATGATCTGATCGGTGTCCACATTGGAACGGCGCAGCGGAACGCCGGTGCCAGTGTGGGTGCTGAAGGCGTGCATGGTGGGTGCTCCAGATCAGGCGAGATCGGCGGGGGCGGAGAGGGTGCCGCGCACTGCTGTGGCCGCGGCCACCAGGGGGGAGACCAGGTGGGTTCGCCCACCCTTGCCCTGGCGTCCTTCGAAATTGCGGTTGGAGGTGGAGGCGCAGCGCTCACCCGGTGAGAGCTGGTCGGGGTTCATGCCCAGACACATCGAGCACCCGGCTTGCCGCCACTGCGCACCAGCGGCGATGAACACCGCGTCGAGGCCTTCCTGCTCGGCCTGTGCCTTGACCCGCATCGAGCCGGGCACGACGAGCATGCGTACCCCGTCGGCGACCGTGCGTCCGCGCAGGACCGCCGCCGCCGCCCGAAGATCCTCGATCCGGCCGTTCGTGCACGAACCGAGGAACACCGTGTCCACGGCGATGTCACGCAGCGGCGTCCCTGGGCTCAGGCCCATATATTCGAGCGCCTTCTGCGCCGCGATCCGCGGCCCATCCTCGCCGATCAGGGCAGGGTCGGGTACCGAGGCCGACAGCGGCAACCCCTGACCAGGGTTGGTACCCCAAGTTACGAACGGGGTGACCGTGGTGGCATCGATGTGCACCTCATGGTCGAACACCGCGTCCTCATCGGTGCGCAGCTGCTCCCAGCTTGCCACGGCGGCGTCCCAGTCGGCGCCGGCGGGCGCGTGCGGGCGTCCGGCCAGGTAGTCGTAGGTGGTCTGGTCCGGGGCGATCATCCCAGCCCGGGCGCCTGCTTCGATCGACATGTTGCACACCGTCATCCGCGCTTCCATCGACATCGCCCTGATGGCCTCGCCGCGGTACTCCAAGACGTACCCCTGGCCACCTCCGGTGCCGATCTGCGCGATGACTGCCAGGACGAGGTCCTTGCTGGTGACCCCGGGTGCCAGGGCACCGTCGACGTTCACCGCCATCGTCTTGAACGGGCGCAGCGACAGGGTCTGGGTGGCCAGGACGTGCTCCACCTCGCTGGTGCCGATACCGAAGGCCAGCGCACCGAACGCCCCGTGGGTCGAGGTGTGGCTGTCGCCGCAGACGATGGTCAACCCCGGCTGGGTGAGTCCGAGCTGCGGACCGATGATGTGCACGATGCCCTGCTCGGCGTCGCCCATCGAGTGCAGCCGGATGCCGAACTCCGCGCAGTTGCGGCGCAGGGTGTCGATCTGGGTGCGTGAGACGAGGTCAGCAATGGGCTGGTCGATGTCTTGGGTGGGAACGTTGTGATCCTCGGTAGCGATGGTCAAGTCGGTGCGCCGGACGCTGCGCCCGGCCAGACGCAGACCTTCGAACGCTTGCGGGCTGGTCACCTCGTGCACCAGGTGCAGGTCGATGTAGAGCAGGTCCGGCTCGCGGGCGCTGCCCTGCCCAGGCCCGCCGCGCACCACATGAGCGGCCCAGACCTTCTCCGCCAGCGTCTTCGCCATCGCTTTGTCCTCCGTCGCTGCCCGCCGTGTCATGCAGCCCTCATTCTCATCATTCGGGAAGCTAATATCGGCTTGTGGGACAGCATAGCGGCATCGGGGTGCTCGACAAGGCAGTGGCCGTACTGGCGGCGGTTGCGGTGCAGCCGTGCACCCTCGCCGAGCTGTGTGCCCAGACGGGGCTGCCACGAGCCACTGCCCACCGCCTGGCAGTGGGGCTGGAGACGCACCGCCTGCTTGCCAGGGACGCGGCGGGGAGGTGGCAGCCGGGTCCGGCGCTGGGCGAATTGGCGGCTGCTGCGCATGATCGGCTACTGGAGGCCGCGGCGGCGGTGTTGCCACGGTTACGGGACATCACCGGTGAGAGCGCCCAGCTGTACCGCCGTGACGGCCGCGACCGGGTCTGTATCGCCGCAGCAGAGCCGCCAGCTGGGCTGCGCGACACGGTACCGGTAGGAGCGCGACTGCCGATGACGGCGGGCTCAGCAGCCAAGGTACTGCTGGCCTGGTGCGACCCGCCAACGCAGCGAGCCACCCTCGCCGACGCCAGTTTCACCGAGCGCACTCTGGTCGACGTGCGGCGGCGGGGGTGGGCGGACAGCGTCGCCGAGCGCGAACCTGGGGTGGCGAGCGTATCCGCGCCGGTGCGTGACGCCACCGGGGCGGTGGTGGCCGCGGTGTCGGTGTCCGGCCCGGTCGACCGGATCGGTCGGCGGCCCGGAGTGCGGTGGGCCGCTGATCTGTTGGCAGCGGCCGACGCCCTGCACCACCGGCTGTAAAGGCGCATCAGGCGTCTGCCCCCGGTGCGGGGAGCAAACGCCTGATGTGGTGTAGCCCCGAAGGGATTCGAACCCTCGCTACCGCCGTGAGAGGGCGATAACGTTAGTATTGGCAGTGCATGATCACCGCTGAAGATGTTGGAAACACGGGGTTTTCGCGTTTGGCAACGTTGACGATCGTCGGTCGTTGACGGCTGGGATGTGTACCCATTGTGTACCCGCCAAGCCGCCTGTCGCTGCCTGTGCGAGCAAGTCGATCGCTAGATCGCGGCTAAGCGCTCCAAGGCTCACACGGCTTGGTTTTCGTTCCCAATGGCACTGAGCAGGATGTCAGGCAGGATCCCATCGTCAGGGCTACCGTGGCCAGCTAGCAGATTGACCCCCGAGTTGATCTTCAACGGTTGGCGTGCCCACAGCCTTCATCCTGAATCGGCGCGACCATCGGGCCGATCCTCAACCAGATCGACGGGCTCATGACCCCACCTCGACCTGGCGCCCTCTCGCCGGCTGGGGTCTCTCGATGCCCCCTCGACCGGCTCGGTCTGCGCACCCTGCCGCCCACCCATCACGACGGGGGCTGACCCCCACCATCGCACCGACAGCCCGACTCCCCCGCAGCCCTGGACCTGCCGTCCAGTTCGCCGCGCCGCTACCGGCATTGACCGGCCTCCCCCGCCGGCGCGTGGGGCCGGCGATCTGGGGTTCCGCGCTGGACATGATCTTGACTGGGGACGAGGCGAACAACGCATATATCGCTCTGGCCGCGAGCGCCGCGGCGGAATCGCCCGACACCATCTCCGCCGCGTCAAGGCGGGTCGCGCGGCTGCCGGTCTCTGGGTGCTATCGGTCGCCTTTAACCCGGGCCGCGCTCACCGGCTGCGTCGTCGACACGCGAGCGCCGCCATCACGCGGCACGCCAGGGCTGCCGCGAACAGCAGCACCACACCCGACACGGCGGCGGTCAGACCGGTCCACCACGCCCGGCGGCCTGGCCAGGGCGCTGGTCAGCGACCCCATCGCGAGGACCGCGATGGCGACCAGTACCCAGAACACCCGGCGGGCTTGGCTCCGGCGGCCTTGGTTTCCGTGCGATCGATGGAGCTCATTCCCCGCCCCGAGGTGGCTCTAAGCCCGGATCCACCGTTGATGTTGGGCTGGCGAGTCAGTGACGACGTGGTGACTGTGCTTGTTAACGGGGTGGCGGAGGGCGTGCGGAAGCTGCCGGTCTGCCGGCTTCTCCGAGGTCCTTATCGTCGGGGCGGGATTGGTGGGTCAGCAGCGCAGCGGGATCGCGTGGATCGAGGCGAGTGCGGTGCTGATGGCCTCGGCCCAGGGCCAGCGTGCAGGTAGTCGTAGATGTCGCCGTCGGCCGCTGTGCACGAGCCGGCCGGGCATGGTGAAGACCTTGCGCCGCAGCGTTGCTGCGGTCGCCCGTTGCAGGTCGGGTCCGGCCAGGATCCCGACTGCGCGGCCGAGGTTGTGGGCCATCACCCTCAGGGCGAGCCAGGCGGTGTTGGCCATGAAGTTCCCCGACGGCAGGTGCGCCAGCCCGGCGCTCTTGAGCTCGGCGATGGTCTGCTCGACGATCGCGTGCCGACGGTGGTCGGCCTCGAGTTCGGCCAGCGGCAGGGTCCGGTCGGTGATGAACGCGAGGTAGTCCCAGGCGGTGAACAGCGCCAGCTGCGAGCCCGGGGTCGGCCGGACCCGCCGGATGACCAGGCGGACCTGCCGGGCGTGCCGCTTGTCGCCGGCGAAGACGGTGAAGGTGGTCTCGGCGATGTCGGCGCCGGAGACCTCCGGGGTGCTCAGCCAGTACGGGATCTCGTGCCAGTCGGCGTCGTTGGTCGCGTCGATCGCGGCGCGGATCCGCTTGTCCTGCCGGGCGGTGATCGAGAACCGGACGTCGAACTTCACCGCGGTGGCGATCACCGCCTTGGAGTAGAACGCGCTGTCCGCCCGGACGGTCAGCTGGCCGGTCGCGCCGGCATCACGGACCCGGCTGACGGTCTCGGTCAGGAAGCTCTTCGCGCCGCGGGCCGCGCCGGCAGCGCCTCCCCGCAGCCGGCTCATCAGCACCTGCCCGGTCTGCGCGCACGTCGCGAGCTGCGGGTGATAGCCGCGGACCTTGGTGTAGCCGAACGCGGCGCCCTGCTTGGCCAGGCCGTGCACCTGCACGATCGTGGAGTCAATGTCGATCGTCAGCGGCGCCGTGAGGTCCGCCGGTCCCGTGCCGCAGGCCCACCTGCTCGACGATGCCCGAGCGGGCCGAGCGGGCCGCGCGGGCCGAGCAGGAGACGGCGCCGGTGGTCTACGGCGATGCCGCCTACGGCACCGGGGAGTTCCAGGAGCGGCTCGGTGAGGCGGGGATCGAGTCCCGGTGCAAGACCCAGGCGCCGACCGCGGCGGGCGGGATGTTCAGCAAGGACCGCTTCGAGGTCGACCTCGAGGCGCAGACCGCGACCTGCCCGGCCGGGGTCAGCGCCCCGATCCGCCCGGCGCGCAGCGGAGACGGCAGCGGTGTCGCCTACTTCGGGCCGGCGTGCGCAGAGTGCCCGCTGCGGGCGCAGTGCACCACGGCCAAGGCCGGGCGGACGATCGCCGTCGGCGCACACGAGCAGGCCCTGGCCGATGCCCGGGCCCGGGCCCGGGCCCGTCAAGCCGATCCCACCTGGGTCGCTGACTACCGCGCCACCCGCCCGAAAGTCGAACGCAAACTCGGGCACCTGATGCGTCGCAGACACGGCGGGCGACGCGCCAGGGTCGGTGGCACCGACCGGGTCGATACCGACTTCCGGTTCCTCGCCGGCGCGGTCAACCTCGCGCGTCTGGCCACGCTCAGGGTCCGCGGAACCGCCTCCGGGTGGGTGGTGACGGCCTGAGCAGCACGAACGCTCGGGACTTCCTGGCCAGAACCGGTGTCCATAGCGGACACCGACCAGGAAACGGTTCACCTGAACCGTTTTACAGACACGACCTCGACCGGCGGCCGGGGTGGCCACGCCCCGAGCCATCGCTCCAGGTGCAGCTCGAGGAGGGCGGGCGTCGCCGAGCCGACGCGACTTGCCGATGACCTCATGCCCCTTGACCGAGGTTGCGCATCAATCCACCGTCCATCACGTACGTCGCGCCGGTCACGTAGTCGGCGTCGCTGGAGGCGAGGAACACGGCGAGCCGCGCGATCTCGCCGGGCTGCGCGGCGCGCTTGAACGGAATGCTCTGGACCTGCTTGTCGAGCAGCTCAGGATCGTCGATGGCCGCCTGGTTGAACGGGGTGAGCACCATGCCAGGTGCGAGGCTGTTGACGTTGATCCCGAGCGGCGCCACCTCCAGAGCCAAGGTCCGGGTGAGCATGCGCATCGCTCCCTTGGAGCAGTCGTAGTCGGCGCCGCCGGCGTTGGGCACATCCTCATGCACGGACGTGACATTGATGATCTTACCTTGCCCTCCGGCCATGGTGCGCAGCTGGATGAACCGCCGGCAGCAGAAGAACGTGCCGTACAGGTTGGTCCGGATGGCGTTGTCGAAGACCTCGGTGGGCAGCTCGGCGACCTTCTTGCCCGAGGCATCGACTCCGGCATTGTTCATGAGGATGTCCAAGCTGCCAAAGGTGGCGGTCGCCTCGTCGAACATCGACGCGACCTCGACTTCGGAGCGGATGTCGGCCCGCACGACAACAGCGCGGCGCCCCTCGGCCTCGACCGCCTTGCTCGTGGCCCGAGCCCCTTCCTCGTCATGGAGGAAGTGCACAATGACGTCAGCGCCCTCCTTGGCGAATTCCGCAGCGCTCGCCTGTCCGATCCCCGAGTCGGAACCCGTGATCAGGGCCACCTTGCCGTCGAGCCTTCCCGTCATGCGCTTCTCCTCAGTTCGCTTCCTTAGACGTCTCGAACTGACCAAGACGCCAGGCTGCGTTGATCAGACCGACATGGGAAAAAGCCTGCGGGTAGTTGCCGAGCAGCTCCCCGCTGGCCGGGTCGGCCTCCTCCGACAGCAGGCCGAGGTCGTTCGCATGAGCGATCGCACCGGTGAACCACGCCGTCGCGCGCTCCTGCTGTCCGGCGAGTGACAGGCATTCGACCAACCAGTACGTACAGATCAAGAAGCCGCTCCGGTCGCTCGGCCACCGCCGCACCAGACCGCCCGTACCGAGCTCGCGTTCGACCGCCTCGATCGTGGCCAGCATGCGCTCGTCACTGGCAGGCAGGAAGCCGACGACGGGCAGGAGCAGCACGGAGGCGTCCAGGTCGTCCGAACCGAAGGCACCGGTGTAGGCCCCCGCTTCATCGCTCCACGCTTGGGTGAGGACCGCTGCCTGTACGGCATCACGCGCCTTCGCCCACGTCTCCGGATCGGCGCGCTCGCCCAGCCGATCGGCGAGCTGCACGGCCCGATCCAACGCCACCCAGCACATGACCTTCGAGGACACGTAGTGACGACGCGCGTCCCGGGCCTCCCACATGCCTGCGTCCGGCTCGGTCCAGGCAGAGGCGGCCCGGTCCGCCAGCGCGACCAGCATCTGCTGCACGGCTGGCGTCAGCTCCCCAAGGGTGTCCTGCAGCAGGTGCGCGGCATCCAGCACCTCGCCGAAAACGTCGAGCTGGTCCTGTCGCCAGGCCGCGTTCCCTACCCTGACCGGGAAGCTCTCGCGGTAGCCGGCCAGATGCTCGAGCTCGTGCTCGCTGAGATCGCGCTCGCCTTCGATCCCGTACATGATCTGGACGAGCTCAGCGCGCACATGGCCGGCGCTGGTGGCCAACCAGTCGAACAGCCGCTCGGGTTCGTGCGGGCAGGCGGCGATCCACAGCGAACGCATGGTCAGGCTGAGGTCGCGCAGCCAGGCGTACCGGTAGTCGAAGTTCAGGTCGCCGCCCATCGTCTCGGGTAGCGACGTGGTGGCAGCCGCGACGATCGCGCCGGACGGGGAGTAGGTCAGTCCTTGCAGGACCAGAGAGCTGCGCCGCACCTGGTCGGGGAAGGCGCCGTCGTAGTCGGTGTGCAGCGCCGACCAGGACTCCCACGCGGTGGTGGTGTCCCCCAGCGTCGGCGCGTCGGCACCGACCCGCGGCTGCTGCGCGCCGAACGTTGCCGAGTAGGCCAGCTGGAAGTCGACCGTGTCGCCGGCTGTCACCACGAAGGAGGAGACGAGCGCCCCGGCGGACTGCGACACGGGCACCGAGGTCGTGAGGGTCAGCGTGGCCGGTCCGCCACGGGCCACGCCTCCCTGCTCGGTCAGCTGCAGGTTGGGTTCGGTGCGGCCGTACTCCATCCGCGGCGCGAGCTCGCTGCGCATCGCCACCGAGCCCGTGACGCCCTCGACCCGGCGCAGGAGCACGTGTGGGCTGCGCAGGCCGATGTCGTGGCCGCGGGCACCTTGCTCGAGCCCGAGAGCGTCGGTGACGCTGACGACACCTGACTCGGTACGGAAGACGGTGCGCAGGACAAGCGTGTCGCCGACGTAGTCGCGGTCGGTGGTGAAACCGCCCGCAGGGCGCAACGCCCAGTGCCCTGCCTGCGGGTCGAGGAGTCGACCCAGCACCGACGGTGAGTCGAAGCGCGGCACACACCACCAGTCGACCGATCCGCTGCGGTCGACCAGGGCTGCCGAGTGGCAGTCCGACAGGAACCCGTAGTCGGCGATCAGCGGCTGTATGCCTCCTGGTCGGTCAGGCCCTTCCCCGGACGGAGGATCGCCTAAGCGCAGGTCCGTCATCGACAGACACGGTCGGCCGGCATGGTCGCGAGCGTGACGGAATAGTCTCCGGCCGGATCGGTCCACGTGTGCCTCGGGTCGAGTCCCGCCCGGTGCAGTTCCTCGTGCAGCCCCTCCACGTGGAACTTGGCACTCGTCTCGGTCAGCAGCCGGCCGCCGACCGGAAGCGTCCAGGTGAAGTCCATCCGGCGGAAGTACGCTGTCACGGGGACGAGGGCTCGCAGCCACATCTCGACACGTTCTTGCTGGGCGTTCCAGACCGAGACGTGTTCGAAGTCGTCCGGGTCCAGGTCGCCGTCAAGCTCGCGGTTGAGCACGTCGAGCAGATTGCGATTGAAGGCTGCGGTGACACCGGCGTCGTCGTCGTAGGCGCGTACCAGACGGCCGGCGTCCTTGACCAGGTCAGCGCCCAGCAGCAGGCAGTCACCGGGATCCAGTGCCGCCGACAGCCGAGCGAAGAAGTCAGCCCTCGGCCCGGCGGTGAGATTGCCGATCGTGCTGCCGAGGAAGACCACGAGACGGCTTCCGGGGCTGCCAGGTAGGTCGAAGTCGTCGTCGAAGTCGGCGATCTGTGCCTGAACCGTCACGGCGGGATAGTCGACGGCGATGCTGGCAGCGGACTCCATCAGGACCTCTGCGCTGATGTCGAGCGGGGCGAAGAGCAGGTGCTCGGTCCGCGCACTGAGCGCGTCCAGGAGGAGGCGGGTCTTGCGCGAGGTCCCCGCACCGAGCTCGATCAGCGTGCTCGCGCCGCTGCGAGCGGCGATGTCCCCGGCGTGTTCGACGAGGATGCTCTCCTCCGTCCTTGTCGGGTAGTACTCCTCGAGCCTGGTGATCTGCTCGAAAAGCACACTGCCCTTCCCGTCGTAGAACCAGCGCGGAGGCAGGGTGGGCGGGTCGGCCGGCAGCCCTTCTCGCACGTCCTCCACGAGCCGCTGGTCCGCTGGCGGACTGGTCTCGGCGAAGCCTGTGTGCTGGGCCGTCATGACCGGGCCAGCCGCAGGCCGGAGAACGCCCAGCGAGCCGAGGCCGGGAAGAAGTTGCGGTAGCTGACGCGCTCGTGCCCGGACGGCGTGGCGCAGCTGGCGCCGCGCAGCACGTGCTGGTCGCACATGAACTTCCCGTTGTACTCACCGACGGCGCCGGCAGCCGGCTGGAACCCCGGGTAGGGCAGGTAGGCGCTGGCGGTCCACTCCCAGACGTCACCGATCATCTGCCTGCCCGCCGGGCCCGGGTGGAGCCGGCCGGGGTCCAGGAGCTGGCCACGCAGGTGCGAGACCGGCTCCACCGCAGCCTCCCACTCGTGCTCGGTGGGAAGTCGTGCCCCGGCCCAACGGGCGTAGGCATCCGCCTCGTAGAAGGACACGTGGCACACCGGCTCGTCGAGCTGGATCGGTCGCACGCCGCTCATGGTGAACGCCAGCCAAGAGCCGTCCTCGTCACGCCAGTGCAGCGGCGCACGCCAGCCCTGGGACTGCACGGCTGCCCAGCCGTCGGACAGCCAGAGCGCGGGGCGGTCGTAGCCGTCGTCGGCCATGAAGGTGAGCCAGTCCTCGTTGGTGACCGCCCGCTCGCCGATCTCGAAGGGCTGCAGAAGCACGTCGTGTCGTGGGCCCTCGTTGTCGAAGGAGAACCCGCCGCCTTCGTGACCGATGCCGACGATGCCACCCTCGACGGCCCGCCAGGCATGCGCTACCGGCGGTCGCCGCGGATCGGTCGCTCGGTCGATGTAGGCGGGACCGAAGGGGTGCAGGCCTAGCAGGTGCTTCGCGTCCATGACGAGCAGCTCCTGGTGCTGCTGCTCGTGATGGCGACCGAGGAGGAGGACCGCCGCGCCCTCGTCGTCCAGGCCGGAGCAGAGCAGGCGGGAGACCGCGTCCTCGACGTGCTCCCGGTAGCGGGTGATCTCACCCGTTCCGGGGCGCGTGACCAGACCGCGCTGGGCCCGGGGATGCCGTGGACCCACTCCCTCGTAGTAGGAGTTGAACAGGTAGCGGAACCCGTCGTCGAAGGCCTGGTAGGCGCCGGCCGGTCCGAGCAGGAACTCTTCGTAGAACCACGTGGTGTGGGCTCGATGCCACTTGGTCGGGCTGGCGTCCGGCATCGACTGGGCGGTCTGGTCCTCCGCTGCGAGCGGCGCGGCCAGCGTCTCGGTCAGCGCCCGGCTCTCGGCGAACGCAGCACGACTACCGACATCGCCCTCCGAGAGCGGAGTCGTGGCAACCCTCGTGTCCATGGTCATGACCCGAGTCTTGCCCACCACGTGTGTGCCGGCCAAGTGCTCACGGCTTACAGAACGATGACGTGGAGACGGGACCTTCAGCGAGCCTCACCCCGATCGGATCCGTGAGCCAGTGACAATCCGCTGACATCCGGGCTGCGCCGGTCTCCTGTGTTGTCGTCGAGGGAAGACTACGCCCGACCAGCGCACCAGCCGGTGCATGGGCGTCTATCGACGGAGGCCTCGGGATGCGGATCGGTGACCTGGCGGGGTCGGTCGGGAAAGGTCTGGCGGCCGGGGTGGTCGGCACTGCGGCGATGACCCTGTCGAGCAGCCTCGAAGCCAAGTTGCGCGGCCGGGAGGCCAGCACCGCCCCCGCGGATGCCGCGTCCAAGGTGTTGAGAGTGAAGCCGGAGGGCGAGGAGGCCCAGGCCCGCTTCACCACCCTCGTGCACTGGGGTTACGGGACCGGCTGGGGAGCCGTGCACGGACTGCTCGCGGGTATCGGTCTGCCTCCGCTGGCGGCGACGGCCGGTCACTTCGCCGCCATCTGGGGGTCCGGGTTAATTATGCTGCCCAAGCTCGAGGTGGCGCCGCCGCTGCCCGAGTGGGGAGCGACCGCGATCGCTGTCGACGCATGGCACCACACCGTCTATGCGCTAACCACCGGGATCGCGTACCGGCTGCTGGACGCTGCTTCCACTCGGCCGGCCGGTGGCTGAGGCCGAGGCGTCTCCCGATGTGAACAAGCGGAGAGCATGGCTGACGCCGGGAGGCCGTCTCCCCGACCTGGAGCTCCCCGACTCCACCGGGGGTGTGCGACGACTGACCGACCTCGTCGGCGGCGACCCGACCCTCGTGCACTTCTACCGGGGCTGGTTCTGTCCCAAGGAGCGGCAATTCTTCCAGGTGCTCGCAGCACTGCAGGACGAGGCGGAGGTCGCCTACACCCGCTTCGTCTCGATCAGCGTCGAGCCACCGGAGGTCTCGGGCGCCTACCGAGCCGGGCTCGGGGCGCGGTGGACGTTCCTTTCTGACCCCGATCGTCGCTACCTCGACGTCCTCGGTCTGCGGGAGACCACGGACACCGTCCACGACCCGTACACCCCGACCTGCGTCGTGGTCGATCCCGACCTGACGGTGCACGCCGCCTACCGCGGCTACTGGTTCTGGGGCCGGCCGACCGCTGAGGAACTCCGTCAGGACTTTCGCTCCCTGACGCGATCGCTGCGTCCGGACTGGGATCCACCCACGTGAGCCGGACCTACATCGCGCTGCTCGACCATGAGCCGAAGGACGCCGACGTGACCGTCGTCGGGCAGTTGGGGGACGGGTCCGACCTGGTTCTCGCGGCCTGGCATGCGGATCGTCGGCCGCACCCCCGGGCGGCGTCGGTCGACCCGCGCATCCTCGGGACGGGCGGGCCCCCGATGACCGCGTCCTGGACCGAACTCCCCGAGGGCCGCCGCCCGCTGTTCGACGCGCCGGAGGTCCTGGAGGCGCGCCGTCGGCTGATCCGAAGCTGGCCTGCCTATGGCGCCTCCACCCTGGTGACGGACAGCGTGCATTTCGCAGGATCGGTCGTGCTGTGGGCCGGCGGACCGCTGTTCGACGACGACCCCTTTGCCAGGCTGGGACCGTCGCGTGTGGTGAGCAGCCAGGGCTTCTTCGTGCCGTTGCCGGCCCCGACCGGCCCAGCGCTCGAACGCTACGGCGGGGTGCCCTGGCCCTTCGACCGCTTCGCTACGACAGCACCCAACCACGGAGGTTCCTGATGACTCAAAACGTCGCCGACTACGTTCTGGAACGACTGAAGCACTGGGGTGTCGAGGTCGTCTTCGGCTATGCGGGTGACGGCATCAACGGTCTGCTCGCCGCGTGGGGCCGGGCCGACGACAAGCCCAAGTTCGTCCAGTCGCGGCACGAAGAGATGTCCGCCTTCGAGGCCGTCGGCTACGCGAAGTTCTCCGGGCGGGTCGCGGTCTGCGTCGCGACCTCCGGTCCGGGTGCGATCCACCTGCTGAATGGTTTGTACGACGCCAAGCTCGACCACGTCCCGGTCGTGGCGATCATCGGACAGACGAACCGCAGCGCGATGGGTGGCAGCTACCAGCAGGAGGTGGACCTGCTGTCGCTGTTCAAGGACGTCGCGTCGGAATACCTGCAGATGGTCACGGTCACCGAACAGCTGCCCAATGTCCTGGACCGCGCGATACGCATCGCGGAGGCCCGTCGGGCGCCGACCTGCATCATCTTGCCGGCGGACGTGCAGGAACTGGACTACGCACCGCCGCCTCACGAGTTCAAGTACGTGCCGTCCAGCGGCGCAGCGACCGGCAGGCCGGAGGCGGTCCCGGTGGACGCCGACCTTGTCCGTGCGGCGGAGGTGCTCAATGCCGGCGGTAAGGTGGCGATGCTCGTCGGCCAGGGAGCGCGCGCCGCGCGCGAGGAGGTGCTCGAGGTCGCCGACCTGCTCGGCGCCGGGATTGCCAAAGCCCTGCTGGGAAAGGACGTCCTCTCCGACGAGCTGCCGTTCGTCACGGGGTCCATCGGACTGCTCGGGACCCGACCCAGTTATGAGCTCATGCAGGGCTGCGACACCTTGCTGACCGTCGGCTCGAGCTTTCCCTATACGCAGTTCCTTCCCGAGTTCGACCAGGCGCGCGCCGTGCAGATCGACCACGACGCCAGCTTCGTCGGGCTGCGCTATCCCTTCGAGGTCAATCTCGTCGGCGACGCCGCGGCGACGCTGCGGCGGCTCATCCCGCTGCTGCGCCGCAAGGAGGATCGCTCGTGGCAGCAGGAGGTCGAGGCCACGGTGGCCCGCTGGTGGCAGGTGATGGAGCGTCGGGCGCACACGGCTGCCGATCCGATCAACCCCGAGAAGGTCTTCTGGGAGCTGTCCTCCCGGCTCCCCGACGACGCGATGCTGGCTGCGGACTCGGGCACGTCCGCGAACTGGTATGCCCGCTACCTTCGGTTCCGCGGGCAGATGCGCGGCTCCCTGTCCGGCAACCTCGCCACGATGGGCCCGGGCGTCCCTTACGTCATCGGCGCGAAGTTCGCCTATCCCGACCGACCCGCTATCGCCCTGGTCGGTGACGGGGCGATGCAGATGAACGGGCTGGCGGAGCTCATCACCATCTCGCACTACTGGAAGCAGTGGTCGGACCCGCGGCTGATCGTCGGGATCCTGAACAACGGTGACCTCGCGCAGGTCACCTGGGAGCTCAGGGCGATGGAGGGGGCACCGAGGTTCGATGCTTCGCAGCTGCTGCCCCCCGTGCCCTACGCCGACTTCGCCAGCTCCCTCGGGTTGAACGCCATCAAGGTGGACGACCCGGCGGAAGTGGGCCGCGCCTGGGACGACGCCCTGTCCGCGGACCGTCCGAGCGTGCTCGAGTTTGTCACCGACCCCGCCGTGCCGCCGATCCCCCCCCACGCAACGCTCGACCAGATCGAGAAGGCTGCACTGTCGTTGATCCGCGGCGACAGCGACCGGTGGGGCGTCGTGAAGGAGGGGCTCCTGCTCAAGGCGCAGGAGATCCTGCCCGGCACCAAGAAGTGAGCGACACGCACGTGCAGTCCGTCACCGCGTCGACCTACGTCGTGCCCACCGAGCAGCCCGAGGCCGACGGCACGCTCGCCTGGGACAGCACCACTGTCGTCCTGGTCGAGGCCGTCGCAGGAGACATGTCGGGACTGGGCTGGACCTACTCCAGCCGAGCCTGCCAGGCCGTGATCGAGGACCTGCTGACCGAGATCGTCGTCGGCCGGGACGTCGAGGACGTCCCGGGGAGTTGGTCCGCCATGGTGGCGGCCATTCGCAACCTGGGACGTCCAGGGATCGCCTCGGCGGCGATCGCCGCGGTCGACACCGCACTGTGGGACCTGAAAGCCAAGCAGCACGAGGTGGCGCTGTGTACGTTGCTCGGGCAGGTCCGCGAGTGCGTCCCGGTCTATGGCAGCGGCGGTTTCACCACGTACGACGCTCCGACGCTGCGCCAACAGGTCGAGTCCTGGACCGGCGAGCTGGGCATCTCCCGCGTGAAGATCAAGATCGGCGAGAGTCGAGGTAGCGAAGTGAGCCGGGACCTCGACCGCGTCCGCCAGGTGTGCACCCTGGTCCCACCCGAGACCGAGGTCTTCGTCGACGCGAACGGCGGTTACTCCCGCAAGCAGGCGATCCGCGTCGGCCGGTACCTCGACGAGCTCGGGGTGACCTGGTTCGAGGAGCCGGTGTCCTCCGACGACCTCGCGGGCCTTCGGCTCGTGCGCGACGCGTTGGACTGCGACGTGACCGCCGGGGAATACGGCAGCGACCTGACCTACTTCGAGCGGATGCTCGGCGCCGGAGCGGTGGACTGCCTGCAGGCCGACGTCACCCGGACCGCCGGCATCACGGAGTGGCAGCGGATCGCCGCTCTGGCCCAGGCCGCCGGTGTCGAGCTGTCGGCGCACTGCGCCCCCACCCTGCACCTGCACGTGGCGAGCGTCGTGACCGGCCTTCGCCACGTCGAGTGGTTCGCCGACCACGTACGCCTAGAGGCATTGATGTTCGACCCTGGCCCGCGAGTGCGAGACGGGGTCATGCGCCCAGACACCGGCCGCCCCGGGCTGGGTGTCGAGCTGCGCACCTCCGACGCCGACACCTACCGCGTCGCATGAAGAGCCCGGACAACGGCACCGAGGTGGTGGCGGTCGCGGTACACGGGATCGACCGGCTGGTCGGGGACATCCGCACCGGCCACTTCGAACGCACCTTGTCCGCCCTGACCGCGGTCGGCGGGGTGGTAACGGCGGTCGAGATCTTCCTCGCGCACGATCGGGCCAGCTTCGGCAACCGGATGATGTGGGTGCCGGTCGTCCTGAACCCGGTGGTGGCCGCCGCCGGGGTGGCCGGCTTCTTCAGCCGCCGCCTGGCCAAGACGGCTCTGCCGCTGACCTCCGCCATGCTCGTGGCGAACGGCCTGCAGGGCACCTATCTGCACGCCCGCGGGGTGTCGCAGCGGCCCGGAGGGTGGTCGCAGGCGCGCTACAACGCCGAGACCGGGCCGCCGGTGATGGCGCCGTTGCTGGTGACGGTCGTCGGCGGCATGGGGCTGCTCGCGGCATTGCTGCGCCGGGAGGAAGACAGGTGACCCGCCCTTCGTCTGAGGTGTCCGTCCCGGCCCGTTTCCCCGGGTACGACGTGCTCGCGTCCACCGGCTCGTGGGACCCGGTCACCGCTGACGTGGTGCTGGGCCGGCTGGAGCCTGCCGGTCCCCTTCGCTTCTTCCCCGATGGTCTGGACACGACGGCGGGGGCGTTGTTCGACCAGCTCCTCGATCAGGGGAGCGGCCCGAGAGTCCCCGTGCTTCAGATGGTCGATGCGCGCCTGGCCCGGCGAGAGACCGACGGATGGCGGTACGCCGACATGCCCGAGGACGGTGAGGCGTTCCTGGCCTCGCTCCGCGGGCTGGACGAGGACGCGAGAGCCCTCGCGGACGGAGACTTCGCCGACATGGACGAGGCGGTTCAGCACCGGATTCTCGACAGCGTGCAGACATGCGAGGGACGCTGGCGCGACCTACAGGCCAAGCACGTTTGGAGCCTGTGGACGCGCTACGCCTGCACGGCCTTCTACTCCCATCCCTGGGCCTGGAACGAGATCGGCTTCGGCGGTCCCGCCTACCCACGGGGCTACGGCAACCTCGGGATGGACCGGCGTGAGTCCTGGGAGGTGCGCGACGCGTCCCCGCAGTCGGCGCCGGCAGCCGACGAGTGAGCGGCGTACGAGCCCGCAACGCCTCCGCGTGGCTCCTTCCCAACGACGGAACCCGGGACAATGCCGAGCTCCGCAATGGGATGCGGCGCTTCGCCGACGACGATGAGGTTGACCTGGCCATCGTCGGGTGCGGCGCCGGCGGCTCGGTGCTGCTGCAGCGGCTGGCACGCGCCGGATGGAAGGTCGTCGCCCTGGAGGCCGGTCCGTTCTGGGACCCTGACAAGGACTTCGTCAGTGACGAGGCCGGGTCTCACCATCTCTACTGGACCGAGCCACGCGTCATCGGCGGGTCCGATCCTGTGCCCCTCGGGTCCAACAACTCCGGGCGCGGCGTCGGTGGCTCGATGGTCCACTACGCCGGCTACACACCGCGTTTCCACCCGAGCGACTTCCGGATGCGGACGACGGACGGGGTCGGCGCCGACTGGCCGATCAGCTACGAGGATCTGCGTCCGTACTACGAACTGCTCGAGCACGAGCTACCGGTCGCGGGTCAGGCGTGGCCGTGGGGCGACCCGCACCGCTACCCCCACTCGCCACACCCGGTGGGGGGCAACGGCGAGGTGTTCCTGCGCGGCACCCGCGCCCTCGGGATCGAGAGCAGGGTCGGGCCGGTCGCCATCACCAGCGGCCGGTTCGGCAACCGCCCGCACTGCATCTACCGCGGCTTCTGCCTGCAGGGCTGCAAGGTGAATGCCAAGGCCAGCCCGCTGGTGACGCACGTGCCCGATGCGCTCGCCCACGGCGCCGAGGTCCGGGCCGACGCCATGGTGACGCGGGTCGCGTTCGACGAACGCACCGGGCTCGCCGTCGGGGTGCACTACCTGCGCGACGGGGTCGAGCACCTGCAGAAGGCCCGCGCGGTGGCGGTGGCCGGTTACTCCATCGAGACGCCTCGACTGCTCCTGAACTCCTCCAGCCGGCGGTTCCCCGACGGCATGTGCAACGACGAGGACCAGGTCGGGCGCTACCTCATGGTGCAGGGTGCCCCCCAGGTGTCGGGTCGTTTCGAGCAGGAGGTGCGCGCCTACAAGGCACCTCCGCCGGAGGCGTCCTCGGAGGCGTTCTACGAGACCGATCCGCACAAGCCGTACGTCCGCGGCTTCACCCTGCAGTCCGTGTCACCCCTGCCGATCACCTACGCCGAGCATGTCTCCGCCGAGGGTCACTGGGGTCGCGCCCTGCGCGACTACATGCGGGACTACGTGCACTGGGCGGTCCTCGGTTCGTTGTGCGACTTCCTCCCGCTCGCCGACAACCGGGTGACGCTGGCGGACGAGAAGGACGCGCACGGGCTGCCCGTTGCCCGGTTCGACTATTCGCAGTGCGACAACGACCGGGCTCTGATGAGCGCTGCCAAGAAGGTCCTCGTCGAGATACTGGAGGCGGCCGGGGCGACGCAGACCCAGGCGATAGAGCGGTATGCCCACCTTGTCGGCGGCGCGCGCATGGCCGCGACAGCCGCCGAGGGCGTCATCGACAAGGACGGGCGCACCTTCGCGATCCCCAACCTGTGGGTGGCAGGCGGAAGCGGCCTGCCGACCCAGGGCAGCGCGAACCCGGCGCTGACCATCATGGCCATGGCGGCCCGTGTCGCCGATCGCATGCTGGGACGGCAGAAGCCTTGGACGGGGCCGTAGCGCCCGGCCGGTGCTCAGCCCGGAGCGCCCGGTTCCAGTCCCTCCGCCGCCCGGACCAGTCGGTGGATGGCCTCGTCGAGCATGTCCGGCGTCGAGCGCGCGAAGGACAGCACCAGTGCCGGACCCATCGGATGGCTCCCGCTCATCTCGGCCAGCCCCAGGACCAGCACACCGGCCGCTGCGGCCGCCAGAACCAGCTGCTCCTCGGGCACGCCCGTCGGTAGTACCACGAGCAGGTGCAGCCCGCCGACCATGCCCATTGGCAACCACGAGGGGGCGCGGGATGCCAGGGTGCGGACCATATGCTCCCGACGGGCGGCGTAGCGCCGCTTCAGCATCCGCAGGTTGCGGTCGTACGCACCGGAGGCCATGAACCCGGCGAGTACGTGCTGGTCGAGGGCGTTGCTGCCGTAGTCGGCGTGAGCCTTGGCCGACCGCAGGTCATCCAGTAGGCTGGGCGGCGCGAGCACCCAGCCCAGGCGGAGAGTTGGGGCCAGGGACTTGCTCACGCTGCCGAGCAGGGCGACGTGGGCGCTGTCCAGTCCCTGCAGGCAGCCGACGGATGCTCGGCCGTAGCGGAACTCCGCGTCGTAGTCGTCCTCGACGATCAGGCCGTCGACGTCCTGCGCCCAGCGCATGAGCTGGGTGCGACGTTCCGCAGACATGATGACGCCGGTCGGGTACTGGTGAGCCGGGGTGCAGATCACCGCGCGTACCCCGGCCGCTGCCAAGGCGTCCACTCGCATCCCATGGGCATCCACGGGAACATCGACGGCTTCAAGCCCCAGCTCTCGCAGGAGTGCCCGCTCAAGGGGGTTGCACGGGTCCTCGACCGCGACGCTCCGCTGCCCCCGTCGGTGGAGGATTTGTGCGATGAGGGACATGCCCTGGCTCACCCCAGTGACCAGGACGAACGAGTCCGGGTCTGCCCGGGCGCCGCGCACTCTCGCGAGGTAGTCCGACAACTGGACGCGCAGCGGTCGGGCGCCCCATGGCTCGCCATAGCCGAGCGCGGAAGAGGGGAGCACGCGCAGCGTGTCGCGGACCGCATTGAGCCAGAGCTGGCGAGGGAACGACGACAGGTCGGGGGTCGCGGGGCGCAGGTCCAGCATGCCCGCCGACGCGTCCAGCGGGGCCTCCGGTCCCGGCACCGAGAGCGAGACCGCCTGGCCCGGGGCGACGGTGGTACCCGCTCCGGGACGGCTGAGCAGATAGCCCTCCGCCGCGAGCTGCGCATAAGCCTCCACGACCAGCCCGCGTGAGATGCCGAGGTCGCGCGCCAGGACCCGGGACGACGGCATCGTGCTGCCCGGGCTGACCTGACCGGTCCGCACCACGTCGCGCAAGGCCATCGTGAGGCGCACCCGCAGGGGCTGTCGACCGTCCTCGCCCAGCCGGACCAGGATCTCGGCGGAGTTTAGTGGCACGCGGACCTGCCCCTCACGCGAGGGCGAGACGGCTGGTGAGAAGGCACGCGGAGCAGAGTAGGCAATGGGCGCCGCGCAAGCGCGTAATCGTACTGACCTGAATCCGCGAGTAGCGCCGTCTGTGGGTGGGTCCTGCTGCGTGTGAGATGACGAAAGTGCCTGCCTGCGTGGGACAATCACGGTTGTCGAGACCTGATATGACCCGAGCAGGAAGGCACCTTCGAGGTGAAGAAGTTACGCGCTCGTGGCGGAGGACGGAAGCGGGCTCGCCGCGGGGTGCGGTTCGGGGCGCCGGACGCGTCGTTGACCGGGTGCGCGGGTGTGCTGGCGGTGGGTGAGCTGATGGACCGGCTCGGGGTCATCGAGGCATTGGACACCGGGATCGGGCCGATCAAGTCCCGTGCCCGCGGGGTTAGTGGGGGCCAGCTGGTGGCGGCCTTGGCGCAGTGCCAGCTGCTGGACGGCAAGTTCGTCGCTGCTCTGGACCGCCACCGGGCCGATGCTGCGGCGCAGCTGCTCTCGGTGGTGCCTGCGGTGTCGTCCACGACCGCGGGGGGCCTGGCCCGGCGGTTCACCCCCGAGCGGGTAGCCGGCGTCGAGGCCGGCAACACGCAGATCGTGTCCCGTGGGTGGGCCCGGCTGCCTGAGCAGCGGCGGGCCGCGGTGCTGGCCGGGCGGGTGGGCATCGACCTCGACGCCACCGACGTGGAGGTCTACGGCCGCCGCAAGCAGGGTGTGGCCTACAACTACCTGGGGCAACGCTGTGGCCGCCCGCACCTGGCCACGTGGGCGGGCACCGGGCTCACCCTGGCCGCGGACCTGCTCACCGGAACCCAGGACGTCCGCGCCCACAGCAGCGCCCTGCTGCGCAGGGCGGTCGCGGCCCTGCCCGCCGAGGTACGGGACACCTTTGGTGATGACCTGCGTCCGGTGGTGCGTGCCGATGCCGGGTACTTCGCCGCCGAGCTGGCTCACACCGCGGTCGGGTTGGGCTGCGACTTCGCGGTCGCCGCCCGCCGCAACCCCGCGATGTGGCGGGCCGCGGCCGGTGTGCCCGAGCAGGATTGGTCACCGGCGATCGGGATGCACGCCGCGCAGGTCGCCGTGGTCGACTACGCCCCCGCCGGGTGGCCCCCCCACACCTACACCCTCATCCGCCGGGTCCGCGTCGACGCCGAGCAGATCAGCACCGACCCCCGCTCGCGGCGACGGCGCACCATCGACCGCGACCAGCTCACCCTGGCCCTGGATGGGCAGCTCGACCACGCCTGGGCCACCAGCTTCATCGTGACGAACCTGCCCACCGGAGGCGAGGGCTTCGACACCGCCGCCGAGGTGGAGGCCTGGTTCCGGATGCGCACCGACATCGAGGACCGCATCCGCGAAGCCAAGCTCGGGGCCGGGATGCTGCACCTCCCCTCGGGTTACGCCGAGAACAACAGCGTGTGGATGTGGGCGGCCCTGATCGCCGGGAACCTCTCCACCCTGCTGCAAGCGATCACCGGCATCGACGCCGGCGAGCAGGGCCGCGCCCACGGCGACCGGCTGCGCCATGAGCTGCTGCGGGTGCCAGCACGGGTCATCCGCCACGCCCGTCGCCTCACCCTGCGGCTACCCCCCGGCTACGACCTGCTGCCCCAGGTCATGGCCACCCTGCGGGCCCTACCCGCACCCAGCGGCTGAACACCTCGCACACCCGTCCCACCAACCCGAGGAACCGGAACCCGACACCCGCAGCGTCATCGGGGCAATGACCCACGCCCACCACCGAAAAAGCGGTGTCGCTCACCACCATGCCAAGATCACCACGCCGCACCACGACTACTCGCGGATTCAGGACTGAGAACCATACTGACAAATCGATGACAGCAGGGCCTTTCCGGCTCGGCGCCCGGAATGTCCTGGTAAGCAGCACTCGGAGCGGGCCGGCCACCCTGGCTGACCCCACACGAAGGGCAGTCGTAGATGACGCACCTATTAAGTCGCCGTCGCGCGGCAATCCTCTTGGCTGCGGCCGGGTTGGCGGCGATACCCGGAGGCGCCGGTGTCGCTCAAGCGCAGGGCGCCGGCGAGGGGCCGGGGGCGGTCTTCTCCATGACCAACAACCCCGCCGGGAACAGCATCACCGTGTTCAACCGCGCCTCGGACGGCACGCTCACCAGAGCTGGGGATGTGCCGACCGGCGGCAGCGGGACAGGGACGCCCGAGGACTCGGCGAACGGGCTGATCCTCGCCAACGTCGCCGGTGAGTCCTCACCGACGAACACCAGAGGGACCGCGAAGTACCTGTTGGCGCTCAACGGCGGCAGCAACTCCATCTCGGTGTTCCGGAACGCGCCGTCAGGGCTCGAGCTGGTCGACAGTGAGCCGTCCAACGGTGTGCGGCCGATCAGCATCACCGTGAACCGGGGTGTCGCCTACGTGCTCAACGCCGGCACGCCCATGTGCACGGGCGCCGGTCCGCAGCCGAACATCACCGGCTTCACCTTCGACGCCCAGGGTCAGCTCACGCCCATCCCCGGCTCGACCCGGCCGCTCAGCGGACTGCCCAACTCGGGCTGCACGCAGGTCGCCTTCGACCGGAGCGGCGACGTCGTGATCGTCGAGGAGCAGCAGGCCGACGTCATCACCACCTACACCCGCAACGACGACGGGACGCTGAGTGGGCCGACCGCCCAGCAGAGCACCGGGAACGGCCCGTTCGGCCTGACGTTCACCCAGCGCAACCAGCTTTTGACAACGGAGAACTTCGGGGCCGCCCCCGGTCAGGGCGGCCTTGCCGCCTACGCCATCGATGAGCGCGCCGGCACGCTCACACCGCTGAGCCCAACGGTGCGCAACGGGCAGTCCGACACCTGCTGGGTCGCCATCACGGACAACAACCGCTTCGCCTTCACGTCGAGCTTCGGCGGCGGCGGCGGCATCTCGAGCTACCGGGTCGGACCGGACGGCAGCCTCGAGCTGCTGAACCCACAGGCAGCCACCGTCGGCTCCGGTTCCTCCGACGTCGCGCTGAGCGGGAACAGCCGCTACCTGTACGTCAAGAACACCCTTCAGGGCACAGTCACGACCTTCGAGATCGAGCGCGATGGCGCCTTGACGTGGCTGGACTCCGACCGTGACGATTCCCCCGGTGGCGGCTCGATCGGCCTCGCTGCCAGCTAGCCGGGTGAGCGGTTCTCGGCGGGGGATAGCCTCCGCCGAGAACCGCTCCGGCGACGAAAGGCCATGCCATGATCCGGCTCTACGCGAAGGTCGTCGGCGTCACCGTCATCCTCATCGGTGTCGTCGGTCTCCTGCTCGGCGACAAGTCGCTGCTGGGCGTACTCAACATCGATATCGCCGAGGACGGCATCCACCTGCTCACCGGCGGGCTGCTTGCCTACGCCGGCTTCGCTGCCCGCAGGCTCACGGTGGTACGCGCCATCGTGGGCGGCATCGGCATCGCCTACCTCGTCGTGGGCATCGTGGCCTTTCCCAGACCCATGTTCTTCGGCCTCATCCCCTCCGGGTACGAGACGGTGCTCGACAACCTCATCCACCTCACGCTGGGCGTGCTCGGCATCGTCGTGGGCTTCCTGCTCAAGCAGCGTCGCGAACTGGCTCGGTGAGTCCGGACCGCCGGTCGGCCGCCCGGCGATCGGCAAGCTCGGTTTCCGGGATGGCGCTCCTTAGCTCGGTGGCCCTCGGCGTGGCTGATGCTCAGGAGCGAGCTGTCGTCCTCGACCCTGCGGCAGGTGCACGCGCGGCGAGCCTCGGGGTTGTCCGGTTCGCCTACCGGTTGCTGAGGCAGCCCGAGGAGCTTCACGTCAGTGTCTGGCCCGGCAACCCGCGCAACAGCGCGGACATCTCGCGCTTCATCGCGCTTGAGGGACGCGTCTTCTCGCTCGCTGTCAACGGACTGATCTCGCTGTCAGATGTGCCGACCGATTTCCCGCTCCATGCTGAGCTCCAGGAGGCGGGCGTGACCGACTACTGCCGCGGCGGCTCGGGCATTGCCGTACCGGACGGGACGTGGATCGCCCCACCGGTTGTGGGGCACGACCGGCTCGTTATCGCGGACCTGGACCTGCGGCGAGTCTCCGAGGAGGGCCAGAACTTCGACCCCAGGGGGCACTACAGCCGACCCGATGTCTTCACGGTTCACGTCGACCGTCGCTCGACGGGAGGCCGCGCAGTTCGGCGACTGAATGAAGCCGGAGCAAGGGTCGGTCGACCCATCAGCCGGCCAGCGCGCCGCCCCGCTGACGAAGGAGCCGCCTGTCGGCTCTCTCCTCGCGCACGACATGGGCAGGCGGGGTCCAGCCGGACGCCGTCAGGCACTCGTACACCGCGAGGCGGGCACGGATCAGGCGTTCGGATGTGGCGAGCGTCGTGTCGTTGGCGTGTGCCGCAGCGACCCGTCCGTAGGCGTCGAGGCAGCCTTGGAGGATCCGCAGGTCCAGGTGCACCGTGTCATGCAGGGTCACGGCTCCTACCTTCAGGGTCGTCGCAGCGCGACGCAAGCGACGTGCCCGGTTGTCCCAAACTTGTCACCCGCTGCAACGCCGTAGCGTCGTACATTGGTACTGACTTCTAGCGTGTCACCGGACCACCCGAGCGCCCTCGCCCTCCCTATCTTGTTGATGTGGCGAGTCTTGTCCGACTTCACTGCCCGGAGGGCGTCGATCCGAGCATGGCTATGGACAGCGAACCCGCCGGATCCGGAGTCGGCCTGCGGGGTCGCCACGTCGTGCTGGTTTCCCTTTCTGGTCGCAGCCTGCTCGGGCTCCGTACGGTGTTCACCGGTGCCGGTGCGAGGGTGGTAGACGCTTCGGACCTCAGCGGCGCGAGACGAAACGCCGCGATCCTCGGCCCCAGCGCCGCCCTGGTGATCGACCTGCCGCGCGAGACCGAGGCGGTACGCCTCGGCATGACCGCGCTCAGCGGCCAGGACGCGGTGCTTCTGCTGACGGCGTCGGCTACCGGCGCGGAGCGCATCGCTCTGCTGCGCGCCGGCGCAGATCACGTCCTGACCACGGACGAGTCAGGTGAGGTGATCGCTTGCCTGTCAGCGGTACTGCGCCGCGGCCGCCCTGAGCACACCGTCGGCGAGACCGACGTCTTGCGCGTCGGGGACCTGTGCCTGGACCTGACCACCAGGACGGCCACGGCTGCCGGGCGGTGTCTGACGCTCACGGGGCTCGAGTTCGGCCTGCTCGCCTACTTCATGACCAAGGCGGGACAGGCACTCACCCGTGAGCGGCTGCTGGCCGACGTCTGGGGCTACGACGTGGGTGGTCTGGACACGGTGACCGTGCATGTGCGGCGCCTGCGCATGAAGATCGAGGTGGAACCCTCAAGGCCGGCGCTGCTGCGGACGGTGTGGGGCACCGGGTATCGGCTGGAGACCGGCACGACGCGACACCCGTGACCGCCACAGCCGCGAGCTGACCGGCGACCCGGAACCCGAACGTCAGCGACCTGTCATCGCCGATCGCTGTTGCCCCGCGACTCGGTGGGGCCTCGGGGAGGTTCGCCGGCCGTCCCGATTCACGATCGGCTGCTGGGACGCCGGCGGAAGCTCCCTCAGAGCTTCCGCACCAGCGGGAGTACCACGTGGTGGTGGTCTGGCACTCTGCACGAGTGCTGCTTCGCTGGGTGATCGGTCAGTGCCTCCGCCGGACGCGGCTGGAACGCGGCTTGACGTGCGGGAGGTGGCTGAGGCGGCAGGCGTGTCGATCGGGCACCTGTCCGAGGTCGAACGTGGCCGCAAGGAGCCGTCGTCGGAGGTGCTGGCAGCGATCTGCCGCGCGCTGGGGCTGGAACTGGTCGACTTAGAACTGGTCTGCCTGCCGTCTTCCGGACATGGAAGACGGCAGGCAGACCACGGAGCGCCTTGCCCGGGTCGTGGACCGCCCCCGGCCGCTAACACCCGCCCATCGACAAGGCCTTGATCGCAGTCCGAGCTTTGCGCCGGCTCGTCGACCACTCACGAGCGCTGGGCGACCCACCGCCTCGCTGGTAAGCCCGCCCCAACAGGACCACCGCGGTCCAGAACCGATGTCAGCGGGCGAATTCGGCTCCTACCAAGCCGCGAGTCTTCCCCTGCAGCCGGAAGACACCCCGTCAAGTCCCGCAGGGTGACCCACAACCGACCGAAACCGACCCGCTGCCGCGGATGTGCCGACGTCCGGCAACGCTGCACTCCGACCCGGTCGACGAGCCGCGTGGAGGGAATTTGGGTAACCACATGCTGGCCGTCGTCGATACCCGCCGAAACCTGCACGGTGATGGTCCGGGTCCGGGTCCGGGTCCGGGTGCGGGTGCGGGTGCTCGCTCCCGTCCTGACCGGCGTTGCCGGGCGACGGGGTCACCGCAGCGCAGCGAGGACCTGTTCGGCCGTGTCCAGGGCCGGCTCCCGGACGACCCACCGGGTGATCCCCCGCCGCTCGCGCGTCGAGTGGAGCTGCTCGACCACTTGGGCGACCGACCCCTCCGCCGCGGCCACGAACGACCGTGCCGCGCTCGCCTGGTCGTCGGTGATCTCGACGTTCTGCGCCAGCGCCTCGAGCACCGGGACAGTGACGCCGGCCGTAGGCCGTCCCGCAGGGGATCGGCATCCCCCATCGGGGGGGTTGACCCGGGTGGGTGCGGCGGTCGACGCCGGGATTCACACCAGTCGTCGACACCCTCGCGTACCCCAACACCCGTGGGGCTGGGAGCAGTCACGCCCCCGGGAAGAGAGCGCAAACGCGCGGCTGGGGCGCCGGGGAACGGGACGAGACGCGCAGTTCCTCGACCTCGCCCGTCATCACCCGACCCGCTACATGATCAGGAACGCCCGCTGCGCTTCGGTGCCTGGTGCGCGTTTGTTCGCCACCGTGCCCCCCGGGCTGCGCCGCTGCTGCAGCGTCACCCCGGTGATCCCAGCTTGGACAGTGCCAGCCAGGTGTCGACGACCGTGTCCGGGTTCAGCGACATCGACTCGATGCCCTGGCCCACCAGCCACTCCGCGAGGTCCGGGTGGTCCGACGGGCCCTGTCCGCAGATGCCGACGTACTTGCCCCGCTCCCGGCAGGCGGAGATGGCCAGCGAGAGCATGTGCAGCACCGCGGGGTCGCGCTCGTCGAAGCCGGCCGAGACCAGGGCCGAGTCGCGGTCCAGGCCCAGGGTCAGCTGCGTCATGTCGTTGGAGCCGATGGAGAACCCGTCGAAATGCTCCAGGAAGTCCCCGGCGCACACCGCGTTCGAGGGCAGCTCGCACATCATCACGACCTGCAGGTCGTTCTCTCCGCGACGCAGCCCGTTCGCCGCGAGCAGGTCTATGACGCCCTTCGCCTCGGTCACGGTGCGCACGAACGGGATCATCAGCTTGACGTTGGTCAGGCCCATCTCGTCGCGCACGTAGCGCAGCGCCTCGCACTCCATGGCGAAGCACTCGGCGAAGTCCGGCGAGAGGTACCGCGAGGCCCCGCGGTAGCCGAGCATCGGGTTCTCCTCGTCCGGCTCGTACTGCTCGCCGCCGAGCAGGTTGGCGTACTCGTTGGACTTGAAGTCGCTCATCCGCACGATCACCGGTTCGGGCGCGAACGCCGCCGCGATCATCGAGACCCCCTCCGCCACCCGGTCGACGAAGAACGCCCGGGCCGACGGGTAGGCGGCGATCCGCTCCTCGACCTCGCGGCGCAGCGACCCGTCGAGGGACTCGAGCTCGAGGAGCGCCTTCGGGTGGATGCCGATCTGCCGGTTGATGATGAACTCGAGCCGCGCCAGTCCGACCCCCTTGTGGGGCAGCCGGGAGAACGCGAACGCCTGCTCCGGGGTGCCCACGTTCATCATGATCTTGGTGGGGATGTCCGGCATGGCGTCGAGCCGGGTCTCGGTGACCTCGAAGTCGACGAGGCCCTCGTAGACTAGGCCGGTGTCGCCCTCGGCGCAGGAGACGGTGACCTCGCGGCCGTCGGCCAGCTCGCGGGTGGCGGTGCCGGTGCCGACGACGGCGGGGATGCCGAGCTCGCGGGCGATGATCGCCGCGTGGCAGGTGCGCCCGCCCCGGTTGGTGACGATCGCGCTGGCGCGCTTCATGATCGGCTCCCAGTCGGGGTCGGTCATGTCGGCGACGAGCACGTCGCCGGGGCTGAACTCGTGCATCTGGTCGACGTCGGTGAGCACCTTCACCGCACCGGCGCCCACCTTCTGCCCGATGGCGCGGCCCTCGATCAGGGTCGTGCCGGTGCCAGTGACCTTGTAGCGCTCGGAGGTGGTGCCGACGCGGGACTGCACCGTCTCCGGACGCGCCTGCAGGATGTAGATCTTCCCGTCGTTGCCGTCGCGGCCCCACTCGATGTCCATGGGGCGGCCGTAGTGCTCCTCGATCTTGAGCGCCTGGCGGGCGAGCTCGCTGACGTCGTCGTCGGTGAGCGACAGGCGCACCCGGTCGGCCGGGTCGACGTCGACGAACGCGGTGGAGCGGCCCACCTCGGCGTCCTCGGTGTAAACCATCTTGGTGGCCTTCTCGCCGACAGCGCGCTTGAGGACGGCGGGCCGCCCGGCGCGCAGCGCGGGCTTGTAGACGTAGAACTCGTCGGGGTTGACGGCGCCCTGCACCACGCCCTCGCCCAGGCCGTAGGCGGAGGTGATGAACACGGCGTCGGGGAAGCCGGACTCGGTGTCCATGGTGAACATGACCCCGGACGCGCCGACGTCGGAGCGCACCATCTTCTGGATGCCCGCCGAGAGCGCGACGGCGTCGTGGTCGAAGGAGTGGTGGACCCGGTAGGCGATGGCACGGTCGTTGTGCAGCGAGGCGAACACCTCCCGGATCGCCTGCAGCACCGCGTCGACGCCGCGGACGTTGAGGAAGGTCTCCTGCTGCCCGGCGAACGAGGCGTCGGGCAGGTCCTCCGCGGTGGCGGACGAGCGGACGGCGAACGAGGCCTCGTCGTCCCCGCCGACGAGGGTCTCGTAGGCGCTGCGGATGTCGGCCTCGAGCGAGGGCGGGAACGGCTGAGAGACGACGGCGGTGCGGATCTCCTTGCCCGCCTCGGCCAGCGCGCGGACGTCCTCGGTGTCGAGGTCGCGCAGCCTGTCGGAGATGCGCTCGGCCAGCCCGGTGTCGCCCAGGAAGCGGCGGTAGGCCGACGCGGTGGTGGCGAACCCGTCGGGCACGCTCACCCCGGCGTCGGCGAGGTTGGAGATCATCTCGCCGAGAGACGAGTTCTTGCCGCCCACGTCCTCAAGGTCGCCCAGGCCGATCTCGGCGAACCACCGGACGTTGTCGTCGGTCTCGCTCTGCGTGGTCACGGTGTCGGTGCTGCTCATGGGGTGGGGTCCTTCCTCGAGCGGGTCCTGGCCGCGGTCTGCTCGGCGGCGTGCCGACGCTCCCGGGACAGGGTCTGGATGACGACGGCGGCGATCTCCTCAACAGACGAGGCCGAGGTGTCGATGACGGGCAACCGGTGGCGGGTGTACATGGCGTCGGCGGCGCGCAGCTCGGCGCGGACCTGCGGCTCCGACGCGTAGCGGGAGTCGGGCCTGCGCTCCTGTCGGACCCGGTGCAGCCGGCTGACGGTGCTGGTCAGCCCGAAGCACTTGCTACGCAGCTCGCGGACCGGGCGGGGCAGGTCGGTGGTGTCGAGGTCCTCGTCGACCAGTGGATAGTTGGCGACGAACAGGCCGTGCTGCAGGGCGAGGTACATGGCGGTGGGGGTCTTGCCGCAGCGCGACGGGGCGATGAGGACGACGTCGGCGCGGTCGAGGCCGCGGGTGCCCAGGCCGTCGTCGTGCTCCATGGCGAACTCGATGGCCGCCATCCGGTCGTTGTAGCGGCGCACATCGCCCACGCCGTGCAACCGGCGGGCCTCCCGCAGGCCCCGGGCGCCGAGCTGGGCCTCGACGCGCGCCATGTGCAGGCCGAAGAAGTCGATGATCGGGGCGGTGGTCCTGAGCAGCTCCTCGCGGACCTCGTCGACCGCGGCCGTGATGAACACCAGCGGGGGGACCGGGCCGCGCATCGCCTCGTCGACCTGCGCCACCACCTCGCGGGCCTGCTCGACGGTGGAGATGAACGGGATCAACGTGCGGTCGAACTGCAGCTCGGGGAACTGGATGAGCAACGCGTTGCCCATCGTCTCGGCGCTGATGCCGGTGGAGTCGGACAAGAAGAATACCGGGATGACACCGTGCTCCACGCTGCTCCCCGCCATGACGGGACTTTAACGGTGTGACCCGGGCCGCGGGCCCAGCGGCGGCCCGTGGCGCAGGGTCGAGGGTCAGCCGGCACCGAGGTCGGTGATGGCGCGGACCAGCCCATCGCAGTCGGTCAACACCATCGCGAACCACGCCGCGCCGTCCCCGCGCCCCGGACAACCCAGCGGCCATCCACGGTGCCGACAACCGTCAGCTTGCGCGAGGCGCGGCGGCGCGCACCGAGGCGCGCTCCGGGGCGATCTCGCTGCTGCGCTCGAAAACACCCGCCGCGGACAGCCCCGTTCCCGGTACCAGTAGCGGCAAGGTGCGCCGACACCGGCTCAACCGCGGCGGTGACCGCGACGCCAACAAGGCTCTCTACATCGTCGTTCTCGGCCGCCTGCGCACTTGTGAGCGGACCAAGACCTACGTCCAGCGTCGCACCAAGGAGGGCTTGTCCAAGCCCGAGATCATCCGTTGCCTCATTGGATGAGTATGGGCGGGCAGGTCAGGTTGACCTGTTCGTCGGGAACGGCGAGGGACGGCCTCGATGTCTCGCCACTCGATGGCCTGTTTGAGCTGGTCGCCCTCGTCGTTGCCGGGAGGCGTGATCGGCGCGAGAGAGCAGCCCCAGACGAGGGCCGAACAATGAGGAACCGACTGTCAACCCGGCCACCTGCGGCGATGTCCGGCCGGGAGGTCAACGAATGTTCTACGGATGGGATTGGGGTTCAACGATTCACGGGGTGTGTCTCCTCGATGACGACGGCGTGACGATCAAGACCTGGATGGTCAAGCACACCGACACCGAGCTCGCGGCACTGTTTGCCGAGCTCACCGAACTGGGCGACCCGGCGCTGATCCCGGTCGCGATCGAACGCGGTGAAGGTCTGGTCGTCGGACTGATCGCCCGGGCGGGCCATCCCGTCCTGATGGTCGAGCCTGCAGCCTTCAAGGCCTCGCGTCCGCGGTGGGGCGCAGCCGGCGCAAAGTCCGACGCCGCGGATGCGTTCATGCTCGCCGACTACGCCCGCACCGATGGCCACCGGTTGCGCCGGGTGGAACCCCTGGCACCTGCGGGTGGACACCGTGGTCGGCGGGCTGGAGCACCCGTGGGACGTCGGCTTCCTCCCGGACGGAGCCGGCCTGGACGGTGCGGTGCTCGTCCCCGAGCGGGTGGGCCGCCTGCAGCTGGTGCGC